>Ga0181612_151793_pt1 | contig 10812 bp, 8 predicted proteins | sample HoacroProtozoa21_FD_119630 | JGI IMG/M metagenome (GOLD analysis project Ga0181612, IMG submission 119630) | Hoatzin crop microbial communities from Cojedes, Venezuel. Combined Assembly of Gp0051906, Gp0051904, Gp0051908 | reverse complement strand
GAGGTAGACAATATCCACTGCTGTCCTGTCATCTACCTAGCCAGTCATGCCATCATAGAAAGCTATCAGATTGGTCAGGCATGATTTCCCCTTGGTGAATCCATGCTGACTACTCCTGATAACCTTCTTTTCCTCCACTTGCTTGTTGATGACCTCCAGGGTGAGCTGCTCCATCACATTTCCCGGGATGGTTCTATCTGCACTATTCTCATCTTGTCACACACCATACTGAGGGGCTGTTATTTACATTAGCATTGTGTGTTGTGGTATCACTTTTATTTCACTGTGTTTGCCAAGGCATGCTGTTGGTGTGTTTCTCCAAGTCAGTATTTCAACATGCTAAGAACCATGTAAAAGTCGTGCAGTTTGCCTTTTATTGAATTATTCACAGAACCAGACAAAAACAAGGTTATTCCATAGCTCTAATTGAAATATGTATTTCTGTCTCATCTTTTAAGCCTTTGCAGTGTGGAAAATCTTTCTGAGGAAAGGCTAATACTGAGTCAAGGCTCCTCCACCTCCAATGCTGCGAGCAAGAGATTTACAAATGAAGGAGTCCGTTTCATAAAAAGATGCCAGGAGAACAGTCAAGCACTCTACTATGGCAAGAGAAACCTGGGAAAATCATGTAAATTCCGATGAATTATTCTGATGTATATGCAAAAAAAAATTATTAGTGTAACTCACAAAAAATACAAACAAGTCTGTGCTGTATGCCCAACCAGTGGATTACATGTGGCAATGTCTATAGTCACTAATGAGTGTGTAAACAGCATTGTGGGTGAAGAAGTAATAAATTTCCATCTGTAATTATTACAATTTTACTGTATACAAAAGCCCAGATTAAGTTTTCTATGATTTTAAGTTTTGTATGTCCAATCAAAATTCTGCCTTTTGATTGTGGTGAAAGATAAAATTTTATGATGAAGACCAAAAGTGAGAAATCTATGTAAATCTATCTATTTTGATAAGAATGCTAATATTCTAATTTTGGTGACATTAACCATTGAAATCTCCAGTTTTTAATGTAAATCTATATAAAGTTAAAAAAACTCCAAACACCACAACGGTGATTAGGAGGTTAAAAGCCATGCTGAACCTGGACATACTGTTCAGTTGCAGTACTATTGCTTCCTATTATTCAAGTTTAAGGATAAAGTGACTCAGTTGCATTCTGGCACCATGAATTTCTGTTTTAATAATGCACAGACTAAATGTGCTTTAACTAGCCAATGCAAACTGGAAGGTGAGGCGTTTTGCTCTCAGAGGGAAAAGCTGATACTTTCACGTCTACTCTTTGGAAATACCTATGTTGTTATGGGATATATATTTATTTCTACTTATAATGGATATTATTATAATTCTTTACCTGAAAAATACTCTCTGCACACATTTTAAAATGAGGATATCATGAAATACACTTTGAAATATATGTATTTAAAATATATGTATTTTTTCTCAGTAAAACTTTAGTTGCATATAGGGTCAATTTGGATTACAAACTATGAGATGAAATTTTTTTTAGACTGTGATTTAAATAAAACTTTCACCCTTAAATTCAGTGTACTTTGAGGAGGGTTTATAAAGAAATGGGAGAGAGTTGTAAGATAGAAATTGATAGAAGACTTATTTGGTGTTTGGGAGTCCTGTGCAAGCAGCTAAAAATGTCTTTGGAACAGAACCAATCTTTCTGTGAAAGCTTTATTGATTACACAGAGAAAAGTCCATTTAAAACATTTTCATAGCACTGTGTTGCCTGAGGAAGCAAAAGCTATTACACTTAGATTATGAACTTTTTGTTTATGAACTCAGCTGTCTTAGTGGGGAGCTGGAAGAAACTAGCATTATTATATCTTCCAACTATAAAGCAGAGTTATTAAAAAGCCTGATTTTTTCCCATATGTGTACTGATGGTGTTTTCAAAAACATATGTAGCGTGAAGTGGTTTGTCATGTGCTCCAGCTGGACCCAGTGCATGCTGCTGGCTCCTGGAATGGTTTTTCAGGACAGACGGCTTCTCAGGTCCGGACTCTTGGGGCAACATGTGTACTACACACCTCTAGTGGATGAGATCTGGGCTGTAGTTCCCGATTAGGATTTTTGTAATTACTCCAGATACTTCAGGCATTTATCTAGCTGTAGGTGATTTACTTGTGTAAGGAGAATGACTCAAATATATCTGTGGTTAAATAAGGTGTGAAATAAGCGCCCCGAAAAACTGTCACTCATCAGTGTGAATGCTGCTTTATACAAAGAATTTCTGCTTGTCTTTGACCTAAGGAAATGTCTGAGCAAGAAAGATGGGGGAGAAGAAGAGAGTGAGTACTTCTCTTTTGCTTTACTTACGATGGGTGAATATTAGGCTGCAGTTGAGGATAACCTGAAGTTTGGAAGGCTGCAAGAAATCTCCACCTCATGGGGAGAGTAATAGATACTGGTGCTGGGAGGGTAGGAAGAGAGTGGTGAAGGGCATGGTGAGGCTCAGAAAGACAGTAGTGTCTCAACGTAAACCAGCAGTGGCTGTGAAACTTGTGGGCAATGCAGGTCATCTCTGCCTGTGCTGTTTGAGATTGGAGCCACTGGGACTGAACTAATTCTTGGAGACCAGAAAAGATGAATTGCATGTCTACTATGTGTTCACATATTTCTTCTTGTCTCCAGTGATAAGCCTGACATTTGACATCTCAGTGAGCATGAAATGATGTGACCTGCTTGTTCTAGCACTGGGTCTTTTTTCAATTCACGCTCATAGGATCAATCCAGCTGTAGTTGCTACCTGCAAATTCTTTCACTCCCAGAAACTGTGCAGATGATTAAACTGACTCAGAAACAGCATCTTCAAATGCCTTTTTTTATTTTAATTCTGCCAAAGCATGTAGAGAAAAGGGTGAAAATGATAAAATGCCTTACCTACTTTCACCTAAATCTTTCCTTGGAGCTTAGAGTTCTTTTCACTCCAGCTGACCCTCATTTCTGACTGTGAGAAACAGACAGTGCTGTGCACAGCATGTTTTCTCTGTCCTCTTGCAATACCTTGCCAGCCTGACAAGTTTTAATGACTCCTTGGAAATTTTTAAAGCTATATAATAGAAAAGCATGTGAGAAAGATTTCTTGCCTGTAAGATCAAAAGTTAGAGTATGCTCATTTGTACAATAGTGCTAGATAGTTACTCTTTCAACAGAGATTTAAGTCTCATACAAGTTGTGGACAAACATATAGAAAGACTGGGAAAATACCTCAAAGCACTCGCAGTTCTGTTCTCTTTCACTCAGCCGCTCTTTTTGGTATGACTCTGAATGGTACCTTTAGGTGGCAGATTATCAGGCATTCAAATAGGTTTAAGTTCTTGCTTAGGAAGCTTGGGTTTTTTTGGTTTTGTATTTTTCTGAAACAAAATATTGAAGGGAAGATTTACTGGGGAGTTGGATAATAATGAAAAGATAGAACAGTTATAAAATTCAGAAACTGCCTGCATTTAAGATCCAGGCATACCAACTTTCATGAGATTCTTGTTAGCTGTGAACTTGCATTTTCTATGATAGTCTTACAGAAGTATGTTTAAAATAGAAAACATTTAAAACATTCTAAAAATAGCATGTTAGAATTATGTAGCATTTTTCTCTGTACCGGTATGAGTCAAAATTAATCAAAAAGTTTGCTTTTAAGATGAACAATAAGGGTTTGTAAAAATCACTGCAAGTGTAGCAAACTGTATGACTGGATGAGAGGAAACTGTTTTTTCCTCAAAATGGCTTTATTTAGATGATTTTCTTACTGGCAGAAGCTCAGTGATGAATGAGCACTGGTATCATCTTAAAGCAGTAGCCACACTTGAATGTTCAGGAGAGTTTCCAGAGCCTCTCTAGCAGGCAATGTGGAAACCATTGATTTTAGGGAAAGAATACTCCTAATTTCAATTAACTAGCATTTTGAATGATAAAAAAAGTACAGTTCTGTCTCACCAAATGGACTGTTTGTGTTTGCTTTCTGGTATAAGTGCATTTGGCGAAACTTAATTTTATTAAGCGCTGTGGCACAGAACCTGCAGGTCACAAGACTCGGCTGACTCAGGTGTTTTGAAGCTATCTTTGCACCTTTCTGGTTTTAGTTTGCTCCCAGTTAGGAAGTACCCCTCACTGTAATTCAGATACCTACCTTTACTCAACCACTGTTGCATCAGTGTGAGTCAAGTTATAGAAGGAAGCACTCCAGATAGACTATGGATGCTGCTGTCCTTAGAAGATGTTTCCATATGAGACAGCCCCTCAAGACTGACTGCCTTCTTTCCTCAGGAGAGTAATTCTCAGACGTATTTTACCACTTCAAAAGAAAGAACTGAAACATAATAGATTATATTATTCTCGAGGCCCTTTTGGAATCTAGCTCAACTTCTAGACAGTGAGATAATTATCACAATGGGCTTCACAGCTTAAGTTTGAAAAAAGAATTTATGTGAACCAGCTCTCCTTCTGTGGTATCCCATTGTTCTTACAGCATGATAGAAGCTGAATAAAGGTCCCAGATTCACTTTTTAGTAGAGCTGCTTCTTTTAGGTTCCTTTCTCTTGTGGGCTCTTTTTTCAATTTTCTTGAAAACCACTGAAGACTAATTTAACTCTTGATCTAAAGCCCTCTGAAGTTGATGGAAGAATACTCTCTGACTTTTGGTTTTGATCTGCACCACTTCTATTTAGTCATTTCTGAAAGCATTCGCAGCAGTGCTAGCTGGTGATCTGCAAGCAGTACTATACAGGAATACAGTCAGTTCAGTTTGGAAATAGCTAAATACTCGTACATTCTGAGCATTGCCATTTCCATAACTTTCATTCTGAACAAGAAAACACTGCAATGTCAGGTTTTTGGGAGCCAGCTGTAAATTCTGCTTTCTCTGCTTTTTTTATCATTAACTTTATCAGCTTCCACTACCTCCTGTGATTTTGCAAAGTAGTCTAAGCTCCAAGAAACCCATGTTTCTTCTGAAGGTGTTTTACCTCAACTTCGAACTTGCCAGGTACTTTATATCTGCTGAAACAGTGCTCTGTGAGTAAATATGGGCCTTGAAAATTAGATAAATGCTTGCGATCTTTAAAAAATTTACCTTAATTCAAGGTTTCTGGCTGACAAGGACACCTGATATATCTGTGTTGTTTGAAACTGCAGTATCTGAAAGGATGAATGGTATTGACAAGATTTAAATTGGGCCATTTGGTTTTACTGAATTTTAATTAAAAAAGAATTGGAGTTCCCTAAACTAGTCACTAAGAAGGAAGATTATGTTAGTGAAAAATCATGTGGGTAATTTACAAATACACCTAAAAATACCAGCCAGACATTTTCAGTGCAAACTGAACTCTTCAGGCTGTGTTGGTCAAATTTAACTAAATTGACCTTTGTTTATCTTTTTTTGCATAACGTTATTCTTCATTTTAGGCTTTAACAGACTTTAACGAAACCAGAAAATATCTGCATGTCGGTATATGAACAGTTGTTATGGGCTAGCTACAGCTTTGAAAATGAGGTATGTGCTGAAATAAAATGATAATAACTCAAATTCCTCTTCTGAGCCTTTCTTTTTTCTTCTGCGCTTACCAAGAGAAAGCACGTAGTTTTGAAAAGTAAGCATCTCACTTCCTCGCCAGTGCCTGGGATGTAGGAAATGGACAAAAGGGGGTTTTACCCATTGTCACCTATTTTCTGCTCCTTGTAACTCAGTCAGCTCATTCATGGAACTGCATGCACTAATCGCATATTCTTGCCCCCAAAACAGGAGATGCCATGTTCTGCTCCCATAGAACCACTCTGTGCAGCGAACTGATTCAGCTTTATATTCTATGAAGCTGTGAGCCTCAAACTTTGGTAATCTAGGAACCAGAGTCTACGATTTTATGTGTCTTTTCTATATCAATTTTCATCAACAAATGCTCCAAAGTAATTACTTTCAGATAGTATTTTTTGTTCAATTTGTAATATTAAAAGATCAGGTTAGAGTTTGGTTTAGTACCTTTAAGTAAGCAATGGTGTGCATGCTGTGATTGAAAAAAACGGATTCAAGAGACGAAGAGCAGTAATGTAAATAGTGAGGTAAAAGAAAAAAATGGTTCTTGGTTTCTCTCTGAAAGTTTTCTAAAGTTTTTATCTGCACAGACTTTTGTTAGAGTGTAACCTTGTAACTAAAAATAAAAATTACTTTTATCTGCATGTATTATTAGCAATGTGGTGGTAAAAGCTTGCTTGCCCCTGTCACCTACCATATCACCACACTAAATTATTTTCAACACATAGCAGCCTAGATCTTCCAACTGAATATATATCCTATGTAGCCATGCCAATTTATTCAAACTCTTAAACAATAATTTCAAAATTGAGTACATGCCTCATTAGTCTGATTTGCAGGAAATGGAGGATTAACAATTATAAATAGAATGCTTTAAATACAGCTTAATTAATTCCATGTGTGAATACATTAGCTAAATATGGTTCTTCTATTATAAAAATAATGCTTTAGGTAAGCTAAATGTTTCATCTTGCCTTTTAAATCAGCGTCTTTTTACCTCATCTCTGGTATCTTTGAAGCTGGCGTTCTCTCAGCATCTTCATTCATACTGTCATTTCGTTGCTACTGGGAGTAGGGTAGTCTTTTGAAAACTGAGCTCACAAATTTTAATTGTACACTTCGGGGCACATTTTCTAAGTTTGTCTAAATATGATGTCTTTTTTTATATTGGGCTTATCTGAGAAACCAGTCTCATAAGAGTCCCTCCTCACCCAGAACTAGTAACATCCATCCTCTGGTAACCCGGGGTGTGCTTTCTGGCCGTGGAGGTTGGGTCACAGCTGCAGCTTGCAGCTCTAAGAGCAGACACTGTAGTATGTGGAGAACAACACAGTGTTTGTATACAAAATACATGGAATTATCAGAAATATACACCAAGATGCCACTTGGGTAGCTGGGTTCAAGTAATAAAAAACTCTGAGGCTGTTGGTTTTTTTACAGAAGTTGTTTCAACTTCAGTGCTTACTGCAGGAATTAATGAGGACACTGGTATCTTTGAGACACCTTCTTCTTGTATAGTTTATTAATGTTTTAAAAGATCTTCCTTATGATTGCAGGTAATGTCTTATGTGTGAGAAAAAATTGGATTTTGTGTGAAGTCTGTTGTTTTCTCTCCTTCAAGGCAGTAACACATTTCCTTAGAACCGACAGCTTGGTTTCCGAATTTCAACTTTGACAATTCTTTTAGGACAAAAACAAACCCCTTGAATTAAAACAGAATTGACATCCTTGTACAAACCATTGGGCAAACCAATTACAGGTGTTACTGGTTGGCTGTTTCAGCACTGAGAAGAGTCACATGCTGATCCCTGGATGTCCATACTGACAGTAATCAGTCAGTTTGCCAGGTAAGGTTGGCTGCTGGAGAAGGATCTGTGTCACAGCTAATTTTTGTTCAGATTTTTGCATTTGGTTTTGCAGAAATGATACAAAAGCTTTCATGAATATTTTTATGCTGCAGTGTTTATGTTCAGTTCTAAATGCGTGTTTCCATTTGAAAAGATGTCTAGGTAGGATATTTTTTGATGCTGTGCAAGCGCCATTGAAGTCTGACCTCAGAACAGATTCCTTCATCTCTGATTGCCCTGAATCCTGTGAAGCAGCGACTTGAACATGAGCCTTCCACAAATGAGGCAGTTATCTTGGTCTTCTGATTAGTGACCACGAAAAAAACCAGGTGAAGGAGCCAGCTGCCCCTTCTAAGTTGTTGCCTCTTCTGATTAGCCATTTCATAATCCAAATAAAAGTAGAGGTTACAAAATTTTTTCATAAATATGACAACATTTCTTTGGTATTCTTTTTTCTGGGATGTTTCTTCTATCTCTCTGTTGAGAAAAATTAATGTCTTTAGTTATTAGAAACATTTTGTATTTTTTGTCAACGGTTATTCCTCTTCTGCAGTCTTTGATTACTTTGAAAAATGCTGCTGAGCCAAACCCCAGTTCTATCCTTTATCCAAAAACAAAAGGAGAAATTGTCAGAACAATAATTCAGAAGATTTTTTTTTTTTGTGCGTGTTCTGTGTTTGAATGGTAGTCATGCTTGACATTTTCTTTGCTAGAGGTATACATCAGAGAGAAAATATATTGTCAAAATTCCAAATATTTCTGAAGAATCTGTTAGTGAATTCTGACCCAGACTTCAGTTATCTTCTTAAGTAGTAAAACATTACAATATTAGATTCTTATATTTGGTTAGTTTTCCCAACCTTTTGCTAGCCCTGCTGCATTTTTGCAATTTTTTCTGATTATGTTTTATATATGTTTTGAACTATATATATATTGCATATGTTATTATAAACAGATTAATTATTTTATATAATATGTCAAATATACCTACACTTAGTTGTTTTATTTATAGTTTGACATAGATTTATAGTTTGACATAGAGCTAGATGTGATCACCTTAAGTAATATTTTGAATTATCCAGTGTATAAAGCAGAAGCTTGTTGGGAATACAGAGTGGGTCAGTATTGTTGGTATAGATGGAAGTTTTTGTATAGTAATTAGTTCCAATAGGAATTAGTTTCTTAAGGTTAAAAAATAATGTTTTTAACATGGTGATTTTCAAATTGCAAAAGGTTTAAAATGATATTTAAGATGAGCAGTTGCAAAATAGGTAATAGTTACAGATCAAACCAGCAAAGGTCCAGAAAACAGTCCTAAATTTTAAGATGAGATATTTAAAATGAGACTTCTTTCTTGTATTTTAATAAACATCTCACAGACTGCTCTTGATGTGATATTTGTGTTAGAGAATAAGAGAAATTATGAAATTGCTTCAGAATCTTTTTCTGGAGTATACTTAAAACTCAAAAAGACGGTGATAAAAATAACGTAGGATGTAGAATAAGAATACTTTCAAGGCTGTTTAAGTTATCTTCTTACCTGAAGGCAAGATCAGCTGTAGTCGTCATTTCTGTCAAATGTTTCTCTAACCTGTTCTTAATGACCTCTAGTGCTGGATACTCCATGACTTCATGGATGCAATCTGTCCCAGTACTGCACTAATGTAGTGTTCCTTGTTGTTACTGAAAGCCATGACATCTTGTTTATGAACATGAAAACAGACTTTTCTTCCTCTTCATAGCAGACTTTTATGTGTTTGAAAACTGTTACTAAGTCTTTCTCAGGCTTCTCTAGACTGAGGACTATCTTTAAGTTCTTTTTTCCAAGTAGATTGTGCTTTCTAGACTTATAATTGTTCTTGGTGATCTTCTGTTGTCTCTCTCCAGCTGGCCTGTGTCTTATATGAAGGAATACCAGGCAGAACTGCATAGGGTAATAGTACTTCTAGCAGATCACACATTTATGACAAAATTCTTCATAGGCTGAAAAATAGTTCCTTTATTTATCTGCTCATCTGAAGCAAATTTAATTAGCATGATTTGTCTCCAGACACATACCTTTTTTTCTATTATTAGTTCAAGGGTTAAATTGAAAAAAAAACAAAACTCAAAAACCCTGTATGGTTTCATTAATACGACTGTTTTATAGGACTGCTTTGAAAACAACTGACTACGAGACCAAAATTCGCATGTGGCAGTGTCGGGTAAAAATTCTTTGATTTGTGTATTTTAAGGACTTACTTTCTGGAGTTATGATGTGGACATTGTGAAGACAAAGCAGTTTGTGGTTTGCACAGGAAATAGCAGTTTGAGGTGTTTCTTTGACATGCTGATTTACATGAAGAACAAGAGCTGCTTCTGCCCCGAGATTTATCTTCTGTTGATTAATGCAAGAGCATGTGTTCCTTTGCCCCTGATTCTTCCAGTGATCACCCAGCCTTGCTGGGCTAAAGGTTAGGTTGGTATTTTTGACATGCACCTAGAAGGACATGTCATATCCTTATCAGATAAATTCCTGTAGGTATAACAGGAATTGAGGTCTTAAAAGGTGTTCACAGCTTTGCAGGTACACAAAACCCAACCAACTAAACTGAAACTTTATTGCTTATACAGGTTACTCCTAATAAAATATACAGTGTAGGATTCAGTCAGCAAAATTCCCCTACTGACATTCGTAAGTACATCAAGTTTAGCACATGCATACTGCTACTCTTGCTGTTTTCAGTATCTGAGCTACCTACCATGCAGCCAAATCACCTATGTTGTGCTGATGCAGATACTAGTTTTCAAAATGTCATCCATGTAATTATTCAGATTTTTTTTTGTGTGTGTGTAGTTGTTTCTTTGGTTTTGTTTTTGTTTGTTTGGGTTTTCTTTAATCTGTTTTATAACAGTGCAGTAGGAGAAATTTTCCTGGCTTTATCTTGTCTCTGGATGCTGTTAATGGTTTTATTTATAACAATCTTTAAAGCTGATCTATTAAAAAATCTTCAGAAATCTTAAGTAAGTAGCTGACATATTAGAAAATTGCAAAGATGTGTAGGATGAGGAAATTCCTCGTATTTATATTAATTTTTTTTAATACAAAAGAAGTAGAGAAACTGCCAGCATGATCTCCCAGGAAGGATGCAGCTAAGTTTACAGATGTTCACACACATGTGTATAGAGAAATACACAGACAATGAGTTGCATACTTTCACTGATGTGCTGAAACTCTCAATCAATATTCTGGAATCATGAATACATTTTTGATGTCTCTGTGTAAATCCATCCAAATTGAGCCAGTTATAAATCATCAGCTATACATCTCATGTGAAAGAGGTGGAGGATCTGAGGGTGGTGAAACACTGGCACAGGTTGCCCAAAGAGGTGGTAGATGCCCCATCCCTGGAAACATTCAAGGCCAGGTTG
>Ga0181612_142959_pt1 | contig 10812 bp, 3 predicted proteins | sample HoacroProtozoa21_FD_119630 | JGI IMG/M metagenome (GOLD analysis project Ga0181612, IMG submission 119630) | Hoatzin crop microbial communities from Cojedes, Venezuel. Combined Assembly of Gp0051906, Gp0051904, Gp0051908 | reverse complement strand
TTTTTTTCCACTCTTCATGCTCCTACTGATGGGTCTTGGCTTCCGGAACTTTTGCCACAGAGGCTTTTGACTCTGTACCTTTCCTCACTTAGTGTTTATTGGCTATAAAAAGTGTAAATGATGAATTCTTCCAACAGGATTTAGACTTCTAATATATTGCTTTACAGGAAAAATAGGAAGACAAATACTTGACTAACTCACTTGTGTCCCCAGAGGCTTTATTTTTAGAAAAGAAACAGTCACAGCCCTCATGCTTATAGGGCATTTCTTTGCCACATTATGTATTAAACTTATTACATTAACACTGTGTTTAATCTGATCATTCCATTTCCCCTAATCATAAGAAATTCTGCTGCTTCTGGCACTCAATTAACAACTCCCTTTGCAATCAGTTCCTAGAATCTGGAGAACTCCAAGAGTCATCTAACCTGCACAAAACTGTGTTAGTACTGTGTGAAGCGCCACACACAGTTCCAAGAAAAACATTTGGTCACCTTCACGTGTCAGCCTCCTGATAGTGCATGTCCTTGGAAGATGATCATCTTTAAGCACATTTGGTCCCATTACCTCGTCTGGAATACCGGAGAGACACTGGACAGGACACATCTAATTTTAGACATCCACAGGGCATGGATGTTTACCACTATGATAGTACTTATGTAAGGCACAAGTCATCAGTTTTATTTTAGATGTTTCTCTGTCACATATTTGAATTTTCTCTTTGACTGCAAAGATGTCCTAGAGTGGCTAACTCATATGTAGAATTTAGTCAGATGAATCTCATCCTACTTCCTCCAGAGACTGAGACAATTTGAATTGCTAATGCTGCCTGTCCAGTTAGTCTGAGTCATATGTCAAACCAAACCAAACCAAACCAAACAAAATAAAATGAAATAAAATAAAATAAAATAAATTTCTGATGCTGTACACTTCTCTGACAGAAAAGCAAAAGGAATATGTCTATTTTCCAGAAGTATTCTCCTTCAGACACACTTCACTTCATCCAGCCAAAGTTGCATTTAGAGCAGTCATTCTTTCACTAGATTCTGAAGCCTTGCAAACATTTTGATACCTTAAAGAGTGATACCTTTGGTGGCATATATGGCACGGGTCTACTAGGAGCTGAAATGCAACACTGTGGGTTTTTAATTCTCTAAATTGGAGAGGGATAAAAGATTTCAGTGTGAATTTTCCCACAGGAAACATCCTGAACAATTTGGTTTAATGTTTAAATGACATTTTGCATGAATAATGTGTCATAAAATCACAGTTGAATAAAAAAGATGATGAAAAAATGCTGAAATAATAATAAAGGACAATTACTGTAAGTTAAAATATCCATGAGATGCACCTTATCAGCCTGTGCATAAAACGTTGTATTTAGCTGTTTTCAATATTGGAACTTTTCCATTTCTAGTGACTTCTTATCATTCATGTTTCAAAACCAGGCAACTATAAGAAATGAGTAAGAGAACCATTATACAATATTTTCACAAGGGCATAGTTTCTTAATAGCCAAAATATGACTTCTGTATAGAGGCAGACTTGAAAAACTGACTATCAAGATAGGTAAAGAACAAACAAACAAACAAAAATTTTTTTCCAGAGGAAAATGCGTTAAACTTCAGGATTTAACAGCAAATACCAGTGGCTAAACTACCATTAACTGAAGACCTGTCTATTCCAGTTCTATGAAGCTGTTACAGGGTTATATCTTCTATTGATCAGTTATCTTGGTACCTTCTTACAAGTGTCTAAATACACTTTTCAGGGGGCAATGTTGATAGTAAGAAACTCCAAGTTGTTGAAATAATTTTTCTAAATCTACTCGAAGCTACAGTAAGAAAAGCTCATAATTTTGACATGTGAACATTATTATAACAGTTGGTGTAGTATGTTGAACTGGGATAGGATATTACGTAGGAGCATGCAGAAAAACATCTTTGAAGACCGTCTCAGATGAGACTTTCTCTCACCTGGACAACATATTCCATACATGTGTAGATGATCATCGCGATCATTATCTAGACACAGACTACAGACCAAAACTCCTCTATGGAATTCTCCCTATATGGAGACTTGAGAAGAAAGAACTCATCAATGGTCAAGTTTTAATGAGACGATAGATGGGACTGTCCTTTTTCTAAGACACAACACGTGGTAAGACTAGGATAAAGTGCTTTAACCTGCTTGAAAACAAGATATCAGAAATACACTGGTATATGAAAATTATAAAATTATTCTTACTCTACATAGGATGGGATTTTCAAGACCTATGACATAGATATGATAGGGAGACGGTTTTATTGCAAAGATATCAATTTCTTGAACTGAACTAAGAGGTATTCTGCGCAATCAAAATGCTTTATTATCAATCAATTCAGTAGAACTACTGTGCCCCTTTTTTAAAATTTATTTTAATTAATTTGATGTCTTGCTGACTTCAACACATAAGTTAAAAAGCATTCTGTAAAGATAACTCTGGTTCTGTTTTCTTGTAAAGTGATTGGATGAAGTAAAATCATTCTCAAATTTTGTTTTTTGTTGAGTATTATTTAGAATAACAATAGCAGGGAACAAAATCAATCACTGCTATGAAACTAAGACAGACTTACGGTTCAAGGTAAAAATCACTTATGTTGAAATAGTGCTGTTCATGTAGTTTTTTTGATTTTTATTTTAAATAGGAAGGTAAGTCTGGTGTTGGAGCTTCAGTCATCTAAACATATGCTCAGGTACTGAAGTATACTGAAACATAAGTGGAAATATACGAAAGAAGTATGAATGCCTATCCCTGACTTCTGAGACCTGCTCCTGTTTTGACTTCTGAAGAGCTAGTTTTCACAAATGTTCCTGCTACAACTCAGACTGAGTATAATAGGAACATGTTGAATCCTCTGGCTTTTTTAAGAAAGCCAAAGTTGATAAAATTGCTTTTGCTACAAATATTACAATCCCCAGTGGTAGGCATCATCTAAATACTAAAGTATTATCCTTACACAACAGGTTTTCAGGCTTCACTGTGGAGATCCCAGCATTCTATGAACCAATTCTACAGATGTGGAACTTGCTAACCAAAGGAAATTTGCACTTGTAAACTCTCTTCAGTCTTTGAAAAGACCTCAGTTTCCAATGGAAAAAAATTGGCAAGACAGGGCAAGAACCTGAAAGTCATTTCCCTATTCTAAAAGAGTTACAGGTGTCCACTCTCAAAATTTTCTGGTATGGAAGAACATCCTGGAACTGTAAATTGCCTATTTTTGACACTTGCATTGCAGAGGTAATCAAATACCTCAATTAAAATCAGATCTTTCTGATACTGGACATTGTGAAGATAATATCCCAACTTTAATCTATAGTCTGATGAGTTTTTACTAAACCTCAGAATACATCACAGTGATACTAGAAAATTAATGTAAGGCAAAGTGAAGCAATAAACCATACATCTGCTTGCTTTTTATGCAACATTCTTTAAGGTATTCATAAATACCTGCTGGATTTGATCTGGTGGGTACAGAAGAATCAGGAAGAGTCCAGTCTCAAAGAGATCAGCAGTGACACTTGCAAGAACATGAGGTTATATGGACTGGCCTCACTCAAATCTTCCCATGAAGAGTTTTGAAAATACAGCTAAAAAAGAAATTCCAGAAACACTTAAGAAATATTAACGACTCTCAGTTGTCCCGGTTCCTGTTTTGAGGTTAGCAGATTAAAGTGTTCAAATGTAGGTGGCATTTCCACTCAACCGTTTCCCCAAACTCCACACATGACAGGAGAGCCGGGCAGCCTGTTATGTCGATCTGCTTCTATAGTCTCCTTCTTAGGTGATGTACTGACCCAGATAAGTTCTGGGACCAGACTGAGTGTGATTTCAAAGACCTAGGACAAAAGAATCACAGAATAATTGATGTCTGTGATCCACACAAACATCAGCTTCCTCAGTCAGTCAAAGGTCAGAGAAAATCTCTCAGACCTTGTAAAAGAAGTTCTACAGGTTAATTTACCCCCTTTCTGAGTAACTAAGTTTCCCTTCTCCCCTCGACTGTGTATCAGCAGGGAAGAAAAAGTTCTGAAGATAAAAGCTTTTGTGTAGCAAGTGGAGAGGAAAGATGAGAAATGTCTGGTGAAAAGAAATATGTAGTAAGTGTACATAAAAAAAATCCCACTCTAGGACATTTTTTGTTTTTAAATTTGAATAATTTCAAATAGGGCTATCCCAAATCAAAATCAGATCAAAGCATTAACTGTAAAGTTCCTCAGATCAGCTACCAAATGATAAAAAGTAAAACAATTATTTTAGCACTTCTCATATTTTTGTAAATGATTTCTTTTTATTAGGCCATTATTCAAATTCCAGTCAAGCCTTGTGCTTTATTGGAAGACAAAAAATGAAGAGCAACCATTTTTTCTAGAATTAATTTTGTCAATACTGTCTGTTTTTTTACTATGCAATATAAGATCAATTCATCCATTTTTATAAGAAAGTAACTTTGAGGAAAACAATTCTCAGTTGGTTTTTTTTCTTTAAAAAAGACTTAATAAAGAAATGCAATTTTATTACATTTGTTATTGATGCTATAAAACTGTACTTCAATGGCTGGGAAATATGATGTAATTGATCATGTGGTGGAAATGTTTTAATACGAGTTACTGTAATTTTCATATATAATTTGAAATTATGTAGAGACTTAAAATTCTCCTATGGAACAGTGTAAATCTATTAATTCGGGACTCATTATTTCAAATTAAACATATATATGATCATATAGGGCTGAAAATAAGACTTTGATCCAAATACCTCAAACATCTGAAAATCTTGGCTATGAGCTAGACTTAACCAAGTAAATAATGCTGGCATGGTACCATCTCAGACCTCACTGATGTGAGATATTGGATTACAGCTATTGACCTTTATTCCTCCAAGCATTGGCAGGTTTTCAGATAAGAATAAAGAATAAAAGAAAAGAGAAGAAGAAAGCTAAAAATTGTAGTCCATAAAAATGATCATTTAGTAGTAAAAAATAAAGGACTTTTCTGAGGGCAGAATAATCAAGTGAAAGACAGACATTTAATGACCCTTTAAACAGAAGTGTTATTTCCAAGGGAGGAACTGACATTTGTTTCATATACCTCAGCCCATATGTGGAAGACAAATAACAAGGGAAAGATACAGAATGGGTGAGATAAATAGGTGAGTTGTCAAAGTTCCAGATGGAGATATAGATGAATTCCAAAAATGGTACTGGAAGTGAAAATTTACATTTTTTTTTTTTTTTTTTTTTTAGAAAATACATATTTTAGTAAAACTGAAAACAAATTAAAAACGTCTAACGGTTTTTCTTTTTGCTTTTTATTGTTTGATAAATTTTCCATTTTCTTGGTGACCTTCAATTATATAAATTTGAATTGTTTTTACTCACTGTCCCTTTTTTCTTTTCTTTACCCTCACTTTTTTTCAGTCAGTTAGTATTGTTCTTTGAGAGAGAAATCAAACTTATTTTGAGTCTTTTACTAGAAACCTTTTTTTTTTTTTAAATTAGTTGATTCATTACCTCATGGAATGTTTGCAATCATCAGCTTGTAATTAACATTTTCGGTCTTGGCTCTTATTTTATACTAGGTCTTTCATACGATCATTAAGACAAGTGTTTTAAAGCACTTGTGACATAATGTGATACGTTAGATGGTGTCTTTCTGATTAATGGCAATATGTTATAATGTTTACTTTTTATTACATTGAAGTACAAGTTACTTTTTAGAAGGAGCTTGACATTTTCAAAAAATGGTTAATAAAAATGTATGCTAGCAAAAAAAAAGAGATCCTTTAAGAGAAAGAGACTGAAATAAATACTCATCAGTAAATAATCTGGTTAATAAATGTCTTTCAGACAAAAATTTTGGAAACAATGGAGAATGCATGAGTTTATTATAATTGATAAAATGCTGGAAAAAGAAGAGACAAGAAAGGAGGAGGAATACTTCAAATTACTTATAAAGATTTGCTGTTCAGATTTGGCAAAGACTCTATGTTCATTTTACCATCTTTATTTTTTTATATAACTTTTTTAATTCCTTGTGCTTTGTTTTCAGGATTTCTGTTTTTCATGATTCTTAAAATTCAAGGCAAACTTACCCTACAGAATTGAGAGAGAAAAGAGAAAGAATTAAGTTGTGCGTAGTGTTGTGTTGACTTTGCTCTCAACCATAGCTTCTTTCACTACATTACGACTATTGTTGACATTATGCGGTTTCTTTGGCTAACTACGTCCTCACATTCATTCTCTCAGGACACACAAATTCAGCCACCCCATCTCAGTCCATTACCAGTGTGCATGATATTTTGCAGCCAGAATAACGCTCTTTACCCCATGTTACATTTAATGCCCCTGCTGTATTCATCAGAAGTGACCCACAGGACCTTGTTTCAGCGGCTCTGGTGGAGAATTGAAGACTCATTAAGGTGCTTTCAAACTCTGCTTCAGAAAGTGCACAAAGTTTGCATTATGGGTGTTTGTGATAGAAAAAGATAGATGTTTATCTGCCTGTTACGCTCCTGATGTGTCGCACAGCTACATTCTAACTTCTCTCAAGTTTCACATTTTGAATGCCATGAGATATTAGTAATTATTTCAGAGACAAAATGTCAGCCACATAAGGCCAATACTCAAAAAAACATAAACTAAACAAAAGCCATAAGATATAGAAACAGGGCCTTATTTCTGCTTTACAAAGTGATTTTGTAAATCTTAATCCTTAGGCCTGTGTTCCCTGCGTCTTGGACTGAGAATCACAGCTGCTTTCCTCCCACATTTTTTTCTCTCCTGTGGCAACCTGCATGACCCTGGGGTCTGAAGCCCTCATTTGGTGTGTTTGTTCCTATCCTTGTCCACTCTGATATAATTAACTCCCTGAGCTATGTGTGCTGTTGGACAAGTGAATAAACCCTGAAGTTAAATTCCAAATGTAGCCTGTGTTTTGGGTTGGCTCCATGCAACCAAATGATCAACACTTTCTTCCTTGCAGTTCCTTTTTTATCAGAGTATGAAGCCTCCCACTAAGGTTCATAACCTTGGCGGTCATCTTTCATCCTGAACAGTCTTATCACACAAATCTCATTCTATCGTCTCCAAAACATAGCAAGGCTGTGACCAAAGCTGTCTCAGGATGATGCCAAGTCAATAATTCATGCCTTTATTACAACTCTGCTGGGTAGCTGTAATTCAAACTAGTTGTTGTAATTGTAGGACGCTAGCACCTGTAGATTGGTGTGCCTGAAGCTGTTTTGCGTCCAATGATTGTTCCATGCTTTTTACAATCTTATCTACGTGTCTAATGAATCTGTAATATACAGCAAATGCCTACCACACCTTTGCAGAGACAAAGAATTTATGCCACTTAAGATTTTAAATCCTTCCTTATGAAACTCGACATCTGAAAGGCAATTCTTTTAGCCAATTAATTATCCTCAGGTCTGTGTTCCCTTCCCCCTTCCCTCCCCTCTTCCCTCCCTCCCTCCCCTTTTTCTTTCATTCTCTGCTTCCCTTTCCCTTTTCCCTTCCCCTTCCCCTTCCCCTTCTTTTTCGCTTTCATCTTCTGCTCAGAACGACACAGAGTTAACTTGATTGCTTCTGTTGCATTCCAACCTTTGAATTACTATACAGGGACACTGAAAACTTTTCTTAAAGGCCGTTAGAGTCAGTGGCCTGGGCTCACAAACTAGAACAGAAGTGAACTTCTAATGATGAAAGAGTAAGTAGAAGCATAAAGGCGTATTACGCTTTTTGGCTTTTTGTTCCTGTGAACTGATCTGACTATCGCTTCTTTTTCTTGTGTTCTGGGGTAGGTGTCCATGGCAGAAAGACTGGTGGAACAAATTTTCATACAGACACATGAAAAGCTACCAATGAACACTTAAAAAACACCGCAACTCCACCCATTAGGTTTATGAAAGACCACTTCTGCATCCTGTGGAGACCCCTCTGAGTCACAGTGCTATCCCTCTCTCCAGTTTTATGTCATCCAGAAACTTACTGAGAGAAAATTGTCATCCACCATCCTATAGTACATAGGGACAAGGATAGTCCATGTAATTCCTGTCACTATGAATGCAAAACAACCTGCCATGAACACTTTACCAAAAACTAAAGCAAAAGAAAATAAATAAACATATCAGTCATTGTCTCTCTGCAAAGATTATTAATTATTTTATTTCTTTCTGTTGAAGATTTTATTTCTTTTCAGCAGGCCATTCTCATTGGTGTGAAGTAGCACACAAGGTTGAAGGTTCATGGTCCCGTACCAACATATCTTCACTGGTACATTTGAAGAGCTGCCGACATGGAAATGTCATTTAGTTGCAGCTTGGGGTGGCACTAAATTGAAATGTAGGCTTGAATGAAAGTGAGTTCATTTTGCTTTAAGTTCAGATTTATTTTTTTTATATTTCTGCATTAGACAGCCTCTACTTCATGCTATTAATTTTTCATGTCTCACGAAATATATCTAACATCTTAAAGCTGTACTTCTCTGATTTCTGTGGTTTTCTGCCAATAAAACTTTGTTTCTTTGTACAAGGTTTTACTCATTATCACTACAGAAAGAGGCTCGAAAAACATGCACTAAAAGGACACACACACATAAAACTACAAGACAAAAAAACTTCACTTTTTATTAAAATAAAAATCATAATTTTGAATAATTTTTCGTGCTTTATTGTACATATCTGGAGTGGATAACGGTGCCTTTTAGAAAATTACTTTATAGTCTTCATACGGCTAAGTATGAAATAAATGTTCCAATTTTTAACTCATGGAATCAGAGTAAGTTGTAAAAGAAAACTCATGGCATTGTTCAGTCTTACAAGAGTTTGTCTTTGATTCAGAAACAGGTAAAATGCTGACCTGTCTGTAGCAGCCAGAGTAATACATCAGAGGAACCCAGAGTCTGGGTGAATATACCACAGTATATCAGCATCACATAGTTTACATTTGAAAGCATATTTATCACAACTGAGTCAAACAGGGCAAAATTCCCAAATCGATCTATAATTTACAGTGCAGCGTTTGGGACCCTGGCAACTCAGTAATTATTTGGCTTCTACTTGTGTGTATATGCATGTGTATTTATTCTTTAATTTATTTATGCGAGATGTGTGCACATGAGTTTTATTTCAGAGGCTTATGATATAAAAGCTCTGCAAGTGATTTATTAAAAACAAACGATGTAGCGAAAAGATTATATTCCCTCATAACAGGATGGGGTGCTTGCCAGAGCCTGGAAATGGAATACAAACTAGTAGCTTTGTGAGAGCTGATAGTTGAAAAGCTGTTTAATATAAGTTGACTTAGCTCTCCTTTTAGCTGGGCAACTTAACTTCCTTCATATTTTAGTTTATTTTGTGCCTTTTGGATATTGTTTTCTCAGGCTTCATCCTCTGAACCTGTTTCAATACACTCCACTGAGAATGCAGACTAACGGGACAAGTGTGCTGTATGCAAGGCCTCATAATTGCTGCTTTCTAATGGACTGATGCTCGTTCAAACCAAGGAAGTAGCATGCGCGTCCTGGAGGTGATCATATAGCTGATCCCTTGGTGAAAGGGATGCCCAGGCAAGAGCTATCTGGGAAAGGGCTGCAACGTAACAAACTGAGGTCAGTTAGGTGGGGAGTCACTTCCTGGCTCTCTTACTGTAGCATGCTTGTCCACACTGTGAGCTCATATTGAACTTCTCATGGGGAGATCTTATCGCCTCTTCTTAAAATGTGTAAGTCTCTAGCCTTGTATTCAAAGCCAGCTCCTAAGAAGTGCAAGAGAAAGTTCTAAGTCTCATCTGCAGAAGTAATAAGGAGTTGAAGAAGAGGTTTTCAAATATCTTCTGCCATTAAAAAAAAAAAAAAAAAGCAGCCAATTCTCATTTAAATATGTAACATATGACATACGTGTGAGATGGCTGTGTAGGTCAGCCTTGGAGGCTCAGCTTTGGAGTCCTCATATAGTATGAGTGGCAAGAAAAGGAACTTATGTCAAGGAAGGGAAGAGATTTCAGTGGCAACCTTCTCCTTTGTAGCTGGTATTCCCATCTGCCCTAGAAGTCACCACTCTTGAGTTCTGATACTCGTGAACAAAACATCACGGGCAGAAATGTTCACAATCATCCCAGGGAACATAAATATCTATAACAGCATTGACATTTCCACTGCTGGAGCAATGTGCCACAATTCTAGACATTTTAGTACTGAGAATCACCATGTCTTCAGTCCTTCTTTCACCCTTCACACTTTGCCTAAAGGTCCTGCAAACCAGTAGATCTGATTCTGATAACGGGAGTATGATAGATTTTCCTGAAGAAAGATGCCATTGAAACCAGTGAGAGTCACTGCTTTACAACGCTATTTATTGCATGATCTGGCCTTATATTTGACAGAGTCAAAAGAAAGGCTAGTAGACTGTGAAAAATAAAAGATTTCCTGTTAACATATTTCAGATAAAAAAATGAACCGAAATGCTGTTATAGCTGTGAATCCCCACTGTGATTCAAGTAGAATAGAATAGAAGAGAATAGAACAGAATAGAATACAATACAATACAATAGAATGCAATACTATACAATACAATACAATACAGTACAATACAATAGAACTATTTCAGGTGGAAGGGACCTATGATGATCATCTAGTCCAACTACCTGACAAATTCAGGGCTAACCAAAAGTCTAATCATGTTATTAAGGGCATTGCCCAAAAGTTTGTTAAACACTGACAGGCACGGGACATTGACTGCCTCTCTAGGAAGCTTGTTCCAGTGTTTGACCA
>Ga0181612_152297_pt1 | contig 10813 bp, 5 predicted proteins | sample HoacroProtozoa21_FD_119630 | JGI IMG/M metagenome (GOLD analysis project Ga0181612, IMG submission 119630) | Hoatzin crop microbial communities from Cojedes, Venezuel. Combined Assembly of Gp0051906, Gp0051904, Gp0051908 | reverse complement strand
CTTGCATACTTTTAACTCACATACATTTAAGCCCTACTAATAGGATTAGAAAGCTATGATGATTCATGACAGTAGGTATACTCTCCTGTAGATTTCTGCAGAATTTCTATTGGCATTAAAGGGAGTTACACACCAGAGGACCAATATCTATTAACAGGAATAGCATCTTCCACAGTCTTCTAAACAGCAGTTTGTGTGTCCTAAAGCTCTCTAGTCACTAAAGAGGAATGACTCTGATGTCAGCACTTTAACAGTGGAGATTCATCCACAGGCCCATAAGCACTCACGAAAGACTCTCAAGCAAGGCCTTTTTTTGTTTTAGTTAGTGGAAACGTCTTCCATTCTTGAGCCTATTTACTTGTAACAAAAGAAATAATAGGAGCTGAGACAGGTGTAGAAAGTTTAATTCTCTTCTTGTGAGCTTCCAATTTAAAAGGGAGTACAAAAAAAACATGATAAAAAAGGATATTAAAATTCATGAATGCTAGTATAGTATAATTTTGATCTGCACAGTTTTTCAAGGATTGTTGTCAGTTTCTATTCCACTGTTAGCCATCATTAACAGCAAATATGACAGACACAATAATGAAATCGATTCGGTCATGTTATCAATTTAATTCAAAAAAGTAACCCCATTTTATTACCATGTAAGTTATGAAGGCTTATAGGCTAATGTCATCTGTCACTGTAACAGTTCTCTGCTGGACTTCTTAATAACTAAGTGTAAGTTTATTTTAATTTTATTTTTTAGATTTGGAATTACTTCATTGAAGTAGTAAGCATGCTGGTTTAGCTCATGCTAGGACTGAAATATTGGTCAATGCACTCTAGTAAGGGAAAACTTTCAGTGAAATGAATGTAACAATGCAGTATTACCTTGGAACCTGATACATGCTATAGCTGAGCAATAGATGAATGTGCAGCATATATTCCCTGCAGCCAAATCGCTGTCTAAGGAACTAATACATTCCTAATGCCCTTAGAACTGGTGCATCTTATTGTTAAGGAAGTTTTGAAGGAAGAATGAAAGCAGGTTGGTCCTCAAACACATGCCTCTCTCATTATTAATATTAGAAGGCTCTGCAATGTAGTCCTGCTTGTAGATGACAATATTTTTTGTTGTGTACTAACCTCAGCTCCCCATTCCCCATCTAGCTGCACCACGTGAGCACCACCCAGCCAGTCACACCATTGTAGAAAACTATCAGGTTTGTCAAGCATGATTTCCCCTTGGTGAATCCATGCTGACTACTCCTGATAACCTTTTCCTCCACTTGCTTGATGATGACATCTAGTATGAGTTGCTCCATCATCTTTCCCAGGATTGAGGTGAGGCTGACCGGCCTGTAGTTCGCTGGATCCTCCTTCTTGCCCTTTTTGAAGATTGGAGTGACAATGGCTTTTCTCCAGTCCTCGGGCACCCATCCTTTCCTCCTGGACCTTTCAAAGCTGATGGAGAGTGGCTCAGCAATGACATCCGCCACCTCCCTCAGCACTCATGGGTGGCTTGCATCGGGGCCCATGGGTTTGTGGGCATCCAGATTGCCTAAGTGATCTCTTACACAGTCCTCCTCGGCCACGGGAAAGTCACCCTCTCTGCAGGCTTCCTCTCTTACCTCAGGGGCCTGGGATTCCTGAGGGCCAACCTTAACACTAAAGACTGAAGCAAAGAAAGCACTCAGTAGCTCTGCCTTCTCTGCATCCATTGGGGTCCTCCCAATGGGCTGCAGTCCTTGAGGAGAAACCTGGTCCTGTGTGGGTCTTCCCCAGGTCACAGTTCCTTCAAACCGTAACCACCTGCTCCAGCACATTTTCTTCCACAGACTGTAGTGTGGATATCTGCTCCAGCATGGTCTTTCCACAGGCTACAGGAAAATACCTGCTCCACCATGGTCTCCTCCATAAGCTGCAGGGGATTCTCGGCTCTGGTTCCTGCAGCACCTCCTCTCTCTCCTTTTTCATTGACCTTGGTATCTGCAGGGCTGTTTCTCACATTTTTTTTCCTCACTCCTCACTGCCGTGCAGCATTTGCCTTTTCTTAAATCTGTTTTTCCAGAGGTGCCACCTTGCTACCTGAGGAGCTCCACTGTGCCCTGTGGTGGGGCCAGCTGGAGCGGGCTGGGACTGGCTGTGCCCTGCATGAGGCAGCCCCAACCTCTGCCTGGGCGTGGACACCCAATGCAGTGTGTCTTGCTGTAAGTGTTGTGTCATTGGTATCTGGCACTACTGTGAGAATGTGAAGCAAGAAAAAGCAGAGAAATGCACCAGGAGGAGACAAAAGGATAACTGTGGGGAGAAATCAGTGTTTCTTTACTCCACTGTATAACTGGAACAATTGAATACCCCTGGTGATGTGCTCTGCAAAGACAGTGGCAGCAGCATGCACTTCCATCAGCGCGTATCCAGCAGGCACATTATTTCATTTAGGTATTTCCAGACAGTCTGGATGTTCCTCCCAGTGGTTCCACTGGACAATTTCATCCAAAAAGCTGCACAAAGCCACATGTTCTACTACCTGCTGTGAGTGTGTTTGGGTGTTTTCATTTTTCCTTTTAACTGCGTTTTTTTTTCTCACAGCTTTCTTCATTAACTACAATAGAGGGGATTTAGCGTATAATCCAGTGCATTAATAGCAGCTGTCTTCAAAAGAAAACTCCACTGATTGCCAATGCCACTTAAGGAACAACTTTTAAAAAAAATTCATTTCCAAACTGCAGACATCACTGTAAAAAATTATGGTAGTGTTTCTTAACAGAGGTACTGAGGCCTGAAGAAAATAAAGAAACAAGTAAATTAGTGAAGCCAATAGAGTCTGGTTTTACTTCCTTGACAATCTTATTTTGCACTGAGCAAACTTCCCTTTTCCCAAGTCTGTTTCATCTCCTATCTCCAGCAATAATTGTATTTTCACTGGATTAAATACCAAACCAAATTTGGAGTTTACAGTTGTAATGTAATAAATAAGGAAAAGCAAGAGCCTTTGAAAAGGTATTTTCTGTCTGATACAGCCAGCTCCAGGTATCTGAGACATAGACTTTAGAAGTTCTTTGACTATAGATTGCAGTCAGTGGAGAACCGTATATTGCGCTTACTGATACAGAGTTGTAATCAATGACTTTTCATTTACTCATGTTTGCTGAAGACTAGTCACTTCATTTAGACTATTCCATTCAGACCATCTTATTGAGTTTATTTAAAGTTTCAGTACTGCTGCCCATTGCTGTATCCATTCCATGTAATGTCAATAGCAATAGGTAGTCCATAACAAAAATCACTGGGAGATAACATCCTACCTTCTTCTCCACCTCCTCTCCCCATCCCAACCTCTTCATAAAACTTATGTTTGGTCTTCCTTTGGGAGGAAGCAACAGGTAAGTAGATTACATATTGTGTGGATCAGACATCATTGCAATGAATAATATTTTATAAGGAAAAATTCAGATTTGCTAAATCTCAAGAAACTTGTTATTTTAATAAGATGGCCTTGAGCAGGAATAACTCTTATGAATGGCATGCTGGGCTTTCTGATCCATCCCACCGTAGTGAAGTGCAACCCACTTTTAGAAAAAACACAGCCAGTTTTGGTGCTCGAGTGGGAAATATTAGAAAACATGGCAGCAGCATATTCGTGCAATGCTCTTCAAACGGAAAGAAAATACTGGTATATCTTAAAAATCACCTGGCATTCACTAACATGTATGTCCTTTCACAGAATAGCTGAGGCTGGGAGGGACCTCTGGAGAGTGTCTAGTCCCACATCCCTGCACAACACAAGGTCAACTGCAGCAGGTTTCTCAGGGCCTTGATCTGTCATGTTTTGAGTGTTTCCAAGGATGGAGACTTCGCAGTCTCTCTCCACAATTTGTTCCAGTGTTTGATCACACTCACAGTTAAAATAAAAAAACAACAAAAATTCTTCTGTTAAAATGGAATTTCCTGTATTTCGATTTGCCTTTTTTCTTACTGGCTAAGCTTGTCTTCCACTGAAAAGAGTGTATTTCATCACTACTCCATGTCACTACCTAATAGAATGGAAAATTCCAAATTGGTAACTTTAATTACATGTAACAGTAAATTTCATTTCAGAGGGAAAAGTTTATGTATTTATTTTAAACAACATCGAAGTGGTCTTTTGAGATTAGCGGAGCAAAGACATGTCTGGCTGACTCATCCAGTGATGGGAGACAAAACAGAAAGGTGTAGACAAGGGAGCAAGTTGACTTAACTTAGGTTTCTGTTTTCACAGAACAGACCCTTGTTCCCACTCATTTTTGTTTATGCAGTGTTTCAGAGCCTGCTCACAGCACCATCTTTCACTCTCTTGTGCAATGGAATTTTGTGTTTGCTTTTGATTGCAATGGTCTCAACAGCCAGCTCGAGGAAAAAGACTTACCTGGTTATACAGTCCAGTCTCCACTAGTGAAGAGATTTCTCTTCTCTGAAGGACATTAATCTGCAATATAAACAGGAAGAAGTTAGATCATCTGTAAAAAGGAAAAATAATTATTAGTACTTTCAAACATAAGTTGTCTCTGTGTGGAATTCTAGTGCCTCTCTGCACAAAACTCCTGAATCCAGGCTGTCTTAATAACTGATAGCTGGAACCACCTGTGTACCAGGAATTAGCATAGCACCCTATGTAGTGTAATTACATTCGCACAACACACATCCCTTTCTAATAAGCCCCTCCAGAATTTGAAGTGTGCAGCAGAATTACACAGACTACTCAGCTGTCTCCTCGGGTCTGCTGCTGTTCTGGCAAAGCATAGGAGAGTGGGATCAGTAATATGTCAATATGCTTTGGTGTAGCAGGGAGCTGGTTCTGAAATCAGAGAGCTGGTTCTGAAGTCAGAGAGCTATCCCTGTATGACAATAGATCTAAAATGATAAGCTCTGCTGAACTCACATTGGCTCCGTGATAATTCTGTGATGTACCACTGTATGTGTAAAATCGAGAGACATATTTGCTTGTTTGCTTGGTGCTGGCTTGGCAGATGCTGATGTAGCTACAGTGCCAGCCATGGCGTAATAAAAGGACAGAAATCATAACCTATTGCTGCCCGTGGTAGTTTATATTGCCTGCACACTTGGAATATAACCTTTAACAATGCATCCTTATATGAATTTCTTTGCTTCCTTTTCTTAAAAGAGAGATTAGTATATTTCCCATATTGCATTTAAAAGTGCATTCTACTTCAAAAAAAAAAAAAGTAATTCTTAAGAAACTTTGCAACATGACTACAGGGATCTGTTTCTAATGTATATAAATCCCAAGCACTCAATTTAACTAATACTTCAAAATATACATAGACATTCTTCAGGCCACCATTTAATGCATAAAGCCACAAGATACAGTAGCATTGTTTACAATCTAAATCTAATTAAAGGGTATGCAGGAATGAGAAGGGGATCAATAACTAATATGTTTTTGCCATCTGCTTTCCTCATCACTGCTAACATGTCAGAGAAAATGCCAATACTTTGATCTCATACATGTGTTCTGTTGCTTTTCCACTGATACAGACAAGGTCAGTTTTGATATAGGATGCTCTAAATTCTCTGAAAGTTCTTCAATTAATAAGTGGTTACCAGACAGTGTATTGAAAAAAGGACAGAAAATATAAATGAATCTCAAATGGTAGCTCTGAGATAACTTTGAACAAAGTATATCTTTGATTTTAAGTGTAGAAACATCACCTGATTACCTGCAAAAATGTTTGGCAGTTCAGAGGTTAAATACTTGTTGGATGTTTTTCTGTTGAAGGTATCTAAAAGCTGTCAGTTTTATAATAAATTTCCATGAATGTAGTTTCACAATAAAACTGGGGAAATTCTGGTGGAAATAGTTCTGTGATACAGCAGGCAATTTAATGAGAACACAGGAATGTAATCTTTATTGTTCCAAGAACTTACAGTTGACAGTCTTGACAGTGGTAATCAACCTTTCACTCATGCTAATGGTTGCTTTTGTTAGACTGAGCTCTTCCCCCAGCTGTGCAGAGGCTTGTATGATTATTTCATGCTAAACTGTTATTGAGGATGACTTGTGGTCATACAGATATAAGAATTACTATCTACACTAAAGTTCTTGTTCCCGATTTGCATTTCCTTATGTTGTTCCTCAGGTTTGCAGGGCATCCTACCTCTAGACTCTGTCAATGGTTCTCTTCCATCAGTGTTTGGCTCTTCACTTTTTTCAACACAATACAGCATTTATAGAATGAGGTACAATGTTTACTAAGAACTAAGAGTGTCCCTATATCCCTGGAGGAAAGCATGTTCTCAAAGAAATTTAAACAACATGTGGAAAACAATCCAATATTGCAGAAGATGGCTCACTGCACCTAAGCCTTCTAAGACATCAGATTGATATAGTTCTGACACAAATACAAATGGTATTTCTTTCAGGGATTTAAAAAAGTCTGGGATTTCATTCTTTTGTTTAGACTTCCCTCAACTTGTTAAAAAAGGAATTAAATGCTTGTAATAGTAAAAAAGCCAGGTTCACAGTGAGAACAGAAATAGCACTAGCAATGGTGCTTCAGACTTCCTGTGGTAAACAGTCCATGAAAGGCAAAAGAACACAAATAAGGTGAAGAACAATGAAAGGATATAAAAATATGGGAATATACGGAAAATTAATTAATCTGTTTTCACAGTAAGGGTACCATTTACCCATGAGGTTGTAATGCATGTGAAATAATAAAATGCACCGTTTGACTTTATTTTCTTGTAACCTTGGACTTCAAAAAAAATCTTTTAGCAACTTCTTTGGAAACTTATGTTATCACCCGTAAAGAGTTTCTACAATAATTTCAGGTGACTGCATGTTTTCTTTTTAATATTCTTTACCCAGTATGCTGAACTCAAACCCATCACATAAAGAAGACAAGTATATAGTCACATTATATTTTTTTCCCAAACATGTAAAACATACTGGTTAAATGAATATTTCACTTCCTTGGCAGAATTTTTGTAATAAATAAATATTGGCCTTATTAGAAGTTTTATTTCTGTTAGATGTCATCTGCTGCAAATAAAATTATGTCACTCAAATAATACTAGTATGAAATAGATCGTGTTTGATTAAACCTCTTATGGATGTAGCCGAAAGTATTGTAAATGAATTAACCTTTGGAATTTAAATACATGTAATGAAAATAATACATTCACACAGTTAATATAATGTGAGTGTATGAGAGGTCAGTGATAAAAAGCTGAAAGAATTAAGTGGAAATAGAAGCCATGTGATATGGCACAGTTATATAAAAGAAATTTCAAGATAATGGGCAGAGAAAGGTCTGGTGTGAAATAAAAAATGGGTAAAGTTCATCTAATCTAAATTTATATACCTGAAAGTGAGGCATCTTGAGTAGGATTTTTCTTCCCTCAGTTTTAACTGCCTCAAGTACAGGTGAGATTTTTTACAGGAATTCCATTATAGTCAGTGGAGGTCTTGTAAGCACAGATAATAGTGTCCTGAGAAAAATTTACCTTAGCTTAAGGAAGACAACAACATTTGTCCCAGTGAATTTCCTACAAATTACTAGCTTGATTTTTGTTGACTGTAAAGAGAGCTTAAACAGCTAGCCATGTAGCTGCTTACATACTATACTACTAAAATGAGGCCACAATTTGCCCCTACTATAAGCTGCTTATAACGCTATGAAAGCCAATAGATCAGCTCCAGAAGATAGGTTACATATTCTATTGCAGGATATATAAGTGCCTGTGCTCTTTGTAGAAACTGCAGAGGAAGCTTAAGTGTGTAACTTAAGCCAGATATCTAACTTACTTTATTTGTACTTCTGCATTTCAAGACTGGTAGGTGAATAAAAGTAGGGCAATTCTCTTCTGCATTAGTTTAGGGTGTCTTAATTCCCAGAAGTATCCTCTTTGCTTTATAGGGTAAATCATTACAATTTTTTTTTTGACTTTCCTCACTAGCCACCTTTACATCGTGAAATGAGTGATATAGATCTTATAAAATATAGAAAGTAATCTAGGACTGTTAATTTCTATAGTGGTTTTTTTTTCATAGCCTAGTAAAATGAAGTGTACTTTTATGCTCATGAAATTCATGAGGCACTAGATGAAATAGATTACCTACAATACTAATTTTATCCATCAAAGAGTTCAATTAGAGGAAAAAAAGGGGTAGTATTCTGTATGGAGTTTCTGTAGTTCATTCCACTGAGGAAGCCCTCAGAGGGGCTGAAGATGACTATTTTGTTTAGTTACCAAACTGCAATACAGGATTATTTTTTACTTTTGTTAGTGTAAGTGTCCTAGTAAAAAATGTTTTCTTTAAAATCTGTAAAGATGGGGGATGGATTTCTAATCAGCACTAAGTGCACATCCACACACATGTGTGCACAAACACGCAAGCCCCAAGCCCAGCTGTGTGAAATTCACTTGTTCTGCTCTTGTAAATTACTTGCACAAGAATGGTGGCAGGACCATAGTTCAGTCCACAGAGTATAAGGATATCACAGGAGCACCAGACCCAGAAGTATGAAGTGTCTTTTTGCCTTCATCATGTCAACTTTCCAGTGACATAAAAGCAACAGAACCATAGATGGAAGCCCAGATCCTGTAAAGCATTTGCATGCATTTCAGGACTTCAGAAGCTTTGCTGACTTCAGCAAGAATACTAATGCTTTCAAAACTGAGCAATTGCTAAGGCCTCTACTGGGTAATAGTTCCACAGCTGCTCGTGAAGAGTATGAACATATAGTCTGACAAAAGTTACCTCTTCCTCTTGCCACTCTCTTTCCAGCCAGCAGTTTAATCATAATGTAGGTAGCTGGTGGTCAATATGAATGACATTTTTCTATCGTGCCATTGAGTCAGATGAGGTAAACTTGAAATACGTTGGACACATAACTGGACTTCACCATAAAAGTCTTCTATAGCTTCCTATTCCTTCTAAAGACAATGGTAAAAATTCCACAGACAGCCAAGTGTGCTAGCCTTTCACTTTCATGCTCAGTGGCTTAAATGTGTGCAGAAGTGTTGTAGAATCAAATCGATAATCTGTGATTCAGACAGAAACATATAACACAATCACCAGTCTCCATGAGTATTGAATAGCAATGTCAATCAGAGGTTTCTGAATCAAATAATTCATTGTGCTTCTCTCTTTGTAGACTGAAATAAATGAACACGAGTTCTAAAAGTTCACTAAGGTGTTGTGATTCAAGAATAATCTATTGTGTAAAAGACTAACCAGTCAAACAATGTTAATTATAACATGGTTAAAAGCTGAAATGCTTAAATATAAATCGTTTAAAAATTATGTGATAGATATTAAACACCTCTGGGAAGGAAAAATGCTGTAGGCGAGTGTTCTTAATAAGTCTAGTTTGGTTAATTATTGCCTAAAGCATTTCTGAACTAATTATTTACCTCCAAAGGGGCTCCATGTTTTCAGCATTGAAGTGCCAGATATTGATATTCTTTAACTGACAGAGTATAGTAGTAGTAGAAAGAAAAGTAGTAGACATGAAAAGCTGAAGGTTAAGTCATTTATAGAAAGTGATAGTGAGGCCCTCCAGTGTCATACACTGCATCAGTGTGAAAGGGAGACGCAGACCCTGAAACTATGCACTTTCAGTGAAAAGTATTATTTGTGTCTGTCATCTGCCCTTTATGGTTCATTTAACATCTTAAATAGTCTGTGTAAATTACGTGTGTTTAGTAGCTGCACAACTCCCAAGTCAAAGACGGTGCTCTGTTCAACAAAAGAATGGCAGTATTACAGCCTTTTAGTTAGCGAAAGAGATACATTGCTCAAAAATTAATAAATATTTAGCTATGTTGTTAACCAGTTTTACTGTAGATGGCTTAAAAATTAGTATAAGATGCTTTTTCATTTTCTGCACACTTTCCTTCTCACCTCTTTTAAAGTGAGTGAATATACATATTATACAAAGGTTATTCATGGGAATTTTGACATTGGTTCTCAGTAGGATCTGGGAATTTAGCAAAGGTGCTTAGAGAATTTTTGCCTGCCTGGACGGATGTAATTTTTTCAGACATAATTTGGGAGGTTTGAAACATTGCAAGTGCCAGCATACTTAAAACCATCATCTGCTTTATATCACATTAAACCACATATGATGCATGGAGAGACATTTGCCAATTAGCTAAAGCTATTCCAGCCTATGGCAATATAAAAATAATATAAACAATAATAAAAGCAGTATGGCCTCTTAATTCATGCTATTAATGCCAGCCCTGCTCATCTGAAATTATAAATAAGAAGCAAAACCTTCTTTTGTTATGAATTCCTTGTGATTTCTTGCTTTTTTCTTCAGTCCTTCAGTTTTCTTTATGTGATTTTTCTCTTCCATGGCAATTAACTTGTGCTTAATCTTTTCTCTTTTATGCTCTTTAACTTTTGCTTATTTCCCAACTACGAATTTCCATGTCCTACTACTTTCTTGCCACTTTGCCCTTCTGTTATTTAAGCTTAAGTACACCTTCAGGAATCGAACTGAAATACCCAAGCTGGGAGCAAGGGTTTCCCCTGTATTTAACAATGTGAGGTATACCAACGGAGATGACTTGGTTCTTAGGTAGGATAAATTGCCCGCTTACGGTTCCTGTCTCTAATTTATTTTTCTGTAGAGTGAGTGACGGTCCTAACCTAGCAGGCTATCTCAAGTGAAGCGGAATGAATCCAGACCTTGTTCATGTCACTGTTTTGGGGGGGAGGGGGGGTTAAGCCCAACGGCACTCTAAATTTTGCTTGTTATACACCTTCTTTCTTTTTTCCTTTTTTATCCTTTTTTTTTTTTTTTTTGTCCTT
>Ga0181612_147913_pt1 | contig 10813 bp, 7 predicted proteins | sample HoacroProtozoa21_FD_119630 | JGI IMG/M metagenome (GOLD analysis project Ga0181612, IMG submission 119630) | Hoatzin crop microbial communities from Cojedes, Venezuel. Combined Assembly of Gp0051906, Gp0051904, Gp0051908 | reverse complement strand
TGACTGTTGCTGCGAGGCAGTTTGGTTGCAGCTGCTCCGTTCGCAGGCTAAGGGAGTTTAATGATGTGTACATCTGCTATTACATACTCACTGGCCTTAGGACCAGAGAGTAATGCAGGGCACATTAAATTTACTAGTGCAGATACAACTTTACAGAGTAGTACAAACACAGTGTTACGTGATTTGTTCAAAGTCTCTGAGCTACTCCACAGGACAGGAGCTATTGCAAGCTGTCAGCTTGAGCGTTTAGAGTTTTTACCTCATACTCCTAAATAAACATTTGAAATATCGATTAAGACCTGACGTCTATCTTTTAAATAGGGGCAGCAGAGGAGAAGAGTGGGTACATGTTTGGAGAAAGCCAACACAGCCCACTGGAACAGACTTGCTGTGCACAGTGAGATTGCTGAGCTGGCAGCATCCTCTGGTTAAGGCAGTTTGTGGATGCATGGGTGTCCCTGGAGGCATCTGTCCATGCTTCAGGGGTAGCTGCTTGTTAGTTACCTAAAGCACTTTCCTGACCACAAGGACCCCATGTTTGCATGATGGAAGACAAGTGTCTGTGTCATAACAGGTCTAGGAGGGGCTGGGAAGGTCAGCCGTGATGGTCTCAAGACCTGTCAGTGGGGCTGACACCTGCTGCTGTCTCCTACTGCTGTTTAGGTACCAGTTCACCCACCTCTGCACGTCCAAGCTCCTTCACGAGTGGTTTGCTTGAAGTGCATCACCTCCTCCCAGCAAAGGGAACCTCCAAAAATCAACCCAGGGCTTCAGGGATGCTGCTATATCCTGAAATGATAAATTAAAAAGGAAAAAGAAATACAGTGACAACACCATATGCACTGAAGCATCCTGCGGAGATTGCAGAGTCTCAAAACAAACATTAGATGTGTAAACAGTGTATCAGCATTCCTTCATGAGGGTAGCTGCGGATCCATTTGTTGCCTTCTGATCATTTATTTTCATTACTTTTCATAGCTAAACAGATAAAAGTGCTTCTGGCAAATATCGTAGGCGCTCCCTCCTCCCACACAAGCCAAACAGCCCCCCTTTCGCTTTTCTAGACTGACAATCAATCCACCTACTACTAGTTGTGGCACAAAAGTTTACACAATGAACAATTTGCACTGACTCCTAGGCCCTGTCGTCAGTGCTCAGACAGCTTTGAGGTGTTGTTTTTTCTACTTAGAGGAAGAGCAGTAGTAATTGTGGTGCAAAAAGATCTTTTAGATACTGAAGTATTTGTGTTTGATGTATGTATTTGAGTTTGTGTATGTCTTTGCTTCCTCATGCAACTGTTTAGGAAGAGGAAGGAGAATTCACATGTGATAAAGAACTGCAGATATGAATTTCTGCAGATATGAACTGGAGATATTCAAGACCCACCTGGACAAGGTCCTGTGCAGCCTGTTCTAGGTGTCCCTGCTTCGGCAGGGGGCTTGGACTAGATGACCCACAGAGGTCCCTTCCAAACCCTGCCATTCTGTGATTCTGTGAATCATATTTTCTTAAAGCAGAGGGACTATTTGTAGAGTTTAGCATTGACAGTTTTGCCCTAGGGTCCTAGAAATACAGCAAAAGATTCTTTACTGAGAGGATCAAATTTTCTTGCTCAGCTGGGTCAGGACCTCAGAAATATCCTTTGCATTTCAATGGGACAATTTTGGTTTTTCTGCTTTCATTTATTTTTTTTTTCTACCATCCTGCACCTCCAAGATATTAACTTTTTTTTTTTTTTCTGCCAAGTGAAAAGTCACCCTGAATTTAGTGCTCCATTTGTGGGAAAAAAAATATTTGTTCTGGCTCCATGATTTGCTCTTAGCCTGAGATGCTGCTCTTTCTCCTGTTGGCCTTGAGACTGGTCATGTTCAACACAGACCCAATGTAGTTATTTATGGGATCCTTAGTGATTTCTTAAAAGATTTTTCAAAAGGCTACAGCATTTGCCAAATTAATTGCCCTCTCTTTTGGGTTGGACTGGAAGCAGGCTGTGGGTGAATGAGTTGCTTTAGTGGTAGGAGCCCCGCTGCATCTTTCCTCCATCATGCAACAGGTCTCTTGTGAGATGTCGTGGGTGACTGGAAGGATGATACACGAGTTCATCGTATATAGGACACACAGAAAACCTGGGCCTACTGCACATATGTGGATCTGCTGTAATGTTCATGCCAGGTCATAGGGCAAGAGGAAAGCAAAGTCACACAGACCTTACCTGGCATTCTTCTGAGTTGCATTGCTTCTCTTCCAGCTTAAAAGAAGAGGCAGCATTGCTCAAACATAAGAAAGTGACTACCTGCATGGGTTAGACAGATTTCTGCAAACCTCAAAGTACAGAAGACAGAAAACAGGGAATCAGGCTTATTTTTGTCTGGCTGTAAACATGCCTGTCATACGATGAACCAACATGCATCAGTTTGTAGATATATATCCATGCTTATGGAGGACCCCAAAGGGTGTTACAAATCATGAGCCTTGTTCTGTAATCCCTGTGTGTGCTCAAAATCTTCTGAAGTTGCTGACACCTTTGGATGCTCCAGTATATACTTTTATACATATATATATACAAAACTGTAAGAATCACCATATCTGCTTGAGGAGCACATCTGGAATGGAAGGCAGCAAGTGTCTGGCAGTGCACAGTACCATTACACTAATGCATCTGCAAGTGCACCGGGAGGCTGGCGAGGGACTATTTGGGTAATGGAGTGGCTGGGCTAATAAAATTAGCCTCGCATTCACAGGGTAAGTGGGGAGGAGGGGAGCTGTCCCTTTCAGTCTTCCCAAGCATCTCTTGACATCATATTCCCCACTGCAGCCCAGAAATGGAAGCAGGAAAGGGGGAGTCTTAAAGCGGAGCCAAAGTGTGCTTACTGCACTAACACAGTGCTGGTGTGTTCTGTCCCAGTGAACAAGAGTGGAAACCAAATCACTGGGCAGTGATGCCTTTACCTGGGTGAGATGTATGAGCACAGACTCCAGGAGTCCTGAGTCATGGTCACACTTCACAAACCACCTTTCCCTCAGAAGGGGCAAGGTTGGAAATGCATTTGTCACTTGAGCTCCAGACAGCAAACGACACTGATTTAATTAACCCGGTGAGCCCTGCTGGCTTTGTCTATGTGAGCTCAGGACATCATGATGTGTGGATGAGAGGAGGCAGGGTGTGGAGTGAGAGGGGTAGAGGGCAAAGACATGTGGCCGTTGGACCATCAGAAGCCATCTTAAAGCACTTTGCTTCTCACAGCCAAAAGCCCTTTACAATTAGTCTTGATGTGATTTACATTTACTTTAAGGCATCTGCATAATGGGATGTAATGCACAGCAAATGCAGTCACGAGCTTCTGAAAGCTTTTGGGGACTTACAATTCCCACAGAGCATGAAATCCCCCTTTTACTGCATCTGCAAGTGAGTCCAGCCTTTACAAGGCATGTGTTCATAGAGTAAAATGCCAGAAATCTACCTGCCAATCTCTCCGACCTGCCAGCTGTATTTATGAAATGCCTATTGTCATGGTGTCTGGACTTGCCCTTTCTTTTCCATCTTTCCTATGGATTTATTGGGACCTTGGACTTGTTACTTAGACACATCCCCCAGGCATTTTCATCTCTAGCAGAGCAGAAGACAGATGAATGCTGCTTCGCTGTCAGTCAGAGGAAGACCAGGGGTTGCAGAAAGCTGGGCCACCTCTGCCTACGCATGGCAGGCTTGGGGGGCAAGCTTGCTGTGAGAGAGATCAGTCCTACATGTAGAAAGTCACCTTGGCCTAGGGTCTGTGAAATTTTAATGCTCCCCACCAAATATTGACTCTCCGAGGGCGTCTGAGTAAGCCTTTTGCGGACAAGTCGATATTAGTCTGACATTCCAGTGGATAATGTTGCTTTTCTCTGAGTTGGGCTCTGCTGGCCTCTCTCAAACTCATTGCACAGTATCAGAAGCAAGATAAAACCATGCGAGTAGAAGGAAGCGTTCCCTCTGGAGTGTCATTGAGTGTTGTCTACTTCTCCCTGCCTTAACAAGACTTTCTGCTGGGTGCACTCCGCCCAACTCCACAGTGCATCTGAATGTAATCACTTTCAGCATAGAGCAATCCTTTTCCATTTGACTTTTCAGTGCTCAGTGAAGGAATATGGACAACCAAAACTTCGATGCTCAGATCCACCAGTGACAAATGCAGCGGGAACATCGCGATAAATGCAAACATATCAGCAATCTTGCATGACAAGTGTTGTTCTTCTTCCCACTGGACATAATGGCAGAACAATCTTGTCACTCTGTCACGAGCTGACTTGAGTGGGTCTGGTCTGTCCTGCTAGGTAAAGAAGCTCCAGCTTAGATTTTAGGTAGGGCTGTAGCCATACGTGGTTATTAGAAGACACACGTGTATACGCCTTGCTGTACTCCAGCTATCCAGTTAAATCCTGCGGCAAAGACTCCGTTCTGCCCCAGTGGTATAATTCTGCCATCTTGGGCAATTTACAATTTCTCCTGTACAGGTCTGAGATGCAGAAGAATGCCGGTGGGGTGAAAGTGAATTTATTACCTTTCAGGTAGCAAGAACACTGCTGCAGGTTAGAGCTTGCCAGTTTACCATCCATTTGGGACTCAGTCTAAGTTGACTGGGCCTCCTAAAAAAGAATAATCCTTTAAAGAATGTAGGACTAATACACTGAAACAATTAAAGCACTTTCTGATTGAAATTGAAATTCATTATATTTCCATTTCAAGGCAAGCCAGGCAGATTTCAAAATAAGTGATAGGAAGAACTAATTTATATTTCTGTTTCTGCTTGTAGGGGTAAGAAAATAAATCCAGGTACACAAGAAGAGGTAGAAGCCTTTAATTTCAATGGCAGTTTGGGCGTCTGATAGCTGTAGTAGACTGGTCTTAAAATAAATGCAAAGGAATTGTTTTCAGGAGTAAAAGACACAGGACTAGTGGGTGCATCTGCATTGCTGTTTTAATTTTATTCAGATCAGGGGTGAAGTTCTGTAACAAATCTCCCAGTTATCCCTACTTACTGGCTTTTCTTTTCATCTCACAACGGCTCAGACCATAACCCCCAAAACTCTTCGAACAGATTAAACGGGCGGATATGCTCCAGGACCACAGCCAATGCTAATACATGCTCAGTCCAGGTGACAAGACTGGGTACATCTTAAAGTAACCCTCCTGAAAAGTATGCAATGTGCTCTTTGGACACATCGTGCAGATCTTCACTCCCCCATGCCGATCTTGTCCCACCCAGATGCTTAGACTGCTGCTTGATGCCTTCACAGATCTGTGGCATGCCTGAAAGACATCCATATCTGGGTTTGAGATTTTTGTGGTAGTGACCTCAGCAGTGACTACCCACCACCCAAGCAGGGAAGAATAGGGCAGCTTGGTCTGGTGCAGGTCTGTTCAATATTTATCTGGCCAAGAAAAAGAGTGATGCTCGTATGAGCAGTGTTGTATTTAAAAGGTGTCTCCACTTAACTGGAGGTCATAGTGTATACTCTCCTTGAGTGGTGGCATCGTTTCATAAAAAAGCTTTTTCTTTAATTAAAATCCCTGAACCTTGCATCGTGCTCAGGGTTCGGTATAGAAGCTTCATTTCTCTGATCAATATATATTACCATATTTCCTAGAAAGAAGCTTTCACCCCCTCAATTAGCAGATAAAAATTATTGTGTGCATTTGAAAGCATTTTGTGCCTCTAATATCCATTAACTAGATCAGAGTTGGAGTTTTCCTGTTCTTATGGACTTTTGTCCGTATCAGTTACCCAAAGGAACATAAAGCATTGCTTGGTCTCATTCAAATGACGTTTCAATAAATGCTAGGGGAAAATGATGATTCTGTACTGCCTTTCTTTCTTTTCTTTAAGGTTGAGAGAAAGGGGATAAACAAATGAGAAATGCCCTAGCCCATGAATCAGGAATTTGGGCGCTGAGATTTCTACACGGGCTCTGCGTGATTCTACACAAGTCACTAATGGCCACATACAGCTCCTTGCAACAGGGTCTGGCGTTTATTTTTATGTAGCACCCTGGGCCTCTGTTTTTGATGAGATTTCCAGGCATGAACATGGTTATTAATTTATCCACTGTATTAATGGAATTGGGCAGAGGGGGAAACTGTTTTATCTCAAAAACCTTCCCTCCCTTCCAACTTTCAACGCTCCGGGAGGCCGTTAGGCTTCGCGGGCACTCAGCGTCTGGGGGCAGAGCCCTGCAGGTGGACTCACACACCAGCAAAACTTCCTTCTTTCCTCCCGCTGTGCTGGAATTAATATTCTTGTTTCAATCCCTTTGTACTGACAACCTAAAAATTAATTGCCTGTGCACATGAGAGGTGGATGACCAGATGCCCAGGAAAGCACAGCAGAATTATTGAGCGATTCTGCTTTAATTAAGTGCGTCAGAGATCTGGGATTGGTGGGGCCCTGTGCTTGATGCCAGTAATATCATTGAGAGGACACGAAGGGATGACTGCTGCCAAGGGATGATGGAAGCTACTCAAGGAATATAGAAAGCTATTTTAAAGCTGGGTTCCTTTGAGAAAGCTGGAGCAATAGCCAATAACCATAAAACCACTGGGGCAAAGCTGCAAACACACCAGGGGCATCCTGCAAGCACTCAGCTCTGAGAAGGGAGACCTTTCATCAATGAGAGGGGAGCACAACTGACTGGCAGCTGTGAATTGCCTGCCAAAAGGGCAGCAGGCTGCATTTTTCAGCTTCTGCCTAAAGCTGTCACCATCCAAAGCAACCAAGAGAGACCAAGTTGGGGAGGTCAGCACTTCTGAGCCTGACTCCCTGCTGAGCCACTCATGTTCTAAGACAACTTGGGTAAAACAGTTACCCCCTGTGTGCCTTGGCTCCCACAATGTGAAAGGTGGGCTGAACTAACATCTCAAAATAAGAAACCATGTTAAACAACATCCGTTAGTTGATGGACTGCAGTAGCAGCTACTGAAGGTTTCCTGCACAGTCTTCTGCAAACCATGTCATGGTGGTTCCCGTCCTCACTCAGCAGAGCACAAGCCACTGGGGTCAAGCTCACCAAATCCATCTCTGTGTTTTATATGCATGTTACAAGGGACCAGTTCACTGTGAAATGCCCATACAACATCCAGATTTCCAAGGTCCTCTTGGTTCTGATCTTACCTCCCTTGGAAGACACGAAGCTCCATGGCCTGAGAAATTTAGGGACCCAGAGCTTTTGTTCGTAAAGATCTTCAAGCCACATTAATGGAAGATACTATCTAAGCAGAAAGTTTCCGTCTTTCTCCTTGCCTGTCCTTCCTACCAGTGGCAGCAGAGGCTGAGCGCAGTGCAGCCATTCGTTCTGGTACCCAGCTGACAGAGGAGCTGGGACACTGTGCCTTCCTGGTAATGCATTCATCGTTCTGGAATGGGAGGCTCGTCTGCTAACGACCTGTGGGTAGAGCAGACTCATTTAGGCAGAAGTGGTGGCATTCATCTTACCTAAATGTAGCATGTTTGTCAGCATCTAGGTAAAACGACCAGACACCTGCTGTTGTGGGAGAGAGAAACTGGCTTTTTCTGGGTAAAATACTCGCAGCTTCCTGCAGGTTCAGCCTTAGGACAGCATGAACCACCCTCAGCAGCAGCTACGTTACCCCAGTGCTTATAAAGGGAGTCCAAGCAGCTGATTTGTAGGGAAGCATTTGCACCGCCTGTGAATGAAGATGACTGTTCCTAGGTGTCCTGTATACCACAGGTAAGGGATCTTGGCTTGTGTCCAGCCTCCATGCTCTTTTTTGCTCAGGATGTCCCTGTGATCCTTATGGAGATGCTTGGGACTGGCTGCTGTGCCACTGACAAGCATCCTCAGATGTTTGTCCAAGACTCCCAGCCAAAGCAGAGACCAGGTGGTCAGTATTTCCAGTCATTTTGGCACAGTGTCAGCATGTGGCCTGCCTCCCTTGGGCCATAAATACATTTTTCCCCAAGGAAGTAGTTCTCAGTCCCTTCGGAGCGGGCAGCAGTTTCCACTGGCCTTCACTTCTTTCTGTCCCCAGCTTTCTTGCATAGGTTGTTGCTCTGTGCATCTGAGATGAGCTAAACATAGATCATTTTGGGACTGCTGTTCAAAGAATGACCAGAAATGGAGTCTAAGAAGTCACATAATAATATCACTTCTTCAGCTTTAAGTCTTAGGACTTGGGCTGAATACTCTAGCAAACTCCTGCCGTACTTTGCTTACAGCCATTGAGATTTTCTTGTCACCCTATTCTGGCTACTCAAGAGCTCCCAGCCACTCTGTAAAGTAGGTGGATGAGAGACCAACAGCTTCCAACGACACAGGTCCCAGAATCTGAGATGACCCTCCTGGAGTTAGTAGCATGGCTCAGACACCAAGGAGTGGCAGAACGATTACTGCTAACCCTCCAGTAATTAAAGCTGTTAAAAGTATTTTAGCCCTCACTTCAGTGTCTCCAAAAAACCAACCCCACATTACTGCTGTAGAACATATGGCTGGGGAACCTAGAGGCAAAAGCGCTGCCAAAGAACTCCAGAGGAATTAGAAAAATTGGTGATCCATGGCAAAGTCCTTCTAGGACTTTTGTGGAGCTTTTTCTCAGAGTGCATCAAGCACACAGAAATACAATGAACTTGTGGAGATGGCTCCCTGGATGAGCTGAGGTGTGGAAGTTCCTTGGTTCAGTTCTTATGGACAAATTGCAGAAGAGCTCAGGACACTCCTCCAAAAGTTTTGTTCATCTCCTGCGCTATTTACTTTCTCCACTAACCTTCTGGGCAGTATGACTACACATGATCCAGCAGCTGTTGTTCACCTGGGTCAGGTCTGTGCTCTCCGCTATAGCTAGGTCTGTGTGATCATGATAGAAAATGCATGGTGTAATACATCTAAAAGCCCAGTGACTATTTTTGTGCTGAATTTCAGGAAAGCCAGAAAAATGTCTGCTATTAGGGAATGGTTTGCAAAGAACTGACAGTGCTACAAGAGAACCTTCACTAATCCTTAGATGTCAGAGGATGATCTGTTGAACTCTGGAGTTGTACTTCAATGTATAAAGTTGTTCTTGTACATATCGTGAAGCTTAACTTAATACAGAGCCCCCAGATGAAGTGCTAAGGATTTAGAAACAGTGGAGAATGGACTTCTAGTTCGATTATTGACTGAAGAAAAAGAAAATGTGGACTAGCTATCTACATTTATCGTTATGACCAAAACCTCGAATGTGCTGTCAAGTCTTCCTAGAGGTACAACGGAAAGGCTAAGCATAGTCTATGAAAGGAATAACAAATAACTGCGAGAGATCAGTAAAGAAAATGAAAAATAACTTCAAAACCATGGAGATTTTGGCATGTCCAGTGCGGTGTTGCTATCAAGCAGCATGGGACCACTGGAAGCCTTTGGGCAGTAATAAGATTGTGGCCAGACAGGAAATTATTGGTAAAAGATTAAGAGCATCTAGGGGTCTAGACTGAAGCTGGGTGCATGGAGACCTTGCAGGACAGCCCTAACCACAAGGTATATGCATTTGCTGTGGTAGTCTGGGGCAATGGTCCAAGTCTAGAGTGGTATCCCAGTGCCTGAAGATATAGAAGTGATCATCTGGCAAAAATCAGCTCCAGCCCAGTTAAGCAGAAAGTGAACAGCCATCTAAAGCAAACTACACCTCTGTCTTTTTACATGCCTACAAAGATACTGGATTTCTGCACTGATCCTTTAATTTTTATGGCATTCTTCTTGTTTCTGTGGTGTGCATAAACTAGCAGTCTGTTCATAAAAATATAAGATCACGGCATGGTCTGCTTTATATCTGTATATATACGCAGACACACAATGTTTCTCCCAGCATGCAGAACGAATAAATTCTGGAGTCATTTTTCATTGTTGCCTTTATGAGTTTCAAGGAAAAAAACCCTCAAAAATTAATAAATTATTTATTCCAATGAAATTGCCGTTTACTATGCTGCATGCTGGACCTTAGCTAGTCCAGTCAGCACACGGGATCCTGGACATCTTCTCTATGTTGTTTCTCATTATTTCTGTATTTTCATGAAGTTTCTGTGTGTGTATACTCATACAGGTGAGAGCATGCATACGTGAAGGCAAGAAACAGGCTAAAAGAGACACAGTTTCTTTCTATCTGTACTTGTTTTCTGCATGTGTGTGAAAAAGAAATCTCACCTTCTATTTTAGATGTGCAGGCTCCCTTTGTAATGCAACACAAATGGTGGATTCATGACACCTCTCTTCAAAGTAGGACTGATCACTGGTGGTCAGTAGGGTTCCTGGGGAGATTTTCCTTTCATCCTAAAAAGGAGTTTAAAGTATGCCAGATGAACTATGTCCTCTTTGTAGATACATAAGCATACAGTGTAAACATGTGCGGCTTTTATGTAGTTGACTGTAATAATAAGGTTTTGTGTGTTTGCATAATTAGCACATTACAGTTTTGCTTAGTGTGCACGGGGGCAGGGGTGATGTATATACACGTATGTGTCTAACCACAAGACACATGACTATACTGGCATTATACCGGCATTATGTTACAGAGCATAATAAGACAATAGGGAAAAACCAGAAGGAAAGTAAAAATGAATGAATCTGTGTATCTCTTTTGAGGATGTGTCTTAGAAATACCAACAAAGTGATGTTCAGTGTTACCCTCCGAGCTTGTTGTAACTGCTGAGGAGCTAAGGTTACCTATGTGCTAACACAGAGTCATAGAATCACAGAATGCTTTGGGTTGGAAGGGACATTTAAAGGTCATGTAGCACAAACCCCCTGCAATGAGCATGGTCATCGACCACTAGAACAAGTTGCTCAGAGC
>Ga0181612_133180_pt1 | contig 10813 bp, 3 predicted proteins | sample HoacroProtozoa21_FD_119630 | JGI IMG/M metagenome (GOLD analysis project Ga0181612, IMG submission 119630) | Hoatzin crop microbial communities from Cojedes, Venezuel. Combined Assembly of Gp0051906, Gp0051904, Gp0051908 | reverse complement strand
TTCCATCCCTCATAAGAATTTAAAAAAAAAAAAAAAAAGAGAAAGAGAGGAAAAAATGCTGGAAGTCACAGTGATGACATTTCCAAGGGAGGATCCCTGGACATGTGCCGTCCTTAGGTAACAGCATTTGTTGTTCAAAAGGTGAAGAGGGACCTTTGCCAAAGGAAAAACAAGATGGTTTTGAGTGTGATTATAGTCCAATTACTGTTAATCCCTCTGGAAATAACTGCATTATCTTGAAGGCTTTCCAGGTTAAACATTTTCACATTTATCATGGCAAATGCAGAGTATCATCAAGATATCTGTTTACAGATCTTGGCTAATAGCTAAAAACTGAATCAGCTCTATTATTGCCTTTATTGCTGACATCTGTTTCTCCCTAAAGGTGTGTAAATAACTGTGGCCAACGCAGCTGACAGAGACGGGAGAGATACAAACCAAAAATGAAAAGTGCCTCTGGGATATTTTCAGGCCCTCTGATAATAAATTTCAAAGACTGCTGCTTTCTTTTGGCATGTACTTAGACCTCAGGCTAAGAATGCAGTACTGTAGTACAGATGCCACTTTTTCTAAGATACAGCCTTTGTATTTATACTGCAACTGGGTTGTATTGCTATTGTTTCCCATACTAAGGAAGTGAAAGAATACATGTTTAGCCATAAAAGCTGTCATGATTTCATATTAAGGGTAAGAATTTAAAGAAATTTTAAAACAGGGGACCTGGTCAACAGAATCATCCTTCCAATCACTTGTGCTGAGAAGGTAAGGAGAGCTAATATGCAGGCCTGGATTAAGGGCTGTACTAGTACTGATTTGAAATAGTCCCACTGAAGTGTCCTCTGAACATCATTTATTGTGTACATTTGGAATATCCCATCTGGCTTTTTTTACAGCGAAGAATTTAAATGTAGCAAGGAACACATTCTTCACTCAGACCAATCTTTGTGCATTTCGAGTGGAGAAGTGACAGTGAAAAGGAGAGCTCAGTCAAGTGGAAGAAAGTGGCTAAGATCTTTTGTTTGTTATATTCATTACAGTTATGCCCACGGACACAATGAGTCTGAGGCCCTGTTATGCAAAAATCACTACAAAACATAGCGTAAGAGCTGGTGTGAGTTCTGAAAAGCTTGCAGCCAAATGTCCAATACAAAAGCCACTGCAGAAAGCAAATACACAAAAGGATTGAGAACACAGCCGTCCTGGTAAATATCTTCTTAGCATCACAGGAATAACTTTATTATTTTCTTAATTTTGTGTTTAATTTGTGGTGTGTGAAGTCATGAACTTGTTGTGGGAAAGGATCAGCAAAGCGGAAAACCAAAAAGACAAGTCAATGCGGAGAGGAAGGAGAAAGACAGCAGGAGCAGAAGAAGCAGCAGAAGAGAAGACGGTGAGCTGCACAGGATCCTGCAAGGTAGTGCTAGAAACAGCCAAGAAGACATTTGCCAAAATATTTACAAATATTATAGAAGAACAAATATCATATTCAAGATATTGCTGTTTGTAGCATATAATTCACTGTTTAAAATGATGTACACCAATTCTACACTGAAACTAGGTATGGACTAATTGCGTAGCTGACTTGCCCTCTCTTTTACTATGTGTATAATTTTCCTGTTCACTAATACAGACAAAGGTGTGAATAATAAAAACCCGCAGTATAACTCTTGCTTAGCATTTTCATTGCTGAAGCTGAGGAGTTTGGAGTTTTCACGCAGTTTCATCCTATGCTGTAGTATAGAGCGCAGACAGGTACTTCTAAAAGGAAACCATCAGGGCTTACAGGTGAGCTACAAAATCACTCTTGCCAACAAAATGCTTTCTAAGAGTCTATTGTTATCATTGATCTAGAGACTTTGGAGAAAATATTACTGAAAAGCAATTGGACAGCATTAAATATTCTCATTAAACACTGTCAAGCTCATATCATGAAGTTATGAAGATTGATCAAACATGTTTGACAGAACCGTAGAGGCGGCAGAAGACCTCCCAGTCATTGCGTGCTAAAGACAGAGCTGCTGTAGAGCCATGATTTTCTCAGGCTCCAAACTGTAGTGGGGATATTATATTGCAACTATTTAAATGGTTTCAGAGCTGACTTTGAACTGTACACAGGAATAATTCTGGGACAATTGGCAGTAAAATGGTGAGCTTATAATTGCTTAGGTCTTGGGGGAAACAAGAATCAGTTTTGCGCACAAATTTCTGGTAACTTTCCAGTTCTTAGAGACAAATTACAATAGATTAGCAGCAAACAAACAAGTACTGTTGGCTTGTTTATGCCAAAAAGAAAAAGAGTAGAAAGAAAGATATATGTACAGAAAATAATCTTCACGGCCATCCCACAAACAAAAACATAAGCAGTTTCTGTTGAAGATGGAGTCCTGCAGCTTTAACAAGGAGCGCATTTAAACTCGCTCTTCCCTGGCTCACACTAGGCCCATGCCAAGGCCTGGATATCTCTGGCTGCTCACGACTGCTCTGAGCTCCCTGAAAGCAGAACAGCTGCCTGCCCCTCTCAGAAGCACCACTAGGACCGGTGCTACTGTCACCCTCATCTTAATGCAGCACTATCTCGAGAGCTAACCAAGAACTGCAGTCTGCTTTCCAAAAATATTTTAATGAAAATGCAGTTGCATTAATTTTTGCGCTTAGCTTTTTTACAGACTTTCAATTTTTCAAGTTCGATGTTTCGCTTCTTCTTTCTCTCATTTATGCGTATTTGACCTTGATTAAAGTCAAAACTTCTGAGGGAGAGGCTGGAAGCTGACGGGGACAAAATGTGATTTCAAGTTTGGGAATTTCCTAATAAACTACCCTTTGACAAATTGTAGAAATTGATCATATTGCTAAATACATATTTGCTTTCCCAAAAGCCTTATTAGTTGTGGAAGAAGCATATAAGTGAGAGAAATTTTGCGCACTTCCACTCCTCTTGACACAGTAATGAAGACAATCAAAGCGAAAGTCAGTGTCCTGCATCATCTGGTGCAAGGCAGTTTCTTTTTTTTAGCCATTAATCTTAGTGTCAGTATCCCTGGAGGTTTCCTCATTCTTCTCTTCATCCAGAAATATTTACCTTAGCTTTCAAACTGTTTGAATTTAGGAAAAAAAGAGCTCATTATTTTTGTGTGTAATTTCAGCTGAAAATAATTCCAAAAAGCATTGGTGTTACTTACTTAAAATTCAACTTGTACAGTGCAGTGAAACCTCTTGAATTGCTGCTCAAGGGACTGACAGAAATTGATTACTCATTGGAGATGGCCTGTCAATAGGAGTAAAGCAGACCTATATTCAGTGAGACGCTATGGGGAACATCAAGAGGGGAGCGTGGTAGAGTGGAGCAGTTTGTTACGGTGGTCTCATGCAAGTTTCAGTACTCGTACAATATAAAAAATTCCTTTATCCTTAAGTACGCAGCAAGAATGAACTAGTTTTGCTAGATGTTACCAGATAAGACTTCAGGGTATTAATTATATTCTTATTTCCAAATGACATGGAAATTCTACATAAGACTATCTTTCAGCTCAAGTTAAGTAAACAAAACGGTCACCACTTTCCCTACCATGCCGAAATACGCCAACACATTCCCCCCACACCTGGCTGCTGATGGGTCGCAGGGCCCTCTGACCAGACTGCTACTTGGTTTTCTGCGGCACATCTCAGTCAATGATCAGCCCTGCAAGGAACAGCCAGAGTTTAGGCGGCAGAAAGCACGGAGAAGCAAGGAGGGATTATTAAAGCAGTAGGCAGTGGAAAGGCGGTTGCTGGCACTGTGCTTGACTTGCACATGAAAACGCTGTGCTTGTTCGCAACATGAGATTGGACACCAGCCTTGCTGAGAGCACAATTCTCCAAAGGAAGAAGTGGAAGACACAGCCTGAATACCAGGAGTTGCAAGTATTTCCATGTTTGCCAAGAAAGTCAGCAGCACCTGTGTCAGCACAGAGAGCAGAAGATGATCTGCGTTTGACAGCATTCCTGGCTAGCCCACAGCACCACACTCTATTCTCCCCTCAGCCTGCCCCCACTGTCCTCCCGCTCTGCCTTCCTGTGGCACGTAAACCACTCCCTGAAGGAGTGTATGGGGTTAATCTGGATGAGAAAATTTCATTTAACATGGGCTAGGTAAGGGAGTTGCGCTGCACACATCATCCCTGCACTGTGTGGGCTGGGGAGTCTGACTCTGCATTGAGCTCATCTTGTTCCAGCAAGCATACACACTCACTTCTGCCTTTTGTTACTCACGATGAATGTTAATCACTAATGCCTTGTTTTCAATAGTCTGCCGCATGAATCACCCAGAAGATGGTTGTAATTCAAAACACACCACTGAATACCAGCACAACACAGCCTCGATTGTCTCCCTTTAATATATTTCTTTCAGGTTGTAATATGTCTAATTTCACTTCCCCAAAGTTGCAAAGAGAAGAGTAGCATCCCCCCACATCAGCCGCAGCAGGTAGCTATGGTGACCAACGCCAGTGCAATGAGCACACCTTCTGTTCCAACAGGAGCCCAGAATCAATGGAGTTAAGAAACGATGTAAATAAGAATAGGCTTGAAAACAAAACCAATGCATTGACAAAATTTTGTCTGGGTTTTAAATACACCACTGTGGAATATATTATTCATTAATGCCTGTATGTCTCTCGCAGCCCTGTGACTTTTCACCATTTAAAAATGCCAGATAAAGCAGCAAAGTGTATTTTTTTTGTATTTAGATGGAAAGAACAGAACAGATTTATTGCTGCCCCTGTCACACATGCACACACGCAGGCACATGTGAACACACTTTGGCACAGCTAGCGGCTGATTCCTCCCTTACAGAGTATTATTCTAAGAAGTCCTAGATCCAGTCATGTCTGGTATGTGGCACAAATGCCATAATAAGCAGATGCAGGCCTGGAGGACTTAATAAATCTGCTCCAAGATCATGCAGTATCCTGACCTGCAGTAAGCATGTTCTGCTGGGGCAGGCAACGCAAGATTTGCGTAATGGACAAAATGCCGTCCAGCCTTATTCCCAAAGTATGCTTTCAGCTGCTCCTGTCTGCTAAGTACCTGCGAGCTTCCCTTCCAAGTGTAAGCAATGACTTAGAGCAGAAGCATCATAGTTCAGGACTCAGCGTCTCGCTGAGATTGCTTTGTAGCACACGGGAGAAGTGTTGCCCATGCACATCCACGTTGTGTCTGTGCGCGCAGCATGCAGAGACCTGCACTTTCTCTTAACACTAAACGCAAGTGTGCCTTGAAGGTGAGTTTTCTATCTGGGAGACAGATGTGTGTTGGGATGCTGTTTTGGTCTGAATTCTGTCTCGAGTGCTCCCTATTGACACTAAAGGGTACACTGAAAGGGCGTAATTTACCAAAACCCTGCATAATAAAGGATTTTGCCAGAATTAGAAGCCAAGTTTTTTCATCTCCAGTTGAACGATGAGATAGCATACATAATTCAAAAGCTTTTTCAGAATATTTCACACATTAATTAGTAGTAGCACCATGAATATTCTTCTCCTTGTATCACTGATAGCTTTTTCCTTTTTTGTAACTGTACAAGAACTTTTTTAATCTCTGCAATTTACACAGTAAGTTACATTGTGTCTGCCTTTTCCTTATTCCACTTTTTTGAAAATGTGTTTCTGTTTATCCTAAGTATATCCAAAAAGAAATATGCTATGTAGCTGGCAGCTGGTTTGCTGTACCACAGCATTCTATGGGTCATATTCTAGCCAGAAACAGAGGCAGGGAACAGAGGGGGAAAAAATCAGGCTGATTACAGTGACATTTTAAAGAACAATGTGCTAGTTTATTCCCAAAGAAAGGGTGAAAAGGAAGAGCTGTGGGTTTGAAGAGTTAAATGGACAAGAGGGGAGTCAGACAAGAGATCTAGGTGACACTGCTTCAGCAGGTGGGTTGGACAAGATGACCCACAGAGGTCCCTTCCAACCCCTACAATTCTGTTATTCTGTGATTCTGTAATTCTGTGGTTCTTTGAACAGTTTTTCAGAGTTATTAGTTCAGTAGAAAGCTGGGCAACTGGCTAATAGACCTGTAGAAGGCCATGCTCAAGTGGAACACTTTATAAGTCTTTGGTTTTATTGGTAAACCATCTAAGCAAAACATGTCCAAACTTTATTTCCAATACTTCTTATTTTGCTTTTTACTCAAAATTCACATTTATTAAAGACATATAAAAATTAAAATTGGTACATGCTCTGGTTTTGAAGGAAATAGATGACAGAAAACTATTTTCACCCATTCCTTATACTTTATTTATGAAATGAAACCTATAATAAGTGAAATTTAATTGTCAGAACATTTACATGTAGTAGACTTTTCAACAAGAGCCCTCAAGAACACATACATTCATATTTCTTCCTTTCCTTTGTATTTCTTAGTACTTTTCTAGTGCATTTATGAAGCATTATCTTATATCACAGACAGGTATATGTAATATTGTACCTGTGTTTGAAGTGCTCAAATTCAATTAAACTGTAATGGGCATGTCTATTGCATGTAACCACTCCAGAGGCACATTTTTGTCATCAGGACGAAATAATAATACATTTTGGGATAAGACATGTCTCACAATATTCATGTATTACTGTAGTAGTTAAACCTGGCAGCTTGCAACTAGGACATAATGGCCACTTGCTCACCTCCCCCCTTCTTCCCTGTCTGTATGGGGAAAAGAAAGGACAAAAGGTAAAACTTGTGGGTTGAGATTAAGACTGTTTCATAAAACAACAAAGGAAAATACTGCTACTACTACTGAATATGCAAACCGCACAATACAATATTTTTCTCACCACACTACAATCAGTTGCATAGCCAGTCCCTGAGCAGTGATCATGGAACATGGAACTTGGGGATTTCGTGAATTTTGCAGACCTCCTGAAAAAAGACCGAACTCACGGAAAAAATTGAATTCCCAGGAAAAGAGGAAAAAAAAGAATTCTTGTCCTCTGGCTAACCCCATTTATAAAATGAACGTGATATAGGGAATATTTCCATTGACCAGCTTGGCTATCTGTCTGGCTATGCTCCCTCCCAGCTTTTGTACACCTGCTCGTTAGCCGAATATGAGAAACTGAAAAAAGTCCTTGATCTCTTAGCTACTGAAAACAGTGTTATTGACATTCTCATACTAAATCTAAAACAAAGCAGATTCTGTGAGGAAAATCAACTCTATCCCAGCTGAAACCAGGAATATATCTTAGATATTATATATAATACAACATATCATATACACAGATACTGCTTACTTATATGTAATATACTATAATATAATTTTCATATATTTTTGGAATACAGAATGTTCAGTATGAAATCCAGACAACTGATACATAGTCGTAAACACCTGCATATCACTGAGAGGTAGACTGGTCTTACAAGTAAGAAGCATTACATTTTTATCTATCTATCTATCCCCCGTCTTCCTATAGCTTCCTTATATCTTCCTACAGTAGCTATAAGGCACCTGACCTACCAATGTCAGGATCTGAGGAGAACCATGGTGATGCTATTCAAGGATTCTTGAAGAAGATGGGAAATTGCTTAGTTCCCTCACACCTCTATACACCTCAGCTGGAGCTGGCTAGAAGAGAGGGGAAGCTATGCTGGAGCACCTGGAGGAATACTGAGACTTAACATCAATAATATGATATGTCCTGGAAACATTTTAATTCTGGTGCTGTTCCTGAGACAATTTACCTGTTTAGCACACCTTCCAGTGTGGGACAATGCTATCTGAACTTTAAGCTTTAGGTATCAATCAGGGCCATTCCCACCTCCAAATATATTTTAGAAAAGCAACTGAAAAAGAATCAAATATCTCAGACTCCACTCACCATGAATAAGCACATCTTCAGGGTCTAGGCTCAACCAAACAAACCCAAATTTAAACCAATTTGAATAATCTTGTCTATTATGGGCAAATAGAATTGTCTGAAAGATATGAATACATTGCAGCTATATTTCAGAATACTGTATGCTTGTTCTTTACATTTTATTTTGGGAGGAAAATTTGTCAGAGAGCTAGTCTGCAAATAGAGCAAATTGCTCTGGGAAGTATCACAATACACTAGGGGATGCTTCCAACATTTTGGATAAAATATTAACCTTTTCTATCTTTCATTTAGGATGTTAATAATTTTTGGACACATCTCAGTACATATACTATGTTGACAAAAAAAAGCAACAACACCTAAATGCACTCTAATTGGATGTGACTATCAAATAAATACTTAATATTCTGCATATGGGCTCTTTTCGAAGACTGTGGTCATGCCCAACTCATAAAGAATATATGTTTGCATGATTAATTGGATGTGAGGTCAGAAGAATTTTTTTATTTTTAAAAATCTTATCTCTGAGTACAAGAGGCCATGAAATTAAACTGATAGTGATTCTGAGCATTGAGCTAGTAGATAATTTATTTACCTTTCAGGAATTGATGACGACAGAAGAAAACATGATGTCATGATTTCCATTGAATATACCTTTCTATCTACTTCTATACTATCAGTTTTGTTCTGCACAGAATTTGTAGCAGTATGGATCCTACATGCTCTGAGCTGCTACCAAATAGAGAAGAGTGAACACTCAATTCTAAACATGTATAATTACTTTGAGTAAAGTATTTTATAATCACACTTCTTATTCCTCCAATACTTGCAAGTGGTTAAAAGCACGGAGAAGCTTAAAAGCTTTGATAGCTTAAAATCCCCTGCTTCTGTCCATTTATGGGCTACATAGATGAAAGGATCCATTTATGATTGCAGGATTTGTAAACATATCTACAGGTACCTTGATGCACTAATTCCACATAGCATGTTTAAACAAAATGCAGATATACAATTGTCCACATGGAACTGATAATGAAATTTGGCAGTCTGCTTGGGCATGTGGAGCTGCCAGAGCTGAAGTATTTTTCAAATCTCTCTGAATGGCCTAATCATTTGAACTACTTTGTCTTCCAAGAATAGTTCATCCTGATTATGTACCAATAGGGGCATGAAGTCCTTCCTGAAATTCATATATTTGCTGTGGGATTTAGTACAGGGATCTATTTTGACAAACAAAATTCAGTTTTCCTTCACATAGCTCAGCTTCCCACTTGCATTCCTAGAAAATGTCTTTCTCTGACCAGAGGGCACTCTAAAGAGCTAAGTGTTACAGACTAAAAGAAGAAAGATTAACTCCTGAATACATCTAAAGTCTCTGGCCCATATATCTGTTTTACTTTTCCTCCTATAAATTGAAAAGGCTGGGCATAAAGGTTCCTTTAGTCTTCTAATCAGTAGTTTGCATGCCCAAATACTCAATCTACGCAATGCAAGTATGGCAAGCATGTTCTTTTGAGCAAGTCCACTGAAAGAGTGGACTATAACATGTACTTGGGAAGGCAGCTGCAGACTGAATATTCACTTACAATTACTGTCCACATAACTTATTTAGCAGCAAAATATGTTCACAGAAGTTTCACAAGTCACATAAAACAATTTAATGAAGCAGATGTAACAAAGGAAATCATAAACCCAGTTAAACTGACACACCAACTACAAGAAGACTCATTCATTTGTTACACAACTGTCATTTTGTGACTAAGGCAAGACTGAGGCAAAGTAATAAACATATACATTATTATAACAGTACAAAAACTTTCTCATTTCTGTCACCAACGTTTTTCCCTTTATTGCTTTGATTTTCATCTGCTGCTAACATACTTTATCTCTCATATCAGCTGGACTCCAGATCCCTGTTACAATATGACTTGCTCCCAGACAGTGTGCTGATAGGTGCCCTAGAATTTCAAGAGTAAAGTAGCATATTTATCTCTTTGTAACATTCAGAGACTGTACACTTTGCTAGGCTGGGGCAAAGGAGAACTTCCAGAATAAATTTCATAGTGAAGTATGACATTATGAACAGATCTGCGCACATTTAAGTCGCTTGCAGCTGTTTTACAATTTCGGCTAGCAAGCAGGTGTAAACTGCAGAAAGTGATAAATGCTTTGCTTTCATTGACTCTGTCTGTCTGCCCTTTGAGGCCACCGGGAAGCTTGGTCTGAAGACAGATGAAGAGAACATTATACAATGTCAGGAAACGATGAAGAGCTGCATTTCTAGTCGCCATCTGGTGGTTTCCTGTACAACGGCAAGTAATGTTGAAAAGACTCTCAATGGCAGCTGTGATGTCATGAGACTGTTTTTAAGGATTGCATTAAGTGCAATAAACACCGATGCAAGAATTTTACTGACATTGCAAAGTGGTGTGTGTGTCACTATATAACAATAGCATCTACTAACATCTTAAAAGGCATTTTTGAAAGTATGTGTTACAAAGATCTAGCACTCACTAGTTCAGAATTTCTTTCCTTGCTCACTGTGTTAAGTAGCAATAGAGAAATCATGGCATACTTACTCCTGTCTGAGAGAACATGCTTTTCTGACAAGCCCTACCTTTATCATCACTCTGAAGTATTTTTCCACATAGAATCATAGAATGGTTTGAATTGGAAGAAACCTTAAAGATCATCTAGTTCCATCCCCCGTACCATGGGCAGGGACACTTTCCACTACACCAGGCTGCTCAAAGTGCCTTCCAGCCTGGCCTTGAACACTTCCAGGGAGGGGGCATCCACAGCTGCTCTGGGCAACCTGTTCCAGTGCCTCACCACCCTCATCTGAAAGAATTTCTTGCTTATGTCTAATCTAGATCTGTCCTCCTTCAGCTTGAAGCCATTACCCCTTGTCCTATTGCTCCACGCCCTTGTCAAAAGTCCCTCTCCAGCTTTCTTGTAGGTCC
>Ga0181612_132972_pt1 | contig 10813 bp, 10 predicted proteins | sample HoacroProtozoa21_FD_119630 | JGI IMG/M metagenome (GOLD analysis project Ga0181612, IMG submission 119630) | Hoatzin crop microbial communities from Cojedes, Venezuel. Combined Assembly of Gp0051906, Gp0051904, Gp0051908 | reverse complement strand
GGTTGGAAAAGACCCTTAAAATCATCAAGCTCAACCATAAACCTAACACTGCCAAGTCCACCACTAAACCATGTCCCTAAGTGCCACATCCACCTGTTTTTCCACCACTTCCCTGGGCAGCCTACTCTGGTGCTTGATGTCCCTGCCCAGGGAGGGGGCTGAACTAGATGATCTTCAAAAGTCCCTTCCCACCGAAACTATTCTGTGATCCCATGATTATAATTGGTGTATGTTGGTATATTGGGTTGGTGTACCGTATATTCTCAGGAGTAAATTCACCAATGTTTTGCATACTCCTGGCGTGTGTGATCACCTTGCAGAGGGCTGGTGTGCGGGTTTTGGCTGAGGTAGAGTTAATTTTCTTCATACTAGCTAGCATGGGGCTATGTTTAGGATTCGTGCTGGAAATAGCATTGAAACAGGGATGTTTTAGTTACTGCTGAGCAGTGCCTACACAGAGTCAAAGCCTTTTCTGCTCCTTACACCACCCCACCAGTGAGTCAGTTGAGAGTGCACAAAAATCTGGGAGGGGACACAGCCAGGACAGGTGACCCCAACTGACCAAAGGGAGATTCCACGCCACACGACATCACGCTCAGTTTATACACCTGGGGGAAGGTTGGCAGGAGGGCTGCTGCTCGGGGACTGGCTGGGCATCGGTTGGTTGATGGTGAGCAATTGTTTTCATTTGCATCACTTGTATTTCTTGGATTTTATTTCTCTCTTTCTGTTATTTTCCTTTTCATTACATCATCATCACCAGTATTATTATTATTAATTTCAATTATTAAACTGTTCTTATCTCAATCCATGAGTTTTCTCACTTTCACCCTTGCAATACTCTTCCCCCATGCTGCTGTGGGGGGAGTGTGCAAGTGGCTGAGTGGTGCTTAGTTGCCGGCTGGGGTTAAACCACGACTGCTGTGCAGGGTGTTGGGAGCAAGAATGTGCTCAGACTGTCCAGATCCACCCTTCCATGCAGACCTGTGAGGTGCCAGGGACACAGTCCTGCTGGCTCACACCACCCCAGACCTGCTCTGCCCAGAGCTGGGATGATGGCTCTGGTGGCTCCCCATCCCTCATCAAGCCTCATAAGCCACCAGAGAGAGATGGCTCTTCCAAGGCAATGTCACACAGTTTGGACCCCATAATTAGGGTGGTGGGGTGCAGCACGGGAATCTGGATCCACATCGACTGCTGCCTGAGTCATAGGAGGTGAAGCACCATTCCCTGAGGGGACCTGTAACATAAAGGATATGCACCCCTGCTTTGTCTTACCAACTGTAAACTTTATTCCCTATTGAGTTAGAATGACCTTTAATTTCCTTGAAATAAAAATCCCTGTGAATACGGTGCATTATTTGCATACACAATATGATATCTATTTTTATATCCGTTCCTAATACAGGAAGATATTAATGTATGGGAGTGGGCACTTTCATCTGATAATGTAAGATTTCACTGCATTTCAACGTAGAAATCCATCAGAAAAGCTCGTAGCTGTTATAACTGCTATCTGTGCTTAATTCACACAGGGAATGGCACAGGACCTTAATGTGACATGCAAATGAATATAAATCCTTAAATAATACTCTGTCTACATAGTAGTCATCATTGTAAACTTGCCCTTATCTTTACTGGCTTGAAATCAAGATCTATTCTGACAAGACAAAGACCTGCCAATAACTTCTGAAAGTCAGTTAATGAAAGAGTCTCATGACACGGGGCTTCTTTCCTTAATCTGTGCAAGGCGTTTCCAGCCCACAAGGTGCAGCTGTTAGCCCTCGTTTGGAGAAGTTTCATGCCAGGGACTCCTGGCTGTTGGACTGTTTGGCCATATGACTATGGTTTGGGGGATTTCACTGTTCTCCCACGTACTCTGAGCTGTGTATGCCGAGCCCTATAAAAATGAACCACCCGATTCCTAAGGGTTCCCAAAGCATGTCCTTTTAGGGGAACTGTGTGGAAAAATACCAGCCCAAAACACCAGAGTTTCATTATTTTTACGCTGTGCACAAAGAAGCCAGCTCGGGCACTGTGCTCCACCCTAACAATAGGTCGAATTTGGGGTTTGATCTTTTTTTTTTTAAATTGAAACATGAACAGAGCACTTAAGTAAAAGCACTGGACATTTGACCACTGACAGGGAGAAAAAAGATTGATTTAAATTTGCCTAGGCCAACCACCTCTGCTGACAAACTCATCGCAGGAGACAAATCCCGAACAACGTAGGTCATGATGGCAGAAGCCCCAGAGACTACCGTTCATCCTTAAACGCTCTCATATTAATGGGAACTTGCATGAGGGGAAAAACACAGTCCAGCTGAAAAAATGAAAGAAACTAAGATTTGACTGTAACTGCTGTACGCACTGAGCTAAGTGAGAAAACTGAAAGGTGGTGAGGAAAGCCCGGGAAAAAAACATTTCAAATCTCTAACCAAGGTTAAACAGGAAAAAACAAAAGCACCTAATTTTAAAGCACGTATGAAAAGAAAACAGAGGCATCGTCATCGCTTTCACAGTGCTGCAGAACAAGGAAAACAAAACCCATAAATCAGCTGATTAACACAATTGCTTATAAAGAACACAGGGGAAAACAATGCAAGCAGCCCCAGAAATAATGCGTAAAAATGATGTGTTTGCCTCCATGCTGCACCCAGAAATAGGGCGGCCAGAAGCCGCGACAGCCCTGGGCAGCCACCTGTGGGCATGGCCAGGAGGCAAGGGCAGGGACTACTGGCTTACACAGCTTTCTACTCTGTACATCCACATTCCTCCTGATTTTATGTATATATTTCCTTAATTTTATATTAGCAAATATTGCAAGCTTCTCCTCAAAACAACCAATGAAAAAAAGGATGCTTTCAGAATGAATTTGCATGATAAAAAACCCCAAACACCTACTAAATCTGTTTCTCATGTAATATGAGAAAATATTTGTTTAATTTATGCAGTGTGAAAGCTGACAATATGTTTTGCAGGTTGTTTTAAATAGCTACTGTTCTCACATTAGCCATAAATGGATCTTAATGCTAAAAATAACCTATAATAAGAAATAATGTGAAATCCAGTAGTTCAAGATACTGCTGACCAAGAATCATTACTGCATTACTGTTTCTAGTACAGCAATGCAAAAAGAAGTTGAAGGTAAAATTTTTAATTTTAATTTAATAGCATATTTTAAAAACAATTTGGGAATTTGTACAGAAACTTATGGGGGTTTTTACTCTGAATAAATACATTTATTTTCTTTCAAAAAATTATGTTTCATTTCAGCTTTTCAAACAAAATGGTTCTTGTTGGGTTTTTTTTTTAATGTGCCTTGAATTTGAGCTTTAAAATGGAAACACAAAGAATGTTTAGTTTGAATTTCTCTCTATTTTGATTCAGAAAGCTGGGATTTTGTTATTTCCTTCAAGATAATCAAATATGGTATTTTACATTAAGTGCATTTTAAAGGAAAAGTGAAAAAGGTATTTTCAGAATGAAAAATATGTACTTTATCCTTCTCAGGAAGGTCAAAAGTTCCATTTTGATTTCACTAAAATGATAAGTACAATCAGATGCAATGTGTTTTTTTGGGAAAAAGTTTTGGTTTCTGTTAAAAGCACCTTGAAAACCCTTGAAAACATTTTCCCCAGCCTTGAAGAAATGGTGATTTAAACACCTCATGCCTGCTACAGGTCTCTCAGTGAGTTCCCCAGGCTTGAGGCGCCTCGAGAATGCTCTGGAAGAAACACTCAGTTTGCTTGTTGCGGTTTCTGTAACTGAACTTCAGAAGCTGAAGAGAAACTAGCACGAATACACGCGGTGGCAGTGAAACGCGTGAGAAAGCCTGCCTATAAAACAGACTTCGGAGCAGCTCTTGCACACTCAGCCCCCCCTGATGCACCCAACAGGCCGACGCTGACATTTACAGTACGTCCAAGGACACATCTCTGCACTGCTGAGGTTTTTGCAATGGTTTCTCAACATAGCAATGTAAAAATAGTCTCCTTGTCTGTTTAGGCTTGCTGAGCAAACCCCCTGCCCCCAACTGTAACAGCTCAACTCAGTGGCTGCCTGCCTACAGCTTTCTGCACCATTTGCAGCGTCAGGGAAAATATTATTTTAAAATACAGTAGTGTTGAAAGATCTAACTGCAAAATAATGTGATCTAAGACAAGCAATATATACAGCATGACCCTAGCTGGGCGATTTCTGGACACGCCACTAAACTCTGATAAGGAAAAAGAAGGCGGTTTGGGGGTGAACTCTCAGCCTGACAAGATAATGAAAAGGCACCCAGGGGCAATCCTGTCTGTAAGAAAATCATTGCAATAACAGTCAAAAAAATGCAGTTACTCTGGGACAACAGGACTGTTACAGCAGATAGCAAAAATAAAGGAAACAAATGGCAGTTCACCTAAAGAACGATATGTCTATTGTTCAAGCTTTAGCACTGAAGTCTAAATATTAAATTTAGAGTGATCAGAAAGGTCAGCGAGATGAGGAATGAAATGATCAACAGAAAGCATAAAGCATGCTTCCCTTTGGATCCTCACCTTTGTCACACTTTTCAAACCCTTCTTCCCTTCACAAACTAGAGGTAAATTCCTCATTTATCTCAGAGTCAGGAGTTTTTCTGCTGAATCTACAGAGACCAAGCTTTCTCCTGGTGGCTCCTGCCTCCACTGCAGACCTAGAAACCTGTCCACACACTTGGGCCACGCATCTCCAGAGCATGCTGCTGCTGCCCTGTGGCTCCCTGCATCCACCCACCCCTCCATCCCTGCTCAAGGATGCCCCTCCTGCGGCGCTGTGCATGCTCACTCTTGCCAGCCTTTGCATTAGATGTGCCACCCCTTGCCAGTCATCGGCAGCACTTAGGGATTTGGCAGGCTCTGGAAGACACTGAAACACTTGTTCCTTTTTGTCCGAGTTCAGTTAGCCTCGCTGTTTTGCTGATTCAAAGTGTTTTCTTTTGCATTTAGCAAGGATCCCATAAGGTTTGCTGGCAAAGCATCTTAAGAAGTGAAATTGAAATGTATATATTTGTAAATGATGCAGGGGAACCTAAGCACTCAGATCCAAATGTGCAGTCATTTCTATTGTGGATGCTAATACTGGTTGCCTATGGTATGCCAACAAAAGAGAAAAACAAATACTCCATAAACTAAAATGCCTTAGAACTGAACATCCACTGAAATTAAGGACGATCTATATTCAGATGGATTTCTGACAATATCCAACCTCCTGAACGTCCTCCTGCTCCTGCCCACAAAGCACCAGCCTGGCACGTGGGTACTTCTGCCCTGCTCCTCGCTCTGCCGCGCTGCAGGAAACACACCATTACTTCACAAGAACGAACAATTCACACATAGCGAGTTAAGCAGTCCAAAGAGGCGAAACTCTCAATGACTTGTGACAATGTGTTTATTTTTAAAGGTGTGAAAAAAGCCAAGATACTCCTCAGTCAATGCCGAACAACATTCTTCCTCCTAGTGAACAGCCAAGTAGCGTCATTAGAAATATGTATGAACAACACCAATTTACATGTATCACCTGCTGCAAAGAGACTGCCACACCGTACGTTGACTTTTGTGTAGCGGTGGCTACACTGACAGCGCTGAGAGAAGCCACACAGACAGCTGCGTGCGTGTTTAAGCCTGTTCTTTCCCCGCAAGATAGCTCTGGGCGTTGTACCCTGGGAAGTTTACTACCAGGTTACACTTCCTGTTAGTTTTAGTTCTGTATCGAGAGTCTTAGCATAACATCCAAAGTCTATGATCACAGAAGACAAAAGTTGGAGCAAACCTGGAGCAAGATCTTTGCCTGCATTGGCCATGAACAAGGGATTTGGACTTACCACAGCTAGCTCTGGGGATCCAGGCACTTCTGAAAATACCAGCAATACTCTCTAATGTCTGTACGGCTGGCTCCCTCCCACCACACGCATTCCTACCCTTCACACTTCTTAAAGAGAAACAAGATTTGACTGTCAGATTAAGAGGTCCCACTCTTCCCCCAGTTCTCCCAGTGTATGCCTCTAGCTGTCAAACCTTTAGATGGCAAGTCTCTCAGCACGGTCAATGCACATATTGTCAGTTCAAATACTAATAAAACAACAGATTTATCCCTAACAACATTTTTATTCATAATAATACATTGCATTCCTCCCGGAAAGCCATTTACGATATTTACATTAATTTGCTCAAACATTACTCGAGAGCAGACTTGCAGATGACTTAGATTATTGTCAGATTGCTTATTGTCACCTATGACAAATAACCGATTCTAAGATATCTGCTTTACAAAACACATTAGGATTGCCTCTCTTGCACTGTCTCCTGGGCAGTACTTCAGAAGCCCACAGCCTCCACCTGCGACGCAGTTTTACAGCTGCACCTTCTGTTTAACTCTTGCAGTTGATGCGGGGCATGTTTTTGGAAAGCACTTCTAAGCCAGCTGCCTCTCAGCTTCCCCACAGCAGCGTTCTGCCAATTTGCAGAACACCACTAGAAAATTAGAAGCATTAATATTGTGATTCCCTTGGCTCCTTCTGATGTCCTCCGAGTCTTGCATAAGATCAGAATAAAAAGGACTTCCATACATTGGACTATGCGTGGCCTTAGAGGAAAATAACATCATAACCCCATTGTAAAAGATTGATAGCCCCATTGATTATGTATTAAATTATAATTCTTTATGTATCTATTGCCTGGATGGCTGTGGTATATCAGGCCTCTGCTATCACTGGCCTCAAATTCACAATCTTCCTACACAGAGTTGAAACCTTCCCCATAATCTGGGCATCTGTTTTTGCAAAGTACAAAATTTGGTTAATTATATTGCTGGGATAGGATGGCATTAGTACAGAAATAGTTCCCTCATGGACGCCTCTGCCAGTGCATATTCCCCTCTCTTACTGGACCTTCAGATTCGGAGCTGTGGTGGATCAGGGCACGCAGTGCTTACCTTCAGACCGAGGGGAATTGCCTTTGGAGAGTGTCATTGCTTAAGCTAAGAGAAGTTATTAGTACATATTCTCGTCTATGGAAATGCTGATGTTTTTCTGCTGCCTCCATAAAGGAGGAAGGGAGACAGACAGAAGAAAGAAAGAAGTAGAAAGGGCTCAGGAGGAATGCCCTGGAGATGGGACACAAAAGCACTGAGCAGCGCGGCCAGAGGCTGAGCCTGCAGCTACAGCAAACTGAGCACACCGAACTGAGGTCTCCCTCAGAGGCTATCATGCCTACTGCCTATGAAATATCAGCTCTCTGGCCCATGTATAAGGATTAGTTTCTAGCCAACATCTTCTAGTCTGACAGCCACAGGTGCTTTCTCAGAGGATTCAGAAGCATTTGGCTAAACCACACAGATACCTGCAGCAGATACACTTCGGGTGTTCCCTGCTTCGGAGACGACTGAGGAAGTGAAGCACTGTTTTGCAGACACACAGAGGAGGATGCTTCTTCACATGTGTAAGCCAGGGTAAAACTGCAGGTGTGGAGCATGTACTTGTGCCAGCAAAGGCAATGCTGGAAGGCCATCATCCACCACATCATCCATCCTTTAGCATGGAGGACAGGCTTGCATCAAAATAGAGCAAAACCAGTGCAGTAAGTAACTACTGCTATTTTCCTCCCATTTAGCAAATGAAAAAGGCTTACATTTGTAGCTTACATCACTGTGCCCACAGTATCCACCTCTAATATCATGCCGTATTGCACGGTGAAGCTGTGCACGCAGTTTTTCGGGGCTGTGCAAACCACCAGAGGGAGGTCCTGCAAACCGGCAGCGGAGGAAACGCAATACAAATCGATGTGTTCTGTAGAGCACTCCGCAATGCTAATCAAGACCAACAGACAGAGCAACCCATGCAAATCAGATTGATGGTGATTGCTTTGCAGGGTTTGGCTTTTTTATCAGTAGAATTGGAGCGGATTTTTAAACATGCCTTCAAGACCTGAATCACGCTGCCTTCTCCAAGTTGTGCAGCTGAGCACGTACGAGTGCAAAGGCTAGGTGCTTCGTGAACTAAAATCACCTATTAGCGGATTACTTCCTTCCTGAACTCCTGGACGACCTGAGATTGTTCCATTTTATCACAGTTGCGGTTCGCTCCCTGCTGCATCGCAGGGACAGTGCAGCTTGTCGAGGCACCAGCCCGCAGCACAGGTCTACATGCATGCTCATCACCTTTAAGTGGGTCTTCCACGCTCCGTGGAGTGGAAAGGAAACCATACAATTATTGTAGACTAGATGCCTAACATTTACGTGGCTGAAGTTCGGTTAAATGAATACCATTTTCAGTTTCATTGCTTTGCTGGGATTAACTGGAGAAATTACAAGTCACTTCCATAAGGGTTTGAAATTCTGCTTCCAGAATGCCACACAACCTAGAGCTTTTGGGTCTCTGCCTTGGTGAAAAGATGCTGGATGACTGCACAGCGTCATCTAAGAAGGCAATTAATAGACTCTGTGTGAGCTCCCCGGGGATTACCAGCCAGCAGCAGAAGCTGCTCTACATGCTTTGCTGGCGGCAGCATATGGCGATGCACTCGGTGGCTGGAATTAAGCGGCAGACTTTCCCCTCCGCTGAGCCTGCTGCTGGGGAGGGATGCAGAGCTCTGCCCTGCTGCCTCAGCCGTACCTCTGACTGCCCCTGCTCCATCTTCTGCTCCCAAACGCGCTCTGATTTTACCAGGAACATGTTTTTATTGAATGTCAACTATGGCATATAATGAAAGCAGAGCTTAAAAACAAAATTCAAACCACTGAATTTTATCTTGATTACATGTGAAAAATCCTCTCAGCCTCGCAACTTATTTCTGACTTCGATCTCTATATGTCTGAATTTATTCCCGAGTCTACTTCTGGTATAAAAGCCAAAAATTTCCCTGCACAAAGACCATCTGTTTGCAGATCTCAGGCAGTAGGAGAAGCGATAACCTGATGTGCGTTGCTCATGTGAACACCAACATACGGACACACACAACACACATGTATTCCTGCGAGTTCTCACTAACCACCCCACGGAAATCGATGGAGCATCACCAAAAATACAGCTTATGTACCTTAGTCTCCAGGTCCCTAATTTAGGGAGGTTTAATTATTATTGTAGTTACCAATTAATTATAGAGTAATTAGAAATAATGAATCTATTAATTAGAAAGTTTGGGAGGGGATCAGAGCAAAATTGTCATGAACTAGAGAAGGGTTCTTTTAGCAGCAATCCTTTACAGTCAGTGAAGAAAAAGAGCGAGAAATAGGCTGAATTTTGCCTAGAGGTGCCTGGTAGAGACACCTGAAATAGGTAACTGGCTGTCCCAGGAGCATCTGTTTCTCTTGCTGGACAACACAGGCAGCCCAGCTCAGGTACAAAGCCCTGTACTGCAGATGCCTATATTCCTACTCCAGTTAACAGGAGGATCATGGCCACACAATTAGTACTTGTTTGGAGTGGGATCACAGCTAGGGGAGTGTATGAATTACTGTGTAGAGACAAACTATTACAAGGTCTGGCTCTTAGCTGGGAATCCAGAAAGTCTACTAAAAAAAAAAAATTAAGTTTCTTCCCAGCTCAGCAGCTAATAATCCAAACCTATCTTCATCCCTTTATATCTGTGTATCTTATCTCTGGGGATGGTGGGGTGGTGGATAACACTAGGATTAGAGACCATCATCATTATCAGAATGCATCATTTCTGCAAGATGATTTGAAAGGAATAAAATATGTATTCTTGTATGAGGTATATTCTAATAATTCTTAATGTTGTAGAAAGCTGGACATGTCACTTTCCGTACAATCTCTTTTCCAAAAATAGGTAATGTTTGAAGGAGCATGACACCATCTTACCTGGCTTGGTGTCTCAGGTTAGGAATGCCTATCGGTAGTTATCATTCTTTGCAAATATGGGTCCGTGTAACTGCCACCACAGCACACTGCCTGGTCTTTTTTTTTCCTTTTAAAAATGAAGGCATCTCTTAAGGTATTTTAAATAATTTATTTATTTTCAGTATTGTTTACTCTCTTCTAGTGAGAAAAATTTCACAGAATAGTCTTTTCAATATTTCGCTTTAAAAATTGCATGAACCAATCTGAAGAGTGGGGTGGGATGTCAGTGCATGTACAGAGGTAAACAGAGCATCATTCTGCTTGGAATTACAGCATCTCTAACTCATGCAGGGTCTGAGAAGGAAAACAAACTGCCCGAGAAAAGAAATTCTTGTTCCGACACAAATGGAGTCATGCTATTTTAGAGACTACCCCAGGACACCAAATATCGAAGCACTTTAAGAATGACAGAAAATGAACACAAAACTGAAAAAAGTTTTCTAAAAAAAATCAAATCTCTTCCAAGGAGCCATTTCTCTTTCACTGAAAGAAATCAGATGCCCAATCAATAAATAAATGTTCCACAGTCTATTACTGTTGAGCAACGCAAAATGCACTGAGACCTGACATACCAAAGCACAGCACTGGAAAAGGCAAAGGGAAAAACACCGTTCTCATCACACAGAGTCATTTTCTCTTCATATGCTTCAGGTTTTTGGAGAGCTGTGTACTCCAAGCACAGACTAGGTGCTTCCGCAGGAGACCAGAAGGCAGACCGAATTGTAAAGCCACCCCTTAGATCATGGCCTGCACAGAGCACGGGGACAGAGTCAGGGCAGAGCCCACCACCGCCTGCCCGAGGAGCTGCTGCCAGCACACTGCTGGCATAGGCTGGTGGCAGGGACCCCTTCTCCTGCCACGTCTCTGGGCAGAGGAGAGGAAGCCAGGGAGGAGAGTGGCATGGGGGTGGCGCCTGGGCGTGGCGCCCTCTGG
>Ga0181612_108780_pt1 | contig 10813 bp, 4 predicted proteins | sample HoacroProtozoa21_FD_119630 | JGI IMG/M metagenome (GOLD analysis project Ga0181612, IMG submission 119630) | Hoatzin crop microbial communities from Cojedes, Venezuel. Combined Assembly of Gp0051906, Gp0051904, Gp0051908 | reverse complement strand
GTCGCCCTGCGCGCCGCGGCCGCTCTTTCCCCGGCGTTTCCCCTCTGCTTCTGAAGAATAGGCGTCGGCCTCTTTTTCGTCCGCCTCCCGCCGGTTCCACGTGGTCTCGGGAGCCTCCCAAGTCGGCCACCCCGAACCGCCGTTGCCGCTGTACTTAGCCATTTGAATCCCCTTGTAAAGATGTGAGGCGCGGCCGCGGCGCATGCGCCCGCCCGGCGCCTAAGACAGTGGATTTCCCCAATCCACGAATCAACATCCTATTATATTACACACTAACCGCTGCCGCACGATATTTTTGCAGGACTTTCAATACCTCTTCCGGCCGCCCGCCTCCCTTCCCCGCTTCATTTATCGCAATATTTGCATTATAATGTAGGCAAGTATGCGCAAATAGCGTTTCATTTTGAAAATGAACGGCTTTAGCGCGGCTCAAGAATCGTTTATCGGCGGCATTTAGGGCGCCGCCACGGAGAGGCCATGGCACTATTTAAAGGATCAGACGGCGAGGACGAAAAGAAAAATAATCCTCTCAGGCGCTTCGCCGACACCGTTTTCGGCGACAGGACGGATACTTCAGAAGACGACGACACCCTCACGCTCGCCGAGCGGATCGACAGGGTAAGCGACGCCGTCAGCGAAAAGTTCAGGAGCATCCTGCCCAAGAAAAAAGCGGCCGCCAAGACCTACGCCGTAGACCCCGCGACGGTCGAGAGGAACGATTCCGAGCACGGCCTGACCGACGCCGAGGCGCGCATACGCCGCGACGCCGGCATGGCGAACGTCACGACGGCCAGCGCGAGCCGCACGGTCGGCCAGATAATCCGTGCCCACACCCTCACCTACTTCAACCTCCTGAACCTCTTCCTCGGGCTCCTCGTATTCCTCACGGGGCAATACAAGAACATGCTCTTCCTCGGAGTGGTCGTGTGCAACTCCGTGATCGGCATTTTCCAGGAATTGAAAGTCAAGTCGCTCATCGACAAACTCTCGGTCATAACGGCCTCCCGCGCCGACGTCCTCAGGAACGGCGAGGTGGTCCACATACCAACCGACACGATAGTCATCGACGACGTAATCTGCATCGCGCCCGGCGACCAGATCGTCACCGACGGCCGGCTCTTCGCCTGCCGCGGCCTTGAGGTCAACGAATCGATGCTCACCGGCGAGGCGAAGCCCGTCAAGAAGAAAAACGGCGACCCGATCCTTTCGGGAAGCTTCGTCACGGCGGGAACCGCCCGCATGAAGGTCGAAAAGGTCGGAAGCGACTGCTACGCCGCCACGATCGTCGAAAAAGCCCAGACCAAAAAGCGCGCCTCCTCGGAGATGCAGCGCACCATCGGCCGCATAATCAAGGTCATCTCGGTCGCGATCATCCCGATCGGCCTGCTGCTCTACCGCAGCCAGTACGTCGCAAACGGCGGCGACTTCGCGAACTCCGTCGTGCGCACGGTCTCGGGCATCATCGGCATGATCCCCGAAGGGCTCGTGCTCCTGACCTCCGTGTCCTTCATCCTCGGCGTCGGCCGCCTCGCGCAGAAGAGGGCCCTCGTACAGGAAATGGAAGCCATCGAGGCTCTCGCCCGGGTCGATGTCCTCTGTACCGACAAGACCGGCACCATCACGACGGGCGACCTCAAAGTCCACAAGCTCCTGCCCTTCGGCACGGCCACGCCTGATGAGATAAAGGACATCGTCGCGCACATGAACGCCGCCTTCGACGATGAAAATGCCACGCAGGCGGCCGTCAACAAGGCTTTCGGGAAGCGCAGCGGCTGGAACGTCACGGGCGCGATCCCCTTCTCTTCCGCTAGGAAGTTCCGCGCGGCCGCCTTCGCGGGGCACGGCGCCTACGCCATCGGCGCGCCCGAGTTCCTCATGCCAGGCAACGAAAACCTGCGGGCCATCGTCGACAAGTACTCTTCGGAAGGCTACCGCGTCCTGCTTTTGGGGCGCCTTGCGGGGCTCGACGCCGCCTCGGGGCGGATCGGCCGCGTGACGCCCGTCGCCCTCATCATTTTGTCGGACGTCATCAAGGAAGACGCGCGCGAGGTGTTCGAATATTTCGCGGACGCGGGAGTCGCGGTCAAGGTGCTTTCGGGCGACAACCCCGTGACCGTGTCGACGGTCGCGCAGCGCGCCGGCGTCATCGGGGCGGAGAATTACGTCGACGCCACGACCCTCCCCGAGGACGAGCGCGAGCTTGCCGCAGTGATCAACAATTATTCGGTCTTCGGGCGCGTCAAGCCCGAGCAGAAGCAGGCCTTCGTCAAGGCCTGGCAGGCCTCCGGCAAGACCGTCGGCATGGTCGGCGACGGCGTGAACGACGTCCTCGCGATCAAGGACGCCGACTGCGGCATCGCCATGGCCGCCGGCTCCGAGGCCGCCAAGCAGGCGGCCCACATCGTCCTTCTCGACTCCGACTTCTCTTCCATGAAGGACATCGTCAAGGAAGGGCGCACCATCATCTCCAACATCGAGCGCGTCAGCTCGCTCTACCTCACGAAGACCATTTACTCGAGCGTGCTCTCCGTGCTCTTCATCCTCCTGCAGACCGTTTACCCGTTCACGACGCTTCAGATGGGTCTCATCAACGTCTGCGGCATCGGGATGCCGAGCTTCCTCTTAGCCCTCGAACGCCAGGACAACGTCCACTCCGAGGGTTTCTTGAAGCACGTCCTGTCGGTCAGCCTCCCGGCGGCGATGACCTTCGTCACCTGTATGCTGCTCGTGCAGGTCATGAACGGCGTGTTCGCCTGGCCCTCTGACGTCTACTCGACCTTCAACCTGCTTCTCGGCGGGCTCGTGGCCCTGCTCGTCGTCGCGGACGTCTGCTGGCCGCTCAACGCCTACCGCAAGTTCGTCCTCATCCTCTGCACGGTAGTCTTCATAGCGGTGATACTCTTCCTGCCGGGCTTCTACGACATCCACCAGATCTTCATGTGGTGGTCGCTCCTCTTCATCCCGCTCTTCTTCCTCGTCGCGATGATGATCTACTGGTACTCGCGCGTCTCCAACAGAATCATGGTCCGCGTCCTGCGCCGCCGCGAAAGGCTCATGCAGCTCCGCGCCGAAAAACGGAAATCATAAGCCAGAAGCTCTAAAAGCACGCCGCCAAAGGTATGTAAAAAATTTCTGCATTGTTCGTCTGACAAAAAAATTGCATACAACTGGTAAATTCATGTAATCCATCAATATCCCGTATAAAAATTCCAAGTTAACAGCAGAGGGAATCGAAGGAGCTCTTTAAACCTGGCGCCGCTCGTTCAAGCACAGCGGCTGCCTCGCGCTTCCCCGACAGAGTAAGTAAAACCGCCGGCGCCATCTGCCGGCGGTTCCTTTGTGCGTTTGATCGTTCTTTTATGCGGTCGGGGTCGCGGTCTCCGACGTACCGGTGCTCGAGGAGACCTGCACGATGAATACGTAGTCGTCCTCGTACACGACCGTTCCCATGCTGCGCAGGAACTCTTCGTTGATGTTCGCGAACTTCTCCCGCTCCTTGGAGCCGACGTACACGTACTTCACGCCGTACTTGTCCACGACCGACTGGAACGCAGCCTCGTCGTTGCTCTCATATATCTTCTGGACGTCCTGCACGCGCTCGTTGAGCATCGCGGTAGTCTTTGCATTTACATCCTCCGTCGTGTCGGAAGAGGTAGCTCCGGTGCTCTTCGCGCCCGACCTCCACAGCCACTCGTGGACGTACCAGCCCATGATGGTCGGAAGTCCCGTCGAGACCGACACGCGCTCGTAGCCCGTGTAGCTGTCGCCGTTCGCCTCGACCATGACCGCCTGCTCGAAGATATTTCCGTTGATCCAGCTTATCGCCGCCTGATCCTCTTTAAATTCCGTATTCAGGTAGTAGTCGCACGAAAGCGAGACGTGCCTTGAAAGGTCGAACACGTTGCCGAACCAGCTGTTGATCGACGTGAAGATGTATCCGCCCGTCAGGCACAGGCAGGCCGTCAGCACGCAGGCGATTATCCTCGGCGCCTTCTCCGAAAGCGCGATCGTGCGCAGCAGCACGTATCCCATGAGCATCGCGAAGAGGACGAAGGCCTGGTACGTCAGCTTGAACATCGTATTGCCGCGGTAGTAGTCGCCGCTGTAGATGTCGACCACGTAAATGATTTCCGGAAGCAGCACGAGTCCCGCCGCGCAAAGCCCCAGCAAGAGGGCCAGCATATCGGGAAGCTCCATCCTCCATACCCATCCGGCCTTGCCGGCGAAGAACGCCGCGAGCTTGCCCTTCTTCTTGGGCGGCTCGGCATCTGCCGCATTTTCCTCGGGAACCGCCTCGGCGGCAACAGCTGCATCGGCGCCCTCAGCGGCAGCTTTCTTGGCCTCCTTAGCCTTCTTCTTAGCTTCCCTGCGGGCGGCATCTTCCGCGGCCGCCGCGACAGTGGCCGCGTGCGCCTTCTTGCCGAGGTACCTCTCTCGGAGCATCAGCACGACGAAGCCAACGAGGATAAGGAGCGGAAGCCCCCACAGCACCATGAGCTGGTAGAAGAGCGAATGCGAATGCGTCGTCTTGATCTGCGAGGAGATCTGATCGAAGAAAATGGTGAACGGCAGCGCGGCGAGCGTGCCGATCACGAAGGCCGCGACCGCCTGTCCGCCCATGACGATCAGGAACTCGACCGGCTTGCCCTTGTAGCGGCGAAGGTTCGTGAAGAGCACGAGCGCGCCGCACACGACGAAGTAAATCGGGAAATCCCAGAAGTTCGTGAACTTGAACATCCCGGTGAAGAATCCGATGAGGATGAGCTCCGGGCAGAAAATAGCCTTGAGGTAATGCTTTGCCTTGTACCAGATGAGCGCGGCTCCCTTAAGCTGCGTCTCCTCCGGGTCAATCCCCCTCTGTGCGCCGTTAAGGCGCGTATAAGCCTCCATAAGGCCGCCGGCGCAGCCTCCGAATTCATCGGGGACGAGCGCGCTGGGCACTTCCTTGACCGCCTGCTTGGCCTTCTTCTTATTAGTGCGCGAAACCGCCGGCGTCGCGCCCGTGACCGCGTCCTCCATCTCGGCGGCCATCCTCTGCGCGTAAGCGATCGCGAAAGCCACCGCGACAAACACGAATATCAGGTTGATGTAGTGGGCGTGAAGGTCGCCGAGGACGGTCGAGTAGGCCGGGAATTCATGTATGGTCTTGTCGGGAAGGTCGGGGTTGTAGCCGATGTAGCGCGTCGCGTCCGGGAACCAGTAGGAGAACTCCGTGCCTTTCGCGTAAGCCACGATCCGTCCGATCAGGTTGTAAACGATATAGTGTGCGTTGCTGCAGAACGCAGCGGCAAAACCCGCGAGGGATCCGCCCACCGCTGCGGCGACCGTGGCGACGCGCGGCTTATTCTTCAGGCGGTCCTTAAGGAGCTGGTAGACGACCGCGAAAGGAAGCATGCACGAAAACGAAGCGATGGTCGCGCGCATAAGGTTGTACCCGACCGCGACGGTGACGCCGCTCGTCTTGACGAGGAAGGTCGCGAGGTACTGGCCGCCATAGTAGTAGTTTATGGCTTCGCCCGCGTACCAGGTGTCGACAGGCGGGAGGTAAAGCGTGCGCATGAGGCTGGTCATGTACCCATAGTCCATGAACTTCTCAGTGCCGTAAGCCTCGGGCTTGCACATGATGATCCAGCACCAGACCGCGAAAATAAGCGCGAACGCCACTTCCTCGGCGATGACGAGCCTCCAGTTGATGCCCTTAAAAATGCCTGCCTTCCTGTGCCGGAAAAGCAGCACGTAATTCACGGCGAGCACGACCATGATTATGGCGATGCAGCCGCCGTTCAGGAACTTGACGATGTGCATCTCGCTGAGCACGAGCATTATCCAGCCGGATATCATCAAGCCGACGGACTTCGAGAACAGCCAGCCGCGGTCCTCGAAGCGCCTGAATACATAGGCGCACAGCGGCATGCACGAGATGCCAATGAACAGCGTTGTCAGCCACCAAACGAACATCGCAAAAACCTCTTCCTTCCTGTTGCTTCCCTTATGAAAACCTGCCGGAGCCTTCCGGCCTTGTCACATACAAAGTCCAGTATACCTTTTTTCAACCCCGCGCACAATGCCGCGGGCGCATCTCAAAAATCCGTCCTCTTATGAAAATAATACCCCGAAGCGTTTCCCGCTCCGCCCCTAACGGCCGCCGGCCATGGCCGTGACCGCGTCCGAGAGCGCCGCGAAGTCGGCTATAGAAAGCCTCTCCCCGCGCGAGGCGGGGTCTACCCCCGCCGCCTTTAGCGCTCCGGCGAACTCATCCTTCGAAAGCCCGAAGGAGGGGTCGGACGAGAGCGCGTTCGGGAGCATCTTGCGCCGCTGGCCGAAGGCCGCTTTGACGAGCCTGAACATGAGCTTTTCATCGGCAACGCTGACGGGCGGCATTTCCCGCTTTTTCAAATGGACGACCGCGCTGTCGACCTCGGGGCGGGGTATGAACGCCGACGAGGGCACGGTGCAGGCGATCTGCGCCTTACTGTAATACTGCACCGCGACCGAGAGGGCGCCGTAGCGCTTGCTGCCAGGGCCTTCCGTCATCCGCTCCGCGACTTCCTTTTGCACCATGACCGTGATGCCGTCGACGGGGGCGTCGCCCTCGAGGAGCATCATCAGGATGGGCGTTGTTATGTAGTAGGGGAGGTTCGCCGCGACCTTGAAGGGGCGGCCGCCGTTTTCCTCTTCGGCGATCTTCTTGAGGTCCGTCTTCATGATGTCGCCGTGCACGACGCGGGCGTTCGGGAAGCCCGAGAGCGTGTCCGCGAGTATCGGGAGCAGCTTGTCGTCGATTTCGACCGCGAGCACCGAGCCCGCGGCCGCGGCGAGGTACTGCGTAAGCGTCCCGATTCCGGGGCCTATTTCAAGGACGAAGTCCTCCTTCGTAAGCTCTGCCGCCGCGACGGTCTTCTCAAGCACCCGCGGATCGATCAGAAAGTTCTGCCCGTACTGCTTCCTGAAGCGGAAGCCGTACTTCTTAAGGACTGCCGTGCAGCCCGACGGCGTACCCAGATACGGTTCCATACCTCCCCTTTCTGCGGATCATTCCCCACGAAAGCACGGCGCCGCCGGCGCACAACGCACGCCGGCGGCGGTTCATTTTCTTATAAATAACCGATTAAAGGTCGAAATCCTTCTCCCTTATGATGATGCGCCCCGTCGCGTCCTTGACGCGGCGCCTGCCGAAGCGGTGCGCCGAGACGCGGTTGATGGCGCGGTCGACGATGTCCCTGACGCGGGCTACCGTCATCGGCTCCTCTATCCGCTGGTTCTCGCCGATCTCGGTGTAGAGGGCGAGGGTCGCCATTTCGTCGAGCTTGTAGCCGCGCTCCTTGGCGTAGGTCCTCGCGAAGGTGACGAGCTCGTCGTTCGTGAATACCGGCACGACGATCGTGGAGGTGAACTTCTTGGCGAACTCGGGGTGGCGCGCCAGCATCTCGCGGAGATCCTTCTTCTCGTCCTCGAGGATGATGACGAGGTCGTCCGTCCTGAACTCCATCGCCTGGTTCATTTCCTCGACTACCGTGTCGGAAAGCGCGCCGGCCGCCTCGATAACGAGGAAGCCGCCCGACATCTTCGCGACTATCTCCGCGCCGTCCTTGGAGTTGATGTCGTCCGCGACCACGCGCGCGACCTTCACTGCCTTGAGGTTTAAGTCCTTCGCCGCCGAGAGGATGAAGGCCTCCGACAGGCGGGTCTTGCCCGAGCCCGGGCGGCCCATGATGAGGACGTTGCCCGCGTTCGAGGTCTTGTCGCCGGCGTTGTTGTGGACGTCGGCCAGAGCCATGGTCATCTGTTCGCCGATGCCCGGGACTTCAGCGAAGTAAGAGAGCAGCCTGCGCTGCGTGTCGTCGAGCGGGTGCGGCTCTACCGTCCTGATCTCGAACATCTCAGGGGCATCCATGATGCTCGCGCTGATGTCCGCGGAGACTTCCTCGCCGCCTTCGCTCTCGATCGCATTCGAGATCTCGTCGAAGTTGAGAGGGGCAGTGTTCTGCTTGACCATCTCGATTTCGGCCTCGTCGGCGAAAAGTTCGGGGGGAAGCTCGGCTGCCGCCTCGCCCGCGCCGCCCGCTGTTCCCGCGGCTCCCGCGATTCCCGCCGCCGCGAGCCCCGCGGCTCCCGCTCCGGCGAGTCCTGCCGCCGCGAGTCCTGCGGCCGCGGCCTCTTCGGATTCAGCTTCGCTCTCTTCGGCCGCGTCGCCGACGTAGGCCGCGTTCTCGGCCTCTGCCTTCCTGGCGGCTTCCCGGGCGGCTTCCTCGCGGCTTAGCCCCTCGGCCTCTAAGGCCTTGATCTCTTCCTTGAAGTCGAACGCCCTGGTAATTCCGAGCGTCTCGTCAGTTTCTATGTCGTCCCGTTCTTCGGGTTCTTCTTGCGCTTCTGCGGCCTCAAGCGATTTTGCGGCTGCGCTCCAGGGATCGTCCTCCGACGGCTCCTCTTCGATTTCGGCAGCCCTGGCCGCATCGTCCGCTGCTAAGGCCGCGGACTTGGCCGCTTCCGCGGCTGCATCTTCATCAGCCCAGACGCCCGCGGCTTCTTCGGCCTGCGCCGCCGCGCCGTCCGCGGCAGCTTTGGCAGTACCGATTGCCGCGCTGCCTGCCGCGCCCGCATCGGCCGCTGCCTCTTCGGCCTCGTCCACAAGGGCCTCCGCCGCATCCGAGAAGTCATCGGAAGCGTCCTCTGCGGCCGCCTCTTCGCCCTTATCCGCGAGGGCCTCCGCCGCATCCGAGAAGTCGTCGGAAGCGTCCTCTGCGGCCGCCTTGACGGTTCTTTGTGTTCCTTCGCCTGCCGCGCCCGCGGCAGCCTCGCCGGCTCCGAACGCTGCTCCGCCTGCAGCCGCCGCTGCAGCGGCTATTCCCGCCGCTCCGGCGAGCACGGCTCCCGCGCCGCCCTTTTCATTTTCATTTTCAGAAACGGGCTTTGCGCTTTCATCGGCCGTCTGCTCTTCAAATTCATCTTCAGAAGCGACGTCCGACCCGACCATCTCGTAGCCGCCCGTCGCCAGCTCCGCCGCAAGGCCGCTGCTCGTCTCGGCGAAAAGCGCCTCGAGGTCGACCTCGGCCGGCTTTTGGGCGCCCGCGTCGGCGGGCATTTCCTTAAGGCTCGCCGCCTGCGCGCGCGGCGCGTTCTCCGGGGTCGTAATCCCCGCGAAGACCGCCTTTATGCTGCTTGAAAGCTCCTTCTGGGCCTGTGTAGTCTTGTCCTCCGCGAAATCATTTTCCGCGGGGGCGATCGTCACGTTCGGAAGGTTCGCGTCCATGCTGGTGGATGCGACTGCCTCGTCGGCCGCGCTGTCGAGCTTGTCGACCGCAGCCCTGACGTTCTCCTTCGTCATCCTCTCGGCTACGAGCTCTCCCGCAGCCGCCGAAGTGGCGCTTGCCGCGGCCTCGGCGTCCTCGACCGCGTCCCGCTTCTCGGCCTTTTCTATCGGCGTCGCGGGCTGCTCCGCCTCTGCGCGCCTAGCGGCTTCCTCCCTCTCGAGAGCCGTCCGCCTGTCCGCCTTCGCGCGCTTAGCCTCAGCCCTTCTGACAGCCTCCCGCGCCTTCGCGGCGGCCTCGCGCTCGTAGATGGCTTCCTGCCCCGCCGTGAGCGGCCTTACCTGCTTCTTCAGCTCAAGCGCCTTCAGGACGTAAGGCCCTTCGCCGAACCAAAGCGCCATGTCGTCGATTTCCTCGACGCAGCGCTCCTCCTGGCCGTTGAGCATATAGAGCTTCGCGAGCTCGTAGGCATAGCGCTCCGTGTACTCGCGGTTCTTGTATTCCTTGAGCACCTCGATCTGGTCGTCGAGCGGCGCCTTCTGCATCCTCAGAAGGCGGTAGCGCAGGATGTACCTCGAAGTGTCGTGCGGCGATATTTTCGAAAATTCCTTGATGTACCTGGCCGCGTCGTCCGCGTCGCCGAGCTGGATATTCGTGTCGGCGAGGCGGTAGAGCACCGCCTTCGAAGCCGGCGAGCGCTTGTAGGCGTACTTAAGCACGCGCTCGGAGCTCTCGAAGTCCTTCACCGCCGCGTATATCTCGGATACCAGGCACAGCGTCCTGACGCTCTTGACCTTCCGCCAGTCGATGGCGTCCGCGCACTCCGCCGCCGTCTTGAAATCGCCGCGCTCCGCGAGCTCGTTGATTTCGTCAAGCCTGTCCATGTATTCGTTCTTGTCCAAAGCTCCACTCCTAACCTTAACTAAGCGGTGCCGTACAACATTACAAAACTCCCGTTCCGCCGAAGATCCATCTTGAAAATGAATCCCGAAAAGCGTCCGGGCACGTTCTTACAGTCCCTTAAAAGCCAAAAGACCTAGTTAAAAGCAGTGTATCACAGCGACAAAATATTGTAAATATTGTGCGGCGGGAGGGCATGTCAGCCAATCGTCCCCTACTTCGGTTCTGCAGGGAAAACCGCCCCGCGCGATTCCGCGAAAATCGCTTCTGGTTCAAAAACCACTTGTCGCGGCGCGCTTCTGGGGAATACAAGGCCCGCTTGTGCAGGCGCGGCGGCCATCGCCTCCCCTCGCGCAAAAAGAGACCCTGCCGCGAAGGCAGGATCTCTATCAAAAAAAGAAGAGAGGAACGGACATCGACACCTTTCACAGCTGCACCGGGCTTTTATTCATCCTGCAGACGGCATGTTATCGCAAAATCATCATTTTCCATACTTAATTGATAGTCATAATTGCATTCTTAATTTCCTGATAATTCCATCGATAGTGTCAAGATTTTTGTGTAAACCCCAGAACAGGTTTCCTGTTCAGTGTTATTCATTGACTGCGTGAGCGTTCTGGCATCGCAGCTGACCTGAACGACTCGGAGTCGTGCCTCGAACAGCT
>Ga0181612_153181_pt1 | contig 10814 bp, 4 predicted proteins | sample HoacroProtozoa21_FD_119630 | JGI IMG/M metagenome (GOLD analysis project Ga0181612, IMG submission 119630) | Hoatzin crop microbial communities from Cojedes, Venezuel. Combined Assembly of Gp0051906, Gp0051904, Gp0051908 | reverse complement strand
CTACTCCAACAGAACCTTCCTTTTTTTGACTTGTTTATATTTCATCACAATATATATAGGAACAGAGATTACATCTAATTTTCATTAGCAAATATAATATTGGTCTGTGTTTATGTTCTAGATCCAGAACAGAAGCCGTATGTCTAGCACGATGATTCAGATCCCTGAGAATTTAAAAAAAAAAGCCCAATTTAACAAACAGAGACAAGTTTTCTAGGAAATGCCAAAATTATTTCACTTTGTATGGAAACTGTTTTCATTTCATTTTCCACTTCATGAGAAATTCCATACAACTTGCAGTATTGTTTAAAAACTCTTTGGGAAGCCAGGAGATGTGATAATATTTTCAAACATGATTTCTATTAAAGACTTGATTTAAAAAAAGTCACTGACATTTTTGTAGTCAGAGTTACATATGTTTATGTCAACAGCTTTTTTCTCAAAGATGAGTTTTGAAATAATATGGTTTTCATTACAATGCATTCTGTGTTCTCATTTCCATCAGTCCCACTCCTAAAAGCCTGATTGCTTTTCTTTGTCATCAGGGATGCTAAGAAATTGAGTTGGTGGTGGGTTTCCTTCCTTCCTTCCTTCCTTCCTTCCTTCCTTCCTTCCTTCCTTCCTTCCTTCCTTCCTTCCCTCCCTTGGCTGTGTAGGAAGCAATGTCCTGAGCACAGCAGAAAATCATGGCCAGAGGTGAGGCAAGGGCTGACTGCGGGCAGGCAGGAATGTGTGGAGCTGCGGGACTGGGACTGCAGGGGCAGCAGCCTCAGGGTGAGTGCCCAGCTGGCCCAGGGACAGAAAGGCTTGGCTGTGGCAGTGGCCGCTGGAGAGCTGGCAGTGATGTGCGGCCAAACGAAGGCAAAGACATGCTGTGAGAACCTGCTGCAGCCAGGAAACGGTGGTGGGTAGATGATGGCCCTTGGGAAAGGAGAGACCAGGAGGTGTCAACCCTTTGGCCCTGGGCCAGAGAAGCCCCATCCTTCATCCTCCAGGACTGAATTGCCTCTGGGGCTAGTCTGGGACCTGTTATGTTTATCCTTTTTTGACTGAGGCACCGTGCCAGGACAGTTATACTCTGCGTTTCTCACCACACTAGCGAAATCACCACTTGTTACTCATTTGCTCTTCTGTATGTAGAGGGGCAAAGGGGGATCCTACCCAAACCTGGAGACCAAAGGGCCTCTGAGGGCCACCTGCCATCTTGCCTGTGTTACACACCACAGCTCCTTCTGCCCTCTGGCAGCACAGGGAGCCGAGAACGAGGGCCAGTCGGGTGCAGCATTGCCCTCCTGGACAAAATCATCGTGGTAGCCATGGCTTCTCAGGTGTAATCGGTGGTATGAATTGCCATGGGAGGGGAGGGCTGCTAGCACCCCCCTGCCAGGATGTAGAAACCACCCACACTTTTCACCTTTGCCTTACACTGGAGTCAACTGCAATAAAACCAATTTTGCACAAACAGATGCATCTCTGCAGCTCTGTCTGCTGATTCTGGATGTTTCCTGGATGGTAAGAAGATCTAGTCTAGGCTAAGAGCGAAGCAAAAGATCTTTCTTCAGTCGCAAGTAATGCACGATTTTACTGTTCGAACTCAAGAGCAGCAGGGCGAAAGCCTCCGATCTCCCACCCGCCTCCCATCACTCTCTTACCCAGCACAGGGCTGGTGAAAGCATTGCTGCTGGCAGATGTTCTGTTAATCCAGGGATGTGGGTGCATAAGGCAAAGCCACTTTCTGTGGGGCACAGGGATGGGCCAGGCGGAGACTGTACATCTGAATAGGCACGGGGTTAACTCAGCCGCAAGAAATTAGGACAAGATGGATGGGAACAGTAAGGATTTTCCCATTGTTTTTCCCCATTCTTTTTCTCCACACAGTGAAATAAATGACTGTAGGCTACATGTGCGGGCTACTAAACCATTCTGACACAAAATTTTTCAGGCTTCAAATCTCAAATGAAAGGCAATCTTGTTTTTCTTTCTGCTCCTAAGCCCTACAGTAATATCCAATTGTCATTCTGCATGAAAACAAAGGCCTTGAAACCAAATGGGGAAAAACATTAGCAATGTTTTTCACATTCTTTTTTTATTACCATTTTACAGCTTGATTCTTTATCTCAGTACTCGACCTCCAAAGTTGTAAGTTTCCATACTCTGGATTAAACACTCGCTTGAAGGAGGGGGTGACTGGGATGGTCTGAACTTCAAAACTGGTCCATCTACTTGGTGCTGGTGGCTGAGACCCCAATGTGCTCCTTTGAAGCTTACCATTTACTGCATGTTTGCTTTACCATCATGCTGTGTTTCTCCTTTTGAAAAGGTGAAAAGAGACTCAAGAGCCTTTCTCTCCAGCCCCAGTTCTGATGTATGCGCTCAGTTGTTTCTACACCTCTATGCCTCTGCAGCTGGATTTTGGTAATAAGAAATTTGTGCAGAGAAAAATTACTCAAAATGGCTCATTTTAACAACTCTGCCGACACAGCACCCTGCTGCGAAGGGTTGAGGAAGGTCCTTACCTTTGAGCTACACTTGTAGAGGGGATGGCTGATGGAGTCGACATAGTGATGCCTCATACAGCGGCTGGGGTCGGAGTCGATCATGAAGGAACTGTCCGTTTTACTGTCTGTGTCTCCCATCATTGCCAAGAGCGAGAGCATGGAAATCGAAGCCGCAAGTACATGTTTTCCCATTGTCGAGGAACTTCTCACTGATAACAGCAGAGGGAGGTAGAGTATTAAAAAAACTCCAGATACGGACAGCCAGTTCCTTTCCAGGATGGTGAAAAGTCTGGTTTAAGTCTCTTAGCTGTCATTCTTCTTCTCGAGTTGGAGTTTTCGGAGATTGTAATCCGTCAAAGAATCTCCTGCGTAGCTGGAATAAAAACAAGATAAATCACAAACCTGACCAAGAAGAGCTCTGGAGAAAAACAGACATAAATAATGTTAAGGCACACAGGATTTTTGCTAGCCAAAATATACTCTCTGAGTGAGCATCATAGCCACAGTAGGTAGACTATATGGCATTAGGAAGCAGATGTCAAGGCCTTGTTACTTCAGGCATTGCTCTATCATTTTACTGGGGAGAACCTTTTGACCTTTAACATCACAAGGGGTGCAATGCCAATCTTTTCCACTCGGTGATGTCTCTAATGGGTTCCCCTCAAAACTGGTGATTAGTAACACATCAGGGATTTCTGCAAATTGAAAGCACTGCACATCCACTCAAAGTGTCAAAGGGGGGCAAAGCTAGGCTGCCTCCTGCATTACAGACTGGAATTTCTGGCCTAGGTAACACATGGAAGGGCTGGAGACAGGTTAAACCCTGGATCTAGGGGCTATGTGCCGGTCTCCTGTGGCTGCTGTGCTGCAAGGACAAGGGACATCCCCAGGATGGAGGCATGCTTATGGTCCAAGCCCAGGAACCAGCATAGCTGTATGCCAACAAGCTTGCTGAGCACTGACCTGCACTGCATGGAGGACTGCCTAGGTCTCTGGCCGCCCTGCCTGCCTGAGTACCAAACTCACATGCACACGGGTGGGCATGTTTTACCTGCCTACTCATCAGGCTGCACTTGCTCAGTGTCAGTCTCTTCCCCACTAATTAAAGAGCAGCATCTGAAAAATACACCATAGTCCGTAATATCAAAGTACATCCCAACTATCAGTTGGGAAAAAACATATATGCAGGTGGAGTCACACAGATTACCACTCAAGCATCTGGATTGCTGGTGCATGTAGAAGACCAGGAGATCCCCCAGAAAACAGGTGAAGGACAACCCCCAAAACACTGCCCAGAGCTCTGTACCAGCAGGTAAAGGAGGGCATCTCCCTCACCTGCTTCATCGCAGCCCCTGGATTCTTCTCACATGGGTGTCTCAAATGGATGATTTGATTTTGCTTTTCCTGCAAACAGCTACAGCTTGAAAGAGCTGTGAATTATCCATCTAAATATAACCCGGTGAACCAAAGGATAGTCATAAGCAGAGTTAGAAGTGTGAGGACGTCCTGAAGAAACTTACGATAAAATAGTTCTCTGGTCATGCAGAAATGCTCCCCTAGAGCCTCTTGCCTATTTAAAGAGCTGATGATTGCCTTATACAAACATCTTACAAAACTGTTTGCTGGCGATGCTCTAAACCGACTAATACTCATCTCCCAAACAGCCTGAAATGACGAGGCCTCCCCACCAGAGCACTTGATGATTTGTGTAATGCTTTATAGCTTGCTCGAACACTTTTGTGAGAGGAGTGCAGAGCAGTGAGAAACACTTCCAGAGTTCATCCAAGTTGGGAGTCAGGACTTGTCAGACTGAAGTGACATACAAAGTCTCATGCTGGGAAGAAACGTAATTAGGGATGCTTTGTATACTGGACATTTTTAAAAGCCTTTTTTGAGTTTCAAACTATTGTTCATGTGCCTAAGTAGGAAAGGAGAAATGATATGACTGCAGATTTAATAGACAATGTATTTTGTTTCCCCGGAGTCTGACCTGTAACCTGGTGTATTTTCCTCAAACAAATGTTTTTCAGTGCATGTGGCATTAAAAAAATACTATGTCTTTGCAGTATAAGAAGCTTAAACAACACTGAACACTTAGCATCTCAGATACATTTATGCACAGTCTCATTCATGTCAATAAATATCTCTCCAAGCATTTCAGCAGGGTAAGAGAGAAATCTCTCACTCATGGGAGCTGGGACATACTCCTTCCCAGAAGTGAACTGTACTACTCTGATTCATGCAGACGATGCCCAAGGATTAGCTAACAGGAGGAGTGATGCACTTTTTTTTTATACTTAACCTTTTACCTACATTCCTATTCTTCTTTATAAAGAGGCTGACCAAAACACGCTGCTTGGCAAGGGCTCTCTCCAACATAGTTAATCAGTATTACACACCCAGTAATTCCCTCTCTGTCCAGATAAATTTACTTGATATTGGACGGTCTCATCTCATGTAATATTACATCCAGGTATCCCTATTTCCCACTCTCTCTGTCCCACTGTTAATTTTGTGCTTCTATATCTTTCTATGGTTTTGATCAGTATGATTTAATACAGTGAGAGAAGTCTGGAGCCCTGGCTCGGTTTTCAAAGGCTTATCTCTCTAGTTTTCTTCAGGAAATAATTGGATGACATAGAGTCCGCCTCATGAAAACAATCTGAGAAAGCTGGAAAGAAGCAGGGAAAAATGTGAGAAAAGGAAGATGTCTGTACCTTCTTCAGGATAAGCACAACACAATACAAAAAGTATTAACACTTTCGCAATCTTTTATAATTTCCCTGATACTTCCCTGGCAAAGAAATGTAGCAGGCTTTGGTAACAGAACTTTGAAACAAGAAACAAGTACTGTTATCACATATTTGTTAGTAAAAAGAGAGACCATGGATGTAAATGTGACCCATTTTTTGTGAAAAAACTCTGTGCAGTTGTTGATAGACATACTGGCAAAACGAGTGTGTAGCTATTGGAAGCAGGACTGCAGGCAACACCGGGCTATTTGCACATACCAGTATCTCCTGACGTACCTATATGAAGTATACACATAGACTGTGCAAGAACATATGCCATATATAATTGAGATATATGGGAAAAAATTCTCACAGGGACATTTAAACATATAGAAGTTCGTATGTAGATTTTTGATTGCATAAAAAAGTCTAAATATTTTCACTCAGGTACATGACATTTTCCATTTCCAGCTGATATTGTGCAATGGCATTTCACTTTAAATTAGCATTCTTTTTTTAAAAAAAAAAGGTTGTATACTTCTCAAAATGCTGTCTGAAATCATAGAATCCTAGGCAGTACATAATATCAGGTGTGACATATGTAGCTTCTACTCTACCCTTCTGTCCAAAACCAGAAGCAAGTACATCTGTAAGCATTAATCATTATAGCTGTACTTATGACGACCTTTTGTTTCATTTGGAAAACACACTTTTTTAATCAAAATCAACAATTTCAGCTGTTTTTAACTCAGTTTCTTTTCGTGTGAAAAACTGTGGTAACCAGCTCATCTGCCAAGCTAACAAAAAGGAAGCTAAAATGCTTCCTCTTTACAACGTCCTGTAAAGAAAAAGATGCAAAGGTGACTTCATATTCTCAGACTGAAAATTGGCTACAAAAATATTTGGCCTAGCAGTGGATGAAAAATCACTACTTTCCATTTTTTCAGAATTCGCTGGTATGGGCATTACACATTGCTAGTAACAGGCTTACGATGCCCTTTCCATATAACTACTTTTCAGGAATTCATAAGAGATGTAACTTGCTGAAAGCCGCTACAGCTGTTACCTGAAACTGCTACAGCTGTTACCTAAAAACTGCAGGGAAAAATAGAAGACATCCTGAAGAAAGACCATATGAACATACAATCCATGACTGTATTGCACATGGATGTAGGGGCACAGTTGGGGTTATTTTTCCAACTTTGTGTTGCTATTAACTGATTTTTGAATGCTGAAATAAAGATTTCTTATCATAGTCCTAGTATCATTTAGAGAGTGGTGAAGGTTAGGATTTTGTTTTGCTTTAAGGACAGAAGAAAATTCCATCATCTGGAATTATTTAGCCAGTCACTTTGTGAGAACGTAAACAGCAATTCCCTTTTTGCTATGTATCTTGGAAAAAATAGAGAGCTGAGCAATTCTCCAAAGGTCTATTGGATCTGCACTGCTTTTACCCTGGAAGGTAGGAAGGGAGCAATGGAAAAGCTCTTTTACGGTGTACTTCTACTTAGCTGTTCTCCGCTTTTGACCCTCCTGAATTAGGCATGCACGTATGTTCAGCTTGGCCTTTGTCTGCTGTGCATTTTCCATGTTTGAGACTCCTGCTTGGCGATGAGGGTACAATTCAAGTCACTTAATGCCTTTTATGTTTCAGACTCTGCCAAAATCCCATTGGAGCAGCCGCGTGTATATATAACTAAGCCTGGCCTTGCATGCTGTGTATATTCAGTAAACACAATTACTTGGATCCTACCATGTGGTTCACTCATTCTGAATTTGTTATGTAAACAGAAGAGTTACAAGACTACTCAGTTTCTCCAAACTCCAGCCCTGAAAAAGTGTCGCTAACCACACATATGTATATGCCTGTGTGCGTGTAGTTTGCCGCTGCTATTCTGGTAAAAATGTCACCAAGATATTTATGAATCCAAAATGGATTTCTCGAGATCTTTATCTAACCTGGAAACATTTGGGCCAGAAAAATGAGGATCTGGGGGCTTTGCACTCCAAGATCTGGAGTGGAGTGGAAATGACTATGTTGGGCAAGCTACACCCTCAGGTTACACCGGGGTTTGTTCTGCAGGGTTAAACTCCCCACTGCCATGAGAAGGTCCATGAAAGCGGCTGGGGATGGGAAGGGTGGGAGGAGAGATCTGCGCTGGAGCCGACCCACAGTCCCCCAGCCCCCGGCATGGGGTAGCATTGCGGTGTCCATGCTGCTGCCACTGCCTGGCCACGGTGCTAGCACGGTGACCCATCGCTGGTATTTCTGACTGACAGGTCTGAGCTCTTGGGGAACTTCAGAAACCACCATTTCTGCTCCTGCAATGAGCTGCCGAGGCCTCAGCTGGGCTGTCAGCTGGGGGCCCCTGTGTACAGAGCTGCCCCATGCTCAACCACAGCTCCCAGACAGCAGCAGCAGCGGGCCTGCCCTCCTGCCAGGGCTACCCTTGTGAAGGGGTATCCCTCTCCCAAAGCCACGTGTGGTTCTGCATGTCCACGCCTCAAGTCTCGCTCTAAGGCCACGTGTCCGCTGGGACATTAAAGCCCACTGGAGCAGCTCTCCAGCCCTGTGGCCTGTGTTTTACCACGCCTGTGTGGCGTGGTCTGTTCCCAGACCTCTCCAGCCTCCGCAGCACTCGGGTGGCTTCCAGCCCACGCAACCACCTGCACCATCACCAGGAACTTCTTGGGAAGCACTGTATGCTGTGGGACAAAATGGTACAAGTGACCATTTGAGCAATTGAAGAGAACAGTTATCTAGTGGGAGAGATGACCTAAGACACTGTGCCTGATCCTGCTTTCTGTTGAATCAACTCAGAGACTTCATCAGCTCCAGTGTACGTTTTAGCTCTGTAAATAAATGTAATCGTTGTCTCATCTAGTTATTTTACTGTGGCCTTTTCTGCTCCAGCAGTGAAGTAGCTGGGCTCCTATATGCGCTGTCAAAACCCTTGCTCTGCTCTGCAGCCGCCTTGCTAAACACCTGACTAAGTCACCGAGCGGCCATGTGGCAGCGGGGATGCAGCAGGTGAACACGGGGAACTCCAGTTGTTTGGGAAACACCTCCATGCAGCACTTACACAGGTTTCTCCCACTCCCGAGACAGGGCAAATACCAAACAAAATATTTTGAGTGAGATCCTGACACGTCTAAATAAGTGAAATGCTTCCCTGGGACCTTGTTGTGCTAAATGAGCATCAGCCCTGCTGACATCCAGCTGTGCCAAAGCTTATTCCCTTTGACACTGAGGGGAGTGTTCTCACCCACCGTACAGGAGCTCCATCCACCCATTACACAGCAGGTTGAAGGGCAGAGTGCGCCTGCACAGAGGGTACACGTGCCAGTGTAATTACAGGCACTCCTGGCTGGAGCTGGTGGCAGCTGGTGGGCAAGAGGAGAGGGGAAGGAAAACGGCGGTAGAAAGGAAAACAGACTCAAAAAAAGGTGCTTAAGCCTCTTCATCTTGGTGTCCACAGCAGGGAAGCACATCTTCTGGTCCTACTGAAGCTGCCCTGTCCTACCACCTGTCAGCCAGCAACTGCAGAGCACTGTCCCATAAAAACCAAGAGGAGAAAACGGACAATACCTCTGAGCAGTCAGAAATGTCAAACACGTTGATGATAGTTGAAAGGAGCCCCTGGACCTCATTTTCAGCTGTGAGGCTTCGCTAAGTCTTTTAATATTTCAGGGGATGAATACCTGTGACTGTAAGCAGACTAAAAATACAGGAAGACCATGGTATTTGAAGCATAGGAAACAACACAGTAATTGCAGCAAATATAGTGGAAGAACTCACTGCTGCAAGGACCCCGAGGAGCATCAGCAGGCATGGAGTGAGCACGCATGGGACTGGTTCCCTGGGCTTTGATGGGGCACCTTGAGTAAGGCCCCCACAAGTGTTCACGCGGCGGGGACCCGGTGCATGAGGTGGAACAAATTAAGCTGAACAGTACTTGAGCTGGCTGAGCTTCGCTCTCCTTTTGAAGTTTCCAAGAATATTTCCAGTCCTTCAGGTAGCTGGGAGAGGGGGAGCTAACAGCCGGTTCCTGCTAGGAGGTTGAAACAACAAAGTCTAGTGGGTACTGCAAGCTGGCGCCCCGCCAGCAGACAGGCACAGGCCAACGTGGAGAAAAGGTTTTTAATACACTCGCAAAGAATAACTACTGGCGGACAAAAGAGCGCTTGTATTTTTATTCTTTCCTCTTCCTGCTTCCAGGAAACTTTAAATAGATTGATTAGGGGCGTGTATGGGATCTCTCTCTAATGAGCTAGTAGAGCCGTTTAATGGCGAGGTGATGCCAGCCCTGGATTTTTCTTTATTCTTGTGTCTCACTGAATATTCGAGTAGTCATGGTATTGAGTCTGGGACCGGAATTGAGAGGAATACAGTTTTCAAGTTGCTCATCCAGAGGGTGCTGGAGGGGACCACTCCTTGGTGAAGCACCAGGTGCCGAGCCGAGCTGTCTATGTAAGGCCACCATCCCTCTCAGGAGGCAAACCAGCAAGGGTGGCTGCTGGCTGAACTGAAAATACTCCCAGCCAAGCATTAGCTACAGGATCTGCTTCAGTAATTACCTCTACTTTAGTCTTATGACCCAATACAAGGCAAAATGACTCTTGGCCAAGTTACAGGTTGCTGAGAGGTCTAGGGCATTCGGGCATGTGTCCTCTACCTGTTGGAGTGTGTTGCAAGCAGGTGGGGAGTTTTTGTTCTCTGTCTTTTACATATTTTCTAGAGAACATAAAGGAGTGCAGTTATCAATGGATGCAGGAGTAGGAATGGGTTTCTTGTTCTTTAACACTAAGCAAAGACATCCCTGCCACTGGGACCAGCAAAGAGTGCCATGCATGCTGGAGACAGCACATGATTGAAGGGGATATTCCCTCTTTTCTGACCCTAGGGGCAAAAATCTCTCTTCTTTTGTACACAGGCAAAATTCAGACCACCATCCCCATACCTCGGCCTCCAATAATTAGGGAATCTAAATATTTGGCTTATGGTAACAATTTTATGGCTTCTAACAAGGGGAACAGCGTTGCCCTAGGTCCCACTCTCTTTGAGCCGTGCTGCTATGACAGTAATGTGATTGTCACTGCCATGGTATGCTTAACCTTTGCCAAACCAGAGCTGAGGCATTAACTCAGATCCTCAACTCACATGTCTTAAAGGGCAACATAACCTGTGCTGCCTCCGCACTGCCAGACCGACACAGTTTGAAGTTCAGTAATAATAAGCACGTAAATGTGACAAGCGTAAGCTGTAACAATGATGGATGCAAATAGAAAAATAACAAAGAGAAGCTGAAGAATAGCTATGCGGTGGAATTCCTGGGAGCAATGTCTCCATAGCATCAGCAGCCTGATACCCTGACACCAGAAGAAAAGCTACACTCGTCTGTGGAAGAAGGGATCTCCATACCACGCAATGAAATTCCAGCAAACAGGACAAGCACTGATGGTGTCTGGAAGTGGTAGTACCACTGCTACCCAGCTAATAGTCTGAATTAGATTATGTGAAAAAAGAAGGAATATATAGACGGCCAGCTGCTCAAAGGCTTACTACAACCTTGCTTTTATTGTT
>Ga0181612_130628_pt1 | contig 10814 bp, 8 predicted proteins | sample HoacroProtozoa21_FD_119630 | JGI IMG/M metagenome (GOLD analysis project Ga0181612, IMG submission 119630) | Hoatzin crop microbial communities from Cojedes, Venezuel. Combined Assembly of Gp0051906, Gp0051904, Gp0051908 | reverse complement strand
CTTGAAAAAGATACTATTAAAGAGGATGAAAATATTGAGGAAGATGAATATATTCAAGAATTCTTACAGGATTTAGAAGATTATGAAAAAGGAACAAATTCTAAGCAAGGTAAGAATTTAATTAAAGAGAAGCAAAAATCAGTTCTTAAAAAACGTCGTGTTGCAGAAAATACAGATAATATCATTGAAGATGATAGCATTCCAATGGCACTTGATGACGATGATGAAGATATGCCTGAAGCAATTAATGATGACGATGAATTGTTAGAGGACGACGATGACGAATTAATTGAAGATGATTCTGATGATGAATTAATTGATGATGATTTTGATGATGAATTAATTGATGATGACTCTGATAATGAAATTATTGAAGATGACTCTGATGATGAATTAATTGAAGATGATGATGATTACATGTCAACATTTATGAAGGAACTTGAAGATTATGAATCGAGTTCAAGTAAAGGTAATATTGTTAAATCGATTGATACAAAATCTGAATCAAATGATGTTGTTAAAGAAGATGATTATATGGATGAATTCTTAAAAGAACTTGAAGCATATAATAATCAGAAATAATTATTTATAATGAAATGTGAGGTTATTGTTTATGAAAATTATGTTTAATATTGTTAGTGGAAGTAAAAATATTGAAGCTAATTATAATAAGATTTCAAAAAAGTTTACAGATAGTAATGCATCTATTAAACCAGAATTATCTGATAACATTTATAAATTGGATAAAGCTATTAAAGAAAAAGGTTGTAAATACGACATTATTCTTGTTATAGTTATTGCAGGTCAAATGATTGCTGACACTGAAAAATTTGTTAATGCAATTGTAAGTATCACTGAAAACTTAAAAGGCTCTCAAAAGTTAATGGTCTTTGATAGAGATAATTTACTTTCATCAGATATTACAGAATATTTAATTACATACAGTGATAAATTAAAATACACTTCTGGTGAACCAAGACCTGGTAATATTTATTCTTTTGTTTTTAACAAAAGTACAGCTGTTGATGCTGATGCTGAAAAACTTGTTAAGCAAGCATTGATTAAAGAAAAAGAAGAACGTGATTCAATGCCTGAAGCTGTCGGTGACGATGATGATGATGATGATATTCCTGAAGCAGATGATGATGATAATGATGAAGATGTTCCTCAAAAAGAAAATAAAATTAAAGGTCTTGTATCTGGAATTATGGGTGGATTGAAAAGCAAGACTAAAGCATCTATGGTCAAGAAATCAAATAAAATGAATTCTAAAAATAATACAGATGATGAAGAAGAAATTGAAGCTGTACCAGAAGATAATGAAGAAGAAATTGAAGCTGTACAGGAAGAAGACTCTATTGAAGAAATTGAAACTGTAGATGAAGAAGAAGTTGAAGAAGATGATGCACCACCAACTTTTGATGATGATGACTTTGATGAAGAGGAAGAACCTGAACCTGAGCCAGAGTCAAAACGTTCTATTAAAAAACAACAAATGAATTCGCCTAAGAAACAACAATCTAAAAAACGTGTTGAGCAAGAACTGGAGCCTGAAGAAGAGGAAGAAGAACCTGCTGAACCAAAGAGCAAGTTTTTTGGAAAAGCAAGTTTAAAAATCCCTAAAGTTAATCGTAAGGATACATTATCTATGCAAACACGACCAAGAATTGTTTTTGTTACAGGTACAGGGCGTATTGGTCAAACAACTCTTGCTGCATCATTAGGTTTTTCAGCTGCACAATGCTTCTGCAAATCATTAATTGTTGATATGGATATTATTAGAAGAGCAATTTCTTGTATTTATGCTGATTATTCAAATCCAAATAGCATCGAATCTATGGGCTTAATTAGTGCAATTCGTTCACCACATTTGGTTGAAAATATTGCTACAGAATTTTATGATGGTGTATACACTTTAGGTGTACCTATCACTGCAGCGGATAATAGAGAATTAATAAAAACTGTAACCTCTACTGATGTACAAACAATGTTATTACAATCTTTACAAAAGTTTAATTTTGTTGTTGTTGATATGCCTTGGGATTATCTGCTTGCAAATCCAGAATTAATTTCTGTACCTGCTGATATCTTATTCTGTACATCAAATGATATGATGACAATTATTTCTGATTTAAATAATCTCACTGAAGATGCTTTTGAAAAGGTTGAATCCTATCAATTGTTATTATCAAAGTTACGTTTTGTTTTGAACATGACGCAGAAAGAAAATAAGTATGGAAATAAAGTAATCAATGAAAGTTCATTCTCAAATGTTTGCTATGATTTAACGGATGATGAAATGATTAGAACTATTCCTGTGATTGCAAGTATTCCATTCTTACCTGGAATTGGAAATCAGGTAACTTATGAACAACCTGCATCAGCTTATTCTGAAGCTTATGCTTCATATTGTATGAATATTTTACAATCTTTAAAATAATATTTTGGTTAGGATGATAAATTATGGATGAAATTAAAGTACTAAGAGAACCATCTATTGACACTTTACAAAATGAAAATCCTTTAACAACTATTATTATTGGTGGAGATATAAAGTTATTTAAAGAGTGTGGATTCTATTATAGTTTTGTAAGTGCTGAAGATGAGTTCTTAGAGAATTTTATTGACTTAATAAAAAGCAATGGAGTTAAAGAAACATATGAAGAATATAAAGCATTATATAATCAAGATTGCATAAAGCATTGTAAGGATTCTTATGGTGGAACAATCGATACAATTTATGCTCTATTGACAGCTTTTAATAATTATGATTATGATACTGTTAAAACACTTCTTGAAGTTCGTCTTGATGATTTAATAAATTCTATTGGTAATTTAAAGAATATTGTTGAAACATCTGATGAAGATTCTACATTTGAATTAAAATTTATTAACACTAAGAAAGCTTACAAAGAGCTCTATGATGAATATGATAAAGTTACTAAAGAGTTAAATGAATTGAATAATGCTGAAAATAGAACAACAGACTATTATTTGTTGAAAGATAGATATAAGGAACTGGAAGAAAAAAATGCTGATTTAATGATTAAAATTTCTGAATCAACAAGACAAAATAATAATACAGTATCAAAGAAAGAATATGATGATTTAACAGAAAAGTTTACAAATGCTGAACTCATGATTTCTGAACTTAATAAAAAGCTTAAAGAAAAAGAAACTAAGAAGATTTTGCAAACAGAATTTTTTAGTGGTGATGATGAGAATGATCAAGGCACTTTTGCAAATGAATCAGAGTTAATTACAATTCTTAGAAAGAAATTGGATGAAGCTCAGAGAAAAGAAAGTAAACCAATTGAAGACTGTTTACCAGTGATTACAGATAGCACACCACTTAAAGTTAAATATAGCGATGTATTCTTTTTAAAAGTTATTAATCAATCTCCAATGTATAAGAGTTTCGTAAATTGGTTAGCTATTGCTTCACATAGCCATAATAATAAAGATAGTAGCAATAGTTGTATTGTACTAATTTATGATCGATTATCAGGTATTAATAAAACTATGTATAAAAATGTAAAAATTCCAACATATTCTATCTATGATGAAAATCATGATGATTTTGAATTTGAATCAATAGTTGCTACAAATGATCTATCACAAGATTTTTTGAGAAATGTTATAGGAATTTCAGCATATTCTTGTGTTATTGTTGTTGATAATTTAATGTCTAATAAATGGGCTGTTAATATTTCAAACTGTCGAACTTATTTCTTAATTGATTCTGAAGATTCAATTAGTTCCTATAGTCTTGATGCAAAGAAGTGTATATTATTTAGTGGTGATACCGCTGGAAACACTAAATGTGCATACACTGTAGATGCTGCAGGATTCTATGAGAAGAAAAGTGATAAAGATAGACTTTTATATTTTGTGCATGATACGGATATTAGAGATATCTTTAAAGGTGTATTATGTTGATTGTTTAAAGAAGGTGATTTATTTTGGCACGTATTGCAGCCAACGAACATAAAAAGATTAAACCACTTGAAATGTATACAGATTTCTTGGTAAGGAAGTTCACAGCAAATTCAAAAAATATTGATTTATCTGTACCAGGTTCTGATAAGATGAAGTTCTGTTATGATAAAATCATAACAGGACAATCTATCATGAAATATTTTCAATTAACAAGAACAAATAAGTACATGCCAGATCACTTGATTGAGGATTTGCGTTCTATTGAAGTTAATGAAGATTATGTAGGTGAAGGTGTTTCTGTTAATTTGTGTCTTAAGATGGAACCACATGTTATTGAATGGAATACACGTCAAATGAATTTACGTGCTTCAGTGTGGGAACAAGATATGGAAGAAGCTGAGCAAGAGTATGGTAAGCATAAACTTGTAAGTGATCAAGAACTTGCAGTCACAAAACAGAATACTTGGCTTCAAGAGTCTTGGATGTATTTTAAAGATATGTGTAATAAAGGACATTCAACTCCAGTTGTTCAGGTTTATGTTGAGTTGTCTACAGGTGTTGCAAATCAAAATGCTTTTGTTAATTTGAAACATGCAACTGTTGCGTTAATAACTAAAGCAATAACAAATGGTTATGAGCTTAAAGAAATTAAAGGAAATCTTTGGCAATTTCAAAGATTATTTTCACCTATTTCTGCTGGGAATTATGAGCTTGAAAAGAAGACACCACGCTTCCCATTAACCGATCACTACGTAAGTCATATGATGTCATATGTTCCAGGAAAATTATCAGGTACTGAGGTACTTGTTGGGCTTGATTTGGACACTGGTAAAATGGTCTATAAGGATTTTATGAACTCATCAGGTGGTGCTGAAATTCTATTGATAGCTGCAGTTACTGGTGGAGGTAAATCATACTTCGCAAAGTCACTTGTATTTAATGCAATGCTTCGTAACTACACAATGGTTGTAATGGACCGTGATGGTGAGTATATTCCAATTGCAAATAAGCTTGGTGGTACTGTTATTTCGATGTCACGTGGCGAGGGTAAATACTATGATTCTACAATTATTGCAGATGTTATCGACAGTAAGGATCCTGATATTATTGCACTTAATCGTACATTGTTAATTGACAGCCAAAACTCAACTGAAGCAGTGTTTAATATCTTATCAAATCCAGAAGGTGGAATGACACCGATGGAAAAAGCAATCTTTAATGATGCTTATAATAATCTTTACGCACATTATGGCATAAAGCGTAATGATATGTCAACTTGGAAGAACTCTAAGCAATTAACATTCAAGAAACTATATGAAGAGATTTTAATGCTTGCAGAGGATAAAACAAGTAACTATTATAAACGTTATGGTGAGGCTCTCGAGTTGTTTATTGATAAGCTTCGTGTATTCTTTGATGAAAATGGTATCAATGCTTATGTATTTAAGAAGCCTATGTCTATTGATAAGATTATAAAAGATATTGATGGTAAGGCACCTATGGTTGTTTTGCATATGGATTTGCCACCATCAGATAATAAAGTTAAGTCTGACCAGGCAACGTTGATTAAACTTGTAACAACAAACTTTCTACTTGATACAATTCTTAATCATAATAGAGGACTTGAAAAGTTCACTTTTGAAATTGTTGAAGAGTTCCAAAGATATTTGGATAACACTTTTGCAAAGAATATTGTTGTAACGCAAGTAACAGGTGGTCGTAAAAAGAATGCAAACGTTATTGTTGTAACAAATAACCCTGATGAATTGGCTGATTCAATGATTAATGATCCAGCATTAAAAGCTATCAGTGGTAACTTTACTTCTGCAATGATTGGAAAAATTCAAAAGAAAGATTCAATACCTGCTATTTGTGCAAATCTTGGTTTAAATGGTTGTGATGATGAATTAATAAAAATGTATGAAGATCCACAATCATATTTAAATTGTTTTATTTGTAAATTTGATGGTCAAGAAGCTGCAATGGTTAAAGCTATTGTTCCACCTGAATTTGTAATGACAGATTTGTTTAAGACACGTACAATCAAAGAGGAAGATGACAATGAATAAAAATGATAATGAAAAAAAGTCATCTGAATCAATTGAAAAGTATGTGAAAGATAATACTAAATTCTTTAAAAAGATTGGTAAGTTTGTTTTAACAGCAATTAAGACAGCATTAAGGATGATTAAGAAAGTTCTTAAAACAGTGCTAAAAGTTATGCTGTCTTTAAATGCTACAATGGTTGTGCTTATCCTATTGATAAGTACTTTTGGTATTGTCTATGTTATACAATCTGGTGCACTTGATTTTGTATTACAGAGTGAACTTGGAACAGAAGATTCAAGTGATCCATTAAATGGATTAAGTCCTGATGATGGTGACTTGTATTATATGGCTGTTGCAGGAGCTCTTGATCTTGAGAAGATTTACAGTTATTGGAATAACAACACTAATGGATTTAAGGACTGGTATAATGGGCAGTATAATATAACAAGTTTGCAAACTGAATGTCCATCAAAAATGATTGAATTGTTTATGCTGAATGATGAAATCTATAATCGTTCAGAAATAAATGGAAGTTCTTATGATTTTATAATTAACAAAGTTTGTTCACTTGGATGTTTTATGATTGAATCAAGTCAACAAGTGTTTTCATTTGGTGACAGTGAATCATTGTTTGATTCACCAATTGGGTATCATTGTAACCGTTCAGGGTATGCAGATCCTTATGGTAATGATCCACGTATCTGGTTAACAACTGGCTCATTAGCAGGCACAACATCTATGGGCTGTACATTCATTTCACGCTATGAAAATGAAAATATTGCAGATGAACATCGTGCTATATTTGGTGCAATGCCTGCAATAAAAGCAGGTCAAGCAGGTTACATAACAGAGTCAACTTTAACACGTAATAGTGGAATGACAATTGTAGGACTCAATGACGATGCAGGTTCTTATCTTAATTCAAAAGTTCTTAATAATACTATATCATCAAGTTCATACTTTACAGAACGTAATTCTACCACACGTGGATTTACAACTTGGATACCAGATGCAATGTATAATTATGCTTATACAGATCGTATTTATTCATCAGGACATGATAGGGATACACATAATCAAAGTTCAAAGTACTATGCAGGTGGTAACTTTAATGCTGTTAAAGAATTACAAACAACATATTCATTAACAAAAGAACAATGTGGTACAATAATGGATATGCTCCATGGCAATGACAGAATTTGGCACGACCCTATGGACTGTATAATAAATCAAGATGATACAGCATCTTATATGCATAATTACACTGGTGAATTTGCAAGTATTATGATTATATTTTATCTTGAAGGTGTGCTTGATGAAATTGCAACAACATATAATGGACGGTTTGGTTCATCATCTTATTTTCCATACACTCTTGCAGAAACATTGTTTGGTGCAAGAAGCGGAAGCTCAATAACATCATTGAGTGATACTGCATATTATAAAAAGATTTATGATATGATTGATCATGGAACAACAAAGAATACCTATTCACAAGAATTTATTGATAGCTTTAAATTATTTAATACAAATTATAATTCAGCTATATCATCATTGCTTGTTGGAAATGGTTTCACTGGACAAGGACTTGTTCATCTGGTCTATGGAATGACATGTTATGTTGCAGGAACAATAATGATTACAGGTATTCGTAATTTAATTCACGCATTGTATTATTATCAAGAAGCATCAAGCGGTAAATATATATTTCGATTAAAAGATATTTCAGCAGAACTAGCAAACACAATAAACAGTGCAGCAAGCTGTGAAATTGATTTATTGCCGGTTGATCCAGCTTATGATGATCCATCATTAATAAGTTCAAGTGCAACTATAGAATACTTTTGTAGATTTGCTGTAGCAATTGGTGAAGATAATTCACATGGATATTCACAAAAAAGACGTATTGGTGGTATCGATTATGATTGTTCATCACTTGTTAACACTGCACTTATTGCATCAGGTATAAATGTTTATGGATGTAAACTTGTAAATGTTCCAACAACACATTACATGTATGATAAATTAATGGCTACTGGTGTGTTCGAAGATGTAACTGATCAAGGCTCGGCATATGATAAGATACCGACTGGTTACAAGCGTGGAGATGTAATTATTTATGGTGCACCTGGATTCACACATGGGCATACAGAAATATATCTAGGGGATGGAAAAGATATAGGAGCACATGACGATTGTGACGGAGTATTAGGTGATAGTACTGCAACAGGTAAAGAAATTAATGTTAGTAATTTTTATGATGTATGGGCAGATCATATTAATAAGTATGGTTCAAATAAATTTCATGTATTGAGATATATTGGTGGAGACACAACACCAATAAAAGTTGGCACATCTATTAATGGTGAAGCATACTAAGTTATATGTTTAACACTACTAATTATTTTATAAAAATTTTAAAGGTTGTTTGTTTTATGTTTTAATTCTATTTATCAAGCAACCTTTAAAATATTTATAAAAACCTGATAAATATTGATATATTATTTTATTTATTATTGCTATTTAGTTTGCATATTGTATATATTATATCATTGCTTAATTTATAAAGCTCTATTGATGTGAGTTAACCACTAAAATTTTATATTGTTTTAATAATATTTAATATATAAATTATAATAGGAGGTAATTAAAGTGAATGCATCTTTAAAAGGATATATTGGAGAATTGTCATTTAAAAGTAAACTTGATATATTATGTAAAAATAAAAAGAATATTTACTATAGCTATGATACAGTTATTAAAACACTACACTCATCAACACAGATAGACTTTATTATATTATCACCATATATATGTGCTTGTGTCGAGTATAAGACATGGGATGGTAATGTTATAATACCTGATTATTTATCAGACCCATGGTGTGTAGCATATTATAAAAGTTTTAAGCAACTTAATAATTTAAATTATGTTGGTATTGATGGTGGGGTTGTGACACCTAAAAATCCATTTAGCCAGAATGAATATCATCGCAAAGCACTTAATAAAATACCTGGATTAACAATAAAGTTTAAGAATATAATTGTATTTCCAGATTCGACAAAGTTGTATGGAAACACAGATTGTGATAATGTGTTTAATGAAAGTGAGTTTTTAAATCTATTATGTGAAGGTACTTATATTGATGAGATTAAATATATTTTACCTGTTTTTGATTTAAATAGTATTATAAAGGAATTAGAAAATACACTTCATAATAATGGAGATTGTTTAAAATGTATTGAGAATATTAATAAGAAAATGATTGATGCTTCTAATAGAGATGATGCTATAATACGTAATGTATTAAGTTATAACTATAATCTTATACAATCATTTAAACTAAATTAAAATAAGTATTGGGGATATAATATGATTTGTTATAGTTGCAGAGATAAGGGAATGATAAATGGATGTCCAAAATGTGGGAAAAAACTGGCATTAGGAAATAAAGGAAATGTTGTTGTTACAGAGGAGTTGCTTGAAACTAATGCTATACCTAAAGAATACATTGATATTCAATGGGATATTGATGAATTAAAATCATCGCATGGCTTCATTAATGATGCTAAGTTTAATAATTATTGTGATCAATTAACAAAAATTTATAATGTATTTAATTCTGGTTTGCTTCCGCAGCAATCAGCTATTGTTATTGCAGGGCGTGGAATGGGTAAGATGACATTTGCGTATATGTGCATGAAAAGTGCTTTATCAAATGGTTATAGTGTTTGTCCGGTGCTTGATAATACACAGATAAAAAGAATAAATGAGTTATCAGCTGATAAACCAAAAAGTTGGAATATGTATAAGCTACCATCTATTGAAGAAATAATTAATAGTGATGTATTATTTATAACTATTGATATTGATAACTATAGCTCAGCATTAAGGACTATTGAAAGTGTTATGCTTAAACGTGCTAGAGTTGGAAGATCAACAATAATATTATCAAGATATTCTTTAGATTCAATGTCAATGTTTGACAAGAAAAATAGTTATATGACATTGGTTGATAACACACGTAGTTACAACAATAAGAAATATCCTGTTATTATTTCTTGTTTATAAAGGAGGTTTTGATTATGGGTCTTACAGAAGGTCAGTTATATCGTTATAATAAATATCTTGAATCTTTAAAAGAACAAGAGAATTATATTAATGAACGTGTATTAAATGCTAAAAAGCGCGGTGACTTATCTGAAAATGCTGAATATGATTCAGCTATTATTGAACGTACAAAATTATTTGATAATATATCAACTGTTAATAGTGCACTTGAGGATACAGATAAAATTTATCCACCAAAAAGTGATACAATTATTGGTATAGGTTCTGTTATAAGACTTTGCTATTTATCAAATGATTATATAAATAATGCTGATTTGCTGAATGAAGTATTAAACGATGATTCAAAAATTGATGTACATATAGGTGATACTGGATTGGGTAATCTTGATACAAGAAATGGTGAGTATTTTGAATTGGTACAAGTATCTAAAGTGTATATTTCAGAGACTAAAATAAATGAATTATCTATATCATCAATATTAGGTCGTGCACTTTTAAATACGAAATATTACAAGAATATGAAAGTATCATACACAGATTATGATGGTATTACACGTACAGTTATGATAATGGAATTAAATAACAATTATTATGGTGATACCGAATGATTAAATCTGTATTAATTGCTTTGTTTTTAATAGTATTTCTTGTGGCGCTATTGACGAATAAAAAAGAAACAAAGAATAGTATTATAATCATGTTATTATTTATCGGGGTGTTAATATGGGTAACTTGAATAATAAAGCAACAGACTG
>Ga0181612_117958_pt1 | contig 10814 bp, 7 predicted proteins | sample HoacroProtozoa21_FD_119630 | JGI IMG/M metagenome (GOLD analysis project Ga0181612, IMG submission 119630) | Hoatzin crop microbial communities from Cojedes, Venezuel. Combined Assembly of Gp0051906, Gp0051904, Gp0051908 | reverse complement strand
GATTCAAAAGAGACATGATGTCACTGTGAAAGTTGCAGATTTTAGGAGACAGTTGTTGGCCACTACTGAAATTCAGAGACTAGCTTGAGCTTTAAAGAAGAATTATTTAACAATTATTCTGCCGTAATACATCCTGTCTGTTCAAGGTGTGTGGTTATGTTTGTTGTTTGCTTGTCCAGATGTCTATTACAATGTGGATGCACATGTGCTTTGAACACTTGAGCTTGAGGGGTTTTTTTTATGTTTTTGTTACTCGAGATAATTGTACTCAACATAAGCCCATCGCTAGGGAGACTAACTGGATAATAAGAGTTTGCAATAACATACTTGCCTGCACACACATCAGCGTTCAAATTACAGTGTTGACCTCACAGAAAATTCTGTGGTCCCGACATCTGAAAAGTAACCCCCTTGTTGACTGCTCTGTTAGCAAACTCTTCCCTTTCAGAGACAGCCAGGCGCAAAGCTGTTCTTGGCGATCCTGTGTTAGCTGTGCAGCTGAAAGACTCTCAGATCTAACTCCTAATCAACTGTGAATATGTCGGAGGATACTGCTTTGAATCAGTGAGAGTGTGAATGATCGTATGGACAAGCATTGAAGGGAGAAAATGAAGCTACCCATTAATAATTGGAGTTGTCAGAAGTGTTTTGTCGGTATGCAAATTTACCATTTACCTACTTCCAAGTCCTTTTCAGTCTAGCATGAGAGGACAGGGCATATATAAACTCTTTGGGTACTGGATAAGCAAGAACGTATTCGTACTCTACTTTGTTAAGAATATGGATCCACAGTGTGAAACTGTGTAGGGATAGCATGTGCTAGTCTTCTGGAGGGTGATATTTGGTGTGTGTACAAAATGTAAAAATACTCAGAACAAACCTGAGGGGAAGGCAGATTGTAGAGAACTGAGAAACTGAGAGTAGGATGATATGTCATAAAGCACTGAAAAAGGATGTATAAAATGCATTCATTACCATTGCATTTCCTCTTTAAATCAGATTTGTTTCTAGCACAAGATTGGAGAAAGTGCCATTCTGGACAGAACCTGCGTGCGGTTCAGACTGCCAGCAAATCTGTTACAGACCATCTCATTGAAACAACAGCTGAACTATGAAATGGTTGAATTGTGAAGTGATTAAACAAAGACACATTAACATGAGAAGGTTACTTACGCTAACATGAGGGTTTTTTTCAATATGTAAGCAAAACAGGGAACACATTAAGTGGAGCAAATGAGGCCTGACATGTTCGTGAAGGATTTGTTTTTTAACCATGAGTGTCTGTAACACTCAACATTACGAGCATTGCCTGTTCTTTCTCTCATTCTCCTGTGGTGCATCATAAAAGCAGCATTTCTGCTGCGTTGGAAGTCTCATACACTTCTATGGAAAAGCAGCACAACTTGACATTTGGGAAATGGAAGAGGGTTTGTGTTCAAAGCAAGATGGTTAGGGTCAAAGAGCATGTCAGTCTTTAATTAGTATGCAGCATCCTTTTCAGTTTGCGTGGGGAATATTTTCGATTTATTCATTACATCCTATACTGTAAAAACTGCAAGAATTTGCCAAGCTGAAAGTAACCTTTTTTTATTAGTCATGCAGACGAAGGGATGTTGTACGTTCAACAGATTGTAAAGTACTAAAATGTATTCTGAGGTGTTTTAGAAGGTAGACATCAGTGGAGTTCCCTTAACCTTCCTCATCGTGAAATAAATATTAAATTGAAGTGTCTGACATCTATTTTTGTCAACTCAATATAATATTATGCTAGGAACTTTCTGAAATCATGCAGAATACCGTAGCTTTCTGTAGACAGGCGTATATACATCATTCCATATGTATCAGACTTGGCATTGCTGTGTTATGGCAGCAATGTTATGTTGCTGTTCTGTGTTTAATTTATTAAATAAGAGACTGAAGTCTCTGGTATTCAGAGGGAATTTTCATTAAAACCAAATTCATTTATGTACATGGAAGGCATCATACCATTATATAAATAGCTGTATGCTAAACAAAAGAATAAGTTTTCCTGTATGTACGCTCAGCATTGGTTCTCTCTGATGTGCAATTATATGAACTACAAGCAACATGGCATGTGGTGATAGGTAGCTCATATGCAAAAGAGAACACTGTTTAGAGCAGATCTGTTGGTGAGATAATGTCTTTTTGCTTCTGAGAAGCAGGCTGTCAGGAGGTTTCAATAGTTCCGTTAGGCTCTGCATACAAAAGCATGCTTTTTAAGGTGCCAGCTTGTATTAAATGGATTAGAGAAGCCAGGAGGAAAATATCTGGCAAAAGAACTAAATTCAGACAGATACTTTTTAAAGCTTTATTGAATTTTAAAGTTTTAGTAAAATGAATGAAAATTAAATGGAAAAGCAGGACTAGAAAGAAATTTTATAATTTAAGGTACAGTAGTACTCTTTTTTCTTTTTTTTTCTTTTCTGTTGACAGCAAGTAAAACATCAGAAATCATTTCAGAGCGTTATGCTCCTCTGTCGTTTGCTAGGTTATTCACCCAGTAATAGGTGTAATGTGCACTGCTTATGGCTATATATCCTGTGAAATGGATTGAAAAGAGAAAGATTTGCTTTCCTAAGAAGCGTTTGGAGAATCTGAAGTTTCATTGCCTTGTCTGGGTTTTCTTTTTCCTTCTCATTTATAGGCTTTGCTGCTTGCTTTTTGGTTTTGTGGGGTTTTTTTTGAAATTGCTATAGTACTTGAGTCTTTGTTAGAGCTGCATAGCCAGTCTATGAATTTTTTGTCTAACTCCTTTCTTTTCTTAGGAAAATCTTTTTTTTCTTTATATCTGCTCCCTCAGAGGATGATAATATCATCCTATTCCAGCATACTTATTTTCTTTTCTACTGCCTCAATTTTTGTTCCACCTGGAAGATGTAGTTGGAATGTGTGTGGAGAAGCAAGCAGTACGTGGTAGGTCGTTTCTGCAGCGGCGTTGTTTTGGGCGCAGCTGTAGCTGTACTTTCTGCCTTGTTATCTTGGAGCAAGTCTGTCCAGAGCCATATGTACTGCAGAAGTGCAATCTCAGTTGCAGAATCTGCTGCAGTTCTGTGTCCTCTCCTTGGTCCCTCAGAGCAGAGGAGGAAACACTCGAAACATGTCCTGTTTGGGCAGAGATTCTTACCTTGACAGACACTGAAAGTTTCGTAGAGTATTGGTGTATTCTGGAAGAAGAGGACAAGCCAGAAAGGAACATCTCCCAGATAAAACTCTGGAATGAATCATTGGGACAGTTGAGCAGAAAGGATGGAGAGGTGCAGAGAGTAATTATCTCCATTTAGGGAAAAAAAGGAGAAAAAAAAAACCCCAAACACCAAAACCCCAGGGAAAGACAAGAAACGCATTCATATCACAAAGCAAGGATTTTTTTCCTTTCAAAGGTGAAAATCAGTTTTTGATACTAGAGCAAGTGCTTTCTGTAGAGATGTTACATAAGGACAGAGGCCGATTACATTTGATTCCCAGGTAAACAGAGATAATACTAAAACCATTTCTAGAAAAGCTGGGCAAAATGTGTGGTGGTATTTTGAGTGATCTTGCTCTAAAGATGTCCAAAATGGTTGAGCAAACTTGCAGGGATGTGGCCAATCATAGTTCCTTCAAAGATGCCTTAGGATGAGTTCTTAAATTTCGATGCAAAGAAAAGGTTTAGCCGACGTGTGTGCATGCTGACTCCATAGCTTTTGATAGGAAAGAAATGGGAAAAAGCTGCAGGATTTTGAAAGTGTTTGTAACTATTTTGGTAATTCTCATGTAGGAGATGGTACGTCTGCCAGAATGGCCCAGCAAACCCAGGTTGTTAAGATTCAGGTCAGACACTGAGACAAAGGAACTGCCTGTGGTAGGTAACTATTTGTATTGCAGTGGTTGTATAGTTGTGGCACTTAGAGGGCTTACGCACATTAGGACTTCTGTTGCCTTACCTCTCTATAAAAAGGCACAAGTATTAAGTCCCTGCCCCAGAGCGCTTTTTGGACGTCTGTGCTACACATACAGGTCACCATCTGCTTGGCCAGGCAGGTTCCAAAAGCATTGTACAGTGCCGCCTCTGAACTGCTTTTGGTTACCTAGGAAGAGAGAAGAAGAGTTGAAAAAGCTTTGGCAGCAACACAGCCTTAGACGTTTAAAGACAATTTTGCCTCCTATTGGAAGAGCAGGGCTGCCTGAAACAGGACAGGGATTGCTGGATATTTCTTGAAGAGAGTCTTTGTGTTGGTGCCCTCTTTACTTGATTAGTTTGAAATGAATTGAAAAACTAAGAAAGTCTGTTTTCCTGAAAGGATGGGGTTTCTTGTCAGCATCATCTTAAGCTGATGGATTTTTTCAAAAGGTAAGAGTACTCCTATATATATACACGCACACACATGCGCGCACACATGTATAAAGGAGTACTAAATTTGCTAAATAGATACCTCTTTAGTGACACTTGGTCCTTCCTGTTTCTGACTTGAGATGCTATCAAATTAATCAGTTCGTCTGTCTCTTGAAAAAGGCTTGGTCATCTTCTGAGAGATGGAAAGGTCTGTTCTTACCACATTTTAGCTAACGTTTGGTAACTAGTGGTGAGGTAGAATCTTAATGAAAGACAGATGGGTTTGGTTTGATGGAAGTGCTGTTGAGCAAACCCAGAATTTAGCTGGTCTGCCAAGTTGAGAAACTAAGTGACTAAATCAGGCTTGCATGTGGTAAGAAGACACCTTTCATCTGCAGGTGGGACACACCCAAAGTTTTCCTTACTTGTTTTTAACTTGATGATGTTGAAATTACCAGACCAAACCATTAATTAGTTCATCCAGTTACTTTTTCTCTGGGAGTGATCAGTCCTGTTGTTTCCATAAGAAGTGTACAAAAGTGAACAGTTAAAACTTTGGAATAACTATTAATAGAAGCAGTTGCTTACTTTCTGTAACAATTAATATTAAACTTATAAATCGGAAGAAGTTTCATATCTGCTTCAAAAACAAGATTATTTTTAATGCCACTGTGGAGTTTCAGTTTGTTGCATAAACATCTAATACAAGAGCATTTATATGGATCTTAGTAATTCTGAGTGAATTTTCTTTTCTGTTTTTTCACTGATCAGCAGAAATCAAGAAAAGAGATTCACTCATTCACTAACACAGGACAAAGACTTCTTTTCTTCTTTTTAGTGAAAAGAGCCCTGCAGACTCCATATGAGAAAATTTTGCTGAGGTGTTATTTATATATTTTTCCATTATTATTTGTGACTATTCCCATGTCACAGAAAGATCAAACAAAGTCAAGAAGCAAGTTCAGCAGATGGCAGTTTCAATGAGATACATTTCTTTGATCAAAAGTTGATAAGATTGCAAAATTCAAATATAATTATTTGAAGGTTATTTCTATGTGAGATTAATACTTAGTAATATATATCATATATATATTTTAAATCAATACTTAATGCTATTAGTCTTCAGGGTATAATGTCTGCTGAAGAACTCCTTTGCTGATCCGAAGTATGAATTCCCCATAATATTATGGTAGCAATATTGGCCAATTTCCAGATTTCACAGGTTGCGAATGAGGAAGGCACGAGGAGAAGAATTCTCAAGGTAACAAAAACAAACAAACAAAAAACAACACATGGCACTGCTCATCCCCGTGAAACTAGCATTGTTTAAGTCGTCTTTATTTGTTCTTCTGTGTGTATACATTTTCTTTGTATTTTTTGTATGTGTATAGATGAGTATACAGCTACAGAGAGAGAGAATGAGAATCTGTGTGTGTGGATGCTCTTGAGCTCCTTTTGTAGATTCACTCTTACACTGGCTTGTAAACCACAGCCTACAATCCCTTTTCTTTTTACTGGGCATCCTGTTTCCCTTTGTATTTCCTCACACCACTAATAATTACCATTATTTCCTATTAATATGGAAAATTATGTGTGTGAGAGGTATTTGCTTTAGATTATTGAAGAAATGTTTTGCTATGGTTGTGAATTATTACTATTTTAGAAAATAACGTAACTTACTGCCATGTTTTTTGCGGTTCTGTTGGTCCTGTAATGGTACATAGAATTTTCACTGTTTGCTTTCTGATTGTTTCCAGTGCCAAAAAGGAAACATGAGCATGTGAGCACTGACAGATTACCAAGCTTAAAGTGCAGAAAATTAATTTCTGCAGCTTGTTAATATTTTGTAATTATTCGTCTTGTCCCAGCTTGCATATTTGATTTGCCTTGAAGGATCTGTGGAAATGTGTGTTCACCTTCCATCTTATACCATCACATAAATTTACAGTGAATTAACTAGGTGACTTACCAGATAATATTAACTCACTTTACTGATGCAAAATCATATGATGTCTTAAACATTTATTTAGAGTCCTTTGACAGCACTTACTGGCATGTTTTTTAGAATCTAGTTTGTTTTGACAGATGCAACAACCTATTTTATAAAGGTCTTACTATAAAATTCATAAGACAACATAAATTTTCTGACAAATGGTATGTACAGTGTTTCTATAGCAATAGGACGGAGTTTTAATGTGCTACAGCTAATGTGTTGAAGAGAAATAGTTTTAGATATTTGTCATTGCATGGTAGATGCTGTATTTATTGTGATAGATTAAAACTGAGAAATGGGAATGTGATGGTTCTGGTAACCCAGGGTACCCAGTAAAAGCACTTTGCAATGTATAAGAAACATTTCAAAGCAAAGCCTTGAGATCTGATAGAATTAAATTAGTGTGGCAATTTAACATGAATCACAATAGTTAATCCCTCCGTGCATGCTGAATCTGGCATCATTAGCTCTAATTTCCATTGAAGCAAAAGAAGAAGGTCAGTCTAGAACAGCGGCTGGCCTGGAGCAGTGTATATCTGTTCAGCACATTTATTCCTGGGCTTCAGTTCATGGCCAGGCTCTATCCAGCCCCCTGGAGTGGAGCAGCCAAGCGGGGCTCGGTTCTTCCTTTCCTTCCCTCCGTCCGGGAAAGTGGAGCGGGATGGTGGGAGCGGGAGGAGGAGTGGAGCTCCCTTCCCACCAGGGAGCTCCTGGACTCCAGGGCCTGTCCTCTGGCAGTGTCTCTGCCGGCAGGTTCGACCCTTGCCGTCCAGTGAATTCGGATGCAGAAGGGAGAGATTTCTAGGTTTGAAGAAACTGGAAGTAAAAAAAAAAATCTAAGGGAGAGGGTGCAGCTAGGGCAGCAGAACACAGGGCAGGGAATCAGCAAGGAGTAAATACGGAAAGGGAGCAAAATACTTTAATAAAGAAAGCAAAAACGCTTGACAGAACTGAGAAAAAAAAAAAGCAGAACAAATAAGGAGGCGTGTTACCAAAGCATATGAACGTTGTCTTACTCTGTGCATGGAGAGGCCACATAGACACAAGATTCACATTGAAAAAGTAACAGAATAATTTCAGTGTGCTTACCCTTTTTTGTGATTATTCAAGTTTTGTTTAGAAGGTAACAGTTTCAATATGAAGTTCTAAACCTAAAAATAACAATATTATTAAAATAATTTCTTACAAATTTATATGTGTATGATGCAAGTAATCTGCTTATGTCTTTATGTATTGTTTTGCACAAAAATTAACAGAGAGAAACTGGGTTTATAGGGTTGACACAGCTTGAAAATAGTAAAATTTAGTCAGAAATCATTCCCACATTTTTTTCCAAGCTAAATGTCACCCTAAAATCTTTTTCTGGAATTGCTCAGTTATATGCTGTAGGGTGTTCCAAGGCAGTAAAGCAGATCTCAGAGTGCACGCTAATATTCAGCATATCTACAGATCATTGTTTGTCTTCGTGTTACAAAGCTGCTTTAAAATTCAAATCTCTTGGGCCTGAAAATAGTAGCTATTGTATAGTTTTAATTTTCCATAGCTTGCTCTGTATTGCAAAACAGTTTCATAAAGCTTTGCAAAAAAATTGCTGGTAGTATTGGAGGCAGAAGACCGCAACAGTGTGCTCAGGTCTCTGAGAACGAACAGTAGAGATGGCTCTGGGAAGGGGGCTACAGAGGAGCACCTGGGGCACGGCAATACTGATGGGCACAGCACCTCCGCGGCATCACGCTCAGGAGAACTTTATTTTTCTAGTGAAAAAGCAGGCAGGCGGACAGGAGCTTTACCAATCACTCACTACATCACTTCTGAACAAATGCAGTAAACAACCTGTAGCAAAGAGGTTTTCTTCCCACTATTTTGTTGGAAAAAAGGAAAAGCGTTTTTTTCACTCGTAACCTAGGAAGCACATAAAGGGAAGGTCTGGCTTCGCTGAAGTCAACGAGAACTTTGCCGTTGCCTTCAAGAAAGCCAGACCTTTACTCTTTGCTAGATTGTTTAAAATTACTACAGGCATAGCACAGTGATTTATAAATATTCTTATACCTATAATTTAGGACTATGTCAGCTGTTACAACTTCACTCATTTTGAAGAAATGCAGAGTTATAAACTACCAAACCAACCTCTTACTCATTTTCCAAATATCTGTGTAAGCTAATTCAAAGATTATTCTGACTCTCCTACATGCTTATTAGACAAACTTTTGTAGTTCTCCAAGAGTAATGCTTCGTATGCAGTTGTGCCTCTTAAATGAAAATGGCACCTTTAATGAGCTGTGTGCCTTTGAGTATGTGTGTATCTGCGTAAGGGTTGTGAGATTGAGGGGTTCTCTAGCCCGGGCCCCAAAGTGGCAATAAGCAGATGCCTGCGATGGAGCGAAGGGCAGGGCTGATGTATATTTCCTGTAATATTTTCCTGTCCTCTGCCTGTGCTCAGCTCGAGGACTTACTGAGCCAAATCGAACCATAAATCCACCATTACTATTATGAGTAGTTGACTTTATCTGAATAGGTATATGACTTTATCTGTTCAGATAGTTATCAAATTAAATATATTTTTAAAAGCAAATCAGTACCTGTAACTGATCAATACTTACGCTTAGCCCAGTGTTTAATCCAGGGAAAACAAGTTGCCTTTTTTCCCATGTGCGCCTCGTCTTCCCGAGGAGCAGGGTGCTCGGCAGAGGGGGAATCTGCATTGTCGCAGGTGTCCTTGGTGCGAGAAGGAATTCTGTCAGTTGTGTCGTTGCCATTCTGAAATTATCTGCACAGGGACCTTTGTTACACTTCAAAATTGGTAGGGCTGATTTTTCCAGAATGTTTGTAAGATAACTGCAACTAGCAATTGGTTTCCAGCTTGATATGGGTTGTTTTTCACTGGTCTGTGAAAAGGCAGTAGCAGGTAATAGCAGAGCCCCCATAGGAAGTAGAAGAAAGCTTGTTTTTGAAAAGAAATACAAGAATGAAAATGTTACTGGAAATTATATTGTAAGGACAAATACTTGGGGCAGGAGAGCCTCTGCTGGGGAGGGAAACAAATAGGGTGACCTGGCAGGTCCCTTCTCTTGCTGGTCTTGGATTCCTTGCCTAGTAAACTCTTGGGTCAAACTGAGAGTAGTCCTTCACCAAATAATTTAAACATTGAGTAGTTTTTCCTACTTTACTGCAGTGAAATGTTAGTTTGTGAATACTGTGGTAACAATAACTTCAGAGTTGAACTCACTTTCCATACTGATACAGCAGATAAACTGAGAGGCGAATTCCTTCTGAAACTCCTTGGAGTGGTTGCTTTTGCTGTCTGTCTGCCCAGCACTTGGTGCAGAAGTCTGATTTCTAAACATGTGGTTTATACTTCATGTATATCTGAATATTTTCTACTTACACCACTCAGTTGTTGGATTTCTCTGGTGTCATCTGACGTATTTGTCAGGCTGAAGCTTCTCGCTGCTGCAAGGCAGACGGAAATTTTGTACTTGCAGCGTTGTGGTTTGTGAGTGGTAGCAGGACAGAGCAGAGCCACGCGCCCTCCGTGTGTGGCTGCTTTTTATATCCGATTTATGTCACAGATGCAAATTTCCAAAAATAGTGCCTGAAGTTGCGTTCTTAGTTTCGTATCTGGAGTCCAATCTAGATTGCCGAATTAATTCCCTGCACAGAGGAGTAACCTTTTCTTGTTGTTATTACCCATTTTTCAGAAACCGAGTAGAGCTCTGTATGGATCCACAAATTAACAAATTTGGGAAGAACTGTGGGCCCGTGTTATTCAGGCCAGCTGGGCTTGGGCTGGGGCGAGGCATGCCATGGTGTCCGCTGGCAGAGCAGAGGGGGGACGGGGAGCTAATGCTTTGGGTGCTCAGGTGTTGGGCTTTGGGTGCCTGGGCTCCAGTGATGGCCAAATCCATGGCCAGAAAGTAATGTCATTATGGAGTGTTTTTTTGTCGTCTTGAGGCATAATCCTTTTTGAGAGATCGTCTTAACTTTTCACATAGACTGTTCCCTGCTATTGCATGGATTACAGAGATGTGTTCATGCTCTTGATGTTTCCTCTGCTCTTATTGTGGCGTTAACTAGTTTAAAATAGTATTTTGCCTTTCATACGATAGAATTTGTTAAAGGGTGTTGGCAAAAGCCATGTGGGTTTTGGCACGTGTAACACTGGAATAGATGTTGTGTGGTCTCCTCTGGGCCAAACCTCTACGAAGTGGGTTTATGCACACGAGGGAAGCTTGTGTCTATAACCCAGCGGGTCCCTTCCAGCCTTCAGCTCCTGCAATGAAAGCACAGAGCTCGCGTAGCCTTGCTTGTCGTGAAAGTGTTAGACCGAAACACCTATTCTCTGGGACGCGGTAGCGAGCTGTGTGTTTCGGACACCGCCTGAGCACTCGACCGTCAGAGCAGAGGTGCGAGGATGAGGGACGGTCGGCTGTCTGGCTGCGGTGCCACCCACCGCCCTCCCATCCTTCGCCGCTGGTGCCGGCGTTCCTC
>Ga0181612_109846_pt1 | contig 10814 bp, 11 predicted proteins | sample HoacroProtozoa21_FD_119630 | JGI IMG/M metagenome (GOLD analysis project Ga0181612, IMG submission 119630) | Hoatzin crop microbial communities from Cojedes, Venezuel. Combined Assembly of Gp0051906, Gp0051904, Gp0051908 | reverse complement strand
TCCGTTCTCGAAGTGCCACTTCAGAACGGACAACTTGAAGTCCTCGCTGTAGCGGACGTAGGCCCTGCGTGTTCGATTTTCTTCTCTCATCTTGATGATTTTTAAGTGTTAAACACTGTACACCTTTTCTGTCATAAGACAACGCATCGTGGTGCAAAAAAACGGCCTGGGCGGGCGGGGGGGCTGCGCCCGCCCGTGGTGTGCTTTTTTTTTTTGGGCGGGGCTTATGCCTCCTCCTCTGTCTCCTCAGTCTCTTCGGCGGCTTCCTCCGATGCTGCTCCGAAGCCAAACAGGCCTTTCAGCTTGTCAACCATCGATGCGGCAGCGTCGGCCTGCTCGGACGAGAGGCCTATTTTCTCGAGCATGTCGTCGATGGTCGAGCCGTCGCCGTCGGCGTCCTCAGCCAGCATGGCTTGCAGTTTCTGCACGAGCGAGTTGCCGTCGGCGGCAGAGCCCAGCTGTTGTTTCAGTCCCTCAAGCAGTGAGCCCAAATCGGCAGCGCCGCCCCACTTCTCTTTCAGTCCTTCCAGGAGCTGGGCGTTCTGGCCTTCTCCCAGTGCTTTTTGCAGTTCGTTGATGTCCATTTTCTTTCTTTTTTATTTAAGTTAGTACTTTTGTTGTCTTCTCGCTTGTCGAAGATTTCTACGTGCAAATATATAGAGTATTCTTCAAACGTGCAACTTTTTTAAGTGTTTTTACGAAAAATAGTTTTACGATATGCCGTTTCCGGTGTAGAGTTGATAGTATTTTCCTTTCTGGTCGAGGAGTTGCTGGTGGGAGCCCTGCTCGATTATTCGCCCTCGCTCAAGCACTATGATGCGGTCGCTGTTGCGCACGGTGGAGAGCCGGTGGGCGATGACGAATGTGGTGCGTCCCTGCATCATGGAGTCCATGCCTTTCTGCACGATGCGCTCGGTGCGGGTGTCGATGCTCGACGTGGCCTCGTCGAGGATGAGCACTGGCGGGTCGGCTATGGCAGCACGCGCAACGGCTATGAGCTGGCGCTCGCCGGCACTGAGGTTGCCTCCGTCGCCGCTGAGCACAGTATGGTAGCCGTCGGCCAAGCGGCGAATGAAGTCGTGGGCACCCACAAGCTTTGCTGTGGCGATGCACTCCTCGTCGGTGGCATCGAGGCGTCCGTAGCGTATGTTGTCGAGCACTGTTCCGGTGAACAGCCGCGTCTCTTGCAGCACCATTCCGAAACTGCGGCGGAGGTCGGCTTTGGCTATGTCGTTGATGTTGATGCCGTCGTATTGTATCTTTCCGTCTTGTATGTCGTAGAAGCGCGTTACGAGGTTGAGGATGGTGGTCTTGCCTGCTCCTGTGCCTCCGACGAAGGCTATTTTCTGGTCGGGCATGGCTTCGATGTCGATGTCGAAGAGCACCTGCTTCTCTGGCGTGTAGCCGAAGTCAACCTTGTCGAAGCGCACTCCGCCCTCCACTGGCGTGCCGTTGCTCCATGTCCAGCCTTGCCCTGAGTTTTTCTGAAGCGTCACCTTTCCATCGTCGGTCTCCTGCTTCTCGTCGAGCAGTGCAAACACGCGGTCGGCTCCGGCGGCGGCCATGATGATGCTGTTGATTTGGTTGGAGATTTGCGATACGGGCTGGGTGAAGTTTTTGTTGAGTGTGAGGAACGAGACGATGGTTCCGAGCGTGATGCCGAAACCGAAGTTGCCCAGCGCAAAAGTAGCTCCGACGATGGCTATCAGCACGTAGGTGAGCTGCCCGAGGTTGCCGTTGACCGGCATCACGATGTTGGCTATTCGGTTGGCGTTGTAGGCGCTGGAGCGCAGCTGCTCGTTTATCTGCTCAAATTCCTCCATTGCCTGCTGCTCGTGGCAGAATACTTTTACTACTTTTTGCCCGGTCATCATCTCCTCGATGAACGAGTTGACGCGGGCCAGGCTCTGCTGCTGAACGGTGAAGTGCTTGCGCGAGCGGGTGCTGAGTTGCTTTGTGGCAACCATCATGACGATGGCCATGACGATGCTGACGCACGTTAGCGGCACGCTGAGAATGAGCATACTGGCGAGCGTCACGGTGATGGTGATTATCGAGTTGAACACTTGCGGCAGTGCCTGTCCGACGAGCTGGCGCAGTGTGTCGATGTCGTTGGTATAGACCGACATGATGTCGCCGTGGGCTCGGCGGTCGAAGTAGCTGATGGGCAGCTTCTCCATGTGCTTGAAGAGTTGCCGCCGCAGCTGCAGGAGCGAGCCTTGCGATACGCGAATCATGATGAGGTTGTAGGTGTAGGAGCATATCACTCCGAAGAGCAAGACGAGACCCAGTTTGAACAGTGCCTGCCAAAGCGAATTGTACTGCGGGTCGGCGGCATGGGTGAGCGGCACTATGTAGTCGTCGATGAGCGTCTTGGTGAAGAGCGTCGAGAGCAGCGTGGTTACTGAGCTGACGAGGATGCAGACCATCACCACGAGATAGCTGATGCGATAGTTCTTCAGCACATATTTTGTCAGTCGGATGAGAGTAGATTTCGACTGCCTCCGTTCTTCGGCTGTGGCAGCCATGTTTCTCGGTCCTCTGTTCGGTTGGAATCCGTTTTTCATTGTTTCTTGTTTTGGGCGGGAGAGTGGCTCAATCTTTTTTGTCGAAGTCGGCGGTGTCGCTGTCTTGCAGGTCGTAGATTTCCTTGTACACTTTGTTGGTCTTCAGAAGTTGCTCGTGGGTGTCGAAACCGCTCAGATGGCCGTTGTCAAGCACCATGATGCGGTCGCAGTCCTTCACGGTAGATATGCGCTGCGAGATGAAGAGTTTGGTCATTCCTGGCATTGCCTTCCGCATGTTGCGCCTGATGCGGGCGTCGGTGGCAGTGTCGCAGGCACTTGTGGAATCGTCGAGCACCAGTATCTTCGGCTGCTTCAGCAGTGCGCGGGCAATGCAGAGGCGCTGCTTCTGTCCGCCGGAGACGTTGGTTCCGCCCTGCTCTATCCGCGTCAAGTATCCGTCGGGCATCTCGCTGATAAACTAGTCGGCACATGCAATGCAGCAGGCATATTGTGCCTGCTCAAGCGTTGCGTCGGGGTTGCCCCAGCGCAGGTTGTCGAGTATTGTCCCGCTGAAGAGAATGTTGTTCTGAAGAACCACCGAGACGGCATTGCGCAGGGTGGTGAGGTCGTAGTTGCGCACGTCGATGCCTCCCACGAATACGCTGCCATGATTCACGTCGTAGAGCCGGCTTATCAGATTGACAAGCGACGATTTTCCGCTGCCCGTTCCGCCGATTATTCCTATAGTCTCGCCCTTGCGGATGCGGAAGTCGAGACCGTTGATGGCATATTCCAGATGCTCCTGCTCACCTTGCGCGCGCTCCTCCCTTATCTTTCGGTTGTAGGAGAACTGCACGTGGTTGAACTCCACGCTGCCGTCCTTCACCTCCATCACCGGATTGCCGGGATTATAGATGTCGGGCAGCTCGTTGATCACCTGAGCCACGCGCTGGCCGCTGGCCGCACTTTGGGTGAGCATCACAAACACCATGCTTAGCATCATCAAGGCTTGCAGAATGCTCATCACATAGGTGAAGAGCGACGTCAGCTCGCCGGTAGTGAGAGTGCTTTCCACCACGAAATGGGCTCCGAACCACGACAGGGCGATGATGCATCCATAGACCACCATATTCATAATAGGATGGTTGAGGGCCATCAGCTTCTCCGCCTTCACGTTGAGCTGGTAGAGCCACGTGGCGGCCTTGTCGAACTTCTCGTTCTCATACTCCTCTCGCACGAAAGCCTTCACCACTCGTATGGCCGAGACGTTCTCCTGCACCGCGAGGTTCAGGCGGTCGTAGGCCTTGAACACTTGGGTAAACAATCGCGAGGCATGAATGATGATATAGCTGAGGGCCGAGCCTAGCACTATGAGCGCGACGACAAAGATGATGGAGAGCCTGGGATTGATTACGATGCACATTACGATGCTGAGCACCAGCCGGAAAGGCGCTCTGACCGTTACGCGGAGCAACTGCTGGTAGGCGTTCTGCAAGTTGCTCACGTCGGTGGTCATTCGCGTCACGAGTCCCGACGCCGAATACTTGTCGATGTCGGAGAAGGCGAACCGCTGGATGTTGCGGTACATCGCCATGCGCAGGTTGGCCGCAAATCCCGACGAGGCGAGCGCCGAGAAGCGCCCTGCCATGATGCCGAAGAAGAGACTGAGGAAGGCCATGCCTATCATCACCGCTCCGTAGAAATAAACTTGCGAGATGTCGCCCGCATTGATGCCCTTGTCGATGAGCGAGGCCGTAACGTAGGGAATCAGCACGTCCATCACCACTTCGAGCGCGGTGAACACGGGCGTGGCTATCGACGGCCACTTATACTGCTTAATCTGTGAGAATAATGTCTTGAACATAGGCGCAAAGGTACAAAAAAACTTTTGAACTTTATCGTTCAAAAGGAAACAAATCTACAAAAAACCGCCGATAAAGATTTTTTAATACGCCGTCGGGACTATACAAAAGCAAGGCGGACGAGCCTCTATTTTACAGATGCTCGCCCGCCTCGTGCTTTCCTTGATTTTCAGGGAAACCGTCGGAAGATTACTTTCCGTGATGCTCGTCGCTGACGGTCAGTTTCTTGCGTCCGTGAGCGCGACGCGATGCCAGCACGCGACGGCCGTTCTTCGTTTGCATTCTCTGGCGGAAGCCGTGCTTGTTGACCCGACGGCGATTGTGGGGCTGAAATGTTCTTTTCATCTTTTATCTCTATTTTTTGTTATTATTCACTGATTTTGGGGTGCAAAGATAGCACTTCTTTTTGAATTTACCAAGAATAATCCAACTTTTTCGCCATTTCTTTAAGTTTTTTACGAAAATAGTAGTACCTTTGCAGCCGAAAAATCAGTAATTTAGAATAAAAAAGATGATTAACTCACAAGAAATCAAGAAAGGCACATGCATCCGCATGGACAATGCCATTTGGGTATGCATCGACTTCCAGCACGTGAAGCCGGGCAAGGGTAACACAGTAATGCGCACAAAGCTGAAGAACGTGAGCGACGGCCGCGTGCTGGAGCGCACATTCCAGGTGGGCTTCAAACTGGAGGACGTCCGCATAGAGCACCGCCCCTACCAGTATCTCTACGACGATGCCACAGGCTGCATCTTCATGAACCAGGAGACATTTGAGCAGATACCTATCAACAAAGACATGATTGTAGGCGCAGAATATATGAAGGAAGGCGACATCGTGGAGATTGTAACCGACACCACCGACGGCACCATCCTCTACGCCGAAATGCCGGTGAAGACCAACCTGCGCGTGGCCCACTCGGAGCCTGGAGTGAAAGGCGACACCGCCACCAACACGCTGAAGCCTGCCACGCTGGAGAACGGCGTAGAGGTGCGCGTTCCGCTCTTCATCAACGAGGGCGACCTCATCCAAATAGACACCCGCGACGGTTCCTACCTGAACCGCGTGAAGGAGTGATGCGATACTCCATCATCGTGCCGGTGTACAACCGGCCGGACGAAATAGACGAATTGCTTCAAAGTCTTTGCCAACAGACGTGCAAGGACTTTGAAGTGATTGTTGTCGAAGACGGCTCGACAACCAAATGCGACAACGTGTGCCGGAAATACGAAGACCGCCTCGACATACATTACTACTACAAGGAAAACAGCGGGCCAGGACAGAGCCGCAACTACGGAGCCGAGCGCGCCAACGGCGAGATGCTCATCATTCTCGACTCTGATGCCGTAGCGCCCGCAGGCTACATAGAAGCCGTTGACAAGGAGATGCAGCGGCAAGACACCGACGCTTTCGGAGGTCCCGACGCCGCCCACGAGTCGTTCACCGACGTGCAGAAAGCCATCTCCTACTCACTCACATCATTCTTCACCACCGGAGGCATCAGGGGAAGAAAGAAACAACTCGACAAATTCTACCCACGCTCGTTCAACATGGGCGTAAAGCGGAAGGCTTATCTCGAACTCGGCGGATTCTCCACCGAGAGATTCTCGCGCATGGCTCTCTACGGAGAAGACATCGACTTCAGCATCCGCATCTACCGCGCCGGACTGCGTTGTCGCCTGTTCCCCGACGCATGGGTGTGGCACAAGCGACGCACCGACATGCGCAAGTTCTGCCAGCAGATGTACAACAGCGGCATAGCCCGCATCAATCTCTACAAGCGCTACCCCGAAGCCCTGAAGCCCGTCCACGCACTGCCCGCCCTCTTCACCGTCGGCGTCATTGCCCTCGTGCTGACCTCTGCCGTAGGCCGAGTACTTATGCACTACGACAATCCCCACCGCTGGTACTGGCTCTGCGCGCTGCCCTGGCTGCCCATCCTGCTCTACGCCCTGCTGATCTTCATCGACTCGTCGCGCCAGAACAAGTCCATCAAGATAGGCCTTCTCTCCGTAGCCGCCGCCTTCATCCAGCTAATGGCCTACGGATGCGGCTTCATCGAAGCATGGTGGAAACGCTGCGTACTCAGAAGAGACAAATTCTAGACCTTCGAGAAAACACTTTATCAATGAAAATCAACCAGTGGGCGGAGGAAGACAGACCGCGCGAAAAACTGGCACGGCTCGGAGCAGAGGCACTGTCGAATGCCGAACTGCTCGCAATACTAATCGGCAGCGGAACGACCGAAGAGACGGCTGTAGAACTGATGCGCCGAGTGCTTGACGACTGCAACAACAATCTCAACACGCTCGGCAAACGGACAATAAAAGAGCTGTGCGCCTACAAGGGCGTGGGCGAGGCAAAGGCAATCACCATTCTCGCAGCGTGCGAACTGGGCAAGCGGCGGCAGAGGGAAAAGGCCGAAGAGCGCGCCGATTTGAGTTCGCCCGAAACGGTGTATGAGTATATGCTCCCAATCATGCAAGACCTCGACGTAGAGGAGGCATGGGCGCTGCTGATGAACCAAAGTCACAAGCTGATACGCGCAGTGCGCATCTCTCATGGCGGCATCACCGAGACGGCCGTAGATGTGCGCGTCATCATGCGCGAGGCTCTGCTGTCAAACGCCACTGTTCTTGCCGTCTGCCACAACCACCCGTCGGGCAACACAAGACCCAGTGTCGAGGACGACCGCCTCACCGAGCGGATAAGAAAGGCCTGCGACACCATGCGCATCTATTTCACCGACCACGTAATCGTAGCCGACGGCAGCTACTACAGCTACCGGATGTCGGGGCGGCTCTGAGGCATACGACAAAAAAAGAAAGAGTCCCGACGGCCATTGTGCTGTCGGGACTCTTTCTTTGTATCGTAGGCTTGCGTATCAGCGCATTTCAACGCGAGTGCCGTTGGCGTCTCTTACGATGTTGAGACCCTTGCGGGGCTGCGAGAGCTCAATGCCGTTGAGGTCGTAGTAGCGCACGATGGTGCTGCTTGCAGGCACAACATTGCTGATGCCGGTAACAGTCTCGCCAAGTTTTGCCAACTCGGCATTGTTGAGATACATGTCGTCGGTGTCGCCACCTGCCAGCGGACGGCTGATGAAGGCAATCACGTTCATGTTCTCAGGTTTCCAGCTGCTGTCGAGCGTTACGGAGAATGTGTTTTTATACGTCGTGCCGTCGGCATTGATGGCCTGTCCGAACACTGAGTTTACTGCCTTGCGCAGAACACCGTTGTGGGTGTAGTCGTTGACCCACGTGCCCTGATTGAGCTGCTTGCTCACGAGGCTGTCTTCGGTGAGATAGACGGTCAGCGTGGCATCGTCGCCGAAGAGTTCGCTGAAACCTTCGCAGAGTTCACCGCTCACAGTGATGTTGGCCTTCAGGGTCGATGCGTCGTAGCTGCTGGAGATGTCGATGCTGGCAAAGGTCGGCATTTGTTCTGCAATATAGTCCATTGCTTCGCTCAGGCTCGACGCAATCTGCTCGTGATATTGAGCGTAGTAGCCCACACCCATAGGTATGCCGTCGTCAACGAGTCCAGGCACGCGGTCGAAGGCTGCCGATGGATAGCTGCTGACGCCAAGGTAACCCATCAGCGTGTCGCACTGCGCGGTCTTGTAGATGTCGGTGCCATTCATGTTGCCGTGCACTCCCACCCAAGCGATGTCGCTGCGCATACCGGCAAGCGTCTGAAGCAGCTGAGTGCCGACCGGGCAGTAGGTGCAATATGTCGAGGTGAACTGCTCTACCAGGTGTTTCTGTCTTGTCATGCTGCCCGAATAGACGCAGAACGAGTCGGTGAGCGTGTTGCCCTCAAGAGCTGTTCCTTCGGGCGTGGAAGCCCAGATGCTGATGCTGTGCTTGCCGGTGGAGAGAGCCTCAACGTTTGCCTCGCCGTCGAATGTCTGGTTGGTGGCGGTCAGGCCTACCGCAGGAACTATGCTGCCGGCTTTCTCGCCGTCGATGGCATAATCGAACACGTAGCTGCCTTCGCTGATGTCCTTAGTGCCGAAGTTCTTGGCGTCAAACTCAAACGAGAGGTTTCCGTTGGATTTGTTTACATAGTAAGTGCGTTGTAAGTTCGACAGAACGACCTTCTGCTCAGGATAGTAGTCGCTCTCCACGATGCACTGCAGGGCGAGGCTGCCATAGTTCTCCAGTCCTATGCTATACCAAGCTTTGACGCCATTGTATGAGAGCCAGAAGTAGGTGGGATAATAAGAATCCCCCTCTTCCACAGCGCAGATAGGATAGTTGGTTGAAGTCTGCTTATAGTCGAATCCTACCACCAGGGTGGTTGCGTCGTCGGCTATTTCGTAGGGAGTGTCAAGTGTGAAGGTGTTCCATCCCGTCGATCCTCCGCTGACGGTCTGCTCATAGACATAGTCGCCTATTCCACCGTCATCTGTTGTCTCGGCAATGAATATGCGCGAGATGGGCGTTGCGCTGGCAAGGGCAATGCGCATGCTGACGATTTTTCCCTTTTTGAATGAGCTCAGTTCATCTTCATCGAAAATGACGGCTGCTGGATTGACACCAGGAAAGTTGGTCAGTCCAAGACCGCCCATGGCGGCTTCGCAGTTGTCGCTGTCGTAGTGGCCGAGGATGCGCTGGTTGCTGGCCAGGTCGGCGGCGGCTTTGGGAGTGCGGTGCTGGCCGGGCATCTTTATGGCCGGCATTTCGGCCGAGCTGCTTACGGCGTTGGCAATCTTTTGGATGCCGGGAGTCTGCGCAAAGGCCGACAGTCCCATCAGGCAGACGGCTGCCAGTGTGAGTAATTGTCTTTTCATCTTCTTTTCCTTAATTTATTTGTTATTTCACTAATATCTTCTTAACCTTTCCATTGGCGAGCTTCACGATATTGATGCCCTTCGATGGCTGCGAGAGCTGCCGGCCGTCGATGGTGTAGCGGCTGGCTACGGCGGCATTGTCGGCAGAGATTGCGTTTACGGCCGATGCGGGGTCGTAGATGAACTTGAGAGTAACGGTCGAGCCATAGCCCTGATGCTCATATTTCACGGGGAAGCCGCCGCTGCTGGTGAGCGTCTCGATGGTCAGTTCAACGACGCACTCGCCCTTTTCTTCGGCGAACCATTCGGTCATCAGGTCGCGCGTCTCGCCTTCCTGCATGGTGCCGGCACTGGTCTGATAAGAGCCTTCGGCGGTTTTGTTGACGCAGGATGAGGGGAAGCAAATCTGGTAAGACCCGTTGTCGAGCTGCGTGAGATTGTAGTTCACGCGCAGATAGGCGTCGCTGGTGCCGCTGACGTTTTTCACGTAGAGTCCCGAAGGCATCACGAAGAAACCGTCATTGTCGGTCTCGCCCGCCGTAACAACTACGACCGAGCCGTTTTCAACGGTTTTTCCTTCGGCATCGACAAACTGGAACCGCTGGTCGTCTTGCGCCGCAACGGGCAGGGCAAGCAACGCCAGCATAATCATAGTAAAAATCTTCTTCATACAGTTATTGTTTAATATGTTTTTTCTTTACTTGCTTCACGCCTTTGTCGTTATAGACGAAGGCCACCACCGAGCAATGGCTGGCCACCCATGCCTTGCTGATGGTGAAGTTGTAGCTGAGCGATTTCACCTCGCCCCTTTTGAGCGTCACGTCGTCGCCCCAGATGTCGTTGACCGACGCGCGGAAGACGTGCATGTGGTTGAAGTGCTCCTGGGTTGAGCCGTCGGGCATCATCTGATAGCTGTCGATGCTGTCTTCCACGATCCAGAGTTGCAGCTTGCCCGCAACGGCGGTGCTGTCGAGGCCTATCAGCTCCACGCTGGCGGTGTAGGTGGAGTCGGTGCCGGCCGGCAGAGTGGAGAGATTGATTGCCACGGTTGGCTTCTGCTGCAAGAGTTGCCTTACTCCCGACGACCATGTGTTGTATTCATACGCTCCCAGTCGGTCTATCACGCCGATGGGCTGTGCTTCGAGCTGCCAATGCTCAAAGTAGGTGTCACCGGTGCTGGTGTAGAGAGGCGTAGGCACTCCCCTGCGCGATTTGCCAAAGGGGCCAGAGTGGATGCCTACGGCAATGACTGCTGTGTCGCCATACTCCTTCTGCAATCTCTCTATCTCCTCGATGGCCTTTGGACAGTTGACGCACAGCTGGCCTGTGAAGTCTTCTATCAGCACCGCTTTGTTCGATGCCGCCGGCTCGACGTAAATCAGTCGGTCGGCCACGTTTACCTTGTCGCACGCGGCCATCATCAGTGTGGCCATTATGATGGTAAATGTCTTTTTCATCATTTAGAAACTGTAGTTGTAAGAGAGCGTGAAGCCTTTGCTTGCCGGCACTCTCCGGCACACGCCGCCCGAGCAGTTGTAGCCGGCGCGGGTGCGTCCGTAGCCCACCTGTATGCGGTGGGCTTTTATGTTGCAGGTTACGAGTGCCTGATAGTAGTGCAGTTTGGTGCTGCCGCAGTTCCACATGTCGCT
>Ga0181612_150564_pt1 | contig 10815 bp, 6 predicted proteins | sample HoacroProtozoa21_FD_119630 | JGI IMG/M metagenome (GOLD analysis project Ga0181612, IMG submission 119630) | Hoatzin crop microbial communities from Cojedes, Venezuel. Combined Assembly of Gp0051906, Gp0051904, Gp0051908 | reverse complement strand
TCCTTTTCTGACAGGCAGCTTTCCAGCCACTCCTCCCCAAGCCTGTAGTGTTGCGTGGGGTTGTTGTGACCCAAGTGCAGGACCCAGCATTTGGCCTTGTTGAACCTCATACAGTTGACTCAGCCCATCAATCCAGCCTGTCCAGGTCCCTCTGCAGAGCCTTCCTACCCTTGAGCAGATCGACATTCCCACACAGTTTGGTGTCATCTGCAAACTTGCTGAGGGAGCTCTCAATCCCCTCATCCACATCATTGCTAAAGATATTTGATTGATGACAGGACTTTGTTATTCATGGACATAAAGAGATGCCCAGAGAGCTTTCTATCTGAACAGCTGGGAAAAAGAGCAACGTAAAGAGACTTGCCCAAGGTGATGTGCAGAAGAAGATGGTTAGATGGGCCAACAACCCAAGTCAGCCACTAGGTCCTCATCCATCTTAACCTCTGATGCACCCTGCACAGCCTGGCCCAGGTGTGATTCTGTATATCTCCTCCTGAGTTCATTTTCTTTAGGTGTATACCCACTTTCTATGAGTAGGACTGAATCTGATTTCCCTAGGAATTCACCAAGGAAAGTTTCTGGTGCCGTGGTAGGACTTCTCTTACCTAACTCTATCCTGCCATCTCTCCCCACCCTATCAACCTGTCCTCCTTCCAGGCAGTGCTTTGGAGATGGTCTGAACTGGGCAGGTTGCTCTATCATTGTTCTCCTTGGACAGCAACGGCGCTTTGACCTCTTTGACTTCTGTTACCACTTGCTGAAGGTGCAAAGGCAGGACGGGAAGGATGAAATCATAAAAAATGTGGTAAGTTGAAGAGTGAGATCCCAAAGGGCCTGAACCAGCACACTTCTCTCTGTTTTCTATCTTGCTTTGTCCAAACTCATAAATTACAACCATGCCCAGTGTTAACCTTATTCAGACTGGACACACTCGCTGTGAGATCTTCATCTGCAGTCTCTGCAGAGAGGCCAAGGTTTTAATTGGCTTGACAGTTAAATCTTTTTTCTCCCAAAGCTTTTCCCTTCTTCCTGGAGCTGGGAAGCTGGAGTTGAGAAGCTGGTATTTCCAGCAACCGTCCTGTCATCTCAGTGGCTTTATCAATAAGCAGCTGGGAGTCTAGACTTTGGAACAGTTAACTTAGGACCACTCACTGACCTTGTTAATGCTCTGTCTTGAGTCATCAAGCCCTGTAATGAAATGAGTCACCAGTCCCTGGGAGGTGCTAAGTGGAACTGTAACACGTGTTGTAGCTGCTTTGCTTTAGCAGAGGTTTCCAGCAGCAAGGCAGAGGTACTGATACTTTCTAGCTGGTCGGATGACAGAAGGCTCTCTTCATCTGCTGTTTTTCTCCCTCACCATCTCTCCAGCCCTTGAAGAAGATGGCCGACAGGATTAGGAAGTATCAGATCCTGAACAATGAGATTTTTGCCATCCTGAACAAGTACATGAAGTCGGTGGAAACAGACAGTTCCACGGTGGAGCACGTGCGCTGCTTCCAGCCCCCAATCCACCAGTCGCTGGCCACCACCTGCTAGTGTGGACACTGACCCCGTGCGGGTTGGGAAGGGAGAAGGGACTGAACCCAGAACAGCTGGGAGGGGTAAACTCGATGGCATGAAACCGGGCAGCAAAGTAAGACTGGGTGTGCCTACCACACACGAGGACGCATCTTCCCATCCGGCCCTGTTTGAGTGCATGTTCTTCTGTACCATGCCTGTGATCGGTTTTACTTGTAGCTTTCAGACTTGGGGGTGGGTGGGGGCGGGCGGGTGAAATGTGCTTTTCTTCCATGAAGTGGTCCGGTTTTTCCCTGTGATTCATGCAGTTGAACACATCACTCTGAAGCCATATTGCAGCCCCAAACATGGGGGTCCTGGTGGAAGAGCTCCACGCTTCTGCAGCGCCGGGAGCCCGCTCCCACCGCAGAAGCGATGGGGCAAATCAACACCCCCAATGACGTGTGCCACCAGCCATGGAGCAGGAGGGTCTGAAGACAAGCCCCTCATTCAGTCTTTGGGGAGAAGAAGGGATGAACGCAGGATGGCGCCTGTGGCAGCACCCTGAGGATCAAGCGATGGGCGCAGAGGAGCCGTGCCAGGCTGGTTTGGATGGCTGGATGACCCAGGCTGGGGCTGGCTGCGTGCTCTCTGCCACGTCACCAGCCTTTCTAGCATCTGCTAAAGGGAGCTTGGGCACGTGGGTTTCAGAATAGCAATGATGTAGTCACCAAATAACTCCTCAGAGCTTCAGAGAGCTGAGAAAAGAGAAAATGGCCTGGCTTTTTTCCTGCTATGGGACATCCACTTATTTTAATGCAAAGGGTTCTCCCCTGAAGACACATCTTCCATGGACTAAACAATATTTCTTACAGACTATGGAAGAGGCTGCATTCATGTGAATGTGCTCTTGAACATTAATTTGGGAGGAAATTATCACTGGTCCTGACAGGAGGCAGGTGTGTAGTTACCTCAAACATACGTGATCTTTCATCTTTGGCCAAGGACAAGAGCTGGGGTTGTGTAATTTGTCTATATTCTGGAATGCTATTTTCCCTTGTTTTAGTCAAATTCCTAGTGGCACAGTGACCAAGTATCTTTTTTCAGAGAATGGTGACTATCAGCAGGGCTTAGGAAACTTCCCATTACTCAGAAATCATGTGATTGTTTAGAAGAGGTAAAATACAGGATAAGCATTAAGAAATACCCAGACTTTTCCAGGTTTAAAGGCATTCAGAGGAAATACTGGAGTCTGTTTCCTTTTCCCACTCAGCTAGTCTAAGATCCCTGGATACTGAAAACAAATTCAGTAGGAACTTCAAGGAGAATTTCATAACTCGTGTTTTTCCGTACTTCCCCTCAGTAGTGTCGTTGAAGTGATACAAAAGGTTGTGCTTGAAGTCAAAGGAGATCAAACCCCATGCTCCAAGAGAAAATGATGCTAGCCTCACCACTGGCAATGTTTTAATTTCTTGGCTTTAGCCAGGTCACAGCAGATAATTGCTGTTACAGTATACAGATGTGATGATCTGTATTCCTTTCATGCATTTCATCATGCCTTGTAAACTGCACGCTATTACAGATGTTAAAAAGGCAGAGCCTGGACATTTATTCTCAGAGGGAACATATAATTAATTAGTAGAAATGTCCCAGCTGGAGTATTTTGTCTTAGGAAACAACAGCCAGCAAACTACTGTTAGCAAGAGGAGATCTTGCTGGGTGGGCTGAATTTGTTCTCCCAGACACTGACCACCTACTCCCTTGATAATCAATAAATACCCCACACGTGAAAAGTGCTGGACATTTTCACACCTTGACTTTCCTTTAATTACCAAGACAGCCATTTAAACTGCAGGGAGGAAATTGCGTGGCAGAGTCATCTGAAAATAAAATGAAATCTCAGGAAGTCTGGCTGAAATCTCCGAGTGGCAGGGAAGGACCTAGCCCAGCAAGGCGAGTTGTCTCCTCCACATCGTGAGGAAGAGCAGCAGAAGAGCAACTGGAACTCGATGACACTGCAAGGCTCTTGCTCTCTATTTACTCTTCCACTAAGGATGTCAGTTCTGGTTTTCCGTCATGTTCCAACACTTCTACGCTACAGGAGTGAGGGTATCTCCAGATATATATTTTTAAAAGGAATAGGAGAATCAAGCACTTTATTTTTTGTGGAAAAACAGATACGAGGAAGATAAATCCAACCAAGATCCTATTTTTCCTGACCTAATAGTAAGTGCTTGTTATTTTGGTATGAAAGTGTTGCTGAAAAGCTGGCACAAGTCCCTGTCTGGGTCTCAGAGCCACTGCTGGGCATAGCACAAATTAAATGTCCTACTGCATCTGACTTGTTATGGGATGTTGGAGTCTTCTCAGAAACCAGCATGAGCAAGAAGTTACTACAAAAGGATGAACTGTACCACGTGGCTCGGTCTTGGCTCCCTAGACAAAATAGGCTATAGTAAGGTGAATTTAAATGCCTGTTTTCATCTGTTTAGATCTGGAGTGAGTCATGAGATAGTTTACCTAACTATGAATATCACTTTGCATTCTTTATCTGTAGTTTTGCCATAATAATTCTCTGAAACCCTGCAAAACACAGTTGCGTGTACTTGAAAGAACAAGTAGATGAAATCTATTTGTTGCCCGCAGATTTGCTGGCAAAAATGTAAAATCCCTTCAGATTCTGAGGGATTAAATGTTTTGAGCAAAATGTCCAAAGTGCATGAACAAAATGTAAAGTGTTGTTGACTGTAGAGTGTATGCAGATGTTTTGCCTCGTTGCTCAAGTAGTGTGAGATATCAGCTAGGAATAATCTTATGGTCTTCATTTCTGAGATTTGATGTTATTGTCCTTTTGTTATCTAAAGGATGCAAATAGTCTTTAGCTTCGGTTCTCTAACCTTCCTTGACCATGTATGAGAAAGAGGTCCAGGCTTAAGTCTTTAAAGTACTCCATGGAAATGGATTTTTTTTCTTCTTGTCCTTTTTTTAATGTCATAATTGTTGATGGAAATAGGGAGCAAATTTGTATCAATAGGGCTAAATAGTAACAGATTGCCATGGGGTTGGGCATATTCTCCATGCTTGCAGACTTTCTGCCAAGTTTAGGTGTTTTCCTTGCAGCTATGCTCTAGTCCTATAGTTTTCAGCCTTTAACAGTTTGCAGACCCCAAATTTTTTTCCTAGGGAAATGTGGACCTTTGTCTCGATACTTTAAATCCCCTGACTGTGGGCTTGCTTTTTTACCTACATTTTCCTGCTTGTTCTGAAGTAGTCTGCAAACTCCCCGGGATTTACCAACCACCACTTGGAACGTCTACTCCGAAGACAAGTTATTGGCTCGATACAGGAATTACAGGGGGGAGAAAGGATGGCCCGTGTCACAAACAAAGTGAGACTAAGTTATTTTAATGTTACCTCCAGCTTTGACATTATAAAATGTGACCACTGGCAGTGCACATGCCTTTCTTGGATGATGCTGCACTGGACTTTCAATGATACAATAGAGAGTGGAAGCAAGCTAGTTGAAGCTCAGCACTTCAGTGGTTTTCCTTTGAAACTCTGACAGCACTTATTAGCATTGAACAACGTGTTAGTCCTTGTTCTCCTGCATTACTCCAGTCCAGTAGGTTCATGTGTGTTTGAGAACGAAAGAAAAAAGAATTGAAGGTGTAAAAAAAAAAAACCCCAAGAAAATATTCTCAAAAACTCTTGTCAAATGTACCATATTTGTATGAAAAGCTGCTTGAGTTATTTTGTACAATGAATTTTATTTATGGTGAGGTATATTTACGCTCGTGATCGGATACGGTGTTAAACTCTTGATCCATATTTGCTATGCATCTGAAGATAATATTTTGGTTTTGTATTATTATTTTTTGCTGTTGTTCTAAAATTCAGCTAACAGAAGCTCCCATCTCCATTAGAAATGCTTCTGCAAGAGTAAAGCATCTGGTACATGGTGATATGTCCCGTAACACAGCAACCAACAGTGTGTACAACAACTGTGGGATGACTTTTGTGATGAAGAGAAATAAAAATTGGGCTCATTCATGAAATGGGCAGACTTCACCTTGTGGTGTCCTCATTGTTGCGATAACTATTATTTGGGGAGATCCTCCAATTGCACCTGGCACAAAGAAAAAGCTAAGAAAGATGAATAATGGCAGCATTTTGTTCATAAAAACATGAAGCATTGTCAAAAACAAAGAAAAAAATGAAGCTTTGTGCCCAACACCAAAACAAGCAAACAAACTTTTCTATCAAACAGTTGAGGATTTTTGAAAAACAACATCTTTCCACCACAGATTTCCATTTGAAAACTTGTTATAGTATAAGAGGGCTGGGGGAGGGAAAACTATGTAATTATTTTAAATAAAATTTGACAGGCCCTACTCAAAGCTGAACTGAGGAGCTAATTTCCTCTCATTACCACAGTCTTGTCAACTCAACGGGAGCCTTTTTATTCATGGAGACTCTCCTTGCTGCTATTTTTCCAAATTTCCATCTGAAACCATTCTTAGGTTGCGTTAAAAGCATCCGAGGAGCAGCCGTCGTTGTTGGCTGCAGAAGGAGCAGTTGGGACCGAGGGGAAAGACCACTTGGGAGCTGAGGAATTAGGGTGAAACAACTGCCGTGGATCTATGGGAGCGGGCACACCTATGCTTCATCAGCTCCAGACAGAACGCTGTGACTGATACTCCCTTTCATAGCTTGTTTGGAAAAAGCTTCCTAGAGAAATAAAAATGCAATGATTCTTCATGTAAAATTGGAAGTGGACTTTACACCATGACCAGGCAGCTCTGTTGATCTTTCCGATGTGCTTGGAGTCAAAGGGTACATGATGTGCCTCCAGCTTTGTGGGTAACATGCTGCCATGGGGGATTATTTGCCAGATGATTGAAAGTTGCCCAATGTTTACTGATTTCAACATGGCTCTGCAATAGGGAAAGGCGGAGCGGAGAGCAGGACTTTCTTCCTGACTTCACTGATACTAGGCAGGTTGTTTGGCTTTCATCCTTTCCTCTATTGTTTTTCCTTTCTTTTGTGTTTTTTTTTTTAAACTAATTTAAGCTGCTGTCTGATGGACACCCCAGTACTAACACCAGCCCTAGAAGTGCTGAGAGCTCACAGGCTGCACAGCCTCACTTGGAGCCAGAGGCAATACTTGCCTTGAGTATCAGGGTCCAAGACTGAATTTTGTACAACCAACCCGCAGGGACCAGCATCAAAGATACAGGCCCATGTCGTTCTTCCTAATGTTTCTAAATAAGTTTACATCTTCAGATTAAAGGCACTTCACCAATGCGAAGAACAGTTCATTTATGATTGTTTTATCCTTTCAAAAGCATAACACAGTGATCCTTTCTGTGACCCCTTCTGCAAGCCAGGAGTGCCTTTCACATCTGCTTATGCTTGGTTTAGAGTTCTGATGCAGACATCTGGCTGATAAGAGGTCTGCAAACAAATGATCTGCCGATTACATGTCACTTCACCTTGTGGCACCCGCTGCTGCTCCGACGCCTTAAGGCTTCCGTTGCCTGTTGAACAACTACCTCCTGTCCATCCCCAACCCACCGCTCCTGTCCTGCCAACATACATGGTTTATGGGGCCACAGTGCCCTGGGTCGCCAAACTGATCTGGATAAAAAATTTTAACAACCCTGGGAGAAGCAAGTTGGGGTGTGTTTGATGGCCTAATGACCCTGGATCACTCAGCTGCTCCACAGCACAGCCCCACAGGTACGGACAAGGAGGCAGTACCAGGGTGGAAACCCACCATGGGTGTGACTGGCTTGGGAACTCTCCTCGGTGGTGATGTCTAAACTCCTGTAGCTCAAAATGACAGCCTCAGCCACTGCAGACACGGTTACCTTGAGATAGGCTGAATTAAAAGCTGTCTGCTCAACAAAGTCCAGTCTTTCAAGCTTTGAGCACCCTTTCATGTAGTGCTGCAATCATGTGAACACCAGACAATTCCCTTAACCCCTACATTGTCAGAAAGAGACGGATTTACGCTCTCTTTGAAGCAGCAAAGGGCTCTGGAGCCCTCAAACTATACAAAGCCATAGCAGAATCCAACCCTGTTCTGAAAGTTCCCACAGGAACTGTGCCTAGCAGACATCCAAGGGCAAAAGTTTCCATCACCTGTTAGCATGATACTTCCACCATTATTTGTAACACAGGACAATAAACACCCAGTATTTTTCCATCATTTTTTCCAGAGCAGAAGAGATGAGCAAAGAGCAGGGGAAAAAAAAGCCTTTTGATGTTGCTAAAGAGGTTATTTGCATGCAAAGTTGTCTTGCTCTACCCCCTGGATTCCGATCAAGTTTTTTGGCCTGGAAACTCGTATTTCAGGAGGAACTGCATTGTTAGAGGGTGAGCTGCTAAGGAAGACTCCCTGATTTCTGATGAGTTATTTTTAAGGAAACATCTGATGCAGGTATCAACCAGTGAGGTCATAGCTTGGAGCTGAATTCCCTTAATTACAGCCTTCCCATCAAAATGAGTATATGAACCAATAGCAGAGGCATTGGTTGCATCCCTGGTTTATTGTTGTCAGTCTGATCTTGCCCTTGACTAAGCGTAGCAGGCAATTCCATGCCAATCCCACCTGGCTTCTAACTCCCGTATTGCCATACGTGGCGTTGCTAAATCCATCAAATGCAACTCCTGTGACTTAGTGATTTTATATACCACACCCCCGCAGCCCCCGCACCAGAGAGAAAGAAATACCCGACACACTTGCATCCTGTGGCTGATTGCAAGAGCTGACTGAAGCTTCTCCCACGGTGGTGACAACCAGGCATGTTCCATCCCTGATATCTGATAGAGTCAGCTCACACTTGCGATGTCCCCTCCTTTTGGGACCTCTTCCCTGTCGTGTCTCCTCTCTTCCCAGAACTGAGAACAGCCTCTCTTGAAGATCTCTTATCAGATCTGACAAAAGTGGCCCATGGGGTCAAATATTTTTGGGGATGAAGGGGGACACATAATCACACGTGTATGTGGTCACATTAGCCCTGTCCTTTCCGAAATCAAGCTGACAGGGGAAGGTAAAGCTGTGACCCAAAGTGCCTTTTGCTTTGGACTGCACCACCCCCTCTGCTGTGGCGTTAATTTATGAGGTTGCACCATGACCAAAAAGATTATTGTAACCCCAGATCCCTTCCATAAAAATGTGCTCCCTCCCTAACACCTCTCTGTGCACAGTGGGGAACTGCGTTCTGCACGGATGTCAGCAACGCTCACCCACAAAGGCTTGGAAATAATTTTAGATGCAGTTTAAGTGACAATAACCACATCACCATTAGGACTCCCCAGCTACGAGCAAGACCTCAGGGTGCTGGAGAAGGTCCAGCAAAGGGAAGAGCCCCACAGTGCCCCTGGACACCGGAGGGAGCCGGTGGAGCAGCCTGGGAGGGGACGGGGACACGAATTCCCCCAGCACCTGCAGGCAGCCAGCACTGCAAACACAGCAACACTCGTCCCACTCAGCCGTCACCTCGGCTTCTGCAGTCAGCCTCATGTTCACACATTGCATGAATAGCTATTAACTGGCATCAGCAAGTAAATTTACTAAATAAAGGCCCAATCCTGCCCTCCTTGTCTTGCACAGAGTGCCTTTTGCCTGCATAATATATAACAGCAGCAGAAGTTGCTCCCAGATCGCTGATAAATCAGCACACGTTTCATTTCCTACATCAAAACCCACTGCCACACGATTTGGATTATCAAGTGCTCCTGTTGTAAAGGGGAGGATGTGGGGTTTGGGTGGCACAGCCTCTCCCCGCCGGTGACCCGCAGCTCTGTGGCTGATGAGCAGACCCGATTAAAATCAAATGATTCACAAACCACTTGAAGATTACATTTGTTGGAGAAAACGGTTGTACATAGGGTCAGGTGCGGAGTGAAGGAGCCATGTGGTGCTAGCAATGCTGCAGCTTGATGGTCTCAGGGCAATTTCTGTAGCAACAGGTAATATATTTTATGTGGAAAAAAAATAAAGCAAATTTTCAGATGTTGAAGTCCTGCGGATCTTGCACCTATATATATAGCCTTAACACAGATACCGTTTCCACCCAGAAGTGTGGGCTTGCTGAAGAAAAGCTGTTGCATTTACTGTTGGCTTTACTTATCTCTGCTGACCTACAGCGAAGTCCAGCCAATGGCTCCTGCTGCAGTGAAAGGGCTTTTGTGTCGGCAGCAGGTTTCTGTGTACACACAGCCACCGCGCACAAACACAGGAAGGGAAGACGTCGGCAGGGGAGGGTGGGGATGGAGGCAAAACACGCTGGTGTGCGACACGCTCCGAAACGTTCACACGCTAATATTAGCAAGAGAGGCTTCGGCTGCGGTGGGATGGGGATGGGAGAGCTACAGCCCGTGATCTAGAGTGTGGGCTGAACCACGTGGCCATGATGAGCGAGGCTTGCCAATTAATAGCCACAAAATAAAAGGGTGTCAAACCAATGTCAGAGGAAGAGCCCAGGGGCTGGAGCTGACTTTCTCAGGGCTGGAATTCAGTGCAGAGCCTTAAATCACAGGAGCTGCTTCGGGTGAAACTGTGTCCTGGATCTCCAATCTCCTTTTGCACAACACTTTACAGCACAAGAGTGCCCTTGTCATTACACACTCTTTTGTTGATATTTCTTCTTAAAAAGTCCTTTTGCCTGGAGCCTGGCCTTTCGCACTACAACTCTGAAGTCAGGAAGGTCCATTAGGGAAACATGGCGTGACCTTCAGCAGAGAGCATGCCTTTGCCCGGCGAGTGCGTGATGCAGGAAACCCCGCACCCACTGCAGAACTTCCATTAGGATAAATCCATCTTCCCTAGACCTCTACATGTTTCCCAACCTCATCCTCAAGTCCTACAGCCTACTGCACGCAGCCATAGTTCTAAGCAGAGGATAATAACCACCGGTGCTTGAAGCAACAGGACACTTTTGGAAATGTTTCCCTGCTGTGTTAACTGCAGTTACAGTCTCTTTTAGTAAGAGGAGGGATCTTCAGGAGTACAAACGCTGCTTGGGATTTAATTTCTCTTGATTCCTTTTAAATTCTGTTCCGCCGCTCCCTGCACACGTGCGAAGCCCCGAGCTTTGCGGGGTGCCCAACCTGCTCAGCGCACACCCGGCACCCCACAGCTCGCCTCCTGCTCCCCCCCGCGCCCTCCCCAGCCCCTCCAGCAAGGAGACCCCGCAGCCCCCTCCGGGCTGGGCCGGGGGAGCCCGGCCCCGTCTCCGCGCAGGGGCGGTGGAGCCCGCCCGCTGCTGCCGCCGTGCGCTCCTCCGCGGGGCCGGGGGCTTGCGGGGGGTT
>Ga0181612_147997_pt1 | contig 10815 bp, 9 predicted proteins | sample HoacroProtozoa21_FD_119630 | JGI IMG/M metagenome (GOLD analysis project Ga0181612, IMG submission 119630) | Hoatzin crop microbial communities from Cojedes, Venezuel. Combined Assembly of Gp0051906, Gp0051904, Gp0051908 | reverse complement strand
CTTATTCTAAACACACAATTACCCATCCATACCTGTCTGTGCCACTGCTTGCTGGATGCTAGTTACATTCTGCCTTACTCAGAATTTCCCAAGCGCTTTTCATTTGCGAAAGCAATCCTCCCTACTTTCTGCCCTGGACTGCTGGTAAATAAGTAGATGTGTTACTGCGTTGGGGGAAAAATTTGCCCTGTACATGGAGCAGAGAGTATACTGGAAATGTCCAATGTCAACTATGCTAATTGATGGAATGATGAAACATCCCAGTTGCTTAAATGGCATAATTCATATGTATTAAATGATAGTCTAATGGCGGAGACTTTAATCTGGAGAGAGGAACGTCTCCTCAGGTTGGAAATACATGTACGGTTGGCGAAACAGCATCAAAAGTTGGCCTCTTGTTCCCCCTTAAAGTTTTAAGTGCTCTTCAGCTTTTGAAGCTAAACTACTCTGCTGGAGGACAGCCCGGTCTTGCTTTGGCTTGCCTTTTTCTCTGGATTCCCGCCACATAAGAGATGTTAGCTACTTTGGTTGTGTTTTAGAAACATGGAAAATGTGGCTCATGTAAGCTTACGTTAATGGATTGCTGGACTTTTCAGGCTGATGTTGTCTTTGCATTCTGCATTTCATGCTTAAGAAGGAAATTTGTTTTCCCCCTTGTCTAAACCTCACCCTGGTTGTTTGTTTGCAAAGAGAACCCTTTCACAGAGGTGGCAGGATTTGCGGAGAGTAGGAAGGGAAAGCAGCTTGCCATGCAGATGTGACATTTTCTGTACCTCGCTGGAGCTTTGCAGCAGGATCTTGTTTCACTGCTCTCTGATGTACTCTTTTGCTGCTCTATTGACTGATGTCTGTTAATGCTTGATCACCAGTCAGCAATGCTTGAGCTATCTCATGGCTTGTTGAGGTCCACCGACTATCACCATGCAACCCACAGCAGCGTTGTTTGTGTAACATCAGAGTGAGAAGAAAGTTGTCTAACAGAAGCACTTCTTACTGTAGCTTTCAAACAGCGAGCCAGCACAACGCTTATCCCATTGAAGGTAAAGATATGCTCATGAGGTAACAGGTGTGCAAAACGCTATTTATTTAGCAAAATGCCATATGTATTTATATATCCCTCCCTATTTATATATTCCCCTCCCAATATATATACATTTATATATCCTTTCAAAATTAGGGACTGTCAATGATTATCTGCAGTGCAGCCGCTAAAGCAGAACATTTTGATGTGAGGTCCCTAGACATAAGGCAAGTTTCTCTCCATAGCACAAGGCATGGGCTCCCCAGGTCCCTAAGGCTTTCCTGCGTAAGTACAGTTGTGCTAAGGCAATGTGTGACTTCACTGTTTCACTTCTCCCCTCCCTTCGGGTGTGACTTGCTGCCAGAGGTATGGCGATAGCATCTTGGCATCAGAGTGGCTCCACGGAAAGGGGGTTGGCTTAAGAGCTACAGAGATGGCTTGTGAGATGATAGCTTATTTTTTGTTTGGCCTTTGCCTACTTCAAGTGCTTCAGCCATTTCTTGTTTGTAGGGCAGTGGCAAACTTCTCAAGCGGATGTTAAGAAGTGAACGGAGGGAAGAGTGGTGAAGTGCGCAGCTCCTATCCCATTGTTGGGAAGAATTACACACTTTGTCAAGTCCCATTCGTAATTCTTCTCTTTATTCAGCCTGTTTTCCACTAGAGGGAAGGGAAGGTGAATCGCTTAATTTGCATAGCTCTTGGAGGCAAAAATTTTCAGAAAAATTAGGGCCTTGACATGTTGACTGTATATGCATATGGATGTCTTGTCCGCCTATGGTCATCCCACAGAGATAGCATTTCCCTGAGAAGGTAGGTAAGGCCTACATGCACAGAGTGAGTGTATGAAGTGCTTTTGAGTTCCGATGAGATGAAATGTCCTTAAAATAAACCCTGGCCCCACAGAAATCAAGAGCAAAGGTCCCAGTGACATCTGCGGGGCCAAAGTATTACAAAACTTGACCTTCTTGAAAAGGCTGAAGTCTAGATGGGCCAGATTTTTCTAAGCTGCTAATAGGCTGCTATGCATAAGGATCTTTTTTCTTAGCTTACTTTGCTGTGAAAATACATTTTGATTTACAAACAGTCTTCCTGTGGTGTCCAGGTCAAGAGGGGATCATAAACACACACTTGATAAAAGATCCTAGAGGTATACGGGATGAGACCATAACGCTTTTCTTTGGGCAGCGTGGGGTCTCATGGAAAAATCCTGAAGCACCTACCTGAAAAGACTAGGGAGAAACCCAATTCCAGATCTTAGTTCCAGCTACCCTGCTGGTTTTTCAGCGTTCAAATTTCAAGCCTGAACTGGGATGCAAATAGAGGCAAATGTTCATTCTCTCCTTATAGAAGACCTGAAATCGCAAGCTGGCATTTCCCTGACCTCTGAGCTGTTCCCACTGCTGTGTTATGGGGCATCAGCCTGTCTCACCAGCAGCATTAGGTCAAAGGAGGCCCAGAGGCCTCCCTGTCAATGGCAAAGGTGTTGTGCATTCTTCCCTGACACATCATTCTTGCCCCCAGACAAGCTCTGAGATAAAGTTGGCATAGGAGGATTGCTCAGACGTGCAGGTCACGGGGAGGCCAAATCTTGTAGCCTTGGTGTGAGTCAGCCATAGCACCTCTGTGAGACTGACACTGGAAGAGAGAGAAGGAAAGGCAGGCCATGAGCACGGGTGTCGATACACTTGTGTGTGTCCACGTGTGAGCAAATCTGTGGATGCGAAGCTGAAATCAGACCTGCTGCTGTGCTTGGCAGGCAACAGGGGTAGTTGGCCTGGCCCTGAGGGTGGGAGGAAAGGGTAAAGACAGCTTCAGACCTGAAAGTGCCATCACAGGGACTGGGCTAGACTGACACCGTGCCATTCCAGTGATTTCTGTCCCGTGCAGCAGTGGTGACTGCAGCTATATTTAACCCAAGTTTTTCCTCTTCATCCAGGGGAGGAAGGGGGCCAGAAAAGAGCCACGTATGTTCACTAGTTTTGGAGCTGTGCTATAGCCCTTATTCAGCCAGGGGCCTCTGAACTGAGTTTCTCACTGCAGTATGGGTGGTGGGTGTTTGACACCCACTGCACAGGGCTGCACGGCGTTTGCTTCTGTGACTGAAGGGAAATGGTTCGCTCTGTGCCACGCAGGGTAGCAGCAGCAGGAATTAGAGAAAACCTTGTGCAGAAGAAGGAGGTGGAACTAAAACTGGCAGCCTAAAGCCAAAGGTGTATTTCTTAGGAATTACTTTAGCAGCGGTTAACAACAGGATCAAGATGAGTCATATGGACGAAGGGCAGTAATGGGACAGTTTCTACCACAGTTTTCCCTGTAGCTATTGCACAGATCAGAAGAGACCTTCAGCATTCATTCCTGGGAACAAGAACATGGAGGCCTGCCTCTCCTCTTGATTCTAGCAGTGTGAACAAGGAGTGAATCTGTTGAAATCCACACAGTGGTCCTGATATAGTGAAATGGAGGATGAAGACACATAAATCCATAAGCCAGGAAAGGGACAGCCCTGAAGACTTAAAGGTGTGCTGTAATGACTGGCACTAGAGGCAGTAAGAGTGCAATTTCTTCCCACAGCACTATTCAGCCGACCTTGACCTTTAGGGAGAGGCACCATGTGAGGACTGCTCTGCCCCCATATCTGTTTTGGCTCCTGGCTGCTCTGCACCATCAGCCAGCAGGAGGGCTGGGTGAGGTGCCTGACGTCAGGGTACTCAACAAGGCACCCTGCTCTTGTCCCAGCACGGGCCAAAGGGTGCCTAAGGCAGTGTGAATATCTCTGAAGAAGCAGTGAGCAGCAGGGACTGGTGAAGCACTTTGCTTGCTAACCCTGAGGACGGGCAAGGACTCACAGTGGTTTGTGCTGTTTAGTCTCATTGTCTGCTCCCATTTCATTCAGTGCTGGACAACTGGCTGCTGAAGCTGAGGTTATTTCTAACCTCTTGGGCAAAGTTTTACTTCCACTTTCTAGCTGGTCACACCGGTGCTTACTTTTCCCACTGTTGTGCATGGCAAGGCTGGCTGGACAGTGCAGCTCAGAGCAGAGCTACGTGTCCACAGAGCACCCAGGAGTCAGCCCAGGACAGCAAACACAGCTGGTTTGGCTTCCATGTGCAATATGTTATGCCGAGGGCAAGGGGAGGGTTTGGGATGCTTGTAGAGTCATTTTGATACAGATGACAAAGATGATATCTTCTCCCTCAAATATACACTGTCCTGGGCTGTAGCTTTGGCTAGTTTCCTGGGAGCCCAGGCCTTGGTGGGAAACCGTTGGCACTGTGGTATTGTGGCCTCCATGACACTGACCAGCCTTCACTGGCCTCATTCTCCACTGACTCTGGTCTCCTATCAACAGCTTCAGGGAGACTTGGATGTAAGATGTCCCCTTTTATTCCACTGCCTGTAGGAAGAATTGGTGATGGAGCCTGGAGGACAGGCAAAGATACGAAATTCCTACTTGCTCTCCTTTTCCAGTCTCCACTTCCTCCTTTTACCAAATTAGGAGATGTCTATACTCAGGTATATTTTTCCAGTCTTACGGGAGAATATCTGCTAGTATTTTCTGGTTGACCGCATTCATTTTAGAGAGCAATCTTAGTTTTGTCATTCATTGTGGCCTTCTGTTCCCTCTAGTGGTGGCTGGGCTCTCTGTAAGCCATAGCTACGTGGGGAGTTTGTTTTAGGTCTGAGCCTACTTTCAAGATCTAATTTACCCTCAATTTGTACTATTCACCGCAGATATTCACTGAGAGGGCTAGGAGACATTTAGTTCAAGTTCTGAAGTTTGGGTATAGTCCTTCTGGAGGCCTGATGCGGTTTGTCAAGCTCCCGTCCACCAGCAGGTGTCCCAGAAGCCCATTGGTTTCTCACTGCAACAGTCACAGGATCTCTCATACCTGGACTTCGATCTTCTGGAGGGCAGTGCAGCTGCTGTGCCACAAGCAGGATACAGCCGAACTCGAAGCACAATATTCAAAAGGAAAGCGTGTGGATCGTGGGACTGAGTGAGCTGGAGCCACGATCTTCACCTCACCACGTGGATATGCTCCATTCAGGGGCTGAGGAGCCTGCTGTTGCCTTGGTGACTGGAGCCGGTGCTATTAGCTCAACCAGGAGAGCCTAATCCAGTATAGTCCAGAGGATTAAGAACGAGTCCTTGCAGCACAGTGTGAGAACGGGTTATTTCAAGGGTGACGTGAGGCAGGTATCATATTTTGTGTCATGTTTAGCCAACACAGGAGTACTGCATTGAGGCAGTCAGCTGCTTATCGTTCCCCCGCGCTGCAAGGAGAGCATTATCTTTCTTATATTCCAGAAGCCCTTCGTCTTTGAAAGGGATCAGAACTTCACTGGTGAATACCAGTTCTCCATTAGCAGTACTGTCAACAGACAGTAGTTTCTCTGGCTCTTGCACTGGAAATTAAACCTCTGGCTAAAGGAAAAGCAGCAATAATACTGTATTAGACCCTGACGAAAGGGGTATGTGCTAGCATCACCTTGCCAGTATCCCCATCAGTGCACCCCCAGCTACCATTTTCTCCCCTTTTTTCCATCTTCCAGCTAGATGCAAGTAGTTGTCCTTTATTTTCAGCTACAACTCTTATTTACTGCCTTGTATCCTTTGTCCTCTGGCATTGCACCATATTGTCCCCCACTCCCCGTTGTTGTCCAGGGAGAGGCTGCAAACTTGTAGGCAAAGCCATCGACTATGTCCCAGTGCTTGGGAGTGAGAAGGATAGGAGATGTTCTGGTGATATCCCAAACCTCAGACCCTCTGAAAAGGGTGAACCCAGAGTATGCCTGTTCTCTGCTTACAGTAAATGCCTGAAACATTGTGAAAAAAGCTACAGGGCTTGCGTTGAAGCAGCCCATGGGGAAGCTTGACACAAGGCATGGTCCACCAGCTCTAAAAGCAGGAAACTGTGAAGTCACCTGTGCTACCTGCTGTCTCCAGGTGGGGTGGCCCCAGGCATGGTTTAGCTGGACCCAACTCTCTCATTTCAAGACCATGTGTCCAAAGCAGCAGCGGAAGTGCCAGATGAACAGCAAGTAATCACCATAGGCTAGGCAGTGCTGTGGGGCCAGCCATCCTTGCACGCCCTGTAAGCAGTACCTTGTCTCGTGCCATGGAGGTTGTCCTGGCAGCCCACTCTGTGTTGAAGTTTGCACAGCTCCTGACCTCATCTCCTGGCCTCCGTTTTCGGGGTGTTGCTCTGCCTGGGCGGCAACATGGAGGTCATACAGCAGAGTATGGGTGAGTGAGGGCAGGATATCCCTGCAAGCCCTTGGTCCTCATCCCCAGTGTGTGAAGGTCGCTGGCTCCTGGGTAAATTTCCATCGGATGCGGCACTCTCCCGTTACGACTCAGCATTTCTGACACCCGACTGCAGCTTCTCTTTCTCATTTGATCATTTTCTTGGTAAGGGGAACTAACAGCCGTTACTAGAGTGATTTGGCCACCATCCAACAGTGTGTATATTACTCACACATTTCCCTGCTAGCAAAAGGCTTTTCTTTTTTCACTGTCTGGTTGCAGCCTCTTACTATCTTCACCATTAGATAGCTCAGAAGTTCAATGCTAAAAGAGAAATCTCAGCGGCTTTTTTCACAACCTAGAGTAAGGGAGGGCCAGGGGGGAGGGGAAGGGTGAGAAGGAAGGGAGGGTACACCCAGCTGAGTTGATTCTTCACTGGGGTTGTCTCTGATACAGCTGAAAACATGATCCTGGAAAATTGGGTACTTATATAAACTGTACTGCCTGAGATGGATAAATCTCAAGGTCATCTGACGATCACTGCAAAAGGAAAGGCCAGACACTTCTGCTGTTGCCCCGACATCATGAGACTGTAAGACCTTCAGTTCAGCACTGAAATCTGCATACAAAATGGGATCCTACTCCCTCTCCCTAACAACCATTTCTTCTGAAACCACATTAAGGAAATACACAGTCCAGTAGTGCAGTGAGGCTGCCTGCATGGCTTTTTTTTTTTTTTTCCCTCTCTGAGAACATTAAGCTATTAACTCTAATTCCCTCAGAGGTAGAGGTCTGCAATTCATTTCACATATAGGGCATCGCAGCAGTTTGCCTGAACAAGCAAAGGACCAAGTGCTGGCCTGAAGCCAGTTCTTTCATTTTTGAGCCCTTCCCATCCCTTGAGGAAATTCTGCATGGAGGTGCTGGATGCCAGAGTCCTCAGAGAGAAAATAGGAGCAGAGGATTCATGTTTGCACTACATCTGTTATATTCCTGCAGAAGGACAAGTCCTGACTGTGTCATCAGGTGAACACAATCCTTCCACTGCCCTCGCCCCCAAAAGCACTAGCAGTCAAAGAAATCTGTGGTAACAGGGAAAGGTGAGAGCAAGGTCATGACCACAGCTATTTCACTCTGGCCTGGACAACTGTCTAGGTCTAAAGAGTGAGGGGTCTCCACTGGAGAGACTGGAGTCAAGGAGGCACTGTCCTGAGGCAGCTACCCGCTTCTGAAAGCTTAAAACACTCTCGCCTTTCAAAACATTAAAGGCAATCTAAATGTGACCTCTAGACAACCTTCCTGAATTGCCTTTCCTTAGCACAGAGCAACATCTTTGCTAATATTCTCTGTCTCTGACATATCTTTTCTCCAGTGGGTGTGCTTGCAAGAGCCTTTAAATTTTGTGTAAAGGGCTAATAGGGTAAATTAGGGTAATTATTCGTATCTTCAAACATTTATTCTGCTGTGAACCAAAATACTTGATTGCAGTGACAGTATTGTAGCCAACACAATGCAATGCAAAGCAGTAACAAAAGCCCCCAAAAAGTCGAGACAGTGCCACAGTGGTCTGCAATGAATGTGAGAATAGTCGTGTGGCAATGGCAACGAGGAGCATGCAAAGCACACAGCAAAGGTGAACGCTCACAAGGGTACGCTGCATGAAGGGTACATTCTTTTGCTGTTGCATGACCATGGGTCAGATTAAGGCAGGCCAAGCAAACAGAAGTGTGCCAAGCTGTACTGGAGCGTGTCCTTTGAAAAGGTGTGCTCACTCAGGTGAGGATGTAGGACTTCTGCAATCACCTCCCAGATCCTCAGCCCTGCAGTACCCCGAGGAAACATTTTCTCTTGGGTAGCTAGAAGCTGGTCTGGTTGTCTCATAGAAATACTAGAAATATTGCCTGCCCACCAGAATGCATTGCAGGTGGATTTAAACCTGGTATATATTGTCTTAGTGAGGGGTCATTTCTGATGTAGAAGTAGCGAGTATGTAGCTGACCAAGAATACACAGCCCAAGGGGAGTTATGGAAAAGCACTGGAAGACTAGCAGTTTTGAACACAGTGGCTAACAACCTGAGCCTGAGCCAAGTTGAATGGCTCATTAAACTCAGGCGATAGGTTTTGCGGGTCAAGGGGAAATGGATAAGGAAAAATGCTGTGGAAAAGCTTAACTTAATGCTGCAGGTAAAGGTGAACACTGAGTGTGAACATGCAGTGCTGCACAAAAAGATGTACAAATATGAAAGGGAGATATGGGGCAAGACAGTCCAAAGCATTTGACCTCCAAATTCACACATCAAGCCTCCCTGCCCTGTGAAGGAAAAATTATATATAGGTTTAAAGGTGGATCCTATAGGAAAAGCAGTGGTTGTCTCTCTGAAGAGTAAAGGCTGTAGATGGTATGAATTCCTAGCCTAGGATGGTCTGTCTTGCTAGGACTTGTGTGAAACTGAATCTGCTCTAGAAGATTCATATCAGAAAGGCTGCAGCTAACACACATGGCATTCTCAAGGATTAGAGAGGTGATTTTTCGTGGGCCAGATTACTTTAGAGACATTGGCACTGTCATATCAAGGTGAATCCTATTATTCAGCCAGGAGTACGCAAGACAAATAGGAGAGCACCGATGGGGTATGAAATATAGAGGCAGCTTACTTACAGGGGAGGAGATGGTTAAATGCATCAGTGGGACAGAAGCCTGTAAGTATGCTGTTTGTCTTGTTAAACTTTAAAAGTTTAGGGCAGATATTGTCTCTGTCTTGTGTTCAGTGTTGTCTTAGCCATATTTTGGATAATGTAGGGTTGGCTTTTACTTAGTGAGGCCCAGCTCAAAGAAGCAAATTGTGCATGAAGCACCCAAAATTTGGCTCCTTGTAGGGAATCTAGACTATTTCTTGATAGATGTTTTAAGTTTTCATTTGAATGCTCTCAAAAGGGAAATACGTTGCCCTGATCTGCTGAATAAGTTGATGATTAATACACTGCTGAGGCACTGGGTGTCTTCAGGTGGCCTCACAGAGGTGTCTGGTAAATAAGAATGACAAAGCTGTAGCTCAAACATTGTGTAAGCCTTTGTCCGCTCTTTTTTCTCTTATTTATTTTCACTTCTTGTTGAAGAAGAACTGTAGTGTAATCATTATTATGCTTATACCCCAACCCATGTAATCGAGACATAAGCAAAATTCTCTTCTTAGGTCTTGTCTTTTGGGTGTAGCACCAACTGCATATTCGGTCTCTCCTACTGGATGTGGGAGCAAGAATAATTCCGTAGGTTTTAACACTGGGACAACCATCCCCAACTGTGCAGAATGACAAAGGGGCCCTATGGAGAGTGTACGGGTTAGAGCCATGCCAGGTAAGAGAGACATAATCTATTCATTCACTTCCTCTAACACTGTTTTGTGCCTTTTAAATTCTACAAAGTCACACGAGGCTTCTCCTGCTATGCACATTTTTGAAAGACCTCCAAGCAGAATGACCTCCTTCTCTGTTCCCGTGGTGAGAGGACACATTTCTGCCTACAGTGAAATGAAGCAAAGAATAGCATCTGCTAGTCCAGGGGGCATCTTTCAGCAGTGGAAGCTTACAGGTTTTGCCTGGTATTTCCCTCTTCCTAAAGCACATGTTAATGATTTTGACCTCTCTAGTAATTTGATTCCAAAACCAGTGTTGCAGCAGCTGAACCCTGAGCTGTCATTTTGAAGAGAAGATTATTATCACTCTGAAATCAAAGCAAAGGGCTGCTTGTTCAAGCCTGTGTGGAGATGCCTTCACGTACGGAGATCTTTCTCTCTCATCTCTGTGTCCTCACCTCTGGGCCTGCTGTCAACAGGTTCCAGTCTGGATGGCCAATGTAAGGATAAATCTGCTGCCAATTCTTTGCCTCAATGTAGTGTAAAAAAGCTCTAGGGGAGCCAAACTGGTTGAATATTTTGGGGTGATACCAAAGGAATCCTTGTACACAGGTACCTAGCATAGAGGAGTGGGTGTGTGAAAACATTTGTTTGTGGTGGTCAACAGTTGAAAGGACATTCAGGCTATTTGCAGATAGACCAGAAACTGGTCCCTGCTTGCCTTAAGCAGAAGCTGGCTCGTGCGAAAGGTCTTCTTCCAGATCTGTGTTCCCTTGGCTCCTCCCACAGTGTTAATAATCTCTAACATTTCTGTGACTCAGTGGGTTTACGATGGAAATTACGGCAGTATTTCTGGAGTCCCGGCCTAATACCTAGGCTGCGACAGGATCCTTGCCCCCACAGCTCTGGCTTTTTGCATGGCACTGAAATCAGGAGTATGTCTGCCCGGCGAGGAACTAGGGAAACTCAGAGTAAAATGCAAACCTCCCCTTTGTTCTTGAAAGCCTCTTGAAAACCTTTTCATTCATGTTTGACCTTGCAGCTTTTTTTGGATGTGTGTGGAGTCCTGGCTGGACGAGAGGGGACATAGCTTGGTGCGTTGAGCAACCCAGGTTCCGATCCAGAGGTGAGCCTTGGGAGCGGCTGACACGGAACCCTGCTGGGAAGGTAGAGCTACGAGCTCGGGACACTG
>Ga0181612_139677_pt1 | contig 10815 bp, 5 predicted proteins | sample HoacroProtozoa21_FD_119630 | JGI IMG/M metagenome (GOLD analysis project Ga0181612, IMG submission 119630) | Hoatzin crop microbial communities from Cojedes, Venezuel. Combined Assembly of Gp0051906, Gp0051904, Gp0051908 | reverse complement strand
GAGATATTCAAGACCCGCCTGGACAAGGTTCTGTGCAGCCTGCTGTAGGTGACCCTGCTTTGGCAGGGGGGGTGGACTAGATGACCCACAGAGGTCCCTTCCAACCCCTACCATTATGTGATTCTGTGATTCTGTAACGACACCTAACGTCCCTGTGAAAGTTTCAGTTGGCTTTTTCTTTGCTGTGGGGTTCTGCACACAGAAGTTGCAACTCTGGGGAATATTTTAACAACTAATAATAAAGCTCTTTTACATCTGTGTTCTTATTTGTTTTTTATAAGAATTAGAAAGCACTAGGCTTTATCTGTAAAGTTCTTCTGCAATGTCTTTGTGCATAGCAGCAGTCATATGAAAGCTTCACACAAAGGAGGAGCAAGTGAGAGGCAAACGTGTTGTACAGTTGACCCACTGTGGGTTCCTACCCCACTAGAGGAAATCTTCTTCTTCAGCTGGTGATGTGATTGGTCTGTTGTCCTAGACCATGGGACAGGAAGCCCTTGCGGTTTATAGTCTTGCATAAGTAGTGAAAAAGAAGTTGGTGTTCATACTTGCTCTTTTGATACCTATGATTTGAGTCATGCAATGCTGTTTCTTTAAGCGTGTCTCAGGGCACAGATTTTGACAAGACTAACTGTGATTCATTAAATATATTTTCCAGAATGAGCTTTTTTAAAAAAAAAACGCTTTCCCTTAATTTGATCGAGTGTATATTTTATTGTTAGCAAAGAGGTATGTAATGTACATGACTGGCTACCCTTAGTGTGTCTACTATTTTTTTAAACTTCTGTCTTTTTTCCAGCTTCTCTTATTCAATTATTGTATCTGTTTAATCCTTTCTTTTCTCTGAAGAATCCCTTTTCCTCCAGCTCTGTAAAGATTATTGAATCTCACTATTTCTAGAAGGCTGTTGGGGTGCTGAAAGCTGAAAGCACTCTTCAAGGAAAGAGTATATCAGTATATTTCCTTTGCTATCCTTTCTTTGTACATTCTAGTTTACAAATTCTACATCCACTGAGCTGCCTGACAGCTGTTTAGATCTTCTAATTTTTTTTCTTCTAGGAGGTTGCACAATTAATTAAAAATTAATTAATTTTAATTAATTAAAAACTAATTAAAATTTAAAACTAACTAAACTAATTAAAATGTCAGACTAGTTCATGTTTAAAAACAATTGTAGGATTGAATGAACTTGATATTTTAAGTAGTTCCTATGCTTCACCTGTCCAAAAAACTGTGTGTACTTGCTGAAGGACATGAAAGAGGTATCATTTTGGTTGCTTGTCCTGGGTTTGGCCAGGATAGGGTTAATTTTCACAAGAAGCCAGGAGAAGACACAGCTGGGCAGGCTGACCCAAACAAACAGGGCATTCGATACCATGTGCCATCATACTGGGTTCTATGTGGAGGAGCAGGCTGGGGGAGGTGAATCATGGCTTGGGAGTGCGCCGGGCTTCGAGCAGTGAAAGTTGTTCTGTGCATACTGTTGTTCTGTTTTGTATATTCTTCTTATCTGTATTATTGTTGCTACTGTTCACTTTTGGTTCACTGTTCTGTTAAACTGCCCTTATTCCAACTCACGAGGTTTGCCTTTTTCTTTCTGTTCTCCTCCCTATTCCCGTAGGGGGAGGGGCGATAGAGCGATCGCATGGCACTTTGTTGCCAGCCACGGGCCAGACCGTGACATTGCTAAATTTTACTTTCCATTTCCCATCCCTTCCTCAAAGTTGTGTGTTCTTCAGATCCTACCAACAAAAACAGACCTATGAACTTACTACGTAATGAAACAACACACAAAGAGAGTCTCAAAGCAAACAGCTTAAAATTTTGTGCAGACAAAAGTGGATTAGATTACAACTTGCTTTATCTGAACTTATTTTGGAAGTCACTGTTTCTGTCAATTTTAGAGCATCGTTTTACAGTTGCTAATAATTTCACCTCAGTAAAATAGAAGTGCTAGCTTCAAAGATGTCTACAGAGAGATAGTATCAAGTACTGACACTGCTACGCTAATTAAATGAGTACCTGCCATGAAAAAAATTTTGGAGATCCTCATGCTGATTTGGTGTCATATACCCTTCAAGAATAAGAAGCAGAGTAAAAAATGTATAAGAACACTTATTTCTAAGGAAAATAGCAAAGTTCTTGTGTAAGAGCATTCTCATTCAAAGTAGAATTTTAAATATACTTGGAAGCAGTTACCTGCAACACTTTTGTAAATGAAAAGCTGCTTTGAGTCTGAGCTGTAGTGCATCTGATGGTCTAGGAAATATTCATTCTAAGTTGATCAGCAAGATGGGTTGACTATTACTTTAAGAAAGATTTGAGAATAAGGGCTAATCAACCTGGCAGAAGTAGCTTTTATGGGGAAAACATCTTGTGTGTATTTCTTTACTTTAGTTCTTTAATTCCAGCTCAGATGACCAGTCTATAAAGCACTGGATTATCATCTTCTATTTACCGAGAAAAACTCCAGGTTCTGGTGAAATCTTTAACTTACTTAAACAAAAGTAGTGATATGCCTTGGTATTAAGCCAAGATGTAGCCTCTTGTCTAGCCACGAGTATTTAGATTACAACAGTTTAGATCAACATATAAGTAATATATTAATGATTATAATAAGTACATTTTGTCAACAGATAAAATAATCACAAGGAGACTGGAGCATAGAGTTGTGCAGGTCAACACTGATAGCAATTAAGCTTTTGTGAAACCTGCAATGTGAATTGCTTAGCACTGGGCTGGTGCCTGCATAGTTGATGGCATGGCATAGCAAGCACCGGGTCCAGTGACAGTCAGAACCTGAGTTGAAGTTGCACCCTTCGGCACTGCCCTTTCCAGGCTCTGCTTTTGCTCTGCTACTCATGATATTCATATTGCCAGTTCAGTCAATTCCGTCTTTCTTCACAGATCCCATGTCATCAAATACATGGGAAATCTCTCCTGGCATCATTGAAGCATACAGTGTTTTCCTCTCATAAGTTATATATTGCGTTTCCCCCTCCCCAAAAGATTTGTACCAAAACAGCATCCTGGCAATGAAGAGCAGCAAGTATTGACTCATTCTTTTGTGAAGGCTGGCAAAATACTCTTTCTTACGGAGAGAGTTGCTGACCCTTGACATCAGAGCAATGCATAAAAGTGTTGACAAACTGAATTGATTTGTGAAACAATCAGTTCCATCGTATTGTTGCAGCAGATTTGAACAGGACAAAAACTATTATCTTTCAGATGGGCAGCCAGAACATTTTAACCACTGCTTGAGATCTTATTTTTCTGGCCCCACAAAAAGAGAGGAAAAGGGATACTGAAATTCTAAATGTTTACAGTAGTATTACAGCGTTATGAAGCAGTGTGAGAGAAAGGATTTGAAAATAAAATACATTTGGAAAACTGAGAGGTAGGTTCACCTCTTTCCAAGACATGTAAGACTGGATTTACATATGAAAATAATGAAAGACAGTTTGCTAAGATACTAGACAAACCTGTGGTACCAATCCATTTTGCATGCAATGTGTAGTTCTGGTCCTCACATCACTAAAAGAGCAGAACCAAAAAATGCAGAGCATCAAGTAAAACCAGAGCTATGAAGCAACGTTCATATGAGGAATGACTAAATATAAGAGGTCTCTTATTCCTAGAAAAAGGACAGGTAAAGCCATATGTGGCAGGGATCTGCAAAACTGTGGGTAGCAGGGAAAAATGATAACGATTCTTCATTATCTCTTCCAGTACAGGACATGTGAGCAACAAGTGAAAACAACAAGCTGTGAGTTCAAGGCAACATCCAAAAAGAAGAGACTTCTTTGCATGGGGTGGAGATCAGCCATGAAGCTCATTGCCACTGGGTGCTGTGAACACAGTTTTTTACAGCATAACTTGTACAAAATTACAGGGAAAATCCAGAAAGAGACACCAGAAAAAGAACGTCGTTGTCCTCTCAGCAAGTCTCTTATGCATGACATTTTGGAGGCTGTACTTCTAGCAGTGTCCAGGCACATGTCACTGTTGGAGACAGGACTAATGCAAGATATACTAGTTGTTCAGCCCAGTATGGTCATTTCTACTATCTTCTGTTGAATTAGAGAAGTAATTTTGAGTAGGTGAAACTTTTTTCATACTATTTACACTTCAAGTGTACTCAAACACATTTTGCATGTGAATTCTAGATCAAAGTAGGGCTATGAATTCTAGATCAGTATAGGGAAAGGAAAATGCTCCAAAGCTGGACAGCAGTCTCCTCCATGTAACAAGGATTGTTCAGTTATGTTCAGGCATATTTCGCAGTTTCATTACGTCGGTGGGATCACTTCTGTATAAAATGAGTGGAAAAAAAATGTAAAGTTACTCAAAAAATATCAAAAAATACAACGCTTCCCCCCCAAAAAAAAGTGTCACAGCAATCAAATATATTGTTCCTAATTTGGTAGACAGGCAGTAGGAGAGCTTCCTAATATATATAAATGCCATTTCCATTGAATGCCTGGCAATGCTGAAAAGGCAGAAATAGCCTGTTGTCAATAAAGCATGAAAATGCTGAGATTGATTTAAAGCAAAATGGTCAAAAACAGGTTGTGTGAAAACAAATAATTACTGAACAGGTTACAAAATATTACAGCCTACACTCCACACCTGATTAGAAGGGTGTTCATCAAAATAAAAAACGTCATAGTTTTGCTTTATGATTATTTATCTCTGTGCTTAGCAACAGATGCAAATAGGATGGAGATATAAAAATCTAATTTATTTAGCATATTTACATCTTTAGATGTTACAGAATAGACTGTGTTTTCAATTACCTTCACAATTACTGATATGTACTTCTCTACTCAGTGTTTAAAAAACCCTAAGGCTGACCAAAACCAGTGTATAATGTTCTTCACTTCAGTCAATGAGCTTTAACAGAAACCAATGCATTTTAACTGAATTTTTGTTTATCTCAAGCAGCACATTTTAATGAAATCAATACATTCTTGCTGAAAGCCTCATGAATCCATTGGAAATAATACATTTTTACTGAAACCAATATACAGTTTTGTAATGTCTGTATGTTTTAGTGAAAGCATGGCAATACATTTTAGCTGAAACCAATATGTTTCTCCAGGACTGATACCAAAGAAACCTTATTTTACAGTGAAACCAATGCATTCTTAGTGAAAATGATATTGCATATTCCTGAGCCTACACTGTCGTGCTAAATGAAAGCTATGTTTTATTTTAGTGAAGAAATTACATACTTTCAAGATTATCTTAAAACTAAGAGTTTTGCAAAGCTTATATTTCAGTATGTACATAAAGCAAGAAGCAGCTCATAAGAAGTCATTCCTAGATAGATCTATCTCTTTGGTTTTACATTTTATGTAGACTTGCAACATATACGCATTCTATCAAATGAGTAATGATAGAGATAGGAGTTTATTTTCATTCTCAATAGACTTTCACTAAATCTTTTTTTCCACTTTGTATACAAACTGTCTTATTTTAAGTCAGCATTATGGGTGATTTACACTTCAGAGCAGAGGAACCGAACAGTGGTTAATGATTTTATTGTAGACTAGATGTGATTTAGTATGCAAGAATTTTTTGTAAGAATTGTTTACAGTACATCAGGTTTGGTATTTTTCCTGACTTTTTGACTAAAGATGTGCTGATCTGCATTACTTAGAAATATTTTCAGTAGTCTGGTACATGTAGCTAATGATTTGTGATCCTTCTAAGCATTTTAATCGATGCAATTAATGTGAATTAGAAGGCTCCATCTGAATCTCGACAGGTCTGAAGAAATGCATAATCTACTTAAAATACATAGTTTTTTCTTCCTTTGTCTTTTCAGCACAAAGAGATAAAATAGGCAGACCAAGAAAACCAGTAATACGGTGACCTTCAATAAAACTGTTTCAGTGTTACATGATACAGCACGGAACCACAGGGCTGTTAAATAAGAAGGACCAATTTTATACCATTACTGTTCTCACGCACATCAAAACACGATATTCAGTTAAACTAAATATAGCATCATTTCCTAATGAGAATCCAATTTTGATGAAAGATTAAAGGCATTTACCATAGCTCAATAAACTAAAAAATGAGCTGTGTGACTGCAATGTGTTATGACCTAGAAGTCCAGATCCTAAATCTGATCATTCACAAACTGAAAAGAGCAGAGGTTTTCCCCATCTTCAGTGTTAATTAGCTCAGAGCTGTAATTTATTTCCTTAAGATGACCTTCACTGAGGAAATATTAGGGCTTTTTCCACCACGGTATCCACTTTTGACTCCACTGTTCATGGGATCCTTGATGGAGCACCGAAGACACTAGCAAACAACACAGAGCACTCCCAATTCATCAGCTCCAGTTCAGAATTCCTATCTCTGCACATGGGTTCCTGACATTTCAGGAACTAAGGAAAATAGGCTAGCCATCACAAAGTTTTTCTTTGCCAAGCTTGCTGGTTTACAGAGCTGACCTACTTACAATCTTTACAAAAATAAAATGGACATTTTATCTCTGAAGTTATGCCTAATCACATCTTCAAAGAATTTCTTGCCCTGCTAATGATGTTTGAGAAATAATGAATAAAATGTAAATGCAATGGAAAGTCAGAGGGAAAATGCAATATTGAGGAAAATATATAGTCCAATTAAAATGATTAGCATAGAAAAGGGTAGCCTATATTCCTCCTGCAGCTGCTCACTGAATGATTTTCTTCGTGTACAATAGGTTGCCTTGGGGGCAATTGATCCACTTCCAGAAAGTATAAGCATTGGTTTCCAAAGCATCTAAAAAAAGTGTAACAAGACAATGCACTATTCCACTATTGGATTTTACCTCTCCTCATTATTTAGACCCCTCTAGCAATTTTCCCTTAATAAGTTCCTATAGTGCTTTGCTGGATTCTTTTTTTCTATAATATATTTTGTTTTTCCAGATAAATGGGGTCTACTCATCTTGACATGACTTCTACACCACTTTTTTCTAATTACTGTTCTTGGTGCCATACCATTTCTCGAAATTATTATAGAATAAATGCTCTTATATTTATTTTAGAATCCCACACAATGAGGAAGGATAGAGTTAGTAGCTCAATTTCATCCATTTCTATGCCCTTATTAGAACATGTTTGATTTTAAAAATAAATTAAAGTTTTGGACTTGAAGTATAATCTTAACACAAATAACTATGCACCAGATACCTAAATGTGACTGAACTAAAACCAAAGCAGAAAAGAATTTTAGTACTCCACTTGAATCTCAGGTATCAGTTGTAAGTTGTCATGATCACAGAAACAAACAGGTTTTAATTCATGATAAGTTTTAAAGGCATTTAATAGCAACCACAGGAAACTGGCAGTCTGGTTTCCATAACTCCATTAAGTGTATGTTTAATGTGATGTTTTGTAGTGCTGACATTCAAACAAGACTCAAAGCCTTGGCTGATCAAACACAGCAGTCATGGAGACAATATGTATACTTCATGCATGTAATACAGAAGACATGATAAAGATCATTAATAGGATATATGGTCACAGCCTCCTGTCCTCATTTTAACAATCTCAACAAAATCATAAAGGCATGGAAAAAAGTTGCAAGATCCATTTAGATCTTTGGAGACCTGCCTTTGGATAAGAGATTCAAGCATTTGGCACATAACAACAGGAAGATTAGAGAGGACTTGATTATGGTGCTTAAAAGTCAATGCAGGGAACAGATTTACGGTAGGAAGTATCTTGCAAACCAAGACGCAAGGAGAGTTAAGTTTGTGAAACTGATACTAAGTCTGAAATGAGGGGCAGGAGGAGTATTCCAATGAAATGTGATTAACGACTGAAACAGTTAATCTAGGAATCCAATTCTATGTGTTTTGGACTCTTTCATCTAACTCCAAAGGTAGTGCTCTAGCTTGACAAGGAGAATGGAAGTGATAGCAATATTTCTGTTTTCAGATCTCAGGCTATTTTGCACAGCAGTTCAGTTTAAGAGACATACAGGTTTCTCTTGTTGTTAATAAAAATCAACACAATTCCATAAAAGATACATGTTAAGAATTCTAATCAAACATTATTAAGACTCAAAGAAGGAAACCCTACAGAACAGTGTTTCAGACTTAGCTAGATATAACAGAGCAGGAGAGAAATCGAGTATCCAGACTGTCTGTTTCACACTACATTGAAATGAAGATTTAACTTTTAAAAAGTTTTTCTGTATTTACTTATAAGACAGTAATTAGATTTTTTTTTTAAGTATGGTTGTCATTTGGGATTACGTTTCTGAAGTTAACAACAGGAAAAACAAAAGAAAAAGATACAGGAAACCTTCCCTACCTTATCATACATAGGGGTAGACCGACCTTATCTCCTGAACGATAAATGCTCTTCCAGACTCTGCTCCTATTCACAACACTACTTCCTATCACTAGATACAATATCTTCACCTTTTGATGTTCACAATGATTCTTCTCCTGAAGACCAATTATCTTTAAGAGACAGAAATTTCACCTCTCCTCTCTCCTGCATTTTCCTTCCACTAACTGTTATAGCATTCTGATTCAAAGGAAAATATACTTTATTCCTAAAACATAGTTCATGCCTAGTTTAAAGCTAAAGGAAGGACCTTCTGGGAAAAACTAGGGACGAATAAGATCTAATAGAACACCAACAACTATCATCCTCTTCACAGAGATCCCTTCACATTGTCTTTTTCTATGGCAGCCAATATCACTGTCCTTTCCTTCATCAGTTGTCATATTTATGCCACAGGTACCCTTTAAAACACTATCCCGTTCTGTTTCTGTCCCCAAAAAGGTCTTCATAGTTGATGAAGTAGTCAGGAACAACACCTTTCCAGAACAGTACCTAGCAAAATCTTAGTTAAGTAATTGTCACACTGCTAAGTAAGATCACTGCTGCTAGGCTGCTTTGCAGAGATTAGATTCAAGGCAAAGATCATATGATGCAAAATGTGTGGATAACAGAAATAAAGGAAATGGTGACATCTCAGATGGACTTGTGAAAGCTTTCTGCAAATACATTTTATTGGCCTGGGCTTGAACGGAGAAATACATTTTATGGTTATGACTGACTGAAGTCGTACAAAGAAAGCTAATGTCACTTGTTAGGAGATCCTGTTTTCAGATTATCAAATACACAACAGAACTGCTGCACATAAATTGCTCCTTTATGGAGAGTGTAGACTGGAGAGTTATCTGGCAGAGAAAAAAAATTAGCATGGTTAAATGTAAAACTACCTAAAGCACTGCAAACACAGGTTTTGAGATCTAAATGAACTGCCACGTTTAATAATGATGCACTGAGCTTTATTAAAAACGCTGAGTATTTCATATCCCCCAGAGTCCTTTCTATTGAAATACTAGCACTGTAAAAGCTATCTCCTCCTAATAGAAAAATTGTTTCAAATACTCAGCATGTTCACTTGGGGATGCTCATGTAAAGGTAGGTCTAAAGTTGCTCTGATAAGACAGAACAGTCTTTGTCAGTAATTAAAATCTCTACTAAAGGGTGAATGTAACTCTCCTTAAAATCAGTGAAAATATTTGCATCACTTCAGAAAGTCCTATATCCAGCCACTAGTGATTTACATTATGTTCTTCCTATTAATTTCTGAAGGATGCTCCTTAGAAAAAAAAGTACATGACATTGTGTCCCATGTGGTACACTGAGAATTCTCCGACATTTCCTATTCACAGAAATTGTCCCCAGTTGAAATTCACTTTTGAGTTGTTTGGTCCCTGTATCATGTCATCTGTTCACATCTAAGGCTCAGAAAAATTTGCTAGCTGGCACAGCCTGGTGACAAACAAATCAATGGCTTTCATTTTGCTGTTGGCATGCCTGACAGGGTATGTGACTATCGGATGTCAGATTCTTTTTAGGCTGGATTTATTGATCAAGTCTACCCAGAACATTTAAAGCCTTCCCTTGTGTTTTGAGGTATATGGAAAATGGCTTGCTGCTCAAGGTTCCACAGAAGCTGAGTTATTCATTTTTGCTTGTCATTAGTGTCTTTACTGGCAGCTGTATGATAATCATGTCTCTTTTCTTCCTTTCAGCCAACTTCTGTCAAATATCCTTTCTCATACCTATGTACATTAAATAGTCTCACACAGAGTCGGTAAAATGTTCTGTGCAAGGTAATTGTGGTTGCTGTTAAAAATCATCTTGTACAGACCTTTCTAATATGTCCTGAAGAACTGAGAGTATTGTTCGAAGAACAAAGGAATAGACTGACAATCCTTGATTTGCTCCTTTCCATGTTCATTCACAGGATTTGTTCATGATAAAATTTTCTGCTTTTTCTCACTGGCGACAAGAATCTGGAATGCTTTTGACATCAGAGCCCTCTGGCATTTCCATTTTATGTCAGATGTATTGCCTACCACCCTCTGTTATTCTTTAAATACATGGCAAGCTGCAGGGTGTCAGTCCATCCTGCATCCAGCACATCACTTCTTTGTCATGGGATTTCATTAGAAGATCTGAGCCTATAGCAACAATCTGTATCTTTCGTGCTTTACCTGCTTGACTTGGTATTTCACAAAATGGTCTAAATTTTCAGTAACCAGCTCTGCTCCTGCAACATGTACTTAATCAATAGCATGCTGAAGAACAACATGTATCGAATAACGTAGTCAATCCACTCATGCTGATGTGTGGCCTGAAATTTGCCTGGGTCGCTGCATCACTTCTTCGCAAGAGTTAGGGGTGGCATTTAGGCACATGGGCTCTCTGCCTTTAGCATACTGTGTGCATGTCCCTACCGTTCCGTAACTTATTGCTGTCTTGGCGGCCTCTGATAAAGATG
>Ga0181612_129364_pt1 | contig 10815 bp, 6 predicted proteins | sample HoacroProtozoa21_FD_119630 | JGI IMG/M metagenome (GOLD analysis project Ga0181612, IMG submission 119630) | Hoatzin crop microbial communities from Cojedes, Venezuel. Combined Assembly of Gp0051906, Gp0051904, Gp0051908 | reverse complement strand
TACTGGTGCTTTGGGTTATTCCTCCCCAGGTGCAGGACCCTGCACTTGCCCTTGTTTATCTTCATCAAGCTGCTCTGCGCCCAGCTCTCCAGCCTGTCCAGGTCTTGCTGAATGGCAGCACAGCTTTCCCATGTACCAGCCACTCTTCCTAGTTTTGTGTCATCAGCAAACTTTCTGAGGGTACACTCCAATTCTTCATCCAAGTCATTGATGAATGATTGTAACAACAATGGTAAAAGGCAGGGTGGAATCTCTTCTGCAAGAATGAATCGTCTAACAATTCTGTGTCCAAGAATATTTCAATATATTTTATGTGCCAGTATTAAAACACATACAGCTCTAAAGGTCATACGTTCCATTTATGAGGTTAAGGCCAACTTGCTCCTGAAAGAAAAACTGATTCATCTTACACACCCATTTTACAAACTTTTAAATGATCAGATTAAATTTATGTAAATTTAAAATTGCAATGATGGCAGTTTTCTCTCATCATGAGAGTAAGGGATAAGTGTTTACATACCAAATATTGGTAACCATCTGGATCTATGTGTGTATACATATGTACACACACAGAGCAGTAACTTTTGAATAGGCATGCTTATGTTCTTTCATTCTTAATAAAAAGGATTTCCTTCCTTGTTCCGATTTTCTGTATTTCACTCTGCTAATTCAAATCAAGATACCACTGCAACCTGTGCTTCCTTGGCAAGTCCCTATTTCCCGTTCCTTTTTTTAAAAGATCTTTTGCTTTTTTTAATAACTCCAATATGTAAGCAGATGCAGAGATATAAAAGAAGCTTGCTGAGGATATGAAGGCTGAAATTTAGTTATTTGTACAACATCAGCGTAATACCACACATTAGTACTGTTGTTAAAAAACATTTCACTGAGAGAAGCGTGTGACAGATTATGACAACATCTAGCATTTTCCTAAAAATAATGAAATTCATTTTCTGATCCCTTAGCAGACTTGATGAAATGTAGCAGTTTCTGGAGTATCAGTAACACACACTTTCAAAATCATAGCATCTCCAGTTTCTTCAGTACTGAGTATTTTCAAACCTATTGCCAGCTTGAAAGTAAATGGCCACGCTCTGATGTGGCTTACACTGGAAGCATCCTAACTAAAATCAATGGGATTCTACTGAGTGAAAGTCAAAGCAGAATTCAGCCCAAAGGTTCTGACTGGGAAAATTTATGTTAGGCTTCCACGCCTCACAGAAGCTTACTTTTTGTGGCTTGCTCCCCTGCTCCTGTGGATGTCGAATGTATTCTTTGGCTGAAAGAAATCTAAAAAACTCAGGTCCTTTTTTGTTCAACTGAAACCACACAAGTTTGGAGAATCTCACATAAACAGACACATGAGACCCTTTGGTAAAACTGCAGACAACCGTTCTAATTTTTTGTTACATTGGAAAAACAAGCTTAGCTTGTTTTCCTGACTGTTCTCTTATAAACTCAGCCACCCAAGGTCTTTATAAATAGAGGAGAGGTTAACAGTTTAAAGCATGGGGATATATTTCTCCCATAGGAATGCTGAAGTGGAGCACACAGACATTCACCTGACGATAGAATTTTTATCCCTGGGACAAAATCTCTGGAGTCACTAATTCCCTGTATATTTCTCAGATTGCTTTTCCACAGAGTTTTGCCAGAAGTTAACCTTAATGGTTGGCTGAGTTAATTACAACTTGCCCTGATGACTTCAGAAAGCGTCTCTTCTGTATTGCAATTATAACAGCCTGCATCTTTCTTCTACAGGGATGTTTGTTACCTAAATGGAGCAGAAGCAGTACTGTAATTTGAGTTAATATTTTAATATGGTTAATGTGATGATCTATCCACGCAATAAACACACAGAAAATCAAAAAAAGGATTACTGAATTTATTAGGAAGGAGAGCTGTGTGTATTTTAGCATGATAAGGTTAAAGCATTTAGAGTCAAGACTTTCAGCTCAGTAAGCATTAATCCATTTACTTTCACTCCAGTAAGTAGCAGCGGTCTCTGATCCTCAGATTGCAGTAAGTGATGAAGGATGCTTTTGCAAACAGAGATCTTCATCCTCACACGCTACTCAGAAAAACCTCTTATTAACTCCAGTGGAAACATCACTTGGGTTAGGGGAAGCGGGATCAAGTCATTCGTTGCATTTTAATGAATAGAAACCTCTTCAGATTCTTGAAGGGAAAAAAATGCTTGAACAGAATAACTACAATAGAAAGTCTTAAACTATTGCTCACTGTAACTTCGAACCGGGCTTACATTTTGTGATGTATAAAATCCAACTTGCGACAGCGTAATTGCAGACAGCTCACTCCAAAGAGGTGCAGACTACACCTGGTAGGAACGCTACGGGCACTGCCTCAGGTGCAGTAACCAGCAGTTCACGCCAACACGCGCTCCAGAATGCAGACGTTATGGGCAATGGGATTAGAACCCATGAGATCAAACAATCAGTAATCTCAACCTCCAGAGAGGCAAAACAGCCCAAAATCCTCCTGCTGTATCAGATTTCAGTAATAGGAGTACCACGTGCAGGGCATGCATATTTATCATATTCTGCTCAGTTTCCCAGTGTTCCTACTTCACTTATCCCTCTGCATATTCTCTTCTAGCTTCATTCAGTGAGGTCATGAAACCAAGCAAATTATGAGAAAACAGGCATTCTGTATGCAATACAACAAGCCAGGTTATTTTACTTCTTCAGAGCTCTTGGCTTGCCTATTGTACACTATGCATTCTGCCTTTCAAATCAAAGCATCAGAGTGGATCAGCGTTAGGATTTCATACTGCATTGAACAGCAAAAGTATGGATGAAGAAGAGTTACAGCCACACCTTAAATCCTCTCCTCTTCCCCTATATTCCCAGTCACTATCCTACCTTCAGTCAGCTCTGAGTCAGAGTCCACTGAGGGTAGAGATTAACAACAAACCTACCCAGTACATGTAACAACTTTCTGGACTAAAACCTTCTAAAGAAGATACAGTTTCCTGGTACCTGAACAGGAATTATAGTCCCTTGGAACGAGCTGTCCTTCTAATTTTCTACAGGAGGTTTGAGGAGTTGCCATACTGAGCTCACACAGTAGCCCCTGGTAACGGCTGCCGTTATGCAGCAATGCCTTTCAAAGCGTGAGGATGGGGACTGACACTTTACTATAATCAGAGTTGTCCCATCATGAACTGCACTTTCAGGTGCAAGACCTAAACCTGTCCCAGCACCCACAGCGATGATGTTCTGCTATGTGCTACCCATCCAGGATTCACAAGCATGCCTCCTACAGAAATCCTTCTATGCTTCAGAGACATTTACTCTCTCACAGATCCTTTAGGCAATCATCAACTGATTGCCTAATACATTACATCAGCCCCTGTGATATCTCTGTGATTTTCTGCTACTAGCCCATAACAAGAGCTCATGTTAGACTTGTGGGACCTCCAAGCAGCCACTAAGCCATAGATTCTCTTCTTCCTCCCACCCACCCACCGCCACTATTGCACTATAATCTATTTTATTCTAACACTCCTCATGTTACTCCAGAGATTGGGGCCACAAGTAGTCACTTCAGTTTGACTGCCTGCCACTCCCGCCTCACACAGAGAAGCGTAAGGTCTCCTGTCCTACAACACAACACAGCCCAGCAGGCCAGGCACCACCAGAAGGGAAGAACGTGACCTGTTCCCAGCTTTCTCTCAGAAATCCAGGACAAGTTTCAGTACATCATTTCACCTTCTTTCTCTGTTTCTCTCCCAACCTTCATTTCAGATGGAGGTCTGTGGGCAGGGACCTTCTTAATAACCGTTCCCTGTGGAGTTCACAGCTCTAGCTGGGGCCCTGTCCAATCCTACCAACTGCAGCTGCATTTTCTACCTGTGAGAGAGGGCAGGGGAGAAGATGGCGTTCCCACAGAGTCATCAGTAGGATGCTCTTCTGGAAGGCACTCAAATGCTAAGTCCCTAGGCCAGGGTAGAGACCTCTTGGCTGTTCTGCTAGGTAGGAGTCCTGGGCTAAGTGGCTCACAGGTCCTCCCTCTTCCCCCCACTTTTATATTCTTCAGACACTGTGATCCTTAACTTCTCCCAATAGTCTCCTAAAATTTCCAAGAACTTTCATACCTTTTTGATGTTTCTCTGTCCTTTTAGCCCTATCTTAACACATCATTTTTTGTCTACATGAGCTTCTTCACTGTTCCCTGCTGATCTCCTTTTGAATTCTGTTAGCCAAATAGCACCATGCAAAAGGGGAAGCACATACATGTGCAGCAAAGGGGAGAGCTCACTTGTAAGACCTCTCAGTTATTTTGGTGGGAGATTCCAGATCTCTGCTATGCAGATATGCATTTGCCTTGGAGTGAAGTTATTTGAGGTAAAAACCTCATCAGATAAAGTGTGGTTCCTAAAATTTGCACCTTAAAACTGAATAATTAAAAAAAAAAAGTAGTGAGTGGTTCTGAGCACTTGACTGTATCTTCTATCAACATATAGCTAGTTTTTTCTGGTTTTTCTGCCAACACGCTGACTGCTCGCTTTTCTCCTCCATCCCACACAACTGCACAAAAAAATTTCTTTATTTGTCAAGATTGTTATATTCAAGAAAATACCATTCACAGACTGACTGCATGAAAACAAAAATCAGGCACTAGCCCCAGTCACCCCATAACAGCCTTTAAATCACCTAGCTATTCTTTATCTAGCATCGTTTCCTTCCACCGGTGAAGTATCTGAGCATCTTCCAACAATTCTTTACACACCATAGCAAGCACCTGCTATGTCCAGTCTCATCCCTTGTACAAAATGACCTGTTCTGTTCATAACACATTGTATTACTTGTCTTAGGGCAAGGACGTAGTGCAAGAAGTGGATCAGCTGGAGGACTTGACAGGTCTTGGCTCTGCCCCTGGGAAATGGTCCTCCGTTTCCTATATTGAAAGCATTTGCCCTTGTACAATACAGTTTGATTAAACTAGAGGAGTAGCGGTGAAAAACACCTGTCAGCACAATGGGGGTACAGATCTTGAAACTAAAAGCAGGATTGCCTCCTTCCTCACCATCTTCCCAAGAGACCCTCCCACCCATCTGCTCCAAAGGTATGTGAAACAGAAAATATTTGTGGTATGGTATTTGTCATCATTAATTAATCCTGAATTAAATCACAGACAATAGCTCTATTACCATAAGAAGGCATCCCTTTATATAGCAAAAATATTACAGAATTCCATACCATTGGCCATAGCAGCTAATAACCAATTTCACTTAGACTTTAGTCTTACGCTAAGAAAATGTGACCAATACACTGCGATGAAAACAAAAATCGCAAAGTTAGAATTTCATTTGCAACATAGTGAGTGGAAGATTAGGACATACATCTCTAGCACTTGCCCTGGGAATTTCACAGCAGATTTTCTAAGGTATATACTCCCTAGGTAAGTGATAAAGATTAAATCACTTTAAGTTCTTTCAAAGGTTCTGAAAGTTCATACCAAACCCAATTTTGCTCAGCTTCTACAAATTTTCTTCTTTGTTCTATTAGGTTTCAGAGACCACACATTGGAAGGAGGCGAATTTGCACAGAACAGCTATCAAAGGTGAAAGGACACAGCAGTGGAAGCGACACTCTGCTCCGGAGGAGGTGCTGCCGGATCACCTGCAGTCCCCAGGCTTGACACCAAACAGTTTGGGCTTCCCAAACTTATAAAAGCCCACAGGGCACGCAAGCACTTCGTCTCCAAACAGCCTTCTGTGGAAGACTACTGCCACACAGATCCCAGAGCTCTTGAAGGACAGCTTGCTGAAGAGATGAAACATCTATCCCACATTTTATTTAATAAAAAGGATTTACAAAAATCCAGTCTGGCACCAGCTCACATCCCTCCTTGAAATATTAGACTGAAACAACACCAAAGCATCCTACCACATGCTTTCCTTTTAAGGTAAGGGCTGCTGAAGTATAGTGAGTCACTACATGTGACAGGCTAACCAGAATAGATTTTTTTTTTTTTTAAGTGGAGCTTTGAGTATAATAACTATTACATGATGCACTATGCATTGCCAATGTCAAGTTGGCTTCAGCATGTATCTTTCTTTTCCACTGAATGAAAGTAAAGTAGGATCTCACTTTACACAGTTCCTAATTTACCAATCCTGTTAGTGGTATGTGTGTCTAATGGGGATTTTGACAGTAAAACAGTCTCGTTAATGGCTCATGATTTATTACATTGTTCACCACTTCCTTAAATCTTTTTTATTTTAGAAAAAAATAGATATTTTAGAGCCGAGTTGTATTTTCCTAAGATCTTCACCAGCATTACTAGACTATACCTAACCATCTTCATTGACAACTCTAAAGGATACAAGCTCAGGAAAAGTCTGATGAGGCACCTATAAAGCAAAATAACATTTGAGTGACACAAGATAGACAAAATTTAATTAATAGTGAGAATAGGGTAGACAAGAAAAACTAAATTTCTCAGTGAGGATGAAAACATTTACACAGGATGTTTCTTAGTACAGCCAAACTCCAAGCCTGTATCAAAGATTACAAGTTACCCCTGCAGGAGGGATTGCAATACTCAAAACCACCCAGAAACTGTAGATAAATGACTGAACATGACTTTACTGACATGCTCAAAAGAATCAAGGAGATGTCTAATGAGCAGTGAAAAGGGAGGATAATACGTACATGGCACTGATAAGAAAGGAAAGCACATTACATACACATCTTCATCTGTATTATAGCTTTGTCCACCCACAAAATGCAATGTATTTAGGGAAACACAAAAAAAGCTATAGCATCAGATCCTGACCATTTACCCCAAAACAGGGCCCTGAACAGGAAAGAAAACACCACAAAAAACTTACTCAATATTTCTGAAGTGATTCACTTCAAACATCTCTATTCATGATTTTGCGCTAACTCCCCTTCCAGAAGCGCCAGTTCCACTTCGAGCATCCCAATTCCATACCCCACGCCATATATTGCCATTACTGTTTCTAAGCCGTTAGGAACTTGATTTTGCATTGAAGCTACTTGTTCCAGAGAAGCCTATGAAACATTCGGGGTTTTTTTTTTTCTTTCTTATTTTTCCTTTCTTTGCAATCCATTTTCCTTTTCCTTCCATCCTCTTCATGTCCAAGGTCTGTTTTTTCCATCTCTCCCAACATACCTGCCAGATAGCACCTTTAATTTCCTTTTCATAATTTCCTTCTTTATTCCTTTCTGGTTCTTTATTACTTACCCCTACTCACACACACCTTGGATCATCAATCAAAATCTTCCTACCTAAAGTCTTCTCATCTTCTTAAATTTAAAGCAAGGGGGTTGTCAGATCATCTTTAAAGGCACATTTTTTACTGTAGCCCAGCTCAGATTTTATTTACAAGGGTTTTTTGATGTGTAAAGAAAATATTTTGAGACAAAAGAGAACTGTAGAAGCTCCGTAGCAAAAACACCACTCTGGGCCCTATCCCTCCGTGGTCTCAAGTGTGGGCAGACTGCCTGCATGCAGAGAGCACATTCCAATTCCCTGCGACTGCTGGGAATCTGTAATAGCAAAAGCAGGGCTGGTCTCATATATCATTGTGTCATCTATCCACAAGATACATTGGAGGGCTCAGATTCTTCCTCCTCCCTTTTTTTCTTTTCCAAAGGAAGTGACTGATTTCTAGAAAATACTTTGGATCTTTTAATTCCCTGGGACTTCACATGAGTGAGGCACCATGTCCGCTCAGCTACATGTTACACAATTAGGATCTATGACTAAGTTACTACATTTCAGTTTTGAGCCTACCTTTTCCTATGTAATGCTGGTAACAGATCTAGAATTAAAAGCCCAGAGACTCAAGTGTTCCTTTTGCCCACACACAGCAAGCAGCTGTTTCAGCTCCTCACTAGCACAGCATCTTTCAACCCACATTCTGTCTGGCCAAAGAGATTTGAGCATTTTCCTTCCTTCAAGAGGCACTAGCATTGGATGGGCTGGTACTACAGGAGCCGGTGTTACTTGACAACACTGGAAGTAATTTAACTATATTTAAAATAAACTAAGAGGTGACTTATGAACAAGATTTCAATTTCTTCTTTGTCAGTCTTAATAGCAGAAAGACCTGTGATGACAGGTAACTGGTAATTTCAAAGGTAATTACAGTGACATTACTGATGGATGTTTGCGCACATGCTTCTCCTTGTAAATTGGTGCCAGAGGAGTATATGGTGAACTACACAGGTGGCATAACAGTCTTCTTGTAAACTGACTTAGGTAGCATCCGCATGGTCCTGAACGCAAAAAGTGTCATGACGGCTTGCAAAGACCAGGCATGTATTCTTGGCACCTCTGCTGCAAAATTTCTGTCAGAAGACAAGGCAGCACTGGCTGAGCTTGAAGAAGTTCAGTCACCACCAGCTTGTATCTCCTCGTTGAACTGGATCCACTAGTAAAATTCTGCCTTTCTTTTTCCTCCAAAAGAATGCAAATGGATGTATTTTATCACATTATGAGTGTTGTCCCAAAAAGTCAAATGGTCTGTACATCCTTCCCTTTCAGTTCCGTATTTAGTAAAATACTCTAGGTACAGCTTAACTGTAATTGCTCGGTTTAGAATAGTTTCACCTACTCTGAAAAGGTAGCTGGAAGTACCCTGACCAAGGGACTAAGAGGTTGCTTAACTTGACTTCAGTGCCTTATGCTTTTTTATTCTTAGTATTTTTTTTAAATCATTTCTCACAACGGCCACAACTGTAACTGTAATCAGTAGCGTATCTCCACCAGGTTAAAAACACATATGTGCATTTGGTTAATTACAGTGCATTTGTTTTCTGCACATCCTGGGTAAAATTCAGAAACTCTGAATGTGTGCCTCTGTACAGCTGTTATTGCCTACTACACGCAGGAGACATCCAAGACCAGAGCTCTTCTGCATAGACTTCTGTTTTAACTTGCTATTTTTCAAGGTCATTCAGTGTATGACTGTCATTTCAGAGCAGGGAGAGAGAAAAAAACAAAAATGTGCACCATAACAAGACCTGTAGTGTTAGGGACAAGGGTTTTATTCTTTGATACCAGCATCTTCTGGGCTTGATTATCATGCACTTTCCTCAGTTGGACAAAATAAATAACTAAAGAGAACACCTTAGAAATTAGTAGAAACTGGAAAAAAATTATTCTATGTTTGCTTTCATAGTTAACTGGAAAAATATTCCTAAATAAGCCTAGCGCATATTCCATCATTGCTGATTTTAAAACAGAGTAATTTACAACCGTAAATCTTTCCATGAACTTTCTCAATTGTCCTAGTATTTTAAAACCAGATGATTCAGACTTGTCAAAGACAAATGCAATAATGACTCTTCCACCGATATAAATAGAAAAGAATTAATATCACAAGAATAATCTTCATGTGCAAGTATCAACTCAGAAAAGCAGCTTTTCAGCAAGTAAAAGTTTAATTCCCGTACAGTACAAAAACACAAAAGCAATTGATAACTTGAAGAAAAATGCTATCAGAAAGACAGGCAGGTAGTTTTTGCCAACCCTAAATAACCCATTTAAGAAACATTTAATAAGAAAAAGACCACAGTTTCAGGCCAGGATTAGATCAAGACGTCAGTAAGAACGAAAATAACTCTCCTTTGGACTTGATTTGAAATCTTTTCCCAGAACTGCACTGGTGGTAAAGAAGTTGGCTGTATCTGTTTCTACTGTTGGGAACTGTTCTGGATGATGGGCAGATGGGCTCATCTGGCCGTTTCTCCTTGGGACTATTTTGGACTGTGAAGAACCACCCATCGCTGCTCAGAATAAAGTCACCATTTCCCTTATCACAGCAGCAAAATCACATCTAGGAAAAAAAAAGTAAATCAGCTTTCACTCCTTGAATTTCAATCAGTTTATGCAAGGTCTGGAGGTGCAAGTGTAAATCAGAACCAGCATTAACTTGTAACCAGAGAAACCCCACAGGGAAATATGGTACCAATGAACAAGCTCTTGGGAGAGAAATATGCCCCCATCACTTAAGGAACTGATTGCTAGACCTTTGCTCAGGAGGTTCTAAGTGCTCACTAGCAACTTCACTAGCTGCTACTCTGCATGGATGTCAACATCAGCTGAGTATCAGGCAGCCGCAGATGGAGTTAAAGAAGTACAATTCAAAACAAAGAAAAGAAGCCACCTTAGGCTAAGAGTCAATATCCTAAACAGCAAAAGCTTGCATCCCTACATGGTGTTCCCTTTACGTAGGAAAAGAAAATAAAATCTTCTGTCCAGTATACTTCAAACCTAGAACCTAAGCAGCTTAGTATCATAAAAAGCTTGGGGAAGGGAAATAGGAGACACAGGCAGCTGTCTCTGTTAGGAAAGTCAATCCCAGAGCACAGAGACCCTTAGGGTAAAATTCTCCCTTCCCCATAGAGACAAAGCCCTATTCCCTCTATCACCAGCTGATTAGTTCTCCTGTCCCACTAGCATGGATTAAGGGATCCCACTTGGGTTATCAGCCCTCCATTCAGAGGCCACCCCCCACGTAGCTGAGCCCTCCTTCCTTCTGATCATCCAAACCCCCGTCCTCAATATGGCCTGCTTTTTCCGCTGGACAATCTCACCACAAAGGCTTGAAACCAAAGTGACAAAAAGTTTTAGCACCCCAAATAATATCACATTTTACAGGCATTTCCTTGACCCTCCCCTTATTTTGGTATTTTGCCCAGCACAGGCACAGTGATGGCATGAGTATCTTGGAAAGTGATGAAACAAACCAGTGACCTGAGATGCATCACCTGGCTTTCAAATAGTTAACTGTGAGCTAGCCTTGACAAGTTTTAG
>Ga0181612_115856_pt1 | contig 10815 bp, 5 predicted proteins | sample HoacroProtozoa21_FD_119630 | JGI IMG/M metagenome (GOLD analysis project Ga0181612, IMG submission 119630) | Hoatzin crop microbial communities from Cojedes, Venezuel. Combined Assembly of Gp0051906, Gp0051904, Gp0051908 | reverse complement strand
TTTTTTTTTTTTTTTTTTTTTTTTTTTTTTTTTTACTTGTCACTCACAAAAGAAAATAGGAACTTCTGTTCGAGTGCCTTCACTGTAAATTATAAGAAATTATTACAAATTTCTTTCTATTTTTCTTTTTTTTCTCTCCCCCTCCTTTAAAGGGAGCCTTTCTGGAGAGAATGGTGTTGCTAAAGATTTAAAAAAATAGAATGCAGGCCGCCCCCCAGACATAGCATAGTCCATATATTACATTGGGTTTTATCTGCTCCAACAGCAAGTGGAGCAAATTTCAGCAGACAGGATAACATTGTTGTCACTTTCTTATTATGGTCATTTTTGTGCAAGTTCCTTTTTGGAAACTAGTATGAAATAGTACAACTTCACCAGACTTTCCTGGGATAGTACTAGTTTACACCAGCTCCAATTTTCAAGCTTTTTCTCTAACTACCAGTATGATGTATGGAAACAATTAGAAGAGATTTAAGCAAAAGACTGATGGCTTTCTGTCGTTATTCCATGCTTTCTTGTACCATTTTTGCCAATTTACAGATGACTTGCTTATGAACCCAGTTTGCCCTCACGGTATCATAACTAACCTAGGGGCCAGTTCCTGCTATGCTAAATCTATCACTTCGTGCAACAGCTGCATCTGAAATTGGATGAGAAATATAGATTTACTGCAGAGTAGCAGCAAGCAATCATTAGTACTGAACTTGCAATCTTTATGAAGTTGGAATTCCCATGGGGCTTTGATTGAAGTGTCCAGAATTCACTTCTACAGGTCATATATTAACAGAAAATAGTGAGGCAAATGCTAGTAGGGACCCTCTTGATCCTCAGAATACTCCAGGAATGGTAAACTATAACATCATACACTAATATTGGGATACCAGGAATAAAAGTCCTTCTACAAAGAACAGAAATTAACTGTTATTTCAGCCTTTTCCACTTATTTTCAACTAGATATATTCCCATCCCTTGCTTTTTTTTTTTAGAACAGAATGAGAAACACTCTTCCAGCCAGTATGAATGTGATATTTTAAAAATATTTCCCTCATTTAAATTAGAATGAAAAATTCTTCATTTTTTTCTTTGAAACTATTCATTTTGTCTTATCTTTTTCAATTTAAACCTCCATTTATGTGTTTCAAACAGTACAGTTTATAAAAGAAATAGTTCAAAGCACATGTTTCAACAATGTCAAAACCTCTCCTGTAAAAATGATTTAAAAAGACAAAATGTGATAGGATGGTCTCAGAACAAGCCCTAACCTGAAAAAAAACACGTTTTATTTTAATGAATTACCGTTTTACAACACAGACATTTCAATAAGAAATTCTTGATTAATTTATTCCAACAGCCTCTCAAGAAGGAACATCCTTTTACTATCTACGAGCCTGGAATTACTGTGCAAGTGTGCTGAAGAGTGCTAGAGACAGGTATGTGCCCAAAACCACCCGGGGTATTTCTCCTTCATGACTCACTCTGGTAACCTCAAAGGAAGCACAGAGAAAGTGTTCCTCTCAAAGCGAGAGCAGAACAATGCAATCCCCATGCCCTTGAAGACTCAGGCCAGAACAAAGTAGGTTGCTTTGTTTCCACTTGTCACTCCAATATCCTTTTGCACACTCTTCAAGCAGGAAGACAAGAAGAGTGCATTAAGTGGCTTTACCCATTCCACATTATCCTGGTCTGCATCTGTATTGATGATACATGCTGAGTGATTTAAACTTATTCTTTACACCAGGGCTGCATCCAAAGCTATGTTCTCTTTCCAAGGATGTGAGCAGGGAACATGTTCTGTATCTTGAGATTCCACTTATCAGTGGAGTATGCTGCCATTATAACACTAAGCTGCCATGAAAACAATAACTTCAATTACATTTTCACAACAAGAAGTTTCCACTAAAGCTGATTTAACAATACATTATACTGTCTATTTTCCATGCTTATGCTAACGACTTGGAAAACCGTACAATTGTGAAGTTTTTTATAAGAGAATAAACCAGACCTAATTGCAACCTCTAAGTGTGAGCACTGCAGTTTAGTTTCTTCCCTCCCATCCCTGCAAATTTCAAGTCCACAAGGAACAATGCTGCAACCAGCACCCAAATGTAGAACTTATTATTCACTCCTGCACTCATACATTCCTTCTCCAAGCAGGTAGATACAAGTGTCTCCACATGGCTTAAACTCTTTCTCTCAGTACAGGCTTGCTGACTTGTATAATTCCTCATTATGCAGCAGCAAATAATATTGAAAAATCTTCACAGAATACAGATGTCGTTAATGGATGACTGGAGAAGGAAAAGAAAGCCATCTTGGGAAAAACTATATGATTATGAATGTTCATCTGGCAAAGTTTTGGAATTTAATATAGTTTCCAAAGAGTCACTTCTGCAGTTCATTGTTGAACAGAAGTTTGTATGGTCAGATGACAATGTGTTGAACATATTTAATAGATTCATCTATATATTTAAGTCAAAGTATCATCAAGGATATTGTTCAAACCATGTGTTTATAACCTACATTCATGTCTGAAGAGACATCTTTCTCCTCTCTTCCACCATCAGCATACCTTGCAAACAAGATTCTTTTCAGCTCTGTACCTCAGAACAGACAAGTGCCTACATGTTATATTCTGCTGTGTTACTGTTCATTAAAAAGATAAGGGAAGAAAAGAAGGCATGCATGATTGTGCAAAATGGACAGATTAGACACCTAAGGCCACAGAAAACAGCAGGAATTCATTTGCTTCCATGATCTGCTTATGTATGTAGAATACACTATTACAAAAATGTCGCATGCGTACTCATATTGAATGTAGAATTTTAGCATTTCTTAGGGTCAGGCCTTGAAGACAATATGATTTCCATAAAGTAGTAATGGAAAAACAGTTAGTTAATTTCTTCAACCACAGTAAAATAAATCAGTGTTTCTATCATCACTCAAATTGGAGCAGGTCACTTTTTTTTCCCCTCCTACAAATTTCTCTTGTGAAAGCAACAACAAAAAATAAACAAAAACTGTGTGGTGATTTCTGCAACAATCTAACAGCACAAGACACTTAAATAAAAACGTGTTTTCCTGCATAGCCATCCAGGGTTTTCTTCTGCTAACTCCAATGCAGACCACTATTGTGGGTCCAAACGTATCACTCCATGAAGTGGATCCATTTTGGAAAGATACGAGTAGAGACGTAGAAGGGTCAGCAGAGATGCCGTTCAAGGCAAACACTCAGCCTTATTCCAATAGATGTGAGCAGCATTGTAGGACTTCGGTAAGACTAAGAACCACAGGTTTGGTGTATTTTTGGTATTAAAAGTTATGCATAAATATCTCTTCCAAGACAGATGACAGAATTTGCCTGCAAAGGGTCACTGCAGTTTTCTCCAAGCCTAGCAGGAGTTGCTGAATACTTGCAAGCGGTCCACACAAAGATAAGGCAGGATGGGAGCCCAATAAAACCAAGACCATTTACTAATCACTCATCCCATTGCTTCCAGTCTTGCCTCTCATTTGCCCGGGGCCTGAGGCTCCTTTCATGAAGCACTGAAGAGCAATAATCTAAATCAAGACAAAGGGAGTGAATTCTACTGTTGAAAAGACCATGGGGGTAATGCCAAAAAAAAAAAAAAAAAAAAATCACAAAAAAACACAGTTAATTAGAAAGCTGAAGATCAAATACTCTTCCTTGCTGCAGAAAGAGTACACCCCCTCACATACTCATATTAACAGAAAGCCAGTGTTGACCACAGCCAACATTCACAGGGAAATACTCTGCTCAGTGAACAGCCAGCCAGGTCCCCTACCTCTGCATTCATCTTCAGCTGGCTGCAAAGGTTAATATTATCTTTTTAAGAGATACACACAAAATCTGTGAAAATGCAGTATCTGATTTTAAAAAAATCCTCTGTCAAGATCATATAATCTAAAAAATGTAAAAACAATGCACGTCCCACCAACTGATCCCCACAACAGCAGCATTTCAAAGGAAATACAAAGTTCTGGCACTGTATTTATGTTGCTGGCTAAATCTACTGGGTACCATCAAGACCAAGTTGTAATCTTTCGCAGAGAGGTTACCCCTCCCTTGCAAAGCAGAACTCACTTAATTTCACTGGGACCAATATTTGGCTCTCAGAACATAAACTACAAAGTAGCAGCCAGGCCACACTGCTGCAGCTCACACCGCCAACAGCAAAAAATGAAATGAAGCTAGTACTGCCAGTACTTTGTAGGGGGAATGAAAAGGTCAGCACTTCACAGATATGTTCTGCATATAGACACGTGTGTATACAGTTGTAAGAAACTTGTTCCCCCGCCCCGGTGTGCTACATGTTGTTTTGTACATGCAGCCCTCTGTTCTCTGACTGCAAGCCTTGAGGAAGTATTGTTGAACAACCATCCTGGACGTGGATATAACTGTTTGACTCGATTGCTCTGACACACAAATTTTGCATCCAGAAAAAAAGGGGCCTCAGAAACAGGGAGCTAATTTGGACCCCTGTTTTACCGTTGGCACATTGTTATTGCCTAAGCCTTATGCTGTGCAGACTTGTTTCTGTCACTTTCCACAAGAAAAGCAATAGTTAAATCGGCACGAGGTACCCTACTGTATGTCACTGACATTTTTACAGTACTGGAATCAGGTGGACTTTTGCTATTTCATCTCTATGCACTTGTTTGTTTTGTAATAACCAGCCTGTTTTTAAAAACAGAATCATCTGTCCTGGATATTTGGCTGTGTCTGAGTGCAGTACACGAATTAACCTTCAAATGTGCAAATTTAACAGCCTGCAATTATTGCAGTCATCTTTCATTATAGACCCTTTTAAACACATATTGTTTTTCCCCACGTAGGACAAGCTTTCCTAAAACTAGCAAAACCAACAACACAGGCATCAGCCTTAATCACATGCTTTCTTGCAGGCAGTAGAAAGCAGGCACCAGAGGCACAAGCCAAGAAGTGCAATGAGCTTTGGACTGCGAGCGCTGCCCCTCAGCCCAAGGCCCAGGAAGATGTGACTGTCCCGGCTGTTCTCCCTGGAGCTTTGCCAGGGTTACTACCCCTGCACCGGCTCCAGAGCAGCTGCACATCCCCACTTCACGTCTCAGCTCAAACTGGTGTTACAAACTGCTTAGTTCCTACCTATGGCTCAGGACTCGGCACACAAGTAGTTCTCCTGCCATTCCAGTGGATTAGCAGGACCTTCTGGCCAAGAAGTGGTATGTACAGCTAAGAGAGGTGATGTCCAAAACTGTGACAGTACGAGTCATCTGCACTCATCTACCAGAGTGCTTAGGCATATGCTTACCATTAACCCCCTGCTTAAAGTCTTCCTGATATTAAAAGGACTCAGCATGTGCTTGAAGGCTCTGTTGAACATATGAACTGAAGCACGTGCTTAAAAACGGTCAGATGAACTGCAGTCTCAATAGATTGAAATGATATTTTTAAGGCAGCAATGAAAGACAACAAATATCTTCCAGAAGGCGTAACACAAAACACTCAAAAATGGGATGCCTGGGGTCACTATCAATGTACCATAAACCGAGGATTTAGTGGGATCATATTTCATTAGAAATCAGTGCATATACGCAGGGAAGGAAAGATGGAAAAGGGTTTTGTAGAACTTAAAGAATATTTTCTGGTATCTAATACAAAATATTCCTAGATTCTATGCTTCATCACAGGTTTGGCTTTTTACTTTTGTTTAAAGTTCACTCAAATAATTTCCTCTAATGTTTTTTGACATGTCTTTTCCTAATATAATAAGTTCCTTAAAGACGGAAAATACTTCTTACATACCTAACCAGCTGGATTTTCAAATTCAGTTTAGCAGAATTTAAAAAATGAAATATGTTGATCTATTTAAAGAACTACTTAGATGCTGAAAGAACTAAGGCCCTTCTATAACTAGGGGAAATCAAGCTACATAGTTATTACAGAATAACTATTTCACAACACTCCTTTCAGTGCAGTTTAGTTATTTGTAGCAGCTCCAGACATGCTTCTGCAAAATAAAAGTCACTTTAATCTAGATTAAGGAGTGAAAATGGGATAGCTATGCTAGAACAGTTAATTCTGCAGCAACTAAGCCACAAAGAATTTTCCCTGGCATAAAAGTATGCCTGTTTCTGTAACTTCACTTTTTAAGGGAGCAGTTGTGAAATGGCCACAAAAATCAATGTTAGGGAAGAGCAAGAATGTATTTTGTACTCTTTCTCTTCCACAGATTTCATTGCACAAACCTGCAGATGTACACTGGGACTGAATAATCAGGCTGCAGCAAAACAGTAACCATAATATCTTCCACAATGCCCAGAAAATTTGGGATACCCTGTTTCATTTGGCTGTATTATTAATTCTTAGAAATTAGACTTTGTATAACAGTGCAGTAGTGAACATTCTTTTTTAATTAATTTTTCATCCTGTGATCTCATTGGTTTCTGTTATTTGGAAACCCCAAATTTCTTTATAGCAGACATTCAAGATAACACATTTTAAAAATTGAATAAATTAAAAGTTAAAGATAGCAGTAATTACAAATATGCACAGAAACTACCCTCATTGTTTGTTTCCCATTGTACAGAAGCTAACCTAGTAGCTGTATTATTTTCGGATTTGTTTGCTTGATTTTCAGAATTTATCAGATACTTCTAGCATGTGTCAGCTTCAATGGAACTTGCAGTTTGCAAGTCTGGCTAGCTGAGAAAATGTAGCATGTTAATAGGGCGCACATGGCCAGCGTAACAGAAGATTTGCACCTAGTCTGATGCAGCTAATTCAGTCTGAAAGACATTTTTCCCTTTCTGTGCCTTGAAAGTATCTTTGCTGTGAAAGGACATTGATAAACTTTGTTGAGAAAAGCTTACCTGACCCTTCCCTGTCTCATCTTCCTGCTCCCAAATAGCATGCCTTAATTGTCCTATTCAGCAATTCTCTGCCCTTTACTATGGCGAAAACATCTATTATCCAAGCAGTTTTCAGTGACCTTCGCCACACTATGGTTGTTCAGGAGGCCTTCAGAAGACAGATGACTCCAACTACACAGTCTGAACTTGGGCACTGCAGCAAACACCCTCTTCTCAACCAAATCACTCACCCTCTAGCCAGCACTCACGCCTTACCTTGAATTTGCCAAACTCCTCTTAGCCTTGGGGGAAAAAAACCAGTGATGACTTCTTTCCATTATTGCTTTCCACACCATTTGATAGATATAACTATTTGTCTGTGACGTTAGTGTTGCACTTTCTTCCTCAAGTAAACTCAGGGAGCGTAAGGCACTTCTAGAGCAGCGCCATGAAGGAAAATGGCAGACTTACTTTTAAAAATAATGTTCCTACAAGCATTTGTCTTGCCCTGCAAGAATGATTCATGGCACTTCTTAATTGGTATTCATGTACACTTTTTGTCTTTGACTTTTTCCCCCCCCAATATGCAATAGAAATGCATATTAAAGTTTCAAAACAGACAATGAAATCTCCTTCATGGCAGTTAACTACTTTAAAGGCAATATTTATCAACATATTCTCCAATAAAGTGATTAACCTATTGTTGAAGAGGCAAAAACTGTGTTTCATCTCCAAAATCAGGGAAAGAAGTCCTGTTATCACACCTAAAAGTATTAAAGTGATGGAACGCTACTATCTAAGGTTCTAGACACAAATAACATTGCCATATCCTCCAATAGGCCTGTCCCCAATTTGTTTTTAATTTGCTTAACTTCAAAACAGAAAATGGGCATTTGCTCTGGTTTGAGCAACCTGCAGCAGAACCTCAGATAAATGTTCTCTTCATGACATGAGTAAAGAAATTGGTGTATTGATGAAAGTTTATTCAGCTCAGGGACTATCCCAGAAGTATCAGCCAGACACATCACTGCCTGCCCCCTGTCAGAGCTCAGGCACGGTTCCAAACACCTGAGACCATTTTTGCCATCTGCAATGCTTGTCTTACACCAGTGCTTGGCCCAGGCTGAGAAAGGCCTGCGGTTCTACTTCCTGCATTGGAGCTTTGGAGCCAATACATAGGAAAGAGAAAGAAGAACTACAAATATTTGGTATCCTTGTATTTGAGCTATGCAGTATAACAAGCTGTTTGGTGGTCTGTCCAAGGCACATGGAAAATAATTACCCCTGGCTAGTACAGGTTCTCACACCTCTGAGTAGATCAACTTCATATTGATAGACTGATAGTAACTGCCTGCAATAAAAAGAACAGGCTATATAACCAACATCTGCTGACCTAACAATTTTTTTGAAGCTTACAAATAACATCAGCAGACATTTTTTATAAGGTTCATAGGCCTCACTGATATTTCAGTATTTTGTTACACTGAACTTGGGCCTTGTAGCCTCCACAAAGTTTAATTGCATGTCCCTAAACAGACTGAATTAAGAAGGAAAACAAGCAATTAATTTCTCCTGTGACATGCCAAAGAGTGAGTGAGAGGACAGATTGCTTATTGACTTTCCTTTGCTCTTTGTCTTTCAAAACACAGGAGCACAGCATGTGTGTGTGTGTGTGTGTGTGGCCCGTTGCACTGTACCTTGTTTGAGCAAAGTCCACTTGAACACCTCCCTTCTGCTGGCCAGGAAAGGCTAACAGCAAAGTAGACACTGGGTCTTCATAACCCAAATCTGCTATTCCTGACTTTACACAGCAAAACTTTATTGGGAAACCGCCCATTTGCTCTCCACTTGGTCAAGTACTCTTATTCTAAAAATAATTTTAACAAGCTAAATACTCAGACCACCTCATCTCTTAGTAAATTATATGAAACTATACTCTTTTCAGTCCATAAACCGGGTCATAAGAGGCCTAAGCATAACATATAATTAGGCTCAAGTTTTTAACTTTAATATTTTGTACAAGGAACTGTGCTAAAGAGTAAATAGAGAAGCATCATGTTCCAAAGGCTCTGCCTCCGACAGGGTATTACAATAAAATAGCACTCGATTTTCAGTGTAAGACTCAGCTGCCCCTTCAAATGCTCAAGGCTGAAAACTGTGGCAGCTTCCATCTTCTTATCTTCTAGTACTTCCTTCTCCTTATCAGGTGCTTACCGACAGCAATAGGATGATAGAGAAGCTGCTGCTTGTGCTGCATCAGAAAGCTAAAAGCAGCATGGATGTGTACAAACACGCAACTCAACCAAGCCAAGCTCCAGTTCCCCACATGCTTGTATGAGGCCAACAAATCAAGAAGCAGTCAAGATTATACTTGTCCAAACCTTCACATTTAAATTGTTCTCCTGTCAGAATACACACACAGAGGAAATTTGTTGAACTCCAACCCATAAAGGGTAATACAGTCCTTCGATACCTTTTCACTTGATGAAAAGGACAGGCTACAAAAACACTGTGAACAATATTCAACCCCAAGATAGTGCTTCCCTTTCTCTAATTTGCATAATATGCTTGACAAAAAAAGAGCTCATACAACACTTATAAACATATAAAGATTGCCACAGTGGTCATCGTCAAAAAAACCACACCCTGTACATGCAAGATCGACCACATTCAATCTGTGACCACTTAAAATCTCATAAAATAACATGCACAGAAAGTCAACTGCATTTAAACTCTAACTCTGAAAGGGAAATAAACTTCCAAGACACATGATGTACGAAATTTCAGATGGATCTCGTGGTCCTCAATAGCAATGGATTGCAGGAGGAAAAAAAAACAAAAACATTTTCTTTTTCACTCCCCCCCCCAATCTGTCACACAAAGTATATATTTTACGGTACACCAGTGTGCTAACACACACAAACTCAAAATCAGGCTTTTTCTTATAGAATAGCTGAAATCATCCTTCAGTCATTCACATTCTTAATTAGGAATATAAACACCATGTGTCCAAGCGCAACGGATCAATAGGTTCTATGTTAGCACAAGTTACAAACAGAGATCAGTTACTGAACAGCTGACCACTCAAGTTTTGTGCCAAATGTAGATTTTTGTTTTTAATTTAAAAACCTCAAAGATTACTAATTAGGCAAAACAACAATAAAAAAGCCATATCTCCAGGAAGATAGGAGTGTGCAAAGAATAATTTCATATAGATATGCTTCTTTGCTGAGAAAATTAATTTTCTGTTAATGAGGTGAAGTGGAATCTAGATCAAGATCTACCCACATGCATAATAATAGCAGAAAAAAAATAATCTACTTTAGCCATGTGTCTTGAGTGCACAGACATTTGCTGTAGATGTAAATATTCTTGGCTAACTTGCATGAGATAAAAGAGGTAGGCACGAGTTTTCTCCATATAGCAAAGTTTCCATTGGAAGTTGATCCCAGTCCTTTGACATTTGCCAATCAAGCAAGTATTTTCTTGCATGTCTTTTCTAAGCTCTAAAGCCTGTCTTTTGCCTTGGAACTGAGGATAGATCTTACAAAACAGCATGTGCAAAGAGGAGCCGTACAAATAATACAGCCACTGCCCTTAGCGTAACAGACAGGGTGCACTCACACCACATCCACGCGTCACGGTGGGTTTCGCACCATCTCAGGCCACAACGCTGGGTGGAACAGATGGATAGAGAAAGTATGTTTCCTATGTTTCTACATCAATTATTCAGGAGTGTAAATTACTGCCATACTACCATGGCAGGCAGGAAGAGATCCCAGGTCGGCATCCTAGAGCCCTGACACTGAGATTCTTATGATGCACAAAGATTATGTGCATTATCCATTACTTTATTGCTGAATGCAAAAAGATCATGAGGTATTAAACACACCTAGGCAGATTTTATGCATTTCCTGTGTGTCATGCAAACTAGCCTGGAAAGGACCCCCTCGAACTTTCTCTCGG
>Ga0181612_114707_pt1 | contig 10815 bp, 11 predicted proteins | sample HoacroProtozoa21_FD_119630 | JGI IMG/M metagenome (GOLD analysis project Ga0181612, IMG submission 119630) | Hoatzin crop microbial communities from Cojedes, Venezuel. Combined Assembly of Gp0051906, Gp0051904, Gp0051908 | reverse complement strand
TTCTCTGGAGATATTCAAGACCCGCCTGGACAAGGTCCTGTGCAGCCTGCTGTAGGTGACCCTGCTTCAGCAGGAGGGTTGGACTGGGTGACCCACAGAGGTCCCTTCCAACCCCTACTATTCTGTGATTCTGTGATTCTAAAGCTTATTATAGAATTTAAAAATTCTAAATTAAAAAAAAGTGCTTTGGCTGTATAAGATTCTTGACTTTAGTCGATGAAAAATTCAATGAATTAATGAATAGATTTCTTCTAAAGTAAATATTTGAAATTTGATAATGAATTTGTCACTGGCAAAACATGATTTCCATTCTGCAGGAAAACAACCGTGCTTTCAACAGCTACTTAGAAACTGCGCAAGTTTTCTGGATGCTACCCCAGATATACTCTCTTCTGCTTCAATACACCTTCAATTCTGCAAACACAATATTCTATTTAACTTTCAAGTGTTGACAAATATGTGAATTTTAATTGTAACTTACCAGTCTTCCCCACAAGTTATGAAAATCAGGACCTGAGAAGATACTGAAGGTACTGGAAGTATACAAGACTTCAATTTGCTTTAGCCAAAACCCTCAGAGGCCACACTTGCATACATTACCAGTTTTAGCTGTTCAGTCTTGAATACAACAGAAAAGGCAGTCAAAGGGTTGGTTTGGGGGGTTTTGGTTTTTTGTTTGTTTTGGGTTTGATTTTTTTTTCCATGTATGAACAAAGTCACCTGACTATATTTAGATACCAAAAATATATTTTACTATATTGCTCCAATATTCCTTAACAATGTCACTTTGCAAAATTCATCATATGTGAGAAATTAAGTGCACTGTTATTATAAACCCAAAAGAAACGCTGATTCATATTTACAGAAATGGAAATGACGTTTACACAGATGCATCAGATCCCATGTATTCTGATATTAAACCACAACTAAAATCATTCAATTCTGTGAAGCTGAACAGCCTTCACATAAAAACCTGAAGGCTCAAATTTTATTTTATCCAGGAACGGACGATGCTCCTAAGGAACTACAAATATCCCATCCCAACACTATGGATCAAACCTCAACCACTGCCCAAGACTCCCTCCCTCAAAATAACGTGGTTTTGCAGGAGGCAACGGAAGGACACGAGCAGTTCTGCCTTGTATATGGCTGGATGCAGCCCTATGATTTTAATTACAGATTTTTCTTTTATCATTGAATGTTTTAATTACTTTTAACAGAGAGTTAAGCAGGAGAACTGAGGTGATATCTGTAGGCTAAATCTCTCTTGGCCTGCTGAGTGCTGACTGGGCTGTCTGCCCTGAGCTGGGATGCATACTCATTATATAAAGGTATATCTTAGCAGGCTTGATTAAATCATCAATGAGTTCTGGAAAATGCCCCATTTTCATTTGTCCAAGCTTCCTGAGGAGAAGCTGGAAGGAAAATGCAGTCTTCAGACAACGCAGGATAAGAAGCAACCGCTGACCGCATGCTTTTTTTGCTCCTGTCTCTGCAGCTGACTGTGGGGAACCCTGCTGCCATAGCTATACATAAAATTACCTTCCCGAACAACCATCCCATACTCCACATTTGGCAAACGGGAGGTAAAAACTCAACAACAGACACCACTGCGACTGTTCTACAACTAACGACCGCATCATCACACTACCTGGTGGTATTTCTACATTTACCATAGGTAAACCTGACAACGAAAAACAATTAATCTGAAAACCACCAGGTTCTATGTTGCTTCTATCTGACTTTGACTTCCATTTTATTCTATCCTACTGTTGGATATTTCATTAATAGAAGAATTTCAAACAATGTTCTCTATTTTGTCCCCTACAGCCATGGTTTCAGGCTTGAGGAGGTCCATTTCAGACACCTGAAACAGAGAAGCCTTTAACTGGTACTCCACGGCACCGGTCCCACAACTGTTGCCTGAACGAAGACGCTGATGGTTTTGAAGGAAAGTTGACTTACACATGTATCATTTAATTCAAGAAACAAATCCGCTTTCTAAATTCCGAAGGCTGTTTTAATTCTGAGGCTACTCCATCTACATACGATCCTATTTCCATCTCCCAGACTAAGTTCCCACAACCCTTTTATACCTGCCTAATGAAAACTGCATAAAAAAACTCAACGTTCTCAAAATGGAAGGAAAAAAAGCACTATTTTTAATGATGCTTTATCATTAGTGATACGCAAAACTACACAAATAACTGTTTGAGCTGTACACTCAATGGAGAAACATTTTCTAGTATGTATTTGCACCTGCAATAGTTTGGTTTCTTCAATCAAACACAGGGTTCCTTTTTCTGAATTCAGCTAGACTGGGTACAAACTTGGAGAAGTTCACTATATTCATACTTTGTTTATTTTTTAAAACCCACCAGTGTTTCCCAAAACTATAATATACTACGATAATGGAGACATCTTTGACGAAGTCCTGAATGCCGCATACAAGAAACAAGTTTGGGTGCTAGAAGAGCCCGAGTTCGGTATCCCAGCTGTGACAACAATTCCTTCTCACCTTTAAGCGTATCACAACTCTTCAGGGTGGGGTTCAGGTTCAATGGCAGCATCCAACGCCATCTCTGCTCTGCCTGGCGCACAAAGACCAACTGATGACGGCACGGAGCAGCAACCGGAGGCGAGGCAAGGAGACAGACATCAGAAAGCACCACCTGCTTATAGCCAGGCACCCGAATCCATCTCTCAATTCTGTATCCCATTACCAAGACAACGCGTCTTTTTTGTTTGTGTGCAACAATAATTATGAAATGAAAAGCTAACATTTTGTATGCGGATGATAGAAACTCAAAGTGGTTTCCAAGAGCTAAATCTTCTTAAATATACTATTAACATATGTTTCAGTGGACATTTATCTCTATATTCTCAGACACAAACGTGTCTGGACAGGTCTTTTCACTTTTAGGGCTCGATCGTGTTTTTGATGTCACTCTACATAGATCTTAGTGGAGGCTTGATTCCACATCTAATCCTTAACTTCTAATCATCTGCTAGATGAGATGTATATAAAACATCTACATAAACCATATGGTCCTGTGAAAACGCGGAACTGAAGCGAATGAAACGCAAGCTCGTGCCTTTTCTGAACACATCTGTCGCTGGGGCTTCTGACGGGGTAGCACCAAAAGAGCTCCCGCGGCGGCAGGACAGAAGGCGAAGCGTTCTGCACACGCTGGGCGAGGCGGCGGCGAGCAGATCCAGTGGCCGCCTGCCCCGGGGCCCAGCGGCACCCAGTTCCAGGACACGAGCTGCGGGAAGCCAGCCCAGCGTTCGGTAGCGGCGAGGCGTGCCCCGGGTCCTGGGCTGGCAGCAGTGAAACAGCTCCTTCCTCCTCCCAGTTCTGCCCAGCGTAACCATCACACAGGTCTCTGCTATCAGGTTACCAGTCCTCTTGATAAGCACGACACGGGACTGCCGCATGCTAACGTTTAGACAATTTGTTGTTTGCAAAAGTTCTCCAGAGCTGGAGGACAAACCTGGACTGTTCTTCCCAAAGCAAGGCACCGCACGTTATCACTGAACCTTGCCTTCCCTTAATCCAGAAAAAAAAACCCCCAAACAAATCATGTTGGGACTTCTCTAATTACATAATCAAACACAAAATTTTTACTGTGACATTTTCAGTATTTGCAATGATGAACTCTGAACATACACACAGAATATGACAGAAAATCACTATGCAAGTTCAGAAGTGATGAGCTTCTACCCTTTTTGGCACGCTTTAGCTTTGAGAGCAGTCAATTTTTCCCTCATTATAAATGGGAAAAGTAAAGATATCATGAAAAGGCCACTTAAAATCAAAACAAAATATAGGAATGCAAATTCATATTGGAGTTATACAACTGCCAAGCATGCCCAGAGCCTACTAATCTTCTGTTTATTACTCGTATGTTCTCCTCTTTGCCTCAACAGTGCATAGGCAACACCGAAAACTTTGCAGAGTGCATTTTAAAAGCTGACTTTGAATACTGTGAGCATGAGTCAGACATAATTTACATGGCTGAAATTTCACTAAATAACTTTGAAATTATACCCCTACAAACCCTGTCAGGCATACTTATTTTCAGCTTCTTCATGTATGCAGTTACTGTAATCCTGAGCCCTCTACCACCATGAAAAAATTTAAGGTTATATTAAGAGTGACGCAAGGCTCCCATCAGGCCCTTTTTAAAGCACAGATGCAGAAGAGTGGGATCAATACAAGAGCACATGGGAAGTAAGTGAGAATACGGCTCAGCCATTTGAGCCCCGGACCTTTCACCACAGACCATATGCTCCCCTGGCATCCCAACACGTCTTTAACCACCAGACAGCCTTTTCCCACCCTAATTTTGTTTAGCCAGACTGCTCCAAACACACCTCCTTTTTTCAATTAGCCACACAAACATGGGAAAGTGGTCACACAGACCCCTGATGTCTGTTAATGACGCACTGAAGAAAAGGGCTGAAAGCTCAAAAAACCTCTTCCTTCTGGCAGATCCCATCAAGCTTGTGGGTTGCAGCAACATGGAGGGAAATATTTAGGAGGAATTTGCATCGTTCTCTCTCACATTAACTCCTCTGAGCCTCATGCATCATGAAACACCGGTCCCCTTGCACTCTGCTCGTGCCCGCTGGCACATCAGAAAGGTCCGCAAAACCAGCTGCTCACGGCCTGACAAACGCTCCCGTCGCTGCAGATCACACAGCAGTGGCGTTCAAGAAGAATCAAAGAGAAAGAACTTCCGTCCCTCTCCAAAGGGCGACGGAAGGCTCTGCTATTCTTAGGAAAATCATGGAGATGTGACAGGGATCCATTGCCCTCTAGTGAGGCGCAGACAACGTACATTCAAATGACAAATTTTTAGTTTTTTAAGAAGTTATCCTCATGCTAGGATAAGCATGCATAACGCTTACCTGTAGAGAAGGGGAAACCCAAATAACAGAAGAAATTTGTAAAGGATGAGTTGACTCTGAAGACTTCAAGAAAGGGCAGAAAACTTCTTTTTTTCTTTTTAAAGAACAGATGTGTTTTATTATCTACCGTAAGGTAACAATTAGTACGGCTCTCAAAGGCAGCCGACAAACCCGTGGAGATTAAAGTTCTTCATCTGATGGCCATTCACTCTTCTGACAAACCTCAAAGTCCATTTAAAAAACTACCAACTCATTTTCCACCGAAAAAGTAAAACAACATGCATTTGGGTTGGGTTGTGGTTTTTTTTTTGGACAATCTACATTGACCAACCTATATTTTGATACTGCTGATTTCATATTTTCATCTTTTTAACTGAGTTGTACTTGTTTGTGTACAAGCTTACTTTTACTCAGTGTAGACCAATAATTAAAATACGCTGAAATAAAACACAGCAGTCTAACTTGGTATCCTAAGCACCAAACATGTAGTATTCATTAAAGCATTAACTTCCAGAAATGCTAAATAATCTTACTTTGAGAGTAGTTTTTTCAAGCTGTGTTGCTATTTGATACTATTTAGACAACACAGTGACAACCATGCAAAATATATTCTGCTTTGAAAGTTTTTTCCTTAGATTTAGATCCTACTCCTCAAAGAAAGTCTCCTGAATTGTCCCTCCTTACTCTGTTTGTAGCACAAAAGTGATAAAGCGCAGTAAAAGTTAGCCTTACGATTTTTTGCTGTTAATTCCTCTCATGAATACAGTGATTTGCATAATTACAGTATATGTACTTGCCTAACATCTTCATTGGAAATGGTGCTGTGTCCAGGTTCATGGTTCTACTTAGAGAATGGCCACAAAACTTCACACTCACCTTTATTAAACCAATTCATGTTTGTCCTTTTAGCTCTGAGAAGGTAGTTTTTTCACATGCCAAGTTCATCATTTCATCCATGAATGGAACATACGATAAACCCACAAAAGAAATGAGTATAATCCTGCTACCTCCTATTTCAAAATTCCCACTAAATTAATCTACAAGTTCCTGTTTCTTTCTTCTGCTGATGTCCTCTTCCAAGCACACACAAATCACAAAGAGTATCAATCTCTTACACGACTGCAGCATAGACTGAGCCTTACTACTGCTAATGAAGTTGGAAATACTCATCCGAGCCACACGCTCATATTCTTGACACTTTGCCTTCTAGTTCTGGCCCGTGCAATGCTAACTAAGAGCTTACAAAGACAGTAGCCTGGTTGTACCCCCTCTTTGTATCAGTATTATAATATCAACAGGAAGTTTTAAGAGAGCTCAGAACGCTTGCCCCTCTATTTAGTATTTTATTTCTCATTCCATGCAGACAACATTCATCTCTTCACACATGTAACTAATCCCAAAATAGGTATATCACAATTACTTCAATATCTTTTTAAACTGGTATCTTTATAAACAGTTGCTTACACACATACACCAAAAAAAGAGTTTAATTGCTGAACAATGAAGGATGATCGTACAGCAGCTAGCCATGGGTGACAAATCCTGCTCCTCAACAATAAAATTAGCTACCAGCAACGGCAAGAGGACACACTTATCACAGCACCTTCTAAAATCTCTTTTATTAGACCACAACTCAGGACAGCAGGAACAACATAATCTAGTGTTCAGAGACTACAGCAGGAATAGACTTCTAATCCCAGCTCTGACACTGACTTGAGCAAGTTATTTAATTTCTTTCAGCTGCCCCTTGTCAAACGACATTTTTTTTTTCTTTGACTCTCAAATCATTATGAGGATGCACCAGCAGACCCGCCTTTGAAATCATTTAAAAAAAAAAAACAAACCTGTAAAAGATAAAAAACAAATTAGGTGCTCTGAGAGTATCATAAAATAAAATAATTACAGCAAAGAATAACAACCTAAGCATATCAGGATGGGCCTGGAAGAAAATACATAAAAGAGACTTTAATCTTGCCATCTTGTACTTGTGTTTAAAAATAAAAGTAAAAAAAGAACAAAGTGAGCATGTTTGTCTCTCAACACTAGGGACAAACCTTTATCTATGTTTTTTCAGGTAGCAAAGAGAAACCTATCGTAAATGATGAAAAACATGGAAGTTGCTTCTCATTTCCACCAAAAATACAGCAGAGAACACAAAAGATCGAAAGAGTTAAGTGCAAGAACTACTTACAAGCAAGGCACTATGGCCAACACTACCAACCAGTACCCGACCTGTTCCAGACAACCACTGGAACAAGCTCCCCAGGGAAGCGGTCGTGGCCCCAGGTCTGCGGTGGTCGAGAAGCGTTTGGGTCACGCTCTTCAATACAAGGCTTAGCTTTTGTGCTGGCCCGTGTGGAGACAGGAGTTGGGCTTCATCCTCGTGTGTCCCTTCCAATTCAGGATATTCTACTGTCCTATCACCTATGTTAAAAGCACTAGCAAAAAATCATGAAATCTAGAAAAGTATAGGCATTAGTTGCTGAGGAAGTGAAGCTGCTATTCCTACTCATAGATTTTCCAAACAGTAAGGAATTGAGACATTTGTCTCAATTTTCACGTTGCCTGCAGTGCCCCGAAGACGAAAAACACCCCAAAACTTTTTTTCTGCTGTTGCTTTTGCATTCAGCGAGGTCTGAAGCAGAACCTACGATTTTGTTTGCATGCCGGGAAACTCTATCTTGCATTGGCTCACATTTTAAAGGTTCTCTTTAAAACCAAGAGAGCTCAAAATCGATCTTTTCAGGCTACTGTGTGCTCCTTCATGGATGGGCCTTGCATGAGAAGTTCCACTGGTTGAAAACAGGCAATAAGAAAGTACTGGTTTTGAGCTTCTGCTCACAGAGCTTCTACTCACTTCCCCCTGCTTCCCTTCCCCTATTTTTTGCTTTTGTATGTAACAGACAGCCACCCAGGCATTCCAATATAATTTGGCCAATATGAATTTCAACTCTAGCACTGCTTTGTATGATTTTTGTCATATACAGTATCATTTACATAATGTTTAGTAAAACACGCGACTACAGAAAAGAATTCAGATTTCCCCATTCCAATATCCTACAAAACTATTCCTCTACTGGCACATCTAGATAATTTATGAAAACTTACAGTCGATTTATTCCATGTGACACTGGTAAACAAATTAATGTAGAATTTAATTGCCTTTGTCTCTTCAGCTCAGTATTGCCTTTTAGTGATATTTATCCGAAATTATGATCTACAAAGAAAATACATTGTAAATGAGCTTATAAAATTGACCATATTTAGACGTTGACAACTGTCACGATTATTAACCTGAATTTTACTTCTCAGGGAAGAAGCATACTTGATCAAATATTTCTGCAAAGAAGGCTGTTTTTATGCTGTCTCATGTTTCCTGCAGCACTGAATACATTTTTCTAGATTTATTTATTTCATTTGTCTAAACTACTCTTCTTCTTTCTTCCAAAGCACACCAGAAGCCCTCTTTTAAGCAACCTTCTTTAGTGAAATACAAAATAATCAAATCTTCATAACTAACATTCAAAAACAAACAAAATAACTGAAGTAAAAAAACAAATCCTTATTCATTATTACATAATGCATACTGCCTCAGCAGTATTATCACAGATCATTAAAAAATCCTAAACACAAAAAATATTTTACAAAACTAACAATAACCCAGCTGGCTTGAATTATCTACAACAAAGTTTGGATCATGGTAAGTTGAAAAAATATGACAACATGAACTATGCATTCCTGAAAGACCCATACATTTTCAAAATTCCTATCTGTTTAAAACATATCTTAAAGTTATACTGAATTATACTGAATTACACACAAAAAACCCTAGACGGGTATAAAACACTGCTGCTCAGACATTTCCTCTGTGAAGCAGAATTAGCAGAAAAAAAATATATTTATATATTTTCAGCTGAAGATACAAATAAGGAATGAATGCCCCAAACAGGACAGAGTTAGGTTTTAGGTTCTGATTTTTACCTGAAGGTCTTCCTTTCCTATTCGCTCAATTTGAGATTTACAGCAATAGAAATGTGTTTGCTCTGGAAGTGTAGGTTTATTTTCTTTAAGGACAAAAAATGTGCAGACTGGAGGATGGGAAAGGAAGTAGGCAAAAAGAAGGATGTCTGGATATTTGCCACTGTGAATATGAATGGACTTCAGTAAAACTTAAGCTATTTTTGCCTAGAAATGTTTTTTTTCTTTCCAGGACGTAATTAGCATAGCCTAGAATTACTGTGGCTTATACACGTGGGCATGAGAAATGCATTCTTTGGCTTGGGACTCGCAGCCGGAGTCTTCAGAGGAGTCTGCGCAGGGATGTAACGATCCCGACCACATACAACAGGACAGCACAGACTTTCAGACAAATTTACCCATGCTAAGATCATGGCATAACTGACATCTTGTACTTAAATCGCTTATGAACATATACATTCATGCTAGTTTTCCAGTTTCCTAAAATCAGGGAAGCGCCTTTTCTTCTGCTTGCTAAACGGAGGGAGACCCACAGCAACGAACGCCCAGTGCTGTCAGACTCGGCAGCAAACGGCGTTTGCCTCCGACCTAACACTCTGGATTTACTCTCCCGTCTTTGGGGTGGGGAAGGAGAAGAGGCAGGACTCGCTGGTAGAGAAATCAGACTTCAGGTATGCCTGCGCTGCTAACACAAGGGTGTAACTGCAGACAGACAGACAGCCATGACCTAGTTTGAATCTCACTAGCTTGGGTACAAACAGCAATAAAAAAGGCAGCAGCAAAAGCGCCCGTGAGAGTGGCTAGAGCATGTCGAAGCCTGTTCTGCTGCAGGTTTACTGCTTTTTGTACCCAAGCCAGCTTGAATATGCCCAGATATGCTGCAGTCACACCTCTGAGGCCCACAACTGAATAGCTGCTGCCGCCTCTTCTCCCAGTAACCAGATGATCATTAAAGAAATGAAGACCCCACAGAAGCACAGCAGAGGTGGACCTCTGGCAGACTCACAACAAGGCAAGCTACACGTTTCCACGCTAGCACACTTCTTGCAGAGTCACTTGAGCACTCGGCTGAAAACAGGAGATCTGTCTCCTACAGGCTCGTGTCAGAGCTTTTCTCGTCCTGTTTCCTTTCGAGACGTGGCTCTGCTCTCCATGAACAAGCAGGAACAAGAAGAGAAAATAACTAGCAGCTTTCTTATTTTCTTCTTCTCTCCCATCCCCAGCAATGTCCCCATGCACGAAACATGTAATTGCTATCTCCTACTGATGAACTGTGTACTGACAAACACTGAAGAATTCCAAGATGCTTAAGTCCTTTCCTTAAAGTATAACATTAAAGTTCCCGGGCCAGTAAAGTCAAGCAACTAAGAGCAGGGAAGATAACAGGGAAGGAAGAAGCCTTCTTCTCCCTTTAAAGTTTGGTAAGTTTATATAGGGAAAACTAAAATAAGTTCCATGCAAACTTCACTGTTCCTGAAGACATCATCAGTTGTGTGGGAGAAAGCTCTCCCAGTTTACTTGTTCTGTCATCTTAATACCACCATGGAAAAAACCAGAAATGGGCTGATGCACTGTTCCACCAAAGCCTTAAGAACTGTGCCTGTCTGGGGCACCCCTCTCACAGGTTACAACAGCCAGGAGAAATTTCACGTGGGCCAAATAGGAGGTTACAGTTGTGTGACAGATTGACAGGGAGCTGCCAGGTTAACAAGCCGGCGATACACAGACTAGAGGAACAAGCCCGTTTTCAGGCAAATGCTCCATGATAAGACCAGCACCTGTTCTTGTCCACATGGACCGTAAAAGTACTTGCAGTAGCAGCACACAAGAGTAAGGACTCTCTATCCCAGTAACGACAGCAGTATTCCTTCCAGCATTCTAAAAAGACAGTGCTGGGTAAATAAGCGATCCAGAGGAATTTTC
>Ga0181612_104182_pt1 | contig 10815 bp, 5 predicted proteins | sample HoacroProtozoa21_FD_119630 | JGI IMG/M metagenome (GOLD analysis project Ga0181612, IMG submission 119630) | Hoatzin crop microbial communities from Cojedes, Venezuel. Combined Assembly of Gp0051906, Gp0051904, Gp0051908 | reverse complement strand
GACCCCTTTGTGCTTCAGGACTCTCTCCCAGGGGACCCTCTCAACCAGCTTCCTGAACAGGCCAAAGTCTGCCCTCCACAAGTCCTTGGTGGTGGTTTTGCTGGCTCCCCTCTTAACTTCACCTTGAACTGAGAACTCTGACATTTCATGGTCACTATGAATCCCTACATGCTGAGCCTTTGGCCATTAGCTTCTGCTGTCCCAGGGGCTGAAGCATCTAGTTGGGTGACAGTTTCTCCCAGGTGGTTTTGTTGGGGTTTTTTGTAAATTCTGCTTAAATGTTTATTGAATTCAGTGCTATACCAGATGTGCTTTTAAATGTCTGGGGTATTGCTTATAATCAGCTCCGAGCTTTGTTTTAAGCATAGATATTCGGATGATGATCCTGAAGCTGTTTCTGCAACACCTCAGGATCAACCTGTTTTAGGAGGGTAAAAATTATCCTGCAATCAAGTACTCTTTTTACTTTATTTCAAAGAAGCACAGAAAACTTACATACTTATTTCCAAGTTCAGCTTTGAAATCATGCTTGGCTGCTCCGTATCCTCAAAATTACATCCACAGAAAACATATCAACCAGGCAGAAAAAAAAATGTTTTGTACTAAGAGTTATATTTAAACTCCAGCTATCCTAAGTAAAGCTACAGATTATACTTGATTACTATACAGTACTCTGTATGTTATTGTGGCAACTCATGAGCTATGGATACAACATTGGTATCTCTCAGCTGTCAGAGCTTCTGCAGATCCTGCTAAAATCCAGGAGTGCCTTCAGTTCCCCCAGCTTTGCAAAAGAGAGTACACACATCTGGTGCTGTGTGCACTGCATGTACGAAGTTCAGGGCCAAGCCCAGCATTCTTTAAACAGGAAATTCCTAGGGGCCAAATCTCAAAGCTGTTATTCAGCCCTATACAGTGCCAAGAGTCCTTTTCAATTCCAGCATGGTCCTACAAACCAAAACAAGAGTCATGCCTCACAAAATTCAGGGTTCAGTCTCAAGAAAGAATAGTAATCTTAAGTCATTAAGTGAGGGCTGCTCCGGGATTTGATCCTCTGAGACAAAGAGGTTTAGCCATTTGGGACTAAAAATCAAAAAGAACAAAAGTTTAACACAATCTTTGTCTTTCCATATTTTGCCATAAAATCTCAAGCAAACTGGTATGGTACAGCTTTGAGCACAAAGTAAAGCAGAGAAATACACTAGGAGAAAAAAAAAGTACATATGTCTAAGATTTTACCTTGGTGAAAAAACTTTTAACCCTACTACACCACATAATGTATGTTTGACTTAAGTTAATTGTCAGTTAAGTGGCAGCTCTGGTGTTCACCATTGCTCAGTCTGTTATGTCTCATACCTCCCATGTCGTAGACATCCTTCCTCTAAAACAATTGTACAGATTACTCACCAGTCTGGATATCAGAAGGATGAGAGCAGTGACTTTCAAAATAAGCTTTTATCTAGAGGTAGATGAAAACTTTCCATGCAAATTCAGAATCTATGGTTTTCCAACAGATTCATCATACTCCTCAGTGACTGACTCTTCAAAAATCAAGTTGTCTGTGAGATATTACAGTAGTAAAGCCATCATACTGATAGCACAACCAAATTCTCACTGAAGGGACATGAAATGTGAATGATGGTTTTCAAGTCACAGCAACTGTTTCACGAACTTCAGAAAGAAGATAAATGAGTCAATGTTACAACTACCAACCTCCTAACTACATCAAACACAAACTTTGAATCAATCTTGCAGAATATTCACATCTCCAGAAAAAAACCAATTCATTAGTCACTCATTCTTTTATTTATTATGCTTAGAAAGCAAGGAATGGTGCCATTTCTCATGTAAGTAGTTACAGAGAAGCTCCTAGACACTAAAACTACAGAGCGAATCTCTGTTCTGATATACACTTTATACAATCACCTGAAGATCATAGACTCGTATGGGGTATAGTGTGGCAAAGACGAACAAACACTGAAAATCTAGAATGGGCTGTAACAAAGTAGTATTCATAGACTGACAGTACAGCTTACAGAATTCAAAAATACTATTACTGACTCACGAATTTGTGATTTTCATTCCTTCTGCCTTCCTAGGATGGTATTATATAGAAGTAAGAAAGCATTTATTGTCACATGAGCATGAGTAGGTTTGTGTTTAGCCATTAATCTCTGAAGATGTCCAGCAAAGTGTTAAGAAACTGGACACCAGCAATTGCATGTAGCACAGCAAACCTGATCACTGCTTATTTCAGATACCTGAAGTGATGCCCAGGCTAAGCATGCCCAGAGAACAGTGTGGCAGAATGAGTAACTTAGTCTGTTTCATGCCCTCCTCTCTGCCCTCAAAAAAAAAAAAAAGGAAAGAAAAAAGAAATTGAGAAATCCAGTAACAATTACACATAGAGGCAAATTCTGACACTGAGCTTTGAATGAATACAATGGACCAAGGGGATCTGGTCCAGTTGCTTGCTACGTGCATGTTCTCCTACAGCCCTTATCAGCTACTTCCATATGCAGGTAATAGGAGCACAAATACCCTGAGGTGTGAATACAGCACAAACTGAAAAAAAAGTGCACTGATATCCATCACTTAGGAAAGAGATAAAAGAAAGACTACTTCTGCAGGTTTTGGTTTTCTACAGTCCATCTACACTGGATATCATAAAGGCTTTGCACTCCAATTTCAGGGTTTTTCTTCTCTGGGCCTCTTTTACTCCACCACTTCTTTATCCTACTCCATTCCCACTACCACAGTGGTTCTGAGTAAAAGGCAAAAAATTCCTATGCTTGTGATTTGCTTGTGCATGCCTCTAGTATATTCACCTTCCCAATTCTTGAAGGAGCTCTGCTTTCTTGGAGCAGCAGCTGTTCTTTACTGCTTGTATTAAACAGAAAACACCAAGGACTCCACTGCTAAGCATAGGGTTAAAAGAATCAATTTTTGCCTCTAATCTTCAAATTTTATGCACCAGAGTCCATGTTACAAAATTCATTATTTCTATGCAGTTTTTTCTCTTACATCTTATAAAATCCCTTTCAAGTATTCCCATACAAATAAAGCAGTAATAAAAAAACCAGCAGTAATAATAAAAAAAAAAGCAGTAATGAGCACTTAACCACTGATGGACTACAGTGACTGTGAATAGACTTTATGTACAAGATTCATTTTAGTTCCCAATTAACAAAAGCTTACCTAAATCTAGACCACTTCTAGATTTTATACGAAGATATCTCCTAACCTAGAGGTCTAACTTCAAATAGATGTAGTTGGTCTGACTGACACATAGCTATAACCTAAGAGAGTGTAACAAAGTTCATTGGGCTTCCAACAAGAAGTCTTTCTTGTAGAGAAACAGAAGTATACAAAAACTCATAAAAGCATTAAGTCTAGTTTTTTATTTTCTGTCAGTTCCTCTAAACTGTGCTACAATATCACCTTTGCAGTGGAATTTTAGTGTTTCCTTATCTATAGGATCAAATCTCAGAAAATCTACTATGTTGTAGCTGACAGTTCCATAAAATCATGTGATTTCTTTTCGGAAAGGTTTTTCTTCAAGTGTAATGAAAGGTTTCCATCAGTCTTACATGCAACTCTTGGACTTTTCGGCACACGTTAAGAGAGAACTTTGGAGGCTTGAAGCAACGTTACATTTGGTTGCCATTCAGACTAGATGTGACAGGGAGGTTTTCACGACATTTTTGCAGAAAGAATAAGAACCCATCAGATTTACGAGGTTCCAGTATACATATATTGTAGCAAGTTTGCATTTGTTTGCAGCATCAGATTAGAAGCTATGAATGAAGTTTTCATATTTGAATTGCAGACACACCTAATTCATCTCAGTTTGAATAGGACCAGCCTTCTGCTTATTCAAGGACCTAATAGTCTGGTGCATCTACATAAAAAACACCCAATAGACCCCGACAATTAAAAGGGATCTGTCTCATAAGCTGGCAGTCTTAGACCCAGATATGTCTACAAGCAAGCATGAACTAGTCCTCTGAAAATGTAATGCTGTTCAAAGAATGTACCCTGCCTAAATTCCTTCTTTTACTGTGGTTAGTCTTCTGTGCTTCGGAAAAAGACCAGAGAACTGAAAAACCACACATCAAATGATAACTTATCATGGGGAAGTTTTTCTTTCATGACCCCATAGATGACAAGTGAAATCCCCAAAGCATGGCATTATTAACCAAGCATACTTTTCTCTTTTTTTCCTCTTTAATAAGCACCAGCAGGAGACCTCTTTGCATCGGATGCAATAGGAAGTTGAGGTTCAAAGTCAGACCACTCAGGAACAGATGTTTCCTAGTGGAAAGCTATGCATGAAGACTGAGATCCTCAAAAGGAGCCAAATGATCGTTGGGTACCCTTCCACGATAAATTGCACCACTGTAATCATCATTAGTAATGCTACAAACCCAGACTCCTAATTGTACCAACTTAAGTTAAAGCTGTCTTTGTTCCGGGATCCTTAAGTCTGAACTGCATCATTACAAAAAACCTCATGAAACTCTGAAGAGGGTAATTTCTCAGGTGGAAATCACCCTGCCGCCACGTTCCAGTCTGATACGAAACGGTAACAAGTCATCCTTGCTTCTAAAAATGTCTTCAAACAGAGTCTGCCCCTGAGATTTAAATGAGTTTTAACCAAGGTAAAATAAAATTTAAACTGCCATTCTGTTTTGGAGATCCTGTAGATAAGAGTGTAGTGCAGAGTGATGAACTTCCTAATTAAGAATTGTTTAGTAAATTACCTGATTTATAATAAGCTTATTTCTAGACTCTCAAATTCATCCTGTATTCAAAGAGTAGATGCAAAATTTTGGAATAAGACTTTATAAATAGAAGTTGAATCCCTACATGAAGTACAAAACTGAAATCAACACTGACCACAGCTCTGAGAGGAGCTCTGCATAACGCAACAGCTGCAGATTGTGGTTATCATCGTGTCCTCTAGAGTATTTTTACAGATGCTTCATTGCATCAAACTGGAAAATCTGATTTTTTGTTAACTGTATTTTCAATTTTAGAGAATGTTATGGAAACAAAGTAATTTCTTACTATAATTTTACAATTAAAAAAATAGCAGTTCAAAAACTGGCAGTTCCTGCACGTCAAACATTAGTAATTATTGTGAAAAGTCATAATAGCCAGACACAAAGATCTTCAGCATTTTTAAGGCTCCTTTGCACAACTTAACGCAACAGACACTTAAATCTATCCTAAAGCTGACAATTCCTGAGGCATTTCCTTACAGAGGGCAGTGCAAGTTCACCTGTGTCAGGCCACACCAGGTGCCTGGCACGCCAGTCCAGGCACAGAGCAAAATAAAGGAGAAACACAGTGATGCTCCTTCACCAACAGGGAATAAAGGCTGTAGTAGGGTCAGGATAACCCAGCAGCTTCTGATACTGAATGAGGTAGAAAACAGGCAGAAAGGCAGAGGGGAAAACAAGCAATCCCGCTGAGCACTGCTGCAATACACCCAGATGCCTTTTCTCTGAGCAGGTTAATACGGAGACTGCACACTCTGCATTAGCTGCAACAAGCTTTGTTTTGTCACCTCTGTCACCCACCCTGTACAAGCAGAAATGTTTCTAAAGCCTCACTGCATTTGTTCATCTTGTGCAGGTGGGGACACTATGGAAATCATACCTGGATTCTGATGAAGGCCACTTCTTAAAGCAAACCTAAGAGCTCTGATATTGTTGAAAGCCTCAGCCATGCAGTAAGAACTTTTTATAACAATATGGCTGTTTGACTTCCAGATATTCGGATGAAGCTTTTTTGTCAATGTGCTCAGGGATAGCCAGAAAGCCAAACGATGCACCAAGGCCAAGGTTCTGGGTCTTCACTTCCCCAGTCAGACTTCTTCCTCTCCCTCTTAGAGAAGCTGAATTACTGACTTCTCATTATTCTTCAGAGATGTGCGGGTAGTCCAGATGGTTCCTGAGTAGCTACACTCAGTTACATTATGCAGTAGCCCATAAAGATGTTTTGCCATAAATTACCAAAAAACACTCTATATCTTTAATGGGGAAAGCAACTATTCTTTTTTTCCAGATGTAGACACACACCTCAGAACGGAGAAACCTCTGAAGCAGCAGACTGGATGCCATACATTCCTTTGCTATACAGAAAGCCGGCCAGAAATCAGAAATTGTTTTGCAAGCAGAGAAAATAAAGAGATTCCAAGCTATAGGCTAAATTTTTAAGCTTTCTAGAAAGATTTGAAAAAAGTTAATTTATAGCCATAAAAATATATCACAGTACTAAACACGTGTGCTGTACCATAAAAGAGTAAGGCATTAAAAATATTCTCTAGCATTTTAAAGATAAAGTCTAAATTAAGACATTTCAAAGAATGGAAAGGAACAAGTTTTCCCCAGTGAAAAAGCCAAATGCTTATGACATGTATGTTCCTATGAAATACAACAAATTCAACAAAACTGCATTTTTGAAAAAAATCAATACTTCATATGAATAATTTTTCTTTACTAGCTCAAATAATCCATTACACATTAACATCTAGGAGCTCCAGATGAAGGTCCTCTCTGAAGATGGCTGTACAATAAAAAAATGTGCTGGTCCTGAAATTACACTCTCAAATTTCCACCCGAGTTTTGTGAAAATCCTCCGATAACCTCACATTTTACAGCACACAACTACTTGACCACTCAGGACCATTTTCCTAGCTACAGTATCCATGCATTAAAATAAACAACATACAATAAATGTTAACCTGCATCTGTTCCATCATAGTCATTTCAGAGATCAGAGTTCTCTGTTAACTTAAACTGATCTTGGCCAAACAAGATGAGTCTGTGGCACTAAAGTGAGTGGTTGTGATTCCATTGCCCCTTTCACCTACGCTTTTCTCAAACAAGGAGCTTGAATATGCTGAACATTTTGCCGTTTGCAGCAGTAAAACTGCTCTGTCCTTCTGCTATACTTTGGCACAAAATATTCTTCAACTCCTGAAGCTGTAACAGGAATTAATTTTCTGCAGTTTTGTGTTCATTTGATTAGAGGTCTCAGTACACCCATTCATACTGATGCTATATAAAACACAGCAAGTCTCAGCTAACACCTAAGGACGCTGAAAGACAAGACGAGAACCAAGAATTATGTACAAAAAATTTTGTTTGTCTTTAGCATCTAACTAATCTGTTACCGGATTTGTTTCACTTTTTTGTTTTCTGTTGCTATAAGCTTCGGAAAACCAAGGCTCTCTGAGTCACTCAAAAGTGTTATATCTACCAACACATCAGTGCAGTGGATGTTCGCATCACCACACTCCTGGAGAGCAGCCAGCACCGGACAAAGCATCCAAAAAGCACTGGGCACCACTTTCCTCCTCAGAAATTTTTCATTTCAATATTCTTTAAGGCTGCTGGTAATAAAGCAAAGCGGTCCCTGCAGAAACAAATAAGTCCATCATCAAAGTCAAGCTTTTTAAAACAGATGGATCCAGGTCCTATAGATTAAATAGTGGCTCAAGCTTCTACAAAATTAAGGAGACAGACTCTATTATGTATTTGATACTTCTCATTATTAAAGCAAGAAGGCTAGCCCAATTTTCAGCAGGCAGAGAAGTAATTTCACTGTGGTCCTTTGATGCCCATCTCAGTTCAAAACCATCTTACTGGTTCTAATGAAATCATACCTGTGCAAGACCTGGACCAGAAGAGAATCAGGCTCAGCCATTTTGCTTTGGGACATTTTAGATTTAAGAGTGAAATGCGAAACACAAATCCAAGAGTTATGTTTGTATCTAACTCAGTTTTTCTGTTGTCACTTCTTAAAGCTATAAAAAAAGGTCTCTAATATGTACCGTAAGCAAACAATCACAAGCCAGGCTAATTAATATATCACTCTTACCCTTTGTTTAGAGCAGTTTTTACTCATCTCTAAATTCCAATCATCTGTTTCCAATTCATGTACATTTCAATTTCCTCACTCAATATGAGGAGCAGCAGCACTAGTGATCACCAGGGGCCCTCACCAAGCACATATAAGAGTCAGGAAAAATCCTGGTGCTCCATGCAGTAAGCTGGCCCGGCAGTCCTCAGCACAGGCTTTTGGTAATGCCATTTGGAACCAGAACACAGTAGCTTGCTAAGTACAGGGCAAGTAGCTCTTATAGGTGCTGTTGCTAATGAATATAGATTTAATATTTTAATATCAGCTGCTATCTTTATGGAGACATTACCCCCTAAAAAAGTGAATGTTCAGCACTTCAGGAAAAAAATTTTCCCCTCTTTCTGTTACCACTTGCTGCAGAAAGCATGCCAATCATTAGACATAGTATCTCCATCAGCCGTTGACCTGCTTTAATGCATCTTTACTAGTACAAAATTATTCTGAATCCTGTAACTTGCTATTCCTAAGCACACCTGTATGGCTATCATTCTATATTGCTCTATAGCTGACATTGCACAACAGTTCCTTTTGTTTCAGGATAATAGGATAAAATGCAATGACCTCCAAAGGGGTTGTGTGGGGTTTTTTCCCTCCGGGAGGGGAAAGAGGGAAATCTGTATTTCTATTGTTTACGTATAAGATAAAGCTGTGTTTCAAAATATTTCCCACTTCAAGAGTATGTTACTTACAATAGACCTTTGAATTTTAAACATGGTGCAGGTGAGGGGAAACTAATGTTTCTCAGACTTACTCTGATGACTATGGAGTTGAGAAAAGGCTGTCCCACATGTGAGCCTGGGATGGGCTTTCCTGATAGGATATGTAGCTGCAAGAACAAAAAAGCACACATTCATTGCAGTGGGAAACTTTGAACAATATAGAGAGGAGGAAAACTACTAATCTATTCCAAAAAATGCTCTTTATAGTTATTAAAAGTTTCACTACTTAAAATAAGTATCCCCCAACGGTGATACTTAAACAAAAGATCGTTAGGGGAGGTTTTGGTTCATTTTGCTTTTACTCTTAGAACTCTTATTTGTTATTTTGCATTCCAGTGTAAATTAAGAGGAAATAATTAACTGCATGAGGACCTTTCTGAATTGGGGTCCCCCTAAGATTTTTTCAATGAAATTTTTCAGTCAGAACACTTCAGAATAGAAACATCATCTGCAACAAAAAAGGCAGAGAGAAGGCAGCACTTTTTGCACACTTCAGCAGTTCTGTGACTTCCAGATAATCTGCATGATCCAGTCATAACTTTTTCAACTAAAATTTGAAATATAAAAAAAAAATTTGTAAAAATATTGCTGCAGAGTTCTAACAAGGAAAACATAGGCAAAATAAGCTAAGTTCAGTACTCACATTTTTTAATATCATATACATTATCTAGCCAATTTCTCAATCGACTGTAAACAGCTAAATCTCAATCATTCTTCTTGACCACACTTCTCACAGAGGTATTGAAATCCTATGAACCTTTTTTTTTCAAGTATATTAACAAACTCAATGGTGCATACCTAAAATTAACTTCAGACAAAATTGGAGCCATGTGTAAAGCCTGCAGAGCCCAGAATCAAGAGGGACATTCTCAGCTTCTCTAAGTGATAGCAGATGGAAGCCCTGGCAGTACAGCCTCCAGTCAAAGCATTAAAAGGGGTCTTAATTCACAGTCGCTGGCAGATTTAGGTGAATGGGCTACAGAAACACCTCCAGCCGACTGCTGCCTCCCATCCACTCCCCTCTACAACATTCCCACTGACAGTACGCACAGCTGCGTAGAATACATACACACTCCTAAATCACTGTTTATTTCTGGCAAGGTATCGTAAACAGAAATCGGTAGGTATACCATTAGAGCAACTTATTTGACACTCTGTGTGCAGTTATCAGCTTTCAAGTAATCTCTCCATTCAAAAAGAGGTTGGAAAGAGAGACAGCTTCGCCCCGTTGCTGGCCTTAGCTCCCACAAAAGAATGATCTCCACAAAGCAAGGCACACTTCTTCAAAAGGCTGGACAATGCCCATACATATAGATTTGTAAGAGTACAGGTAATGTTGCCATCTAGTGACTCCTGCCACAGCAATATTGGCAGGATTTTGACTGGGCAGTATCACGTATCCTCAGCATCTACCAGGCTGTCTTCAATCCAGGGGCCGTAGTGGGTAAATTTGAGGGTTGCAATCTTTTCCATACCATAGCCTATTATAATAAGGACTAGTCATTAAAAAATCAAATCATTTTAGGGTATGTCTTTGCCTGTAGCTTCTAGAAAAGCAGTGACAAACCTTCTTCAGCTTGCTCATGATCAAGCAAGTGACCCTTGGAAACCTACAGCTCAACAGATTCATTCTATAAATTCAGGGATTTTTCTGGCACTAGGCTGTTGGCTTGTAACACCTACTTAGACTGCTACAAAACAACAATGATAAAATTTTTCTTAAATTGAGCTTGAAAGGTGCAAATGGATTGAAAGAATATAAGATTTCCAACAGCGTTCTTGTAGCACACAAGCAGAAATATCTGGCAGCTGTGCTACATCTTCAGCACATTAGCCTAGTTTTGATGAAGACATGCTGCAAGTCACTCTCCTCAGGATGACACGAAAATCTCAGTCTATCACGTAATCTGTTGTAGGTACAGAAAGTCAGGACTGTGCCTTTCCTAATGCGATTGTGGCAGAGCTCTGATCAAGCTTGCTAAAGCATTTAGCAATCAGCGTTTTTGTCCATATGCCACAGAAGATGCTTCCTTTTTCCGTGGAGGTTGGTGCACACCTCTCTGAAGAGGTGATTTGAGGAAGACGCCATCTCAAGACATTTAGTTTGTTTATTGTGTTTCTTCTCTATTCTTATTTTACGAACTGGAAGACTGGTAGCAGTTTC
>Ga0181612_158644_pt1 | contig 10816 bp, 5 predicted proteins | sample HoacroProtozoa21_FD_119630 | JGI IMG/M metagenome (GOLD analysis project Ga0181612, IMG submission 119630) | Hoatzin crop microbial communities from Cojedes, Venezuel. Combined Assembly of Gp0051906, Gp0051904, Gp0051908 | reverse complement strand
TCTCTTGCTCTGGATAGATAGGAGCAGATGGATGGACATTTGTGACTCCCTCTGTATGGACCTGCACATGTAAAGAGCAGTGAGCTACAAAGGTGGCTTTTGGAAACCTCCTGTCAGGCGTGTTTTCCAGGAGCCCACAAAAGTGACTTGGCAGCACGCACAACGTCGAACACCAGTTTCAGATGTCACATGTCAGCCCACGGGAAATGGGTTTAGTGTGTCTGTCTGCGGCGACGGAGAGGTTGGGTTAGCTGCGCACTGGTTGCATCTCCACTCAGCGTCTCCTGTCCATCTGTAGATGGGCAGGGTAAAGCCCTCCATGTGGTTTCCCTTTCACACGAATGGAGAGAGATCAGCAACGCTTGCCGTTGTTAAAAGCTGTGAGGGGGAGAAGGCGATTCCAAAGTGCTCCTGAACAGAGCAGCTCCCTGGTTTGTTTTTTGCAAAATGATTTGCATTTAAATGAATCACAACAAAACACGCTATTTGGGGCGCTTGGTTTGTCTTCCTATCAGGTTGTTTGAGATGTCAGCAGTGAGCAGAGAAGAATTCCTTGAATCACAGGAATAAACTGAGAGGTGGCTCAAATAGAGCAGGTGTTGGCCAGGTGAGTTTGTAGGTCAGGGCAGAGGAGCTAACGAGAGCAACAGACCCTGAAACTTGCGTTTTTCTAAGCAGAACATGACGTGTTCTAGTGTGAAGCCTCCAAATGTGCCAGTAATTCAGTTGCATGGTGGTGGCTCTGGACCACGCCACAGTCTTTCTCCTTTGAGGATTATGAAGTGTTCCTTTTTGAACCACAGCTCTTCATTTAACAAGGTCGACTGGGCATCAGGTAAATGAGAAATACAGGAAGAAGCTGGGAGTTAAATGCTGCCTGTTTCTATCAGCTCCTGGTCCTGTTTAAAGCCTGATAATAGAAAGCCTTTTCTGTGATCTTATTAATAAGAAGGTTTGGGTCTGAGCATGTCACGAAACCCAACAAGCTTGGCAGTTGATAACACCCATATGTAGGGTAATGTGTGGTAGGAAAGTGAAGACTGGCCATGAGTTCCCCCTGGGACGCGAGCGTCTTACTGCACATTCCTGCTGTCGTCGTTTCTGACCTCACCCCAAAGAATGATCTGTTTGAAACCGAAGGCGTGCGTCTGATCTGCTACCAGGGAAAGGAAATCTTGAGAACATTTGACAAAGAACGCAGAGTTGAAATTAAATATTGTAATGATATAAAACAGTAAGCAGATCTGCTTGACAGCCTTGACAGCTATTTGTTATAGAAAACAGCGTTTATGATGTCAGTCCTATAAGGGAATGTGTTTGAATTAAAATAATTACAGCAGATAGTACAACAAAGACTCCCTGTAGTCAATCATCCTTCACAAATACGCTGTACAAAATCTTCCCAATGAGTGAAAGAAGCGTAAGGACTAGAGCCTGGCAAATAAATACCAATCGGAAGCTGCTCCGCAACGTCAAGCAGCTGCTTTCAGTCATGAAACTTCCTTCTCTTTTCAACCTTAGGTGAGGCAAATTAAGATTTTTTTAAATTATATGTATACATATATTTCCCCTTTCAGTTTTCACCTACTTCCAGACAGAGAAATGAAAATCTTTCTGGAAGAGATGCAGAAACTCTTTCAGGTTTTGAGCTCTTTCTTGTGTTGCTCCTCTCCGCGTGCCCACTGCCATTGCCTAGATCCATATTTCCATGGAGATCACATTGGTGAGCTTTCTGCTAAAAAACATACCTGCAAAAATACCTTGTCCTTAATATCTGCACTCTGCATGCACCAGTGTGTTGTGGGCAGGTCTGGTAAGAACAAGCTATCATTAAGATTGTACAACAGCTCCCTGTTTTGAGTGTAAAATCTTGGTCTGCAGTTGTGCAGGAGCGACTTCAGCTCTCATCAGATGAAATGCTATGTTTTAGTCTTGGGCAAAATGGTTCAACTACCTTTCAGGAGACTTGGCAGAGGGCCGGGGGGAGAATCTTTGCTTTACCAGTTAAAAAAAAAAAAGTAGGATGCTGTGGAGTTCAATGTCTCTGACAAATCCTGTGATGTCTCTGAAGAATCCCTCTCTGTCCACATCATACAGCAGAGCCCCAGCCTTGCCCAGGGAGGGGTGACCCTGCTGCTGGGGATGTGCCTCTTATTGTCCCTTCAGAAACCACTTGTAATCGCAACTTTTTATAGCTTAAAAATATCGTATTTTTCAAACTTAGCAGAGAAATACTTGCAATGAACAGCTGAAATAAGTGGCGACTTTGTCCTTGCCGAGCATGCTTGAGCTTTGTGTCGTATTTCTAACATAGTTTTGGGGTGCTCTGAGTGTTCATGCATGTGTACGTGCTCCTGAAAGTAATGTGTCAGTGGCTCTTTTGCTGATAAATGAAGTCTAGTTTTACTCAAACCCCTCTATTTTTACCCTTCCAACTTTTGGTTTACATTGCATGTAAATTGCTTAGCACGTTGTACAAAATGAGGCAGGAGAGGAACTTTTTTTCTGGGATTTTCAAGTGTTTTGCAGGATTGCAATATTGGCGTGTTTGTCAGCGCTTTGGAGCTCTGGCATAAAAGCCATTACCAGCATTTCTCTCTCCACTTCTTTCCTTTGCTCTCTCTCGGTCAGCCCTTCCCACCAGCGTATTCACTGCGAATCTGTGCTCCTGGCTGCCCGGCTGCCGTTGTCACAGGTGTGTGACGCAGGAGTGCGGGGTCGCGGAGAAAAGAACCAGCAGAGTCCCAGTGAAAGGAGCAGAGAGAACATCGCATGGTTTGCCTTTCACATTCTGCGCCGTTCCCATTCTTCCCAAGAAATGCTGCCCCTACGTCTCTCATCTCTTGCCTGTCTCGCGCCAAATATTCTCTTTATAGCTTAATCCTGCTGTGGAAGTTTGACAAATGAAAAGAGATTCCCCTCAAAAAACAGGAAATTGGTAGTCCTGTTTTCTCTGACTACGTTAAAGTGAAAGGTCTTCGTGTAGCGGCCTGGTGATCTTCCATGGCTTCTGAATCCCATCACAGTCCCAGCAAAAACGTGTTCCACCCTGCCTTTTTCATCCCAGCAGCAGCTAACGTGTCAAGATCAAAAGCGAACCCTCCACTGCTCCCCATGGCTGTGATTCGTGACCTGGCACTGCGCAGCTGGCAGCAGCCCCACCGTCACACGAACGGGCTGTCTCCCCGTGTCGCACCCCCGGGGCACAGCACCAGCCGGCCACAGAGCTTCGTTGCCATTCCTTAATTCGTTGAGATCTGAACGAGCTTGGATGAGCTGCTCGCAGGTTGCCTGGTCTCGTGCGCTTCGGTGTCACTTCATCTGTGTGCCCTGTGCGGCACAGGAGCCGGAGCTGCAGGCGAAGTCCTGCCACGTCTCAGGCTGGGGTCTAAGGGCGGTCTGTCTTTGCCTGCTGAAGAGGGGGTCTGTGCCTGGGCGTTGCGGTGGGTTGAAGTCCAGCCTCCGCATCTCTGCACAGAGGCAAGGAGTATTGTTCCTGGCCTCGGGCTAAAAGCAAGCCTGGAAAAGTGATTCTGGGGGTCACTGCAACCATCCGTCCATACAGGCTCTGTGCCTGGAGGTGCTGGTCCCAGCAAAGCAGAGAGCTCCCGTCCTTGCCTGTTCCACCAGCAGCTTAAGAGATTCCTGCAGCAGGGGTTGCATCGGGATCATCCAAGGCACCAGTAAATTCCTACGGTGTGAATTTGCCCGTTTGTGCTATTCTTCTGGTCTCCGCAGCCTCCTGTGGCAGTGTTTTCCAGAACTTCTTACGTGCCGAAGGCTGAGGTGTTTTGTTAATCAAAAGAAGGGAGCCTGTCCCTCTTTCTACCCAGAATTTGCATGCAGCACCTGCAATGAGGGGGTTTTATTTAATCCCCTGGAAGCTGTGAAGGTAGGAAATCTGCATACCATCTCAGCTGTGCAGTCACCAGCAAACAGCTCCGGAATGGAGAAAGCTGTTCTGCCCGGCTTCATGTTTCTTGGCTCCAAATAGTTCCAGTGAAACCCTTGATGCTATTTGAACACTGGGTGGGTTGAGGGTTTTTTTTTCTTGGTACGTAGTTTAATTACAGTGAGGCTGTGCACTGACTCTCCATTAATAATACAGTGAATTTCAGCAGCAGATTGAATTTCTCTAAAGTAGTAAATTGCAAGGGAAAGTGGAGGAAAGTCATGGTTGAGGAAAATAAGTACATTATAGGTCCTTTATTAGATAGAAGCCCATGGCATCAGGCAGACGGGTTCTTACAAACACACACATATGAGAAAAACAGGGACTGCATCAATCAGCTTATCAAAATCACTTAAAAGAAATGGGCTTCTGCTGAATGTGTGGAGTGCAATAAAACATCAGTGTAACGCTGGACGTATATTAACTGGCACAGAAAGATTATGACATGTCCATTACTGAGCTTCCTCTTCCTGCTGCAGAGGTCCAGATTCCTGCATAATGTGTTCTTCAACCACCCCCACCACCCCCCTACTTATTTTATTACCCTTGTTATAAGCAAGCACACTATAAAATGACATTAGAGGCAGAACAGCCACATGAGAGATGCTGAGTCTGCCCTGAACATCAAATGTACTTCATAAGGGCTATGTAAATAGTCTGTTAATCTAGTGCGATCTGAGAACACAAAAGAAATGAAAAGTGGGAGAATGCCCTACGCAAGCACTTCTCATCTCCTGCTGGTCCCCGTTCCGCAGCACCTTCCCCTCCCAGCACGGCTGTGCCTTCGAGAGGCCAGTCCTGCCGTGCCGTCGGGTCCGGGTTTGGGTTAGCCTTGGTTTGGCCAATGCTTTGTACCCAAGCGAGCATTAACGAACATGATGGCAGCCTCTAGCATGGGCAAGTGAAGGTTTTCCTTGCGAGCCACGGGGTCTCAGTCCATTAAAACTCAGGCTAATGTTAAACGAGCGCGGTGCGACCTGCGTGCACACAGAGCCAGGAGGTGACGGAGGAGCTCAGATGCCCAGGGGTAGAAGAGCAGTTCAGGCTCTTAGCTCTGCCTCATCATCCTGGATTTACCTGGAGGTGCCAGTGCTTCATGTATGAATAATATAGACTTTAAAATGTCAGTTAGCAGCTTTAGCTATTTATGCAGATATTGAAATGGAGAACTGTTTGCCCTACAGTAGCTAAATGGGCTGTGCCAATAGGGATATAGGGACACAGCTCCAGAGGGCTGCGGGCAGGCAGGCACGTGCGTGCTGGGCAGAAGACACCCCAGAGGGGGTGGATGTGCGTGTATATGTATGTACATATATATATATATATGGCACCAGCAGGCCATTTTTAAAACCACTTTTTGGCCCCAGAAACTGCACTTAAAATCAAATGAGAGATGAAGGAATTTTTCAACCCAAACCGTAAGAGACCCCGGGGGGGGACACAGGATTATGGACACTTATAACTAATGCAAAATAAACAAGGCAAAATTATATGTAATTACTCCTAAAGTCATTTGCTTGTTTCAGTAATTGACCTGTGCGTTCTTTAATCTTTAATGCTCCTTTAAAATTCAGCCTCAGGGACTCATAACATTTATTGACGTTTGTCATGGTTAAGACTCTAGAGGAACTGGGCTTTATTAGAAGTCTTCAAAGAAATATCAATTTAGGGATAAGCAGCATTAATATTTTGTACACAACATCATCTGCTTAGAAAGCTTTACTAATTTTCTTTACGTCTTATAAAAAGCAAGTGATGGCAAAAAAGGGCAATGATGGGAGTGGTTTGGTGAAGTACCTGCTACTGTTACTTTAGTGAGTTTTATTAATAAAATTATAAGGCCAGCCAGCCGGGGACTACAAGCAACGTGCAGCCTGACTGCGCATATGGCTGTTACCCTTTTAGAAACCTGCTCGCTTTGGCATTCATAACCTGGCAAGGTATAGATGTTGGGAGAGGGAAATTTCTTCAATGTGAGAAGCTGGGAGGATGTTGCAAATAGCTCGGAAACTTTGTGCCGTTGGTCGTTACACAGGTAGTGGCCTTCCGCAGGCATCGGGACCTGCTTTGTCAGATGATGGCTGAGGAGAAGCAGCCGGTTCATCCCTAAGCCCTGTGCGGTACTGCCTGCGTGAGCTGGCAGTCACCCCGGTGTTGAGTGCCTGCAGGGGCTAACGGTGTGCCTGCAGCTAATCGTGGCACGCTTTCTGCTGCGAGAAGCTGGGTGGTGCTGGGAAGTTTAGTGGTGAGAGGCGTCTTCTATTCAGTCCTCACCGCAGTGGAATCCAAGGTAGCCTGAACATCACGAGAAGGGGGTCTCACAGCTGTGAGCCAGCTATCACAGCCTGAATAGTGATCGTTTCCATCTTGTTAGTTACCCTGAGTAACGATAAGAAGGTGAGAAATCATGGTGCTTGTGGGAGTTGTACTCGGCCCAGTCTTTGTGAAGCATTTCTGCATCAGCATCAGGACCAAAAGCCTAATGGCTGCTGTGGGATGGGGTGTCACTTCAGTGCTGGACTGCCCGCGGGGACACCAAAGGGAAGGAGGAGATGGCAGGTGTACACCTCAGGAGATGTGTAGTGCCAGGGATTTGCTGTGATAGTAAGTACCGCTTGCTGGAGGGTCTGTATCCAGAAGGAGATTCATCTGAGCCTGCCCCTTCACTCTCTTGGTCCTTGCTACTCTGCTAGAGGGGAAATTGCAACCTTTTCATCCTCTTCTTTTTCCTGCAGTGCAAGGGATCCAGTTCAGAGATGAACGCAACTTTAGCAGTTTGCTGGGTTCTTAGCAGCAGCTGACGTTTGCACTTCCCTGGCTGCAGGGGACACAGGGGATCCCTCCCAAGCAGCCACTTGGACCGTTCCCCCGGAAGCAGATGCTGCCTTCTGCCCAGGGTTGCCGCGGATGCTCCGCGGAGGGCTGGGCTCTTGCGGAGGGCTGAGTTTAGGGGTGTTCTGTGGGGGTAGACCAGTGTCCCACCTTCCTAAGGCTTCCCCATGAGGCAAAATGCCCTTATTAGAAGGTTGATTTGTCAACCAGTGGTGGGCTGAGCTTCTCCAGCTTCTGCACAGAGGACCATTCTTCCTTTTTCTTCCTAGGCTGAGTCAGGCCACTCTCAGTATTTTGAGCTTGTTGTTGATTTGCTGCTGCCTTTTCCTCCGTCCCCGAGTTTGTTCAGTATTGAACCAATGAAATCACCATGGGACCGATTGGGAACCGCTCTTATACTGAAAAGGGGCGTTCGACAAAGAGCGTTTCTGAGGAATTTGTCTTGCTTTTCTTTCAAGGTAAAAGAAACCAAGCATTTTTGTTAAAGAAACAAGTGTTTTAATGACTGGTATAGCTATCGATCTGCTAGAGCAACGGGCTTGTGTTTGAATACGAGGGCCAGATTGGAAACCCTTGTGACTGAGTAGTCATTTTCAGAAATATTCGGGTTGCTGCCAGCAAGCCTCCTTGTGGGTGTGAGGTTTGGGGACATCAGCAGTGTTCTTCAGAGCTTAAATATGGTCTTTCTATAGCTATGCACGCCTCTCCGCCTGGCGTGCCAGCAGAGAAGCTGCTCTCAGCTGATGTTTTCGAAGCGAGGTACTCGTTTTGTCTCTAATGGAGACAGCTTTCTCTTGCCCTTGCCTCAGCGATGCCGTTGCTGTGCCAGAACAAGGTTTCCAGCAGAGTGGCAGAGTTGAGCTGCCTCTCGCATTAAGCACCAGAGATTTCATTAAATGGCAGAGGAGGGAGCGTGTGTAGAGGGGAGGTTCACCCCAGAGACATTACAGATTGTCTCATGCTATTTAAGTGGGCTAAAATTAGAGGGAAAGAATCTGCAGCTAATTGGACTTGTGCATTAATCATAGTCTGCTGCTGGAGTACTTCACCCATTAGAATGTGTTAATTTGGTAATTACAAGGTGGGGGGGAGGTCTCTCTTTGTAATCCACAGCCCTTCTTCATGCTTATTGCACATATCAGAAACAGGTACGGCGAGAGGTTGGAGGCAGGATTACAGTGGGGGGAGCGAGCTGCCTATTACCACCTCCGACCACACATGTGAACACGCAGTCTCCCTGGCTCCAGACACCTATAATTAAACTAGGTTAGATACTGGGAGCAGAAGGTCTTTCATTTTCAGTTAACAGGTAATTAATTGTATCTCAGTTTCCATTGTAACTTCCCCCCCCCCCTCCTTGTTATGAGAAATAACGCAAATGTTCAGTGGCCTCCTGGGCTTTGCAAAGGAGGAGTTTCTCCTTGCTCCTCTTTTTCTAAGGCACCTCTGAAGTATGTGTCGGGGAGCTGATGGTGGACCCTGGAGAGCTCCTGTCCCCATTGCAGAAGGTCTCCATTTGCAGGCAGTGATCCTGCAGCTGAGATGAAAGGAGTCGTTTCCTTCCCTGTGCCACTCCTTGAGTTGCCTTGCTGTGAACGGCTGTCTCGCTCCTGCCAGCCACCCTCCTGGCAGGTTCTGCTGGATTCAGAGGTGCTTCACAAACCAGGGCAGATGGGAAAACAGAGAAGAGCAGAAAAAAAAAAGCAGGCAGAAAACTCAGGCTGGAAAATGTAAGAGACTAAATACTGAGACAGCACAAAATATGGATTTTCAGAAGGGTGTAAAACAGTAATGAGTGAAAACACTGACACGTATGTGCTCTAATGAGAAGCAAATCAGACTGGAGCTTGCAAAGCAATACTGCCTCTGGTGCCTTTGTTTTAGCAGGAGACTCCGCTCCCAGCTCTCCCCTTAGAGATGCTCATTGAGAAACAGCCCCTGCAGACGAGATCTCATTTCTGCCCTCTCCCTGTAGATTTGCTGCTGCACCTGTGAGGGTAACAACTTTTCAGGGCGGACGATGTCCACTCCACCTTGGACTTGGGCAGGTTCATGTTTGCTGGAAGGACCCTGCCATGCCCACAGAGCCCTGTACGAACTTCACCGCCGTTCCCAGCCGGTTTCCTTGCAACTGCAGCTGCTCTGTAATCTTTGCGAAGGTCGCACCCGCGTGCTAGGAGTGACTTCGGCTGTGATATATTCGTGGGCAGTCCCGGCAGTCGCAGGCAGCCCTCAAACACTGACCTGAAATACTGCCCTCCACAAACCATATCATTTTCCAGTTGGGCACCTCCAGATTGGTTTTCCAAATCTGCAGAACCAGAAGGCTAGTTTTGACTGCATCGCAATAATTTGCTGGCTCATTAGCACTAACTCCTGAAAGGGGCACCTTTAATGTTAGGAAGCCTAGAAATGTGACCTGTATCCTCCTCCTCTGTTCTATCTACCTGCAAATTCCATGTCGCTAATCTGCGTATTCTCTCATCCCTCCATACCCCCGAAAGATCAATAGTCTTGCGAGCAAAATAAAAAACCTGCCCTAAAACAGGCCTAAATGCTGCATCACAGACAATATATTCTGAAAGGTTTTTATCTGATTTACTAATGAAGAAATCGGTGGTAGAGGAACACGAGGGCGAGCTCAGCCGTCTTCTGAGGTCTGCCTGTGCTTTGGTGTCACGGTTTGGGACCATTGAAGAGCATTTTCTCCCGTCGTGTGAAATACTTCACAATAAACCAACAGCAGGTACCAAGGATGGGAAGTACGTCTGTACAACAGATTTTAAACTTGTAGAGAGCTGTAACAAACAATAAGAAAAGCAAAGGTGGTTAAAACAGCCCAGTCTTTCTAAAAAGTGAGTTGCCTTTTCGGGAGCTCGTTAAACCAACGCTGGAAGTTAGAACTGTGTGAAGGATGCTTTTAGTCCAACAAGGTGTGTATGTGGGCTACAGACTGTACCCGCTGGAATAAAGTGATTACCGCCCTCGTTAAGTGGATAAACACCATTCACTGACTTCTATTTTGGGGATGACTGATGTGAAACCTCGTTCAACTAAACGGATGATCAAGGGAAAATTTTGTTGGAGCAAATTTATAACGCACAGTGAGGAGGTGTGAAAGACACTTCCTCTGCGCAAGCCACTTTGCACATCCAGGCGGTGCCTCTGGACTTAATTAGCAACGCCGCATCCATCTTGGTAGGAGTCAGTCCTCGCCAGGCCTTCAATTCGCCTGTTGGCAGGTGATAATCAAGTACTTTTAACTATGTGACGCTAGCTTTGGTCTTTGCCAGGAGAAGTGACAGTCGGCTCTTTCAAAACTGCTGTGAAAAAAGTTTGTCTTTCATCATGACAAAGTAAAACTCAGATACCTTCCAAGACTGCACTTTACTCTTGCTGTAACTCTGACTTTATATCTCACTAGAATAGAGCTATTTCCAAATGCAACTCTGTCAATTCATTTATTCACCAAAGCCTTTTTTTTTTTTTTCAAAATTCCTCATAAGTCTTCAATTCTGAAAAATTTGTTTCAGGTCTGAAAATTAAATTTTGGAATATTGAATATTCATTCTGGTTGCCTTATGCCTTTATTGTACATCTCCCATGTCTCTGTTTTATTTCATGGCACCTCAAACTGGCAGACGTCTGTTACAGAAGGCATCCTTTACAGAAGACAATAATTTGTTTTGATCAGTGTTTAGTAGGTGCCATTAATTTAAAAAATAGTGAATTAAAAAGTAACGTTTCACCTGCTATTTTGATAGGTTAACACTAGTCACAATAGACCAAGTAATGCAAAATTATCATAAATAAGAGAATGAAATACATGTCGCATTGACGTTTTCAGCTGTTCTTGAACAGAAGGCTTTATAAAATGCCATCTTTCCATGGAAATTCGTCATTACTATTTTTCAGTAATTGCTTTCCTTACAAAAACTCCCCATTTCTGTTCTCCTGTAAGCCTGCAGGCAGTCTGCAACGCAAGGGGTACAGCAAAGATGATCTCCAGTGCCTGTGTCTCAGAGGCCGGCG
>Ga0181612_113435_pt1 | contig 10816 bp, 8 predicted proteins | sample HoacroProtozoa21_FD_119630 | JGI IMG/M metagenome (GOLD analysis project Ga0181612, IMG submission 119630) | Hoatzin crop microbial communities from Cojedes, Venezuel. Combined Assembly of Gp0051906, Gp0051904, Gp0051908 | reverse complement strand
TTTTCTTTTTTTCAAATACAGGAAGATTGGACTGTTCACTGGCTGGGTTCGGTGCACACAGCGCAGTAATCAACACCTGGAAACACTGCATCTACCTTGTCCCGCAGCTCACGCGTTAACTCCTCTGTCACTTTGCTTAGCAGCAAGGAGTAAAGGCCTGACCCCGTAGTGAGGTATTTGGGCTGAATTGTCTTCCCTTGCTGCTCCTGATCCCGCCGTCTTACATAAATTAATAGCTGGAATACAAAGCTGAAATGGAAGCAGAGGGAAAGCACTCAAAGTAACGCCGAGGTTACTGCAGGCGCTAAACAACAGATCAGGCCCTCAGCTCGCAGCTGATATATGCTGTCACGTCAAAGGCAGTGCATCCCTCCAGGATCTTTCCCTTTACTGGCACCAACCTCGTTCCCCGAGTTCTGCATTTGGGATGTGATAATCATGAACTCGAGGCTACTGCTGGAGCTGAAGGTGCTAACCTTATCTCTAAAAAGCAAGCCCCTTGCGTCGCAAAGGGAAGAAGGCTTTATTCCAACTTGTAATGTCAACTTTTCTTTACTGCAATCTGGCATTGCTTACACAGAGAAGCTGGAGATACAGCAACAAAGCCAAGGAGAGAAAACAGAGTTCCCAGCGGGATTCACCGAGCAGGTTAAACTTTAAAAGGCACATTTGTACCTGCAGGACAGGCTTAAGAAGCACCCAGGAATCCTGCACTTGCCATAAGAAGAGTAATTGCTTTCTAGGGCTATTTTAAACGAAGAACATTGGCCTTTCATACACTTTTCTGCACCGGAGCTTGTTTTCTTCCCCTTTTCAAAAATCAACAGTGAAAAATCTCTCCTAACTTTCCAGTGTTGTAATGCTGCAGAGGTCTCTCCCGTCCCTGTTAGCCAGCAGTATCAGAAAGATTGTACCGCTTTTTTTTCTTCTTCAAGTCCACATAGAAAACGACAAACACTTGGGTTCTAAACCCCAGCCTCCGCCACCCGCCACCCCAGACAGACAGACAAAGTCACGCAGCTCCTGAAAGACGGTGCCTTGGGCTAACCTGCCTGTCTGCAGCCCAGCACCAGCACGCAGAGCTGCTTGCTTAAAAGCTGCTGACGGTTGCTGACAATGTTATGTCAGTTGGTTACCCCCCCAAGTGCTGAGGCCGAAGAGACGAATCCCTTTCAAGACCTCTTTATGTCTCTGCCAGCTCTTGCCTCCACACACACAGCCCTTCAACACACGAAGTCACCAAGGAGAGGGTGGCATGAGGGGACAACCCAGCCGAGCATGAACTGTTCATGCCAGGGAGATCAGATTCCGACACTCTCATCTGGAGTAATCCTAGATTGTTTCTTACCAGAGACACACAGCAATCAGCATTTAATCCACAAATCATTAGACTGCCCAGTGCTTCTCATGCAGAAAAGATCTGGGGTTTTGTCTACAAATAATCTCATCAATAAACAGGTGAGTGCAGTCTAGTTCCGGCTGCACGCTTCCGAATTGCGATAATGGCTGGTCCTACCTGCAGATCCTGCAACTGAAGCTACTGGAATGGCTCATTTGTTAAAAAGAAGTTAAACATCCCATTTTGCAAAATTATTGCCTGGATGATGATACAAACATAAGTGAGGAAAGGAAAGACTGCACATGTTTTTCCTTTACTAGTCACATAGGAACAATATGCCTAATCACCTGAATAAAACCTGTATTGCACACTGCCCAAACAACTATCTGTATGAGCCCTTCTGCTGTACAGAAAATTTCTTTAAAAATTAAAAACATAAAACTTCATCAAAAAATATGTTTCTGATGCATGCAAATATTGCTGTCGAGTCTATAACCCAAGGAACTATATTATTCTCCGGTCACATCTCTGATTAATGCTAATGAGATTTTGATGAAGCCAGAAAAAATACCAACAGTTGTAACATGTCACAGGTAAAATATCATACTTTTTTTTTAATATGCTTGGAATTGAGCTTGAAAGATGTCACTATCTTAGCAGAAACCATCTAATGGGATGTGTACGCTCAGGGAACCAAGTAGCACAGTTATAATTAAAGTTTCATTATCATTTCCATTAGAAAGTAGTTTCTAAGGGATTTGATTCAACAGTAAAAATTGGCTCCGTGATGATACTTTGCATGCAAGGTCCCCATACCTGTCAGAATCAGTAGGCAATTCATAACATGCTACGATCCTGCTGGCTTTAATAGCAGCGCTGTGTGTGTAGGATGGGGCACGGCAAAACCCCAGGGAAGCAGCCCCAGCCCGGCGGAGCAGCCGCACGGCTCGCAGCGGGCGCTGCAGCGACGCTCCGATGGATGCGAGCGGCCGCGCGGCTTTGCAGCCCTGACCTCCCCTGCACGTCCCCTCGACGGCAAAGGTCAGCGCACACAGCATACACCCTCGTGCCGTAAATATTCTCACTGCTCCAGGGGCAGAGGGGGAGGTCCTGGCCCTTATTTTAACTTCATAATTACAGAGCACAGAAAAGAAAATGGAAAATATCAACAGTTCGTAAGAGAGAGAACCCACCTGCGCGGCACATGAACGGGGCTTGCCGTTAGGGCAGGGGGCAAGCTGTCCACATAAGACTGATGAGGAAGATCAGAGCACTTTGTGAAATAAATAGGAAAGGCCCCATAATTTCCATTAAACAACTCGTTCGTCCTATACTAATAAAAGCATATCCCGGTCACTGGGGGATTTGCTGTTGACTCAGAGTTGCCACTGGCTAAGCCTTCTCCTGACAGGTTTTAACCACAACGATGCTCAGACCAGGCATGAATTTATTAGAAAGAAGGAGCTGAGGCTTTCTACATCCCCCTCACTCCAGTCCTTCTCACAAACTGCAGCTCTACAGGGCATCTGGGATTCTGTCACCACATCACAAATTGAAGGGCATCTTTTGTTTACAGCAATAAAAGACTTTGTGGGTACAAAGGCAGTATCTCTGTAATATCAATACAGCTCTGTGATACATTGAAATGTGGAATATAAAGATATGGAGGGGGGAAAAAAAACGCCCAGTGCTGGACCAAACACTTTTGAAGTCTACAATCACGGAGTCACTCGAGTGTGCTGTACATCATCTTGGTGTGCAAAGCCTCAGCGGGTGAGCAGAAAGCAGCACTTGCAACAGAGAACGTGATTCCAGATAAAAGATCTGAAAACTCAGTTTGGAAGAGTGAATTGCTTATTAGCTCAAATAAAATTAGCTGAAAGCTTTATCAGATTAAAAAATAATTGAAAATGTATCAGTATTTAACAGAGACTATGTGCAGGAAAACAAAACCACAGTAAACAGTGTGACAAATGCACAAGTTCAAGCACACACTGAAGGCCTGAAGTGAAGATTTATCCCACGTGAATAAGAGGTGGCAATACTGCAATCGGGGAAGGGGGGTGAAAACCTATTTCAGCTTTAAGCAGTTCATGCAAAATTAATGTTTCACTTATTTATGAGTTGAGAGGTGCGCATTACACTGTATCTCAGCTCTGCTGAGTGTCCAGAGGCACTGAGACCACCTTTCACACCAGAATTAAGTTACATTTGTAAGGCAGCATGTACAAGATCTTTTTATTAAAAAGTCAACTCACCTTTTTAAACTATTCATCACGGTTAATCCTGTCCCCTGCATCAGCATTTACTATCGACAGAGCTCTCCCACGCTGTCCAGAGGCACAATTTGCTAATGCGACATTGTCGTGATTTTAGTGAGTGGGAAACAGGAGCAGAGGAACTCTCCCAACACCAGACATTGGTCATTGACCCACGTGTCGAACTTCTAAGGCCACAGGAAAAGGACACAAGCTGAGAAGCCGAGCAGATGCAAATCAAAAAAACCCATCACCTTGGATCTCACTTTCACCTTTCATGGTGGAGACGCAGAGACTCACAGCAAACGGGCTGACGCACATCCACAGTCTGAAAAGCCTACAGTGCCGCTGACACATGAACTGGTTGTTTTTTCTGCCTACTTTGGTCTTTTCACATAGCACAGCAAACGCACGGTGCGAGACCAAATACTTTTCAAATCTACAAATACGGAGCCACGCAAATTTGTCTGACTCCTCGCAGGACCCCCGGCGTGACCCCAAGGTGTGGCAGCAGCACCTCCTTCGTGCCACCACCAGCAACGCGCAGGGAGCAGATGGAAAAGCGAGCTGACGCTGGCGGAGGTCTACTGACGGTGCGAGGCTGGCGGGTCAGAGGTGGCGAATTCAGTTCAACTTGCTGAAACATTAGTTTGCTTTCCTTGTCAGTGGAGCACTTTACAATAGATCTTGCTGAATAATTCATGGAATGGGTCTTCAAGTGTGCATTGTAGTGTTTGATTTTCCAACATACTGCACTAATCTATAAATACTGACTATAAACATTCCTAGCAGATAGCTTTATTTTATGTTGCATTGGTCTTTTTTTCTTTTTAAGTGTTGCAGGAGACAGCGCAGATATTTTACTGCCTCTCTCTTTCAGCAACACCAAATGCTACAACATTAGTGTTATTAACATATGCATTAGCTCAAGCTGATCCGCTCTCCCAGCTGCCGCTCGCAGCTCCCAGTGCGAGGCTGCAGCAGTGAATCAGATAGCGCTAATGAGCGTGTTAATGAAGTTCCCGCAGTTGAACGCGGAGCTCCGAGAGGGGCATTAAAAGCATATCCTGTAGTCTTGAAAACTGAAATGGTTCATGGCAATTGATTTTATTTATTTATTTACTCGCTCGCCATTCAGTGTTACAATTTCTGCTCAGGAGAAGAATTCGGCAAGAGCAACGCACATGACAGAGAAATGACAATATTGCAATCCGGTCTGAATTTAAAAGCGGAGAATTAAAGTTAATTAGGAAACATATTCCAGCTGGACTTTTCCCAGCTCCACTCTGCCCTGTAGAGGGCTGCCAAAGCCTTACTTGCCTTTCATTAGCTATCCTTCTGCGCGCGCTTTCCTCTATTTTGTCCTCCATAAATTGTTTCTTTCACTTTTATTACTTTAATAACATAGTTTGTTAGTCCTGTAGCAGATATTGTTTCTGCAATTTAATTAAACTACATTCCATAAGTCAATTGCTGCTACTTTTTATAAAAATTTCTCCCACACATCAAAATATTCCTGAGGACCCAGGAGAAAGATATTTTTATAAAAAAAAGGTCTTCCAGTTGGACCAGGAATTGTTTCCATGGCAGTCTGCAACTGCACATGGGAAATATAGAAAGATAGTCCCTGAGCTAATGCTGCTGGGAGCCTCATATGCATCTTCATAAAAGAGAACATAACAAGAGGTATAAAAAAATTAAGATAGTATAAATAAAACCAGCAGCTGGCATGTAGAAAAAACCCTGCGATCTTCCAGCAATGCAACCATTAGGTTAATAATGACAGGTTCGTCCCTTTTCTGTACGCACAGCTCTTGCCACTGCTGAAGCGGCCGCTTGGCACAGGTTTTGCTTTGCTCCCTCCCCAGCAAACCCGGTGATCGCAGGGTAGTTTGGAAACATTTTTGCTGCACTTCTGTTTGATTATATGGCAGCCATGCAGGGTTTTGTGGCAAGGGAGACCTAAGCGCTCTGCAGCCTTTCCAAGCAATCGTGCCAGGATGGAAGAATAGGGTCAGAGGGGAAAACGCTGAACAAGTCTTCTATTTCCTGTTGATTTCCTCTGACAGACTGATTTGCATGCAAACATCGGGGTCTCTGTGAATTCCTTCTTCTAAGAAATAGCTTTGAAAAGATAATGATGCTCCCAAAGTCATAGGATTTCACCTTAAAACTCATTTGTAGTCTCTGGCTGCTCTTGGTCTCCACTGCTCCACCTTTGATGGAGTTTCCCACCCAGCAGGTTTGGGGACAGACTGCACTCAGCTCGGCGTCTCTTCCTCTGCGGTTTGTTTTGCACCGAGTTACTGAAGCCAAAGGCAGCCCTTAATGCCAAAAAGGAGGCGGCAGCAGCACTCATTTCATCCCTGGCTATGTCACTGCCACCACACCCCTCCTGCTGGCCGTGGATCGTGAACTCACCAAGGCTAACACCAGACCCGTGCACCTTCCAAAGCCAAGCACCATGCTGCCTTCTCATCAGCAAGCCCACTGCATTAATTGGCTTTAATAACACACAGCTACTATGGGCTACTCAAAAAGTTAAAAAGAAGTCCAAAGCAAAGTGGCACAAGAAGATGCACATTAGCCAGACTTTCCCCCCAGCATCGGGAAGTTACAGCTCAGCAAGGAAACCTGCCCACAGCCCTGCTCGGCCTGGGGTGTCTGGCCACCCGTTTGCCCTATTTATTTGGGAATTTTGGTGCACTGGCAGGACAAGGGATGGGATTTTGAAGAGCTGCAAGCACAACGCGCCACTGCTAAAAGCCACGTCCTGCTACTGAATGGTACAAATGTACCTCCTCTCCATGCAGGGGCATTGCTCTCGTTTTCAGATTACAGCTTGGAGAGGAGCAGCCAGCCTGCTTGCGTACATCTGCCGCCATTCTATTTGCTCTGCCAGTACTCCTTGATCTTTGCCTCCCCATTAATACATCCGTAGGCTTTGATGTTTGACTACAGTGCTCGCAGTAGAGCGATTGCTGGGGGTTTTACCAACCACGCTATTTTTCTCTTCTCTGCTTTTCTAGTTCCCGCTGTATGAAAATAAGATCTCCGCTTTTGCAAGGGCATAAACAGCCCACCAAGCTTGCTGCAGGCACCCCTGCACAAGTAAGCTGAAGACAAACAGTCGTCCGAGCTGGTCTCAATAAATCAGTGCGTTGAAAACATTTGTTCTGCAGCTCTGTTTTGAATTTTTGCCCGCAGCACTTCTAGCGGGTTTTGCTGCTGATGGGAAGGAGCTCTTTGGTCGCGGGATGGATTTTCAGGTTAGGACACTCCTTTTGGATGCTGTATCCTTCTAGCACGTGTGAGGCTGTTGGTTATCTAGATCACACATTTCACAAAAAAACTTTTAAAATGCAAAATTAATATTTTCAATCTCATAGAGTTTTGATAAATGGAAAATATTCCACACCCCCAAGCAGTTCAGTCTTGTTGATTTTTTTTCCTGTTTTATTTAACCACTGGAATAATTAATTCCTCACTCTCCTTCCTGTAGGACTGCACAGATCAGTGCTGGGTTCCCCCTCTGCTGCCAGCACCAGTTCAGCTGCCATTTCCATGCTGACAACTCAGATCTGCCTCTCCATTAGAGACCTGTCTCGATGTGTCCCAGCGGGAGGCTCAGCCTGTCTCTCTGACATAACCCTTGATGTCCAGCTGTCAGCTTGCGAGCACTTTGTCTAGAGACAAAATTGAACACCCCCTCTCACCACCACCTCTTTTCCTGATCTTCTCCAGACCCTGTGGTCTCACTGCACATCTCCATGGCCCGCAGCTCAGCCTCCTGTCCTGTCTCCAGCGGGGCTGCCCAACCTGGGCTTCATCCTCGTTGACCTAAGCTCTCAGGACACAGCATGCACTGTGCTCATTTCTTCTTCAGCCTTAGCAAATGTTGCTCTGCTTTGCTTGCATCCATTCAAAGTGCTCAACAGACCTTCCTCCCAAACTGCTGAGATGAATACCTCACCCCTCTCCCTCCTGCTTCTCCCTTACACCAAATAAGAGATGCCAAGTTGGGACATAATTTGCAGTCTGCTGCCACTCAACATTGACTCCTCATTAGCAGATGAGGCATTGGTGTCCACATCTCCTCTGCCTATAGCATCAGGCTTTCTTCTGCTCTTCTTGGCTTTAATTAGCAATTCATGCTCTGCCCCAGGCGTCTCCTCACACTGTGAACATCTGCAAAACTGAACTCAGCTTACTCCAGAAACGTTTCAATTCCCTACAGAAATTTTTGCAGTAGTTTGTTGCTTACATTCCTTTTCAAAATTAATCGCTGTACCTATACCGTGGCACCTGGTTACATAAGCAGGGCTGCTCTGAGCTTCAGTGCTGTATGTTTGTGATACTGCCTTTACTCTTTACCACTGAAATGAAAACAGAATAAATATACTTCAGGGAAGTGGGGTTTAACTGGAGCAACAGCAACCCAAAAGACAGTGCCTCCGAGGGCAGTGAGCTTCACAGCATTTGCTGACCATCCTCGAGCATTCCTTTCCAGCGGCCTGTGCCCAGGTGAAATCTCAGCTCCTCTCTGCTCCTTCTCACTCTGAAGAGCAAAAGGCCAATAAAGTCTGAACCATTATTCACAATTTTCCAGGATGAACTCCTGACTTGGGAATTTACACATGTGGGGCAGAGCAGCTCACGTGATAGGAGCTGTGGTCCCTGTGGTCCCCTCTCCCCATCCCCTCCTGCAGCAGCACCTCTCCCACAGTGCCTTCAAAGCAACGCTTCAGAAGCCACTCACTGCCTTTTCCTAACAAGCCTCTGCCAGTGGACAGGAAAAATCCATCACAGCAGGAGATTGCTCCATGGTAGATTAGTCCAACATCATGTTTTTCAGAAATAACTTCTAGTGTCAAAATCCCTCAGCTGAGCTCTTGCACAAGCTCAGTTTACTGCTGCTGCATGGTCAGGCTGCAAAGGACACAGAGTAGATGCTACAGAACCCAAGGGTGTTACCAGCATCACCAAGCAGAAATGCGCAAAATGCATTAATTTGGTCTAGTAGGTAATGAAATGAGTTGTAACCACACTAAAAAAATTGTTTAAGGTTTGAGACATTACTTTCCAGTTTGAATCCTAAGCATACATTGTGCCATATTTCCTTTCTTCCCCTGGAAAAATGAAGATTTAAAAAAATAAGTATTTCATTCCTTATTTGCATATCATGCTCAACAAACTAAATAGGAAGAAGATGGTCATCCAGTTCAGAGAATAAGCGCATCAGATGTAAAAGCACTCTGAATGTCAAGTCCTGCAAAACACCATTTAACTGGGGTTTTCCCTCCTAACACTTCCCCCTTGGTCAGAAGGAAAACAGACTCCAGCATCAGTAAATAACAACTTGGTTAAAGGGACTAGAACATTTGGGAAATATGGGGCTAATCTCCAGTCGTTGCAGCAGACCCACGGATTCAAGGCACTTTGATAGTAGATGACCATCTTCTTCCTAGTAATGGAACTGCTGATTCACAGTGCTCTGAGCAAGCACCTCCTGCAGATACCGCCCCAAACCAGCAACCTTCCAGCATGTGCAGAGCTGTTGCACTGTAGCTGGTGCAGAGCAATTGGCACTCACGTCACAAATCTCAAGTATCAGAGCTCTGTCAAAATTTGAGGCAGTTATTGATGGGAGCCACAAAGTAGATCTGACTCACATGAATGAGACCCTCTGCTTTTACACCTGCCAACACGAGCAGCTCTGCGCCACACCGTGCTTCCCCCCGCACTGGGGTGCAAAGCAGAATTCAGTGCTCAAATGCAAAAATCTTTATTACACACAACAGTCCATAAGGTGCACAAAATCTTTTAAAGCCTATGTAAACAAATTGCATTCTATGATTGCACATCCTTCGTGCAGAGGATATTTTCTGAGCTTATATGTGGTAGTATTTAGATTTCTTCTCTCACATTCTTTGATCTGCTTATTACACCTTGTTAAAAATAAAAATGAGTTTTGGGACCAGTATTAGATTCTGCTGACAGTCACAACTAGAGGACTCTGACAATGCAAAACAAATTATTCCCTCAGACTGGTTGTTTATAATGTTTACACAGTAATCATTGCTGGAATTTCAGCATTATGGTATATTCATCATAGTTTACTTAATTTCTGAGACCTCTTAGCCTCGGAAGAACCAGGCTGTTGATTTGCTTTTTAGCATTTCAAAAAGCAGACTCAGAATCTAGAATTTGTTTTCTATTACTTAGCTATTGTTGTGAACTCCGAGAGCTGATGAATGAAGGAAGAAGAACAGCTTTTTGCAAAGCGTCAGTCTTCTCCCAGTCAGGAAAGGAGGTCTTTCCTCTCCTCACTGTACCGGTGGCAGATGCCAATCACATTCAATTAGTCTCACAGAATTCGTTTTAAAACTCACACTCCGAAGTACAAAACTAGAGAGAGGTGTTTGGGCTTTTTTTAGCAGCCAACTGCTTTTTTCATTGCAACTGTCAATCAGTCGATCAGAAGGGAGGGACCCGAGAGTGATGGTTCTAGATGTTCAAAGGAAAAAGGGTAAAACAATTTCTAGGTAAGAAATTGCTTTCTCTATTGCTTGAAGTGTCTACCACTATGGGAAGTAGCAAGCAGCAATGATTAGTTTCTGGTCTTTTTGTGGACAAGGCTGTGCTAACACCTAGTGTATGCGATGGCAGCTTGCTGTCCTTAATCATACAGTAACCTTGAGTATTACATATCCTCTAACACTTCCAATTCTAAGCAGCCAATATTTTTTGGAAGCGCAAGTTTCAGAAATGAAATTAGTTATAGAGTATGGAGAGATATGGCCAATGTCCTCTGAGTGACTAAAGCCATTTAGTCCCCAGGTTTCATTTCAAAGTAGGTTAAATAAAAAGGTGCCAGGCACTATCCTTATCCCTGTGCATTTACAGCTTGATATGCTTTTTGAAAAATAACATTGCATCAGAAGAATACAGCATTTCTCTGTCCTCAGTGCACTTCGGCAATTCAGAAAGAATTACTAAATATAAGATGTAGGAACATAGCGCTAAGGGGATGTATAGGTCAAGGAGCCCAGTCCCTTGATACTGGAGACAACCACATCACACAATCCCTTTAATAAACTGATTAAGATCCATCTGGAAACTAGTTACATTGTTGCCCCCAAAATCCCAGTGAAAGGCTTTTCCAGAACCTCACCTTTTTACTGATTAAAAAGCTGCTTCTAATTTCCATCTGAAATTT
>Ga0181612_112194_pt1:0-5000 | contig 10816 bp, 9 predicted proteins | sample HoacroProtozoa21_FD_119630 | JGI IMG/M metagenome (GOLD analysis project Ga0181612, IMG submission 119630) | Hoatzin crop microbial communities from Cojedes, Venezuel. Combined Assembly of Gp0051906, Gp0051904, Gp0051908 | reverse complement strand
CTACTAAAACTGACATCACCTGCTACTATTTTAATTGTGTGTTTTACTAATGCTAACCATTTTCCTGACAATAGAACCCCCATAAGCTTAATGAATCTTTGCAGAATACATAAACCAAGGTCAATATGTAAGAAAATCTTCAAATGTTAAGAAACTCTCTCTGCAAAGCCGAAAGAAAAGTTTATTATTCTTTTGCATTCATAAGAATAAGAGCAAAAAATAGAAATCCTACGCAATACATTTTCCAGACCATAGAATATAAAAAGCTTTGATGATTTTGGGAAACCTTTTTGATTAGCTACTATTTTATACGAAGAAAAGGACTTATTTAACAGGGTTACATTTCCAAGATTTATTCTTTATTTTCCAATACAAGTGGCATATTAAAAAAAAAAAAATCCCGAATACTTCCTTCATGTCATATGTAACAGTCACATTTTTTTCCCATGGTTTGGGGGGGGAAAGAGAGAAAATGAAATCCAGATTTGTAATTCCTAACAGGAGAAATTCGATCCTTTCCAATGTTTAAGTAATATTTCCTGTAAAACATACGAGGCCATCTGCAGAGCTGTTTCCAGACACATTTCGAAGTGGCAAGGGCAACTGAAAGAGACCCGAACAGAGGCTGGCATTTCACCTCTGGGAGATGAAGCATTAAAGGTTTCTAAAAGCTGGTTCTACAATTTTACAAAGTATTCAACCACTGCATAGTTCATAATTTGTTTAATTTACCTACCTTTTATAGGTATGGGGAGGGGGAAATCCGCTCTGTAAGAGACAGTATAAAAACCAAGACAGCTGTAAAAAGCTAATGTACAGCTATCAAGAATGCTTCATGATTTTAGCTGATTGAAATTGTATTTTATTCTTTACAGGCCCCGTGCAATGATTAGAGGGAAATACTCACCTAGAAAAACTGTGCAGGGTGAAACGTATTTGGGCAGACAACAGAAACACCGAACCCTTTTTGCTATTTAAGTCTATTATGGAATTTTGTTTTATTGTTGATCTCCAGGGTCACCTTATGAATTCGTGTTAGTAAAATGTTACGGCCTCACTATAATATTCACTTTGTGGAAGGGCCTACGTTTACCAAATCTCATCCGAGATCGAATATAAATGAGAAACTTGCATCTCTCTTCAAGGAATATATTTTACACTGTTTTCTCCCCTTTTTTGAATTACAGACAGATTCTAAAATTGAATTCTTTTTCTTATGCCAGGATTCAGCAAAATGACTGAACAGTTAGGTTTGCCTGAGATATATGCCTTAAATTTAAAATTTGCATTGTTCAAACAGTGAACTTCAGGGCCAGATTCTGCCCTCAGATGTGCATATCTGGGAACCCCATTAACTTCCCTGGAAAATACTGTTATGCTGTTTGGATGCACTCGAATGAGTTACATTACGGTGCTACCTTCTGTCACTCCCCCTGTAACACTCGGTATTTGCTGCAATTTGTATTTTGCAGACTGGTGCAGCCCTTTCTGTTCTGTCAGTACCAACTGGTCTGCTGGATGTTTCTACCTGTCCTCTCCTGCCTCTGGCTGGGTCATTAAGATTAAGCAAGACAAGGAGGATATAGCCTGTAATGCCTTTGAAATTTGAAAATTGTTGTCGGTCTTTGTGGCCAAGTTTGTGCAGCAACTTCTGCAGCTCGAGGGGAGGGGGTTGGAAGTGGGGTGCACCCAGGGAGGGGACAGTCGGGGGCTTCTGCCCCACACACTCCCTCCTCGGAGCCCCATGTCTCCAGGATCTTTTGCCAAAATTATGCCGATCAAAAAATTTTTCTAAGAATGGAAAATTAATTGCGTCGGTTGGTCCAGTGTCCATTTACTAATAAAACAAAGCTCATTTCAGCTTCCATGCAGTGCTTCTGGCTCTCCTTTTCACCTATGGGATGGAAGGGCCCCCTACTATCAATTTTCTGGGCTTTAAACAAGTACTTCTGGACCTTCTCTGTGTAGACATCAGTGGCAGAAGGATCCCACCAGGACCCTGGTGCTCTCACTCATCCTGTGGTCTAAATTCATAATTTGGGGGTTGCGGAGATCTTCATCTTCACATGAAACACCACTGTGAGTTATTATAGCCTCTCCCTGGCACCCTGCGTGCTGCCGTGGGTCACAAAACCTCACCATCCTGCAAAGGGATTTAGTTCAGCCCCTCCCCTCAACTTCTTCTTGTGCCAGTAGAAGTTCTGATGCTGAATTTCAAAGATAACACAGAGTGGGAGGATACATAGGAAACCATTTTCCATATTAAGGTTTTTTTTTGTGGTATCTTGCCCACCCCACCAGCCGCGTTCGGCATGCGGTGCCACGGCATCGCGACTCTGCGCTCTGATCCCATATGAAGTCAGCAAGAGCCTTCAAAACTGTCACTTCCATTTCCTACCAAAAGCAAAATACTTCCTACAAGGAAAGTACGCATTACAGCTGAATTATAAATGAGGACTGGTATTTTTGCGAGGTACAAATCGGAGGCATTCTCCATATTGTTAGAATACCAATTTTATTTTCCTGGTGTGTAGTACCCAGTGCAGCGCAGCGTCCCCGGAGATGCGTGCACTCTCCGGAGATTACTTCAGCATTGCATTACTGCTATCACATATCCATTATATATACTCTTTCAGACAAGTGGAAATGTTTTCACAAAAACAATCTGGAATCTTGGCTTAAAACCCAAGCTTGCTGTCAAGGCAAACAGAGTAGCCTCAAAGAGGACTTATTTTTATTTTGTTCAGACAAGTATGTTGTTGCTGGATTATAATAAGGGAAAATATAGCAGCTATCAGTCTTCAGTTTATTTGACAAGCTTCCTCTGACAAACCTAAAGGAATAAGCCCTGGCCCTGCAAACTCGCTCTCATTCAGGTATTCCCTTTGGCTCCAGCACTTTTATTAGTGTGATTAAGGGCCACACACATGTTTACAAGACAGGAGTCATGGGAGGGGTTGATATATTTTCTTGGCCTTTACTTATTTTGCAAAGTTTTAAAAGCCTTTGCTGTTTCCAGTGCTAGTCGCTATCAGTCAGTGCTCTAAGAGCTTGTCCCATCACCTATCAAACAAGGTCAACGAGCAGGTTATAATCAGATGCCAAATAAACAAATGCAAACTTGAAATCAAGTGATTTACTGTCCATTTTCATTAAGTTCTTTGCAAGGAAGCAAACACTTTATGCAGCACTAGGGACCTTTGGAAAGGGTCAGCCGCCGTGCTGAAGACAGCCGTGGTGTGATGGTTTTCACCCAAATGGAGTTTAGCGATACCAAGCGTAAAGGGACGGCTGCCTTGTTTGGGGAGAAGAGCGCTGTAAACAGAGCGGCATCTCTTCACCTTGCAGTGAATTCTCCTTTGTGAAGTGCGTGGAGTTTTAATATTCATGTGTTTGCATTAGTCTGAGTTTTCTACTCTTTAGACTAGAATTTTCCCTATACTATCAGCTAAAAACAGTCTTGGGACACGGGAGATTCTAGCTGCATTATAAAACTCCATTCATTTTAAAATTAAAATTTCAATTTTTTTAAGGACTCCATCATGAAGCTGGATTGCTCTCCGGTAGCGGGACACCTTTAGGTGGTGAGGTCTGGCCTTGAAGAAAAATAAAGAGCCATGGAAAGGGCAGGTAATCTCTTCACACTGCTATGCCCGGTGGTTTCCTGCGGGGCGGTGGGACTGCAGCACCCGAACTGGGGTCCGTGCCCAGGATGAGTTATGGACACATCTGAGGAGAATATTTGGGCTGGGGGGTGTTATACGGTGCTGCTGCAGAGCACAGCCAGTGCCTGGGAAGTGCAGCAGCACCTCTACTTACTGATTCTTGCCTTAGGATTCTGGATTTAGCCCATTAAACCCAGGACCAGATTGTTCTGGTGAGCCCTTGAAATGCCACCTTAGCCTTCTGCAGGCTCCCGGTCTCCTCCCAGCTGGTTGTACATATTGTGCTCAGTGAAAACTCTCAACTGTTTGTAGCAAAGAATCAAGCAGGGCTGGAGCTTCACATCCAAATGCAATGGAAAAACACACGTAAGCCTGATGTGGCAGCGTCTCAGTGCAACGTGCTGCTACCCTGTTAGACACAGAGAAGACACTCCAGGTTCTGGCTGTATAAATCAGACTGACACTGTGCTGGAGCACTGCTTGGGAAAGGCATGTCATTTGGAGAACACAAAACGTTGAGCAACTTGTTTTTCCATGAAGCTTATCCCTTGACAGCACTTTCTTTTCTTATATCTCCTTAATACAGCGTAATTTAAATGTTTTCTAGGCAGGGTTGTGCTTACAGCCCTTCTTTTCCAGCATAATGTTGGCTGTAATGTGGATGGACTGGCCAGAAGTTGTGGGTTGCTTCTTTGACATTTTGTGAGTTTCCTAGTTCGAAATAAGGATGTCTCCCTTCAACCACTCTGAAATTTTGCAAATATTTTTTACAAACAAATGGTTTGTCCACAGTTTTTCTACATTTGTTTTACAAATTGTCCCGTTCCCATATTTCAGAAAATATCCCAAAGGAGGCTAAGCAAAAAAATTTTTTTTCTCTCGCTTCTTTTCCTAAAGGTTGCATAAATATTTCGCATGTATCTCCCTTTATTTAGATTATACCATTGTAAAGCGGCAAAGAGTTTTCTCTTTCCCCAAATTAGACATGAGAACCACAAACAAATTAATTTGTGTCTCAGGGTTTTGACTGGGCCCCTTGGCCTGCTCTGGCACTAACGCAGGCACTCGCGACCCTCTGGATTTCAAACGCCTGAGGGTAAAAAGCAATTATAAAAACATGACTCTCCCAGATCAGCTTTCGAATCTGCCTTGTCTCTGTTTTATTGATGGGAGATTGAAGGGAGATTCAAATCAGCTATCTTTCAATTCTTCACCAGCAGCAAAATACAGAAATCATTAGCTTTTTCTGTGTAAATGACTTTGTCCTGCTTCATTATTCAAAACTGGCTGGGCATTTGACTTAAAAAGGCCATGCTGAATATCTATTTCTAGTTT
>Ga0181612_183778_pt1 | contig 10817 bp, 11 predicted proteins | sample HoacroProtozoa21_FD_119630 | JGI IMG/M metagenome (GOLD analysis project Ga0181612, IMG submission 119630) | Hoatzin crop microbial communities from Cojedes, Venezuel. Combined Assembly of Gp0051906, Gp0051904, Gp0051908 | reverse complement strand
CCTCCTCTTCTCCAGACTAAACAGCCCCAGTTCCCTCATAAGACTTGTTCTCCAGACCCCTCACCAGCCTCGTTGCCCTTCTCTGGGCACGCTCCAGCACCTCAATGTCCTTCTTGTAGTGAGGGGCCCAAAACTGAACACAGTACTCGAGGTGCGGCCTCACCGGTGCCGAGTACAGGGGCTTGACCACCTCGCTACTCTACAAGGCACACTTTGTAGAGCAGGGAGCACACTCCCTTCTCTACTGCTATAGTAGCCCCACTCTCTGTGCTACTGCTTACAAGGCACACAGCTGGATCCAATACTCCCCTTTTTCATCAGATAGGTAGGTTTTGCTATTACTAACGCTGCTTCTGGATTTATTTGGCCCATAAGCTGAACCTGTATGGTATGGCTTTGTTCATGCGTACCTTAAAGTAACAGGGCAATTGGTGTCCAGCTGGGCATGGGAGTTTCATTCAAAAAAAACATGAATAGAGACATACAGCACTGATCAAAAACGTGCTCAGCCATTGCTACCCTTCACAGCAGGGATGACTGAAAGTGTCTCTCCTAGGAAAAGAAAAATCAGGGAAAACATGGGCTGTTTTGCAACGTTCCTGCTCAAGTCTTGGTGGGAGGCAGCAGTTTTCTCCCCAAGTGCAGGAGGAGTCTTTGTGAGGCAAAGTGCAATTGTGCACCTTTTGCTACTCATGAGGGGGAAAAACAGCCTGGAATGCCTGTTTGAAGGAAGAGCAGAGTATGATGGAGGGAAAAAATGAAACCCGTGAAGATGGGTGCTGGATGGACTGCGTGGATGAAGTCTGGCAGCTGAATGCCAAGCCAGTGTATCTAAACATGAAAGGGTTTAACTCTGAAGATGAACATCCATTATGTCTCCCAAACATAAAGGAGCTGCAAAGCTAATTAGGACGGTATTGACTTCTTATCCTTTGACATGTAGAAGATATTTACTGGTGTCTCTGGTCAGAAATCTTTCTCTGAGCTTCATCTAACTCCATGGACTCAGCCATATCTGTATAGCTGAGTGCAATAGCTGTTGGCTTCTGGAGTTTTTGTTTTTTCTACAGTTACCTGAAGATGTGACCTTATTTTCAGGGTACAGTGCTGCTGGTGGGGTCTGGGTTAGCTGAATGTGGAGATTACATACATTAAAACAGACTATTTTCAACTCCTTCTCCCCACTTTCTGATCCCTGCCCGTTCAGGCATTCACGGCGTCCAGCATCCTGCGCACTCACATCCGCCAGCACTCGGGGGAGAAGCCCTTCAAGTGCAAGCACTGCGGCAAAGCCTTCGCCTCACACGCAGCCCACGACAGCCATGTGCGCCGCACGCACAGCAAGGAGAAGGGCTGCGCTTGCTCGGTGTGCGGCCAGCACTTCCCAGAACAGGAGGATTACCAGTTCCACATGAAGATCCACGCCGCTCATTAGCCAGGAGCCCTGCGGACACGTCCCCAGACCACCGATACACCGTGTGCAAGTGTTTGTGCGTGGCTGTGTGCATGTTGCAGGAGGTGGCGTTTACTCTCACAGCGACTCTTTGGGTACATCCAATCTCTGGACCCTAGGCGTATTTCTTTCCGAGTGCAGGGAACGGGAGTTTCTCATCCGGGTACCCTGACGTCACACTGGGGTGAGGTCCCACATGCGCTACCCCACCTTTCCCTTCCTCCCATACCCAAGTTTCCACAAAAGGGAAACACAGGCAGGAGAGAACCTTGCCTCCCATGACATTTTTTTGCACAAATATGACTATGAGCAGTGTTTCCGTGCCTCTAATGCACCATGTCTGCGGACTGCCTGGTGCGGTCCGTACCAAAGCTTGTGTGAGGGACGTTTTTATGAAGTGCATTTCCCAAAGTCCATTTAACCTGTTAGTTTTGTTTGGGTGTGTGACCAGGTGTGGGATCTACTTCCCCTCAATGTGCAAGTCTTTTAATGACTCCCTATTTGAATGTGAACTGCTTCAGAAACTGACTGGTGGACCAGCAAAGGGGTGTTTAAATTCCTTCGTCCAGCTGCCAGGTCACGGGGAGCTCCAGGGAAGGGACACCACTCTTCCAGAGGGTGCTGGACCCCAGATAGCCCAGGGGGAGAGGGGCAGGGTGTGATGGAATAGCTGCAGGCCTAGCAGAGATGTTGGAGGTTGGCTCTGCCTTCTCATAGTTTAGAGGACCAAACGTGAAGATATTGCCAAGCACAAGTGAGATCTTAGGTGGGTTGCTGACAGTTGAGTGGCCTCGTAGAGCTGTTGCACTGGGCTCAGCACAGGCCAGGAGCAGGCACAATCCCACCAGTGGGCTTTTCTGTCCTGTAACCATCACTTGTCTAGAAATTTGTCACTACTGGGAGTCCTGGCCAGGTGAGCCTTCACAGTGAGTCCTGACGTGAAGGCTGGGTTCCTCCTCTTCCTGCTGGCTCTGTGTAGGATGGCTGCTGCAGTGTCACTCCTGAATGCTTTTAAGAATGCACCATATACTAGTTCTCAAGGCACAAAGGTTTTAAAATCATCTCTGTGATACCTCTATGTAGGAAGGTGAAACCCTTATCCTACCCTAAATTTAAGATTCTAGGTGTAGGATAGACAATGCCAGGACTTCCCGGTCCCTACAGCTCCACCTGAAATTCCCTCCCCAGCCTATGGGAATGCCTAAGCCTCCATGGGAGGACTGGAGGGTTTCACCCTCCGTTTCTCACCGACCATGCAAGCAAGTCAGGAGTGATTGATGCAGGTTTTCTGTTGATTTCTTTCTTGCTGAAAGGGATATCTGCTCATAACGATGCTGGCTTTCTTTCTATAGAAAGAGCTGCTCATTTAGCTATAGGTGAGAAGATTCAGAATAATACCTCAGACATCCTGCCCTTTCATATCAACAAAATTTGACCCAGATCAAAGCTGTCCCAGGTGCATATTACAGTGGGTAAAATATTTTCAGTGTAAAATTCCAGGTGATTAGACCCTGATTTTTGCAAAGTTCTTTCAAAATTATTGAGAATCCTTCATGAATGGCATTGCCTGGCAATGTGGAATCTCAGCAGTTTGCTGAAGGCTTAGCAAAAAGCCTGTACTGAAGGAGCACTGAGTATAGGGAGTGCTGTACCTGGTGCAGAAGCTGCTTATCACTGAGTGGCCAGCATGGTGGGCAGAGGGCTGTGCCGTTGAGAGGGGGTCCCTGTGTCGGTGGGACTGTGTGTTGCATTCAGGAGGGATAATGGAAACCCTTACTGGGGCTGGTTGATTTAACACAGACGATACGACGTTACCGGGATGACAAAGTTCTCTTAATATCCTAGATCAGCTAGGGTTAAGAAGGACTTGTTTTTATTTTGTGCCAACCTTAAATATCTGTTTAAATGCAGCATAGAACTAGAATAAATTTTTACCTGCACATTTAATTATATCATGTGCATACTGTATCTATAAATGTCTATTGATTTGCACTAATTTTATACTGTTTATTGTACCTTAAGTTGCTCTGTCCTCGTTGTTTTCATAGTAAAAATATTTAAAAATGTATTTATAAAACCAATTACTTGTAAGTAAAATACTGAGGCCCAGCACTAAGCAGTATCTGAAATAAACAAACCATTAGTATTGTTCATACATGTAGGTTTTAGGGTAGAATGATCACATTTTGCTCTGAATTTTTTGGCTTGTTTTAACATCAAGGATTCCTATAATACAGCAAGCTGAATTCTGTACATATTGAGGGCTGAACTGGTGAGCTCTAAACAGGTAAAATTTACTCCTGAGCAGAAAATTATCATGGCATTTATGTCTACAAACTATGCTGAAGTAGAGGTGGGGGAACTGAATCTTCCAGCTGCCTGCCAGTATGGAAGTGTTTTTCCCTAATCATACAGAACCCTGGGCAACAGAAATGTGAATTCCGTGTGTGAAGATTTTACTGGTTCGGTCCCATAAATAACTCAGGATTTGGTGATATCATCAACTGCCTAGTAATTAAATAAATGTTGTGACTAGGAATGGCTTCAAAGTGCTGTGAAATGCGTGGTTAGCTTTCCATGCAGGTAATCTTGCAAATGAGGGTTATTTAAGTGGTGCCTCTTCTGTAGTGCTTTTAGCTGTGTGCATTTTCTTCTGCTTGAAGAACCCCCATATAGCTTGTGCTAAAATACTAGCGCTCTTCTACAGTATTGTGTGACGAGTTGTCTGTAAAAGAGTACGTGAAGGGTTTTGCTTGTGCTTGTAATTGACGGTACTGGTTGTCTTAAACCTGTGTATGTAAATTTTGATGCTAATGAAGACTATTACAATGAGAGTCATAGAAAGGCTGAAAATAAATTATTGGAGTGCAGTAATGGACTATAGGTTGTTTTCTACCTTTGTGGTACTAGGGAATGGATGAAGGGTGCCTTCTGTGTTATTTGCAAGTCATTACAGAGTCAAACTGTCTCTTACTGGGAATTCTAGTCCTTGCCCTGCTGGGTAGCAGCTGACTGCATTAGAAGTCAAAGGCACCCAGTCTCTTGATGGGTTGGGCCTTAAGTGTCCCAATAGCTTATCAAAGATGAGGCCATTCAGTTCTGGATGGAGTTCACTCCCACTTGCAAGATGATGGATCCGTGTTGAACACTGAAAAAAGGCATTTAACTACCCTGTAGCATTAAACTACCCTATAGCAGTTGTCCTCTCCCTTCTGAACAGTGAGTCCCAGCTGTGCTGGGGCTGGGGGACAGTGGGGGTGGCATTTGGCCAGCAGCACACTTCACAGCAGGGAGGGGAGAAATAAAGCAGCAGGGAGCAGGAGGGAGGGCAGGCTGAGCTGCCCTGGCAGCCAGCGGCAGATTTTAGCCTCCTGCAAGGAAAACGCAGTGGTTGTCGGTGCAAATGAATCGCTGTCCTTGCCGGACAAGGTTTAGGGGAGATTAGATTTAGACTACGAAATGCCCCTGTACGTCATGCAGTATACACGTGCCCTGTTTGCATCCAGCGAGCTGACGTTGCCGTCCCCGGGGACTTGAAGGTTTACCCGCACCTTCACCGATAAGAAGGGAGGAGAGGGAAGGAGCGCGTGTGCGTGCTGGTTTTTCGCTTGGCAGGTTCCCGGGATGACTGCACGGAGCAGAAAGCTGGTTGCATGAAGGAGGCTGCACTGTGAGTTCAGTCGAAGGAAGAATGTTGGTGACCGAGCTCAATCCCTTCGCGGGGAACCCCCAGCTGGTCGGTCCCTCCTGAGCCCACGCCACGGCACCCAGTGCTCCCGCTGGCCATTCCTGAGCTGAGGCTGCAGAAAGCGGGACGTCCCTGCAGCTCTCTGGGGACTGGGCTGTGGCCCTGCATGCTGTCCTAGACCCGACTCTCCCATTTCCTTCTTGGCCATCGTCAAATACGGAAAGGCAGCGATGACGTTTTCTGCGACAGTGACCACAGTAACGCGCTGTGTGCTAGAAGTACCCACGTTTCTCACCCAGTTTGGCTTAAGCAGTGGCTGTAGCGTGGCTGCCCTGGCTGGGGGCTCATTCTCACTGCATTCCTCAAGGCAAAGGACTGCAAAACCGTACCTGACAGTGCACCCTGGCTCTGCTTTCTCTTAACTAGGATTAAAAATGCTCCTGCCAAGGGGAGCAGCAAGTCAAGCCGCCGGGAAGAATCAGCCCTGCAAGACAGTAGCTGATTCTAAGCGCTTTGCATTAACCGAGTCAGGGTTTTTTAAATGTTAAATTGAAAGTGATCTAAATAGAAACCACAGGATGAGGGCAATCATCTTGGCTGTTTTGCTGAGGCGACGGGGAGGGAGAGGAGCCTGCATGAGGCTAACTAACTCCCGAAAAGCCCCTCCTTGGTGCATGACAATGGCGAGACAAAACCAAAAAGGTGGTCCCAGAGCTCAGGCTGGTGAGGGCAGGGAACAAAAGGCCCGGCCACCGACATCTGCTGCCTCCGGCATCTCCCCGCACCTCCCCGCTTCTTCAAACGCCCGGTCCCCATCCCCCTGCCGCCCCCGGCCCCAGCCCGCTGCGCTCCCGGGGGCTCGGGGCAGAGGGAGGTGGTTAACCACCGAGGGAAGGCAAAGAGCAGCAAGGAGCTTAGTGAATTGAAGATAATGCCGCGAACAAATATTGATTAGTGCCAAACTGTCCATTAAACAAGAGAGATCATTCACCAGAGGAGGCCTGGCTGGCTGTCCCCTCCTTCAGAAAGCCTTTTCTCGGGGTCCCCAGTCTCCTGCGTGCCTCTGCAGCAAGCGTGGGGGTTTGTGTCACCTCTACCGACATGGTCACCGTCACCTTCATTTCCCTTTCCCTCCTCAGACACACATGTCCCCTTGCACCTTCTCCCTTCTGGCTCTCCTTGATGCACGTAATGCAGGGGCTCGGGTGCATGAGGGGTGCTAGGAGACTCGGGCTTTGCTCTCTGCTTTCCTGCTTTTTTTGCCGCGTGTAGAACACTTACATCCAGATTTTCAGTGGGACCAACAACTGTGTTTTTACAGTGTTTGACTCAAGCTTTAATGAGGCTTGGTCTCCACCAGTGAACGCATTTTCTGGAAAGCAAGCCCCTTCGAAGTGCCTGGGGTTGGGTGTTGGGACACCGGAGGAGGGTATCACAGCACCCCTTGCCTGCTCTACAGTGGGACCTGAGAAGCTCTACTCCATCTCCATCCCTGGCAGGTCGACCTGCAGCAGCTCCTGCTTTAGGGGCTGTTGTGAAAACCTCAGATCAGCTGCACTGAAGCAGTGGCAAACCAGGCTTAAATTCACAGGACTAACTTCTGGTTATCCCAGAAAGCTAGAAGTGTAGAGAGCACTGTGGAATGCCTCAGTGTGAGAACACCACACAGGGCTGCAAACTGTGGTATTATCATTCTGCATAACAGCACTGAGAAAATGCAATTTCTCCCCCCTTTGACTGCAGGGACTTGGGTAGAACCAGTAGGAGGTACCTTGCTCATTAACAGAAATGCAGTAGCAGAGAGAATGTCCTCTGTCTGTCAAGGAAGGGGAAAAGAATGAATTCTTAGATTACACTGACCAAAGAAATGGAATTCACAGACAATCTCTGCCTGACGTGAAATCAAGCCGTGGAGCCCCTCCTCCCCAGGCAGAAAGGGTCGAGTCCATCCTTCGCCACTAAGCCAAGCCAGTGGTGTTCCCTCCGGGGCCGCAGGGCTCCGTGTGCTTTGGAGGGCTCTGGCCCGGCGCGGTGGCGGTGGGGAAGTGGTGGCAGGCTGCTCCCCGGGGAAGTCTCACTTTCCCACCAGTGACCCCCGGAGAAGTCTTGCTTTCCCACAAGTGACCCCATGGCTGGCAGGTGCTGCCGGCCAGCTGAGGGGTTACCTGTATTGATTGTCTAATAGCTGTCAAGGTGGAGGGAAAGACTACTCTGCCACAAGCTCAGAGCTCTTAGCTGAGCAGGAGCATAAATGCCCCGTTAAAGGTTTCATTCAATAACAATCTTTACTAAAACAAATGGACAACACCTCCCTCCCCTGCCCCCATCCCTAATGCAAGAGCCATTACAGAGCAGGAAGACAGCACACAGGAACACATATTTCTGCAGTATCGGTTTCACCAACAGTCTCAAATGACTCTTTAATGAAAAGTGTAATTGTTTTCTTTTTTTTTTTTTCTCAGGGATGTAAACCCAAGGAAACAACCAAAGGGGAATCCGTTCGCTTTCTCGAACCTCCTCCCGCAGCCTGGTGCGTGGCTCTTTCCCACCGAGGTACCCACCAGCGACCAGTGAGCGGGAACGCAGGCTGGCAGCGTCCTGCTCTTGCTGCCGCTGGGGACGGGCAAGATGGGAACAGTGAGCGCTGGAGATGGCAGCACTGAAGGAAGCTGGTGGGCTGGGGGCTTTCCCTCTGTAAGCCATGTGCAGTGCTGAAAGATGGTCTTGCCCTGCAGGGCAGCAATGCTTGGATCTTGCTTTCCTGTTGTGTCTAGAGCTGCCTTCTCGAAGGCTTTTTTCCCCACACTGGCAGCAAAAGAAGGCTTCACATGACGGCTCCGCAGCCAGGGGAGCTGAGACAGGCCTCTGCCGGGTGTCTGTGCTCCACACAGTGCAACGAGGCTGATACAGACCTTTACTAGTCAAAAAGACTTTTTCTCTTGACTTTGGTGGACCTATAGTCAAGTGTGGTATGAAATCTTGTATGGATATTACTATGTTTATCACTCTGTCACAGTGGGCTTCTGTTTAATCCATACTTCTTCTGCTAAGCCTTTTTCCCTTAGTTTCAGAACTAGAGAGATCCCACGCGGTTACTCGAGTACACACATAACAAAATTCAGCATGAAAAAACATGTCAGCAAAAGGGAACTTCCTGGAAAAGAGACATTTGTTTTTCTGCCCAGGCATCTGGGTTCTTTATCTGTGCCTCCAGACCCCTTCCCAAGAGTGTGCTCAGCCTAATATTTTGGAGGTTTGAGAAAGACAGGATGGAGAGGGACCCTTTTGGGTAGTTTATTTCTTGGGATTTGTTTCCATCAAGGAGAGTTCAGGTGCCAGATCTGCAGGCAGGCAGGGAAGCAGCCTCAGAGAAAACCACTCTGAGCTTAACTCTGTGTGGGGAAGGTGCCTGGATTTAGGGCTTTTAAGCTCTTTGGGTGTTCCTACTTCTTTATGACACTGTTACCACCGTGTTAATACCTTGTTTCTATATGTTGGGTTTTTAAAAAATGTACAATATCCAAATTAAAAAGATGTGCTGTTTTTGGTTAGAGTATCTGGCCAGATCTGTTCAGATGGTCTAACCCAGTTTGGTTGCTGTCGGTTTTGTAACTGTAAGGCATGAACAGTAGGGTCTGGCATGACAAAACCAGTCTTGTTTTATAGCTTTGATCGATTCTGTCTCGTGGGAGCTGTTTTGGCTGGGATGTTGTTATGACAAAAAGGTTCTATGGGAGGGTGAAGGGAGAACAGTTGTTCTTCTGAATAAGAGAAAACAATTTAATTGGGACAAATTTGGAAGAGAATGAAAACTTAAGTGACCAGTAGCATTTAAAAACCTCCTCCAAAATCCGTGGAACATTTTGGTCTGTGACACTTTTCTGTAATTATATCTGTCTGGTAGATGGACAACTTCTTTTTCCAGCAGCAATAAGGAAATCAAAATGATTGTAAAATCTTTTGAATTTTATCTTTACTTTTTTTACAGTCTACGTCCTTGTGACTCATTCTCCTCACAGCAGAATTTTATTAGGTTAAAACAAATGTCAGTTCTGTATAATGCATAGGGATGGCCAAAGATGATGCATATTGTGTTTTTACCAGTTTGTGCATTTAATCGTTGTCATAGGAAAACACCTCACTTATTTCTATAATACTTATGACACAAGGTATTCAACTTATCCAATAATAACAGAGTTATACTAGGTGGGTTAAAATCAAAATGAAGTATTCTGGATCATGAGATTCTTATTTGCTTCTGTTTTATACAACTGTGTGGTTGTACTCATAACCCCCTGCTCTACACTGTGTTTGGCAAGCATATTCACCATTCTCCACAGAATATTGCTGACTCTTTGTTTCGTGTTTGTGTGTATGTATGTGCCCATGTATGTGCATTTGTGTATATGTAGGTATGCCCATGCACATATATATATAATGTCTATTAAATATGTCCTTTTAAAAAATCAGGCAATACTGAATATTCAAGTAAACTGAAAATAGAGTTAATAACTATCCACTCTCGGCTTCATTACTCGTTTGGATGGTATTCATGTTGCAAAAGATAATGAATTTGATACGGCTTCTTTTCAAGAAATGCAGTGACTTTCAAACTAGGTACTTAACACTATGAGTTTATTTCCCAGCCCTGTCTGAATGGAGGATGACCAGAAGACTTTACAGCAATGGCAGATGGCAGCCACAAGATCTTGTCCTACTGCTGAGTGTGGTTCCCTTCGGCCCCAGTGGGGTGATGGTTCATACCCTGTCCAGTCTTTCTGTTGCACTGATATTTGGCAGTCCTTGTATTTTTTTTTTTGCATTCCCTAGACTCTTCTGTAATATGAAAGGGCTGACAGTGCCCAGCTAAAGGGTAACTCCTTTGAAGCAGCTTTGCTGGTAATACATTTTAGCATCTGCTTTTGTGGAAGCTGCTCTACTTTGTAGTGTTACTGTATTGGTATTGATCTGTGCTGGGTAGGTCCATATTTGTCAAGATCTCAAAGTCATATTATCAAAGATTTCTACATGAAAGAGTAAATAAGGGTCAATCTCATAAATAGTTATAACACCCAAGGCCAAAGGGGAGTTTTTACAGTCATTAGAAACTTATCAGAAGTTTAACTTGCCAGAGTTTGATCTGAGATGCTGTAGCTGCAGCATGGTCAAGTCCCGCCATGGCCGGGTGGCCCCGCAAGAGCCTGGGCACTGTGGTGGGGTCAGCAGAGCCGTGACGAGACCAGGCCAACAGCTCTGCCTCTCCTCAACCCCTCTTCATGTACAGTCCAACATGGTGCAGTTGTCCACCTCTCCTTGCTGCCTCAGCCAGCGCTCCAGCGGGATTCAGCAGCGTTGTATGTTGCTGTATACCTTAACTCACATCGTAGTTATCGTGATGCCAGGCTGCCACCCAGCAGCCCCCCACCCACCTTCCCACCTGCCAGGGGACAGAGTTAAACTTGCTTTACTTCGACATCAGGCTCTTTACTGCTCTTTGTTTTGTTGTCACTTGCAGGGTATGGAGTGAAAGACAATTATGGAATTACACGGTTTAGTGGATTAATGTATGACTGGAGAAAAAGGACAAAGATTTTACAGATTCAATCCATCTTTTCCTTGCTAAATACAACATTTAAAAGTGTCAAAGCTTGAGGCAGTCAGCTCAGTTAACTACCT
>Ga0181612_174272_pt1 | contig 10817 bp, 4 predicted proteins | sample HoacroProtozoa21_FD_119630 | JGI IMG/M metagenome (GOLD analysis project Ga0181612, IMG submission 119630) | Hoatzin crop microbial communities from Cojedes, Venezuel. Combined Assembly of Gp0051906, Gp0051904, Gp0051908 | reverse complement strand
CCTGGGCTTCACTGAGGAGATTTTATTTGCTTGGTTCTTAAAATGAAGATAGGAAAATCAACAGATTTCCTGGTAAGAATGAGAATACGAGACAATGTTGTGGGGCTATAAAGGGCTGTTAAAATGGACGTGTGGTACATTTTTGCCTTAGTTTAACCTCCGAAGATTTTCAAGGATTCAGAAGCAGGAGGAAGCACAGCTAGACTCGAAGGAGAAAAAGAGAAGAGGGAAGGCAGGAGGGAGGAGAAGAGTTGAAGTTTTGGTGACCTTTTTAACTTTTGTAACAAAGGACAAGATGATATTAGAAGGTTGTGGGGCATCAGGAGGAAGAAGGGAAGAGAGGCAGGTACGGTTATGCTCCCCGCTGAAGCTGGCTGGAGCAGGAGACGGTCCCTCTAAGGGCAAGGCACAGTTACACAGGTGGTTACTCTTAAACGGCACCCGCTGGGCACGCCGGCCGGTTCGCTTCTGCTGCCTTTCACTCGCAAGCCATCACGGAAACAAACCAGAGGCTATTATTTCAAATCCCGAATGCTTTCAGTGGTAGCTTCAGGAGGCGTAACGTACCGGAGGACTGCGCTAGTGTCTGTAGATGGGCAGTGCCGGTTGTAAAGGGAGGTAGCATCCTGGTAGCAGCAAGAGCAGCCGCCACAACCCCTAACTCATGCTTTTCCACTCCAGGTTGGCCCTGACAAATTCCCAAGTTCTCCCCTTCCACCTGCAGTCAACAACTACATTTCCCCCACACTCCTGAGAAATCTTGGAAGCCTGCATCGGAGCATGTTGGTGCTCACCTTCTCTGTGGAGGGCTGACTGCAGCTGCGGTGTTTACGCAGCTCATGACTCAGTGTTGTACCCTGGAAAGGGAGGAAAATGAAGGGCAGGTAGTTGCAGAACTGCTCAAGCGTAGTCAGCTCAGAACAGATTGCAAGCACAGGGGGACAAGCCACCACGTCTCCAAACAATGCATCTTCTCCTCTCTGAGGAAGTCCTAAGCCGAGGCAATAAACCTGAGCAATTCCAGTCTGGGCAGCTCCTCCTGAAGGTCCTGGGCAACGGGCAGCACTGACAAGCACAGTCTGGTTTTGTAAAACTTTGAATACTGGTTTCAGAAAGTCTTCAGCTATTGGGGACTTGCCCATGTCAGTGTCTTGCGTCCTCTAAAGGTTAGTAGCGGCCTGTTAAACACAGTCTTAGTATGATACAGCCCTAAACCTTTCCTCCTCTTGGAATGGAACCACAGCATGAGGCGAGGGGTGATTCAGTGATACAACATGCGCAGTGACAATTTTCCAGAATGCAGCTAAAGGAGAAAAAATCCAAACACATCACAGTCACCCTCACATAATAGTTTGAAAACATGAACCAACAGAAGAAAAAACAACAGAAAAAGAAATAAACAACTCAAAAATGAATTGTTACTGCAAGATTGCAATATAATCTGTATAAAATATTTAAGCTGTTTTTCTATTTATTCCTGAACCTATAGTGATTAAAATGCAGCCATAATACACTGCGTTGCTCTTTTTTTAATCACAAATGCAATTTTAAGCAAGCAGACAAACTCTAGGAAATTAAAGTGAATATTTATGTCCATATAAACTTCTTAATGGCAACATTCTTGCTGTGAGCACAGCAGCTGAAGAGGGTGGATTAAATTATTTTGGCCAGATCCTGTTACTATTGTTTTCATTGGCAAAAATCCCACTGACTTAATGGGAGCTGGATTAGATCCTGACTTGAATAAAGTACAATTCTCAGATGCATATATAACATAATCACTGATATTTCATGCATACACTCTAGTTTTCATGTCTGTTTTCCCTCTGTGAGTTTTACTAATACTCTGAAAACACTAATCAGGTAAACTATATACCAGTGATTAAAGGTGTGCGGTCTTGTGTTTCCAGGATTTGGGAAAATTTGTGGTTTACTCATATTTGGACTCAGAAACCACAGTCTGAATGATATCCAGTCTTTTGAGTACAGAGCTTCAAACCGTGGTATGTTTAGTTCCTCCTCTTGCAGGCTTTGCAATGCATATGAATAGCATTTATTTAAAAGGCTTGGGAATTACGTGTTTGGCAGTCAGCAAATGCTGTTGGTATGATTTTTTTTCCTCTCTCTTGTTACTATTTCCATCATTCAGGAATATTCAGAGCATCCTGGATAGACTAAGAAGCTCTTGGGTTTCATTCCTGCTGTCTTGAAAGATGATATCGTACAGAAGATAAAGAGAGGACAAGGCTATTCTCTGAGCCGCCAGAAATTTTAAGAGGGCATGTTAACATACAGAGGACACTGCTTCATCAAAGGTCTTACATTAGAAGTAGTAGTTCTGCATGTACCAGACATGAAGCCTGATGCCTAACTGCCTGACTTCAGATGTATGTGTAGCTCCAAGAAAGAACACAGCCCTGGAAGGAGGCTCAGTCAGAACTCCAAAGTTCAAGCTGTCCTTCAACACACCTTGTTCCTAGGAAAAACAAGCTGAAGTGGTGAGCCTGAGAGGTTCCCAGGACCACAAGAACCAGTGGGAGTTAGTAACCATGTACTCCATATGCTCCGAGTCAGGCTCTGGTTTTGCAAACACAGAGGGGAGCGGATTTTCTAAACAAGTACTCTGGCTCTGTGGAGATTTATCTGTGATTATTAGTGGCCCATCTTTGTTTCAGTTTGGGAAAGCAATGTTACTGTAAAATGACAGTGTAATTTCCCATGCAGAGGCTGTTTCTCTGTATGACTCATCTATGTACTGTATTCCAAGCTGTATGAATCATAGATAACTGATAGAAGAATGCAAATGAATCCATTAAATTTTATTTTTTTTATTATGCTTTAAACAGAGCAACTTTTTTTTTCTTCTGACTGTGAAGCTTACTGGAAATGAATTGGATCAAATCCAATTGAGAAATCTTTGCATTATATAAAGCTGCAGGGTTTTTTCTTGTTGTTTCAATGGGGCTGGGGATGCGGGTGTGGTTTTTGGTGCGGTTGATTTTTACTTTTTTTTTTTTTTGCAATAAGCATACAGCTGAAGCTTTGTGGCATATGTCATTATCGGCAATGTAGTTAGCTTCTTTTGTTTGTTTTAATTATAATAAAAGGGATAAAAAAATTGATTGTTGGTTAGTATTAGGTATCTGTGTAATGGGCTGTAGGTGAGAATCTAAATCCAGTAATTCCAGGGTTAATACCCAGCATCTAATGAATGAATATACATTTGAGAAATTCACTGCAGAGTTGATTCAAAGAGAATAACCCGCTCTAGCAGGTTAACGCTATAGCAGGAGGGAGTAACTCCGTTGTAAGAATGGAGAAGTCACTTACGGTGGGGAACCTCTGAGAGGAGCAGCTTGTAAGCACCAGCAGCACTGAACCGGTTCTCAGGCACTGAGTGCAAGAGTGAGCCAGCCGAGAACCAGGTACGCTCTGCCTGATGCGGCTGCCGACAGTGCCTGGTGGCCTGCGGGCAGAGGAGCCGGGGGACCCATGGCCTGGCGACACCTCCTGGGACCACCCCTTCGATCTCCAGGGACGCCTGCGAGGAAGAGGGTGGTCGTAGCTGAAGAAAGACATGTGGCATGGCTGGAACGACTAAGCTAGTTTGTTGACTTCTCTTCTGGGCCGCCTCTTCCACAGAAGATGTGTAATCCCAACAACTGCCTGTATCTATGACTGAAGTGTTTCGGTATGAGAATCTATTTAGTCTCTGCACTGTCATTTGGTCTTAAACTGTGACACCGGCATCAACTATTCAATTAGAACTGCTTTGAACTTTTAGGGGTGCAGAGCCAAACGTGTGGGTCTAATGAAAACTGCCGAAGTAACAAAATTAGATACATAAACAAAGTCCTCCTAATTTCCAGTGCTGGAATTGTACCATAGTTTTATCTTGTCTCAGGGCTTTTGTCTACCACAGAGAGCCTAAATTAAAGTCTGTGTTTTTTTGGATATATTATTTTCTGCGTGCTGCTGCTTTTCCTATTTTAAGACCATCGCACTGATTCAGAAAAAAAGAGACTATTATGCCTGGCATAATGACCAAAACTCAAAATACCTTTTCCTGGAGTCCCTGGGGCAACAGGACATTTATTCCTTTGATGAAATTAAGCTGACAATGTCAGCTTAATATTCTGCCATAAGAGATTAGGATAGCTTGTGTTTAACTGTATTTTGGGATTCAGTAAATGTCTACCTGTCCAAAGCTCTGCTTTATGGAAGGACTATTGCTCAGTCTGATTTCTTACAAGCAGAGGGATTTTATAAGGTAACAGCCAAAGTAAGAAAACATAAAAATGCAATGCTAACTCTAACATTTACTTTATGCTTTTTCAGACATTATGTCCTGAAGTGAAAAATAAAATGTAAACTTCACAAATCTCAAAATCTATAATTAAGAACAACACCTGACAAGATTATTTTTTCCAGCTGACAAGTAAATGTCACTTTTAGAGGAATCTTCCACACAGTGATAAAAACAAGCAAAGGGGCAAAAATTGTCTGTCTTCATTGGTAGAAAACACGGAGGGGTTTTTGATAAGTGCTTACGATGACTGCACTGTTGGCTTGGCATGCACATCAAAAGGCTGACAGACTTGATTCATGTTTCTGTGCAACAGAATGACACGGAGGCCGGATCTGAGCCGCTCTCAGTGAGTAATTGAAGGTACTGCAAACATATTCTGAAGCACAAGCGGCACACAGTTCTGCTGTTAATAAAAAGAATTGCAAGCTAGACATGCACATTGTTATTTCGTGATTTTTTCCAGTTATTTAATTTTAAGAAGTCCTTTTTTTCCCTTGGGTCAGGGACTTTCAGAGGGTGACCGGTACAGTTACTTTATAAAAAGATTTGATTTTGTAGCTGGTGAGGCATTTGTGCACTAACCGATATCAGTTTACACGGGTGCTCTGCCTCCTGTTGCTACAGAAGTGAAGATGCCTTCACAAATGGACACATGTTGATCCTGCACGGTTAAAGGCAACAGAACTGGAACATGTCTTGTTTGATCAGATATAGCTGCGGTGGTTCTCCTTAGTCATTTCTGGTTTTGGAGTACTGTTCTAAACAATGTAGTACAAGCAGTTCTCTTTTTCAATAAAATACTCTTTTCACTAGTACCAAGGCGAATGAATAGGAAATTATCAGCATCATAGCAAATTACGCTAGGTCAAGACATAATGCTTTCATTTTCCAGATGTCTGAATTCAAGTCATTTTCTCTAAAGACGTTCATATGTATTCCAAATTAATAATGCATTTTCTTGTTACATCTTGTGGAAAACTATGCTAGTACATCATTCATACTGAAGTCAGAGCCAACGCACTTTTAAAACCAAGAAACTCAGGAGTGTGTATATTGGGGAGGGGCTTGATAGAAGGATAAAAACTAATTTTTTTTTATTCAACATTCTTTGCTTTTGTCACTAAAGCATGATAAGTTCTATGTTCACTTCTAACATGCCTGATTTTAACTTGCTTAGGTCAACTATTGCCTGCAGATGCTTAGGGAAGGTGGGGGAAAAGAGAGTCTTACTTGAAACAGAAGATATTTATAAGGTTAAGTTCCGTTTGAACAGGAGGAAGAACAACTTCCCTCTGAGGGTGACAGAGCACTGGAACAGGCTGCCCAGGGAGGTTGTGGAGTCTCCTTCTCTGGAGATATTCAAGAACTGCCTGGACATGTTTCTATGCAACCTGCTATAGGTGAACCTGCTTTGGCAGGGAGGTTGGGCTAGAAGAACTCCAGAGGTCCCTTCCAACCCCTACCATTCTGTGACTCTGCGATTCTTTGGGCACCATCTATATTATATACACATATAAAAGCTATTTAATATTTAGATACTAGATATTCTTCCTTTTCCTAGAAGTTACGTATATAATTCAGAACAAGTTTTCTATTTTCATCATGACTTTGCTTTGTGGAATTGTTAATTTAAGTTTCATATCTTTCAGCACAGATACTATGTTTCTAAAAGCGTTACATAAACAGATAGATTTGAGAGATAAAACACCTAACCATTGTTCTTGCCAGAAGGCAGAACATACATTTCTGTTCCTTCCATCCAGAAAAGGCTATATGTGATTGTCACTACAGTGCTTTTATTAATATTTCAGGGCAGACAACAAAATGTTTCACATTTTTCAGTCATTATAAAATATAACCTCACCTTCTCCTTCCCTCTCCATTTTTAACAGGATTACAAAAGTCTATGATATTAAACACACTCTTTCCTCTAGTCTATAGATGATACACTATATAGCCCTATGACAGTTTGATCTAAATGTAAAGGTGATCACTGTTAGTAGCTATAAGATAAGCTGTAGATACAATGTACTGTTTCTACGTGATTAGTAACCAAAAGAAAAAAGTTTCACACGTTTTCTCTTTCTCCAAAGATGCTTAAGCTCAAATAGAAACTGAAACCTTCCAGCCATGAAAATACAACACTTACTAAAAACAAGCTTAAATCTCTTCTTTGGTGGGAGGCACCCAATGTAATATTGATTACTTACTTTTTTAAAAAGTTCTCTTTCCAGAAAAAAATTTAAGAAAACATCCTCCCACTTCTACCTCCCCTTCCCTCCCATCCTGAGGTATCTAAGCTATTTTCTGTCTACTTCTGGCTTCTTCAGTTAACTCAGATTTTCAAGCAAAATGATGAAACTCAAATTTCATGTTAGTGAAACAAGTGTTAGTAGCAAAAATGTAACAGTAAAACAATTAAAATTAAACATTTATTGAGGAATTACGATAAGAAAATAAAGCACTATCATTGGTTTGATTTCGGAATCAGACATTAGTAATGTTTAATGACTAACACTCTTTATCCCAGTAAAGTACATCAAACTACAGTGGTGGTGATGTGTACTATTTCTCCAAATCACCCTGCTTTTCAGTGGGAAATAAACTCATTTCAGAGATTTATGATAGCAGATAGCAGAAGTACAGAATATTAACATATAAAGGACACCTAACTGTGGTGAAATAAATGTTCCTGATATGTATAGTAAGAACAGCAATATGAACTCTTGGAGGTCTCATTAGCAGAGCTATGCTGATCTATAACAGATCAGGATCTGGCATTCTTTCTGTTCTGTCACATATTCAGGAATACTGGACCTAATTGTCACCAACTATTTGCATATCACAGACAATTGAATATTAGGGAATAAATCCACTTGTGCTCTATGAGAAATGAAAACAATGCTACATGGAAATGAGGTGAGAAAAAATTTTATCAGGAAAGTAATGTACGTTGGGTAACTCATAAAAGACACAGCACATGTAAGGAGATTTACAATATGCTGTACCTGGGCATATATTTTATGTCTGTGAAGTCTGACAAATATATGTAAAAAATATGATGACATGGCTTTCTGTTTAGCTCCAATTGTCACTAAATGATATTTTTGATCTAATACACACTTCCATGAGGAAAAAACACCTGCATGTGAGTTGGATTCAAGTTTGCAGCTATTTAGAACTGAATATATAATTTACAAGACATATAATATTCATATTCAGGATCTAGCACATCTTGATATATTTTAGTTATATAATTCAGAAGAGATTTAACACTGAAATAACACCTGTGTTACAACAATGCATCCAAAAGTAAGGTGTAGTAATATATGAAACTCCTTATGCTGAAAGGATAATTTTATAAAATGGTTTGTCGTAACATGTACATGTTATCTACAATCATTTATTTCATTTTGATCTGCATAATACTTTTTTGTTTGCTTATTCGCTGTGTATGTTTAAAAATCCTGGTAACATTTTTGCATGAGATATTTGGGTAATGATTGATATAGTGATATCCATGAGTTTTGTATTCCGTTTCTGTTAGTAACACTCCAGACAAAGAAATCCACATGTAAGTATCTGGAAAAACTTAATTCCTATAAGTACATTTGTGCAAGCAAAATACGTATAAATATTTCCATTTCAAATAACACGCTATGAACTAATTCTGAATAATTTTCTCCTAGGAAAAATTCTCTTGATGGGTTAATGGCTTCAGTGGCCACTTCAAGAAACAATAAATTTCAAACAGTGTGTACTAAAATTGTACATACCATCTAGCATCATGGTTGAAGAACAGTGCTTGTCTATCAGATGAGAGGTGACACAAAAACTGTCAGATTTTAATGATTCTTCCCCAGGCAGGTGAAAACTGAAAATGCTGTGCAGTCCGATGGTGAGCCATACTGCCTCTAAGAGTAAGGTAATTTACTCCTCTAAGGTCAGCAAAAACAGGGTTCAAAGCTAATGCTGTCTATCACTTCTGGATAAAAAACACTTTCCAGCAGCAACTGACAGAGTTTGGCTTTAGAGCTTCTACTGACTAAGGGCTGTTTTCAGGGAGATAAGGGCATCATCGCTCCCCTACTGTTGAGGCTCAATATTACTGACAGTGTAATGGTATGGACCCATTCTCTAGGTATTAACCTATACTGCAACAGTATGTGTGTTGGGACAATTTCATGCTACGTGATGGTACTGAGAAGGTTCTACTAAACGATTTTCACAGTTGCAATGATATACTCAGCTTTTTTTAAGCTTTTTATTTTCTTTTTGTCAAATCATATCAATGTAAAAAAATAGGAGAGAGAAATCTCTTTCATATAGATGACTTTTAAGTCCAAAGCAAATGTGCAGATAATTTATGATATAAAATGCATCTACATTACTGTGTAAAAATCCAACAGAGATCCATGACTATCAGAATAAAGATTAACTTCAGTCAAAAAGGCTCTACATAATTACATGGACCACTGAAGAAATGTTCAAAAGTGTGGGTCCTGTTTATGCTACAGTGACCTGTGGACATGAGTTATAGGGAAAAGTTTTCATCTTGTCTATGTCAGCAGAATTTGATTTTTTTCATGAGCAAGGATGACTTGCAACAGCTGAAGACTAATGCTTTAACATCAATTTAACTTCTCTTTCTTGTCTGGTTATGGAGGTTTTCTTCTATAGCTTGCATGGTTTTGAATATTTAAATAGGTAAAATGAGTAAGTATCTTACATTCATAGCAATGATACTGTTTGATTTTTCTGTACATTTTCCCTTTTCAGAGTAGTTACGCACTAGCATAATGTCATGCATGTCCCTGACGACATTCTTGATTTACTGCAGCATAAGCAGAAAACCAGTCACACCTTGAACATAACAGCCTAAATTGTCTCCCTCCTTGGTATTTTATTACACAATAAACACCACTGCAAAATTTATGGCTCATTCCTACAGTTCGATACAAGGTTTGAAGCACAACTAAGGTAATAAGAGTACGTGAAGAGGCATCTTGAGCCCTTCTTTATATTTCTTCAGTCCTAAGACACCTTGGTGCTGGTCCAGTCCATGAGCACAAGATAGAGCAGTTCTTTGTTTTGAAATGCTGGCCAGCAAATCAGGGAATAGTACAAAATGATAAAGAAGCTCAAGAAAAATCCTTTTTGCTCATTCTTACAGTAGATGAACAGAAGATCTATTGTCTACAAGTTACAAGAATTTTGCAGCCACAGGCATTGAGAAGAGACTTTCTCATAGGTATCCAACAGAGTCAAAAGATAATTACTAGTGCACACAAACCGGTATGTATTATGACTGGAAAATCACACACTGGCATGGGTCATGTCCAGTATTTGCTGCTCCTGGCATTGTGTCCCCCTGCCTCCCCTGCCCCCCGCTTATTTGATAAAAATGGGTTGTCTTAGTTAACATATGGTGACTGTTACGAGGAAAACAAGGCTCTTCACAGATTCATGGAAAAGCACTACAACTGATTGACACTTAAGCCAAAATGCACATACTTGATCAGAGGAAAGTGTTTCTATATGAGGTATGAAAGGGATGAAAACCTGCTGAGCTACTTCTCAGAGTTAAATACCTGCTCTGATGAATGGGGAATAATGAAACAGTTGACAGGAATGAATGAAATACATTTCCATTTCCTAACCCAGAACAGGTTATCTTTTCCATCGTAAAATGCTTGTGACATCAAATGTGTGGTGATGATAGGACTGTCGTCTCACAAAGAGAAGCCTTGCAAATCTTTTGAGACATCCTGGAACAGTATAACAGCAATAATGGATAAAAAGAAGTGGCCACAATCTGTCAACAATCAATCATTTTAATTGATGCTGCATTTACAAGAATTAGAAAAAGAATAGGCTTTCTCAAATTAAAATTTAAGCTTCAACAATTATGTGAACAGGCTCTGAACCGTACTTTCAGCAACAACATTGGTTGTGAATATTCCCGAAACCTGGGATGTTGTCCTGGTTTTGGTTAAAACAGAACTGATTCTCTTTTGTGAATCTGCCTTACAGCTAAGTTCTTCTAAGTAACTGCCTTTTTCTGATCCTGGCTGCATATTTTACAAACAGTTTCTGCTCCAAAGCTGATAACACCTAATGTTTATAGTTACACTGAGCTAACGGTATGAAAGTAATGCAGAAAACGGCCCCTGTTTATAACTATCACTGTAACAGCCAAGGTCACTGACAGATCTCTCAGCTCACACAAGTGAGGAGTCAGAAAGGGTCGAACTTGTGGGAAGGGACAGACAGGACAGGTGACCAAATACTGACCAACAAGGTATTCCATGTCATGCACGTCATACCCAGTTTAAAGCTGGGGGATCACTAGGGTCTCCCTCTCTTCATACATGGATGGCTTCTGAAGAGGACCATGCTCGTTCTGCCTGCGATCCTGATCCAGATTCTGATCCGTGCACTCCTGAGTCCAGTACCTGTCTGCTGCTGAGACCCGTCCAGGACTGCCTGGTGCTGCCTGGCAGCTGCT
>Ga0181612_154925_pt1 | contig 10817 bp, 12 predicted proteins | sample HoacroProtozoa21_FD_119630 | JGI IMG/M metagenome (GOLD analysis project Ga0181612, IMG submission 119630) | Hoatzin crop microbial communities from Cojedes, Venezuel. Combined Assembly of Gp0051906, Gp0051904, Gp0051908 | reverse complement strand
GGGGGCCGGGGGGCTGCTCCTCCCCCGCCACACCAGCTGGCAGCAAGGCCCATGGGGAGGCCACCTCCATGTCACGCCACACCACCCTGGTGCTCAGCCTCACGCCAGGAATGGCACATCTCCTCCTCGCGAGGCAGTTGGACGGGAGTGTTGGTAGAGGACTGGCGGCTGCTGCGGTGGAGACAGTCGTCAAGCGCAAGTCATCCCCCTGCGCTGGTGTCAAGTGCACGGCGAACCCACGGCTCTGCAGGGGGAGGTGGTGAAACCCTCAGCTCCTCGCAGTGAGCGCTCTGAGAGGGAGTGAAGTGCGGACACTTCTCTGGGCACCGCAACGGAGGCCGCGAGGGCTCAGCATCTTTCACCAACCACTGCTCTCCCCTCCTGGTCCTCCCAGTCCCTTAGGGGCTGGGAATACCCCTTCACCAGTCAGCAGTTATTAGCAGGAAAGAGCTTTTCTTGTGACAGTGGTGGGGTTTGGGTCAGTGCGCCAGGCGCTCCACATTCTGCCACAAGCCCGCAGCCATAGCCTTGGGAATTTGCCATTTCCACAGCACCTTTCTTCTCCCAGTCCAGTCGCGCCCCCTCCATCTTTCGGTCACACCTTGGCAAATGCTGTGGGACAGCATGTGGGGACAGTGACCAGCTCTTGAAACACAGATTCTGCCAAAACTTTAGGGTGTACGAAAACCTCCGTGCTCATTGCTATCGCTGTGCTGGCATAGTGTAAGGAGAACTGCAGAAATGGGCATTGAGGATAATTAGGTCAAACCAACTTCTTCTCACATCTGAACTAATCCAGAGCGATTCTAGTGAAGTCAGAGGAATGACTGGCTTTACCCATCACAACTGAGAGCGAAAACAGCTCAGACTTCACCAAATTAATATTTGAATGACCAGAGATGGAGCCCTCCTGGGCAAGCAAGAGATTTGGGATTTTAGGATTCATTATAAAATAAATGACATCTTTGATTTAGAGATGTGCTGCAGCCTTTGTAGCAGGAAAAAAGGGGCAGGAGACTGTAACCATACCTTAGCTGCACCTCCTGCATGGACTGTCCATGCCTCTCTTCTTCAAAACAGACTGGAGCTACAGTGGTCTCAGCCTGTAACGAGGGCTAAAGCTCCACAGTCGGCTTCAAAAGCTCTGCAAGTCCCTGCAAGAACTTATTGGAAAACACCAGCCCTGAGCAGAGAGAGAGATCACTCCAGTGGGTGGTCACTGCACCATTTCTCCTCCCAAGATCCTGGACACAACCAAGCCAGCGATGGACTCCGCCAGAAGCTGCCGCCAAAACACTTGGCTGCACTTCACAAGAGATGTTGACAGACGGGAATCAGCTTAAAAAATCCCTACAAAAGCTTGAGAGACCTGGAAAACGCACTTGCAGTGCCTGCAGAAGCTTGGTCAGGTTGGATGGCACTGTAAGCCAGAACAGAAGAGTGCAAGATCAAAAGCTGTGGGTTGAAGTTAAGCAATTTTATACCAAAAATACCAAATAATACTGAAATATGGAGTCCCTGTGGGATATCCTTCCTTCGGTTTCCTTAAACAAGGACTGTGGCTTTCACTCAAAAGGCCGTGAGCAGCATCTTCTCGTCTGAGTATTGCAGAAGACTGGGACAGACATTCAGAGTAATCCCCATGACCCTGAAATCTGCTTGTGTACAAAAGCAGGTTCCTTCCAGTCGGGATACGGGACAGCGTCCAACCTTCAGTCAAAGCTGGGGAATCGAACATGAAATTTAGAAAAAGATCAGTTTTGTGGTTTTGTACTTCATTTATAGCTCAGACTATTGCATATATACATTGCTTCCCCCATTGGACCACTTCCATACCTTTTCCTGGCCTCTTGCAGATTGATTCAGCTGATTCATGGCTGTGCCAGGATTTCTTTCAGATCTTAATCTTTCTGTGCACGGATTCCCCTTGCTCCTTCTCTAAAATGGGGCTATGCCGCTTGCTTTCAGCTCCAGCTGGGAGCTCCTCAGGGCAGAGCCCACAACATAATTGGGTGCTGTGGCATAAGGTAGAAGGAGGAATGAGGATGCGAGACTTCGACAAAATAGCCCTGGAAAGTCTGCGCTGCTTCTCTCCCTGAATTCTCTTCTGAGGGTTTGGCTCCGTTTGCTTTGGCTGCTGAAAGCTAAGCCAGTCTGGTGATGATGGAGCATTTTTGATGTCTAAAAAAAGCCCCCAACAAAACCAACCGTTTCTGTTTATAACTGACCTTCTCTGTTATACAGAAAATGTCTGAGCAGCTGGAGCTCGCCCGGCTCCAGCAGGTGAGAGGCACCCATCACCACCTCCCAGGAGGATGCACTGAGCAACAGCTGAGGGGGAATGAGACAATCAGGAGATGTGTGGACCAGGACTGCGGCACTCAGCCCTGTTAAATACACAAGCTGCAAATGAAACATTTACTCACAGACCAAAGGAGTGGGGAAACTGGGTTGTCAGGTCTCCTGCTTACCCCAAACTTCTCTTTTTTCCCTTTGTGAGAATCAGATTCTGCTTGTATGGACCAGAAGGAGAAATCCTGACTGACTCCAGGATGCAGGAGAAGTCCCAGCTGCAACCCGGCGTCCCAAGTCTCCTCAATAAGGGTGGCAAGATAATGCCAGTATGGGAGAGAACAGAGCTACTTTTAGTAGGTATTTGACAAAATAAGCAACTTTGTCCCATTTGCACAAGGAATATCTAATACAGCTGATTGCAGAAACCATGCACTGTACTGGGGTATGTACTGGTGGGAATCTGAGATCGTACCTCCCATGAAAGGATGGCATAGGCATGGCATTGGGAAGAACCAGATCTGCACTTGGAGGACCTTGAGGGAAGATCTTTGAAACATCCACACGGGTCTCGGGTGCCCGTGTCCTGCTGAAAGTCACCAAGACCCAGCTTCAGCAAGAGAGCTCAGGCTGCAGTGCCAAGGCCCGGGCAAGATCACAGCTCCCTGAGTGTCCTCAAACGGCATCATACGCCCAGGTGCCCACTCCTCACCCTGCTATCCGGTGCCATCAGAGTGCACATTTCACAAGGTCAACTTCCGCAGCACGTCCTCTGCGTGTTCAAAGTCTTTCCCTAACAGGTGGCTGTCTCCCTCCTCCCCATACATGCTACAGCTTGAACTGGCCACTTTGATCAAGGGGGCAAAATATCCCGGGGGAAAAAGCACCAGCAAAATGTAGCACCAGCAATGCGTTCGAACAAACCTGCCAGTGCACAGTGGAGAACCAAGGCTGAAACATCAGAGAGAAACAGATGAAGAGCTGACCAGTAATCTTAAACAAAGCCCTGCCTGAACCCAGGCTGTCGGCCTTATGTGGGACTCGAGGATTATGTTACGGCTTTCATAGAGATACTCACATCCGCAGGTGAGTCTGCATCCCCCACCAGCAGACACAGGCCAGCATCCCAGGCTGCTCTGGAGGCTTCCCCAGGCTTGCATATGCTGATGGGAGCCACAACCCCCTTACAAGCTCCCGGCTGGTTGTACACACAGATATGGCCCAGGTGATTTGTAGAAACACCCAAAGGTCTAAACTGGCCAAACTAATCTTTGCAGGTTTGCTGGCTGGAGGAGCAACTGTGGAAAAGAGCTGGACACCGAGCAGTTCCCGTCCACAGAGGGCTTGAGCACCAGGATGCCCCACAGGCATGAACAGTTGCCCTACAAAGAGCCGCCGCTGCCTGCCTGGAGCACGGTGTGTGGGCACACACCCCCCAAGGGCCCACGCTTTAATCGTAATGCATAGAAATCCGGGCCGTCACCTTGCCTGCTCTGCCGGTGTGGGGCAGCTCACATGTTTGTCTGAGCCAGATGTGTTCCCAAAGTCTTGGCTTTAATGGCACTTTGTGAAACAGGTTGGCTTCTCCACTGCAGCCCCAACTGCTGAGAAATCAATCATTACCAGCAGTTAGCTGTTTGATGGTTAACAGCCTGAACCGAAGCCAAACTGGTTGTTAATTGGGCTAACAACTGATTTCAAGGGGTTGTTTCGCAGGGCCCAACACTCCCAGCAATTGACTTGGAGTTGTAACTAGCAGCCAGGCGGCAATTAACGGAGCCGAGGGAAATTCGCAGGCCATTACCAAAGGGCCGGCTCCCAGCTGGGCATCTGCTTCTCACGGGCGACAAGGAGTGCAGCCACGTTCCGGCACCTGAGCACCCAAGTACAGCCAGCACACAAAGTCCCATTTCACATCTCAGCAGCCCAAATTTTCCTGTCGATGTGCGGCTTGGGTCTTGTCATCCTGCAGCTCAGCTGCTCCAGCAGCTTTCTCTTGGTTTTTGGATGTTGCGATTGGAGTTTTCTGCGTGTTTCCCACGAAACTCCACCAGGACGAATTTCAGCCCTCCTTCCAATCCCTTCCCAGGCTTCTCTTTTGCTGGGGCAGAAACCAGACCTGTGGTTGGGTCTGTCTTGCCAGCTTATGCCACCTGCTACAGCCAACTGTACAAAACAGCACATGTCTGGGGCAAGGGCTTCTGTTTACTCTATGGGCACCTCGAAAAAGAAGAGATTCCAGCCACCAAGATGTGCTACTACAGCAGAAAGAGTTGGCAAAATAATCACAGCAAGAGTGAGGCTGAGTTTTTGCTTTTTCTATTATAAAATCTTTAAGAGAAAAAAAAAAATTAAAAGAGACTCTTGGCCATATTGGCAGGAGAGGAGACATGACCATGTCTGAAGGTGGTTACTCCAGGGCTGCACAGAGGGCTTGAACGGGAACAGAGGGAACAGACCAGGCACCCACCGAACTGGGGAGGCTCTGACAGCCCTCACTGTCTCGTTTCCAGTCCACAACGATTGAAAGCACAAGCTTAGCAAAGCGGTGATATCTGGGCATAACTGGAATGGTTCTTCCCAACACAGCCAAGCCTCTCCCAACCTCTGAGCTAGGACTTTACAACCACAGATTGCATCTTGGTCATCACATCTGACAGCCTGGAGGGGCCTTCTGCTGCTACAGCCACCATGAAAGTAGGAGAGATGCTGTAAGTTACACAAAGCCCATGAGCATTCCCTCTGCTCCCAGTACAGCACACCTAAAGTGTGTTTCATTGTGGAGTAGCCTGGACCATTAAGCAGGTAATCTGGAGTAATGGCTGTAATCTTCAACCCTTCTACACATGAGGCCTCTCTCATCCTCTGGCTGAGGTGGCACAGGGCCAGTGGTTGGACAAGCAGCTTTGCTAGAGCCCAGCACCACTTCATGCTGACTCTGACCCAGAAAAGCTGCAGGTTCCCGTTGACCAAATCCCAAATACCCCTCCAACATCTTCCAAGAGCTCCTCTGGTGCACCAAGCCACAGCTGCCGTGTGTCCCCAGACACATGGATTGTCACGCCAGAGGACACACATTGTGCCTTCTCAGTCCAGGAGGAAGGCAAACAGCAAACTTGGCTCCTAAAGTTCTTCTGCAGCAAAGCCAGAGCAGCCACCCCAAACTGCTTACCCCAGACCTGGAGGGCAGGCTCCGGCCCCGACCATAAAGCAAAATGTGGCTGCGGCTCCCTGCGACCCTGTCCTGAAGGAGATTTCCAGGAGAAAGGTTGGGGGGTGTCCCCATTTCTAGGGGAGAGCTATTACTTCTGTAAGCATGCATGGGGAGAGGGCAAAGATGGGAAGTGGGGCGGTAATGAGGAGCAGACTTGTAGGTGCTTAGAGCATCCCAGGTGCTACAGAAGTGCTAAATGTTATTCTCATGGCCAGGAAACAGGCTGTGAAAACCCACCATACTCCACATCCCCTCGATCTGTGCCTTCTCCAGGATCCGGAGCCGACTCTCCCCATCAGCCCTAGGAAAACAGCAGCAAGCCTGGAGGTGCCTTTGGCTGTGGCCATGCTGGGACACCATGGTCAGAGAGGCTGTGCAGAAAAGAGAGGAGCACAGAGACCAAGGCTCAACAGGAGAGCTGGGTCTGGTCCACGTGTGGCCAAGAAGGCTTTGAACACTGTCATAGCACAACACAGTCCCCCAACACATGTATTTCAGTAGCAGCGTGAAAAGATGCTTCCCTACACAAGACCAATTTTGTGGTCACTGTGCCCAAAGTTGCCCATCTCATGAGCTTCTGGTCCTGGAGAGCCACTCCCTTGGGACAGCACTGAGCTCATTTCTGCTCCATCCAGTACCTCCCTCCAGGATGCGCTGACGGCACTTGGCTCCACAGCCAGGGAGTTGGCACCAAGCAGGGTGTGGAGCAGTGCTGAGCCCTCCCTACTGACAGGATGCGGCCCGCCAATGAGTGGGTTTGATTTGGAGTATCTGTGTGAGAGCAGAAATATGGGATCCCCAGTGGGCCCCTGAGCATCCGCGTTTCTGGCTATAAACCCCGTTCCAAGGAGGGGTCTTTAGAGAGCCGGGCCAAGATGATCCACAAGCCGCAGCCGTCCCCCGCCCCCTCCCTGAGAGGAATTGCTCTCACACAAATGAAATGTGTGTAATTAATGGGCAGGGGGCTGGACAGGTCCGAGATGAAAGCGTTTCCTGGACTTGTCCTTCATTTGCATGGTATCAGAAGCTGTTCAGAAGGTGTGACTTTTCCCACAGGGAGCCCTCAGCTCAGTGGCACAATAAAGCCAGGACTTCTTACCCAGAATTAATTAAAGGAGGGGGATGGGATGGCAGGGAGATGTTTGAAAGCTGATCCCAATGCAATAAACAAACACCCCAGTCCTTCCCAAGCCAGAGTATGCCCAAGGGAGCCTGGGCGAGCCGCATCCATGCCACAGCATCGCACAGCCCACCGTACTTGCTGGGCACCCTTCCCCAAGCAGATCTTACAGCAAAGTTGTCATGGGTTGGCCTGGCAATGAAGACCAGAAGTGTCTGTAAAGGGAGAGAGGAAATGGGAGAGGAGACAGCGCATGCCGAAAAGTTTGGGGCTTGGTGAACCAAGCCCTGGTGCAGCCCCTGCTCAGACAGCACAGACCGCTTTTCTTGCCTCTTCAATATATTCCTGCCTCTCTACTAAATGTGACCGTAGCCCCATTTAACCTGAAAACAGCTCTCCTCCCTGCCTGGCATTGCCCTGGTGTGTTCACACCACGTTTACTTCTTACCCTGTGTTGGCTGGCTGGACCAGCCAGGCCTCCCGGTCTCGTCTCACGAGGCAGACTCTCCCAAACATCACTCAGCCCCAGCCTTGTCGGTGTGTCCAGACGGCATCGCATGGCAGCGTCCCATACGGGCAGGGACCACAGGCACCACTGCTTGGAGCTCAGGACGGGGCAGCCATCCCTGCGCCAACAGCCAGGGCAGTGCAGCTTCTCTCCAGCTTCATCTGCCACCTCCCTCTGACCAGCCGGCAGCAGTGAGAGGACCACAGGGTGACACTGGGCATGGTGGCACTACAGACAGGCACATCCCCATCACAAGGACTTTGCTAGCTCAGAGCAGGGTTTTTTACCCAAAACGCCCATGCTAACAGCATGAGTTGACAGAAGCCACCCACCTCCAAAACCTTGCCTGGGTCCAGTCCCAGCTCAGTGTCCCGCAGTCCCCAGGGCCTTTGAGTGGCTGTGATTCTCAGGCTTGGTCCACACACCCTCTGATGATGGAGAAGGAAAAAGTCCCAGATTCCTGGGCTGATGATTGACCCAGTGCATTCAACCAGCAGCCAGGGTTTCTGCATCCCTGGAGGAACAACAGGTACCACTGGGGACTGTCCTCACCTCCCCGCACGGGTGGTGGGAGCTACCAGCCCTGAAGGACCACACACTCTGGACCCTGCAGGGCCCACTTCGTTGGGAAGAGCATGAGCTGCTCCAGCCGTGCCAGGGACTAAGAAGTACCAATGCAGAGACAGGGTATGAGGAACCATTAATTAATTCACTTACTCATTAACTAACTAGTAGTGGGCTCTTTAATTTTCCAGGCAAAGGCAAAACAACATTTGCTGGCTGGAAGCTGAAACTGAACAAATTCAAGCAATAAACAAAGCCCAAGTTGTAGTGCTCCTAGGCAGCATGGCCACCCAAAAGCCCTTTAATGAAAAGGGGCTAATTAACCATGGACCAAACAAGCTGGGAAAGCAGGGTGTCCCTTCCCAGGAGGCAGGCCTGGGTGCCTTTCGCAAAGGCTGGCTGCGGCTGAGCAGATGTCAGGAGTTGGGGATGGTGTGTGGTACAGAGCTGTGCAAGGACACGGGGGTGTCCATCCCTGGGCTCAAGCCCGTAGGGTGCTGGGTGCCCCCTGCTCCAGCCCTCAGCTGCACCCGGGGATGGCAAGGATGGGGCAACAACCTTACCGGAGGCTGAGCACCCACACCGTGCCCTTCCCTGCCATCGCTGTCCCTGGGGGACAGATAACAAGGGAGGAGACGTCTGCTGACCCGCATGGAGCCAGTCCTGCCCTTCTGCTACCCTTACCTGGAGCAGCAACCCGGCACCAATTGACTCAGGTTCACAAAGCCATTAGGAAAAGCAATTAGACAAATTAATGAAAGAAAAGCACCCATTAAGGACTATCAAACACCATCTCTGCCTGGGGAAAGGCCAGGAGCCATTCACTTTCAGTTCGTGTAGTCTGGAAACCACAACATGGGCTTGCCCTAGCGCTGTCGCTGTCAGCTGCAGGCTCCTGCAGCCCTTGGGTCCCTCCTGGGACAGCCGGGCAAATGCCGTCTGCGCTGTCCTGCAGCCCAAGCATCGTCCATGGCCTCCGTGACGCAGCAGCGGTGCTCAGATGCAGAGCGTGGCCAAGCGCTCAGCCCCTCATCTTCCCTCCTTCAAACCCATGATATACGCTGACAGCTCAGCCCGGCCCACTCCATCAGCCAGGGGATCAGCTCATCCTCGCACTCCACGGACAAGGGAACGCCGAGCATTAAGCGGTGCCGCAGGCTCCCCATGAGGATGGCAGCACCAGCGGGGCTGACACCAGCGATTCCAAGACTGTCACCTTGCAAGGTTGCTTCATTTCTGCAATTTATCTTTTTTTAAACATATTTAACAGTTTTATTCTTGCATCTTTCCATATCTGAGACCACTCCATATCCGTATCCCCCCATCGGCTACTGTGAGCAAGACCCAGCACCTCAGCAGCACTGAGTATCCTCCAAAGGAGGGGAGTCAGCAGCCCGCTTTGCACAGACACCGAGCGCACCCAGACCAGAGAGGAACCAGATACTGTCTCTCTCTCTCTTGGAAAGCCTCATCCCATGCTTAAAAGCGGTGATCCAGGCTCTGTTGCACTATGTCCCCATTCAGCCTGCAATGGGCCCGTCCCCACAGGGCAAGGAAGAGGCATCTGCCCATTAAACCTGGAATTTGCTGCAAAGAAAACCACAATTTCCACAAGACTCATCTAGATCCAACATCTCAGGGCATCCTCCCACTTCCCACATCTGTTCCCTTGGGAAGGGGCTCATGCCAAGCAGCAGCCTCAGCCCTGTCCTGAACTTTGCCATTCTCCTTCACCTCTCTCCACCCTGCCTCTGCAGCCCCAGCCCCTCTCTGGAAAGCATCAGGCTCATTTAGACTAATACAAATTTTTTAATGCACATATTAAATAAATATTTCAATCATTTCATATTCAGTTTGTACACAACCAAAAACAAAACAAAAATCCTCAAGGAAACAGAAAAAACAAACAATCTTAAAAGATTGGATGAAAAGTCACCCCTGGTTCTGGCTCCTATCCAGTGTCTTTGTTTGCCCTCCCCGTGAAGAATAATTGCTTTAACCCTTTGGAGAGAGCCGCAGTCCCAGGGCAGCATGTGCAGAGCGGGGCTGGCTGGGGACGTTCACTCAAGAGATCTAATGTTTCCTTCAGGTTTTTTTTTTTTTCCTAAATAGAAAATTTAGCTTCTGTCAATACAGAAATTTTGAAAGAAAACCTCTCCTTTCCTAGGAGGATGAGGGCGGTAGAATTTCTTATCAAAGAGCAAACCCAGAAGAGATGGTTGACAACAGAAGCATCAGCCACAAACTGAATATTACGACAAAACCAGCCCCAAATGGCTCTACAGTAATTTGTAAACTTTTTTTTAATTTTACGGATGAAAACTTCCATCTGATAAAAAAATAGAAACAGAAAAAAATATCAATTTTTGGTGAGAAGTTCACATTTTCCACATGGAAAAAAAAAAAGACATACCGGAAAAAAACCCCAACAGTTACCAGCCTGCTCCACGGCAGCCGTCGCCCACTGCCTCACCTTAGTAGCGTAAAACAAACCAAATGCCAAAGATGCTCTCATGGGTAAGAGGTACCAAGTCAGTTCAGGACTTTCTCTGGGGCATCCATCACCCCTGTCCCCTCCTGAGAAAAAATAAGTTGGGAGTTGTGAAGCCAGCAGCGGTTTCAAAGGATGGAAGAGACTTCCAGCAACCCCTCACTCAGCTGAAGAAGTAGGAGCCTCCATGGAAGGAAAGCATGGAGCGGTCCTCGCCCCGGGCATCGCAGCCAGCCCCCACACATCACCCCGGCTGCAAACCCACCCGGGAGACCTCAGGCCATCTCCAAAATAAGTCCCCTTCCCTTAATTTTTTTCCAGCCTCTCCATCTTCTCCTTTAAGCGTTAATTCAGTTCATTCAAGTAGCACTTTGCTCCCAGATTTGGATTTCCATTTTTTTTTTGCTTGTTTGTTTTAAATGGTGATATTTTTTTTTTCTCCTTTATCCCTAGAGCTAGAAAAAAAAAAGTTACAAAATAAAACAAGACCCCAAACAGACTAGAACATTTCTAAGTGAAGGGCTCTTCCCCCTTCACCAGTCTTTGAATGTTTCATTCCTTTTAAAGTTGGAGTACAAAAATAGAGCCTCTCTTATTCTTTTTTTTCCTTTTTTCCTTTTTTTTTTTT
>Ga0181612_148258_pt1 | contig 10817 bp, 2 predicted proteins | sample HoacroProtozoa21_FD_119630 | JGI IMG/M metagenome (GOLD analysis project Ga0181612, IMG submission 119630) | Hoatzin crop microbial communities from Cojedes, Venezuel. Combined Assembly of Gp0051906, Gp0051904, Gp0051908 | reverse complement strand
TATGTTGGTTTGGGCTGTGATAGAGTTAATTTTCTTCATAGTAGCTTGTATGGTGCTGTGTTTTGGATTTGCAACCAAAACAGCTTTGATAACACAGGGATGTTTTAGTTATTGCTGAACAGTTCTTGCACAGCATCAGACTGCCCCATCAGCAAGTAGGCTAGGGGTGCACAACTGGGAGACATAGCTGGGACAGTGGACCCCAACTGACCAAAGGGATATTCCACACCATATGATGATGTGCTCAGCAAAAAAAAAGCTGTGGGGAAGAAGGAGAAAGGGGGGAACATTGGGAGTTACAGCATTGTCTTCCCAAGCAACCATTACATGATGGATCCCAGCTTTCCTTGAAATGGCTGAACACCCGCCTGCCAATGGGAAGAAATGAATGCATGCTTATTTTGCCTTGCTTGCATACGCGGCTTTTGCTTTACCTGTTAAACTGTCTTTGCCTCAACTCACGAGTTTTCTTACTTTTACCCTCTGATTCTCTCTCCTTTCCCACCACAAGGGAGTGACCAAGAGGCTGTGTGGGACAGTTGCTGACCGGGGTTTAACTACAAAAATAGTTAAAGTAGTTTTGCTATGTTTTGCAAAAAGTTCAAGATATTCAATAACATGGGATCATGCATACACTGCAGTGGTCACATAGGACCACATGCCTTCTCGATATAGGAATTCACCGGAACAGTGGTTTGGGAAATTCCATCAGATGTAGATGAAGTTGAATCCACTCTTCTTGTGGATTACTGCCTGATACTTGTCTCCTCGTGGTTTCAACCCCAGCTTGAGGCATTAAAATCTGATCTGTTGAGGTGCTGAGCGTGCTCCGTTGTATGAAATGTCATCAGGAGTTTTGATACTAACATACACAGTAGCAGATATTCTGAAAACTCGTCATAGTTTCCAGGGTTTTCTAAGACACAGAAGACTGACGTATTTGATAGTTTTGAGGTGTATAGCAGTGCATACAATATAATTAGTGATTGATCATAACAATTACACAATTCTGATAGGAAAAAATGTTTCTGCTGAGTAGCTCCTGGGGATTAGATTCTGTGTCTGTCACTGAAAAAGAAAACATTATGTGATCCTGAAATGAAAAATTGCCTCATACTCACATGAGCTTGAATAGGCTTACACAAACAACATTAAGAGATGCATTTCTTACCTTTTATGGTCTTCAGTTTGTCCCCTTGACAGTCTTTTACAAAAGAGCTTTTTGTTTTGGTTTTGGAAAAATTCTGGTAACTCAAAAATCATTTCTGCATGCATTTTTTCCTCAAACTTATCCACTGTCTCCTTCAGCATCCCACAGTTTTTGCTGGCACACAAATTTAAAAGGTCTGGATTTATTGAAAAGCCTGCCCTGATCTATGGATCATTTCCTACTCAGTTTCCTTTGGACATGCTCAAGTCTTAATCAGTGAAGGAGCTCCCAGAAGCAAGCTAGTATCCTATTTTCCGCAAACAGTGACTTTATTTTTCAAGACTCCAGTTTTTTAGAACTATGAGGCAAGGGCTTTTGGTTTTTCCTACGTTTTCTCTTTCAGAGTCTGGATCCACTTTTAACCCCTGGGAATAGTATGGAAATTTGCAAATTAATTATTTTTAAAAAAGATTTGAACAGTCATAATTATATCATAAGATCATAGTTACAGTTGATCATTAAAGTATCATTATTTCCAACTTGGGTTTAATTTGTGTTGGTGATTGAGAGAAGTGTCCTTTCTTCATTTTCTTCCTTGTCCTTGAAGTGTGATAGCCATGATAGACAGCATTGGAGAAACATTGGCATGCTGTAGCTGACAGTCCTGTCCTTCTTTTACATATGCATTTTGTGTATGACTCTAGTCTTTTGAAAGGACTTGTTCTGCAATTTAAGCAAAGGCACTGTCATTTCATAAAATATGTTCACCACTCTTTTCCAAGAACTGACAGTGGCATATAATCCTGTGCTGATTTATGTTAGATTTATGCAGAAAAATACTTTTGTATACTTCTTGAATAATTGTGTACACAATTATTAAGCTTCTGGCTTTTACAACCTTTGCAAAAGATTGATTTTTAGCCATTCCCGCTTCAGTTGGGTTTAGCCTCAGCCACAATGTAAACAGCCTGTGACCTGACAGAATATTAATCCATTCACCACACTAGTCCCTTGGGCTGAATAATTCTTTCAGTCTTAAGAAGAAAACAAGTCTCCAATGTTTTGTTTAGTAAATCACTTAACAGGAGGTCACAATGAATGTGTGTCCAGGTTAAATGATATTTATTATGAAGTAAGTATAGACAAGCCCTCCTGTACACATCCCTAAATTGGGTGAAGAACACTTGCCATCAGGAATCATTGCATGCGTAATGGGAATCTTCCACATGAAGCGAATTCCCTATTTCAAATGCAGCGTTTTGCAAAGACTGGTAGGCTTTTAGAGCAGGATAGTCTTGACAGACAGATTTACATAGCTCTGTGTAAGCTGAGGTCAGATCTCAGCTAATTTCACAAAGTGAGAGTATCATTTTTGTTTGTAGAGGCTGTAGCTCTAAATGCTTTTATATTTCTAAGAATTATGTGTTAAAATGATTTTGCCTTATAGCTTGTCTTGATATCAGAGCACTACACACAGAATTCTGATTAACAAGTGGCAGTGTCTTGTTTTCAGCCATCAGGCTCACTTAACAGTGGGTACTTCAGTATTCATCACTTTATCTGAACAGAAAGGGAAATATTGTCTCCCTTTTATAACTGAGAAACAAGCACAGGACAAGGGCATGAATAATGATGTAAAAGGTCTGTAGAGCTGCAAGCATATGAAAGCAAGTCTTCCTACTCCTGATCTAGCACCTTAAATACTGTATCATGAATTAACATCAAAAACCCTCAAAAAAATCTGCCTTCTGTGAATGCTGTTTGGATTTCCTTCTACACCCAGGGTTGTCCTTTCTTCATCTGTTTCTAGGCTTTTTCTTTTATTTCTTTTATTTTTTTTTGCCCTTGCATGGTCTATTTATTAACTGCAAAAATCTAAGAAAGGGAATTCATATGTGTGTGTGTCTTTCCATGAAAAGGAGAATAATAAATAGTCTCATCTGTCAAGGTTTGGAGTGAAAAGCAATTTAAATAGTAGCATAACTCAGACAGCATTAACAGAGGTGTTAATTAGATTAGTTTGGCAGTAAAATACCTGTAAAAATCTTTGTCAATATTTATTGAACAAATTATGTAAATTCAAACCCATGAGTTAACAGCCGAGAATTCTGACAGATTAATGAACCAAAAAAAAAAACCTCATACCCAAATCAACCCCCCCCCCAAACCCCAAACAATAATGAAACCCCACCGTTGTAAGTTGTGATTGCTTTCTAAGTAATTGTTGTTGATGTCTTTTTGGCAGCAGTAAGCTCAAGGAGAGACCTCTCCTTTTTTATTCTCGCAGCCCTGGGCTTGGTTAAGGTACAGCAAAACAGCTTGTCACAAAGCAAGCCATTTTGCCCCTAGATATGATGGATTTTGTTCCAATTCTTGTCAGAAAATGATAAAACTTGGAAAAACATGACCAAGTGTGTCAGCTGCCCTGCTCATCAGCTTCCTCAGTGCATCATAATAACAGTGCAGCCACTGTCTGAGTGTTGTTTCTTTCCTTATATCTCCACTGACACCTTCAGGGCTTCACCTCCACAGCTGTTAACATAAAGAAGTGAGGAATGACCTCAGAAAGCAATGTAAAGAAGGCAGCAGAAATAACCCTGTGTAGTCCTCAGGGTGCTCGGTAGCTAGGCAGCAGTTGTGAGCCCATGTTTTTCCTGTCTTTTCCTTTCCACAGAGCTGCCTTATCATTTGTTGTTTTTTTCTTCCTCTTTTCCATCAAGCTCTCTCTTTCTTTTTGCTAAGACCTTGATCCACCACATATGCATTTGCTTAATTTTCAAGCACTCCTAGTTCCCAATAACTTACACTAGGAACATGTTCTCATGTTCATCTTTGACATGAGGCATCTTTCTCTTGATTTTCCCTTATTCTGTCTATCTTCCTTGTATATATATTTTATTATTATTTTTCTAATTTTTGTTTATAATTCTTCATTCTCCTCCCCATACACAAGTACTGGACATGCTTCTTTTCCCTCATGATCTACTCCTGTGACATACTATAGAGTCCTGAGATTTGTCCTGATATGTCTATTCCTTTGTTATTCTTTTCTTGTACTACCTCTCCCTGTGACAGTAGTTTATGTGCTCACACTACATAACCACATCTTTTAACCCAGCTTCCCTGATCAGGTTGCAGTTTGTGTGGAGTGCAGAAAAGAAAGGGACTTCATGGTTTGATTTACAGGTCAGTCCTGAATCTTCATGAAGAAGCACATTTATCACTCATATTTTCCTGTCTTTTCTACACAAGATTTAGTTTGCTATAAACCAATCTCTGCACCTCAGGGCTGAAGTATTCGTATTAAGAATAAAGCATTATTAAAGACACACGCACACGGAGTTTTACCAAAATTGTCTTTCAAAATATGTTTTTTACTTTTAATTTCAGTTTTGCATTTTTCCCATTAAAATATGCATAAGAAACATAACTACAACAAAAATAAATAAACCAAAGATCAGAATTTGTATTTAGTTTTGCATTCAGCTTGGGTTTTTTAACTGTCTTTCTATTAAAATTATAAAAGAGTTGAGGATGGTTTTGTTGTTGGTTTTTGATCCTTGACGCGCGTGTCTGTGAACTGGAGTGCAGGAAGCATGCTTCAGTTCGGGGGTTTTTAGGGAAAAAAAACAACTTATAAATTTAAATACAGAAACAGGGTAGAAGTGGCAGAGCTTATCAGGAGAAATATTTTAGTTCTAGCAGAATGTCCCAGAGAAGCAGGAGCATTATCATCTCTGCTTCTGTGAAATTCCAAGGACTCTTTAGGGTTGTTCACATCGCAGAATAGCCTTTCTTTTGGAACAGTAATTTGGTTCCTGTGCTTCAACCCTCCTTGCTCAAACAACTCATCATTGTAACTTCTTCCTAGCTTTTCTGTGAATATTTTTTGAGTTGAATTTCTGAGTTATGCGTGAAGCATGTTGAGCTGGGTCAGTGGGCTGTGCAGAAAACAATAGGTGCAAGCTCATAGGATGTTATTTAGACTAATTTCTACTTCTGACTTGTGATTCCTTTTGGCTGAATATCAGCCTTCAGAAGAGCCTGACAATACAAAATATCAAATGCTTATGTAATATAAGGCAATGGAAATTTTGGGACTCAGCCGCTAGTGTACGACCTGGGATTGGGGATTCTTAAAAAGTAGGCATCCATTTCAGATATCCATATTTTAAGAATTTCACGCTAAGTACTTGTAACCTTTTCAAAAGAAATCCACTATACATTACTTGCCTTCAGCAGCATCAGTCAGTATCAAATGCTCAGATACTCATCAAGGATCAGACTTAACCTGAAGGATCACAAAATAATCGAGTTTATCTAGGTAATGCCAATCATGGTACATGACAATCACACATAATTATTGATAATGTCTGCCTTCTAAAACACCATTCCTAAGATAAGAACATGTAAATATTTTCATAAATTGTATAGCTTGCTTTTATCGGCTACTTTACCTCTGAAAGGCTTCAGGCACGTAGAAAACCTTCTAGACTATCAAAATACACTTCCTCCCGTAAAAAAACATAATACTGATTTACAGAAGATGAAAGGATTCTTGGTAGTAAACAGTACATTGAACAATAATCCCTTTGTCCTGAGGTGCCAGCTGAATACTTAACAACAGCAACTTGAAGAGCAAAGAGATCAATTTTTTATATTTTTCATATTTACTCCTGTTTTTCAATCAAAGTAGTTATTAATCTACCCGTTCTCTTTACAGTAATAATAGCTGTCTTATTATTGTCCCCTGGGGCTGATCTCACAAAACAATTTCCATGTAGCCACTGCATGTGGAAAACCAGATTAATTTGTAACTGCATATGCAGATATTTGGTACCTCGTAATTTTTGGACCCTCATGAAAACATAACTTTATTTTCCTCTGAGTAAGGCCCATGTTTCATTAATGCTGTTTCTCAAATGCTTTAAGCAAGGCTTCTGCCAACAGAAGTTTCACAGATAGTACAGAAACCTTTTTTAACCTCAGGTCAGTGAGTTCCTCAGATGCACTTTCTTCTGCGCCCTTCAGACTCTTGATGACAAGCAGAGATTCAGAGAAAAAAAAAAAAAAAGATGTGGACCCTTGTCAGAAAGTCATGATTCGTGTATTGCTCTAGAAATAAGCCAAGTCTTTGTGTATGGCTAGGGGTCAAAAAGAGTACATGCTCCCTGTCAAATATGATGAACTGAAAAGGCTTCTAAAACCAGTATTTCCATGCCATGACAGATGTTTGAATCACCACATTGGGTACCTAGAACTGCTTCCTATCATATTGTTGGAAACTGCTTAAATTAACTGAACATTTTGTGCAGACAGACTTTTTAGTTAGTAGCTCATTAGCCAAGCCAGAGCTAGTGTAATACCCTTTCATTAATACATACACGTATCAACTTCAGCAAAAATACATGCTTGTCCCTAATTCTAAGCTGTAGGTGCAAGGAGATTTAAGCTGTTTTTCAGAACTTTATAATGAGAGTCATGGTCATTGTTTTTATTTTAATTTTTATATATTTTCAACTGTCCCCTGTGTTCTCTGACAGATTCTTCTATCATCATGGGCTCAACACTAGACAAACACACCATTTGTCTTAACCTATGTAATCTCAACCTGATAGCTTTATATCCTTTAAAAAGAAACACATCAAAAAACACCACACCACACCACCCCCCCAAAAAAAAAACAAACCGAAAGCAAAACAAGGCTAAATATAATCAGAACAGGAGGTGTAGAATAAACATGCTGATTTTTCTCTATTCCTATGTCCCTGAATATCTTGCGAACTATCTCATAAGGCTTTTCATATATCGAGGGAAATGTAATGGAATATCACAGGCTGGTTTCCCAGCCACTACCAACCAATAAAGTGCCATGGGTTGAAATAAACTTGTGCTTAGTGCTCTAGAGAAGTCTTCAAAAACTCTAACCAGAATGATATACTGCTTAACAATACTGTATGATAAATTTTACAAAATTGTTTTTGTGTAGCCTAAAATGTAGAAGGGTGTCTGTCTAGAAATAAAGCCTCCACATAAATCACATTAATCCCAATTAGATAAAGCAGTCAAGATGATCCAGGAAAAGCTTAAAGGTAAGGGACAGAGATGCCTCCAGTGAGGGAGACCAGACACAGCACAAAAAAGCATCAAGGTAACTTCAAGAGACAAGCCCCTGAGGCTATCGGGACAGTGTAGAGATACTCCTGCCAGACACCCAACCTCCACAAGGACCAGTGGAGATCCTTCCTCACACCCACCAGTAGATTTCTGAACCTAACAGTGGACACCATTACATCAGGGAAAGAGGGAATTATGTCCCTCAGAGAGGGGACATGTTTATACGCACATGTGCGTGCATGCTTTTGTGTAAAACTCTGCAAACTGTGTCTCAAGGAGACAGTTGTACTTACAGTAAACACAAATCCTTCCATTATTTTCCAGTTCTGTGATGTCTTCACTGCCCTTACCCACTTTCGTCACAGCGAATTAAAAGCTGTGTTATTGAAATTTTGAAGGTGCGTTCAGAGCTTGTATTCCCCAGCCTACAAGAAGTGCCATCTGTTGACAATCTGACCTCCTAATTCATCCATAATTTAAATCAGAATTGTACCAAAATATCAGTTTTCTTAAAGCCTGTTATTTTTATCTGAGAAAAGGGAAAATCCTGATTGGATTCTAAGGCCTTATATTGTCATGCAATTCCCCTTGTGGTCTTTAAAACAAGGAAAAAAAAGGACAAGTCCCATCTCCACGGAACAGCACTGAGGATACCTCTTCTGATGCAGGTGGCATCTCAGTACAAAATGAGATTTTATGTCACTGTTGCCTACTGAAGAAGATAATGACTTTGCTCTTTTAATGGTACAGCAGATGAAGGTCATCCAATACACATCCTATACACAACATGTGAAGTCTTATTGACGACCATCAAGTGTCTTTCCTGAAGACCTTTTATTATGCCCACTTTGAAAGACAAGATAAAATGCCACTTAATTTCAGTAGCTGGCATGATTTTGCACATACTTCCCAATCCTTGATCTCTGGTATACTTTATGCAGCAATCTGTCATCTTAAAACTCTAGGAGGTCTCCTGTGTCATTGACTATGGGTGGCAATTTCTCTAATGTGTGAATACATAATGCTGAGTTCCTGAAACTACAGTCATTTTAACAATTGTAGTGGATAACAGAAACAAAAAAATCCAAACAAAACCAACCAATCAACAAATTAACCGAAAAATAACATTTGCCTCTTTTATTTTTTTTAGTTCAACGGAGTGTAACACAGAAGCTAAATGTCCTCAGATGATGAAAATCAATGCAGTACCACTGAACTTGGCAAAACTCTGCTTATTCACACCACCTAGTCACAGCAAACAGGTTTTAAAAGAGAGGTAAGCAGCCTTGAATGACTCAGAACTGACTTCCACTGTTCAGCTTGACCTTCCTACTGCTGTAAAGGGATGTACCCAGAGCTCTCAAAGCCAGCAGGCAGTATGAGACCCTATAAGAGAAACTTTCCTACCATATTTCCTAATATTGATACAAACACTACGTTGATGCTGCGACAAAGGTATACAGTAATCATGCTGCTCATGGCAAAACAATCGCTCCAAGTTAAAGGGAACAGCAGACAATGCAAGCTTATCAGATGCTAATAAATACAGGCCAAGCAGAGAAATTTTATGCAATCCTCAACTGATTTTGGATGCTTCCTAATGCACCCAAAATGACTACACTCATGAGAAATTGTGTCCACATGGTCCAGTGAATGGTGCTAGCTGCCTTAGGAAAAATAAGTTAAAGCCCAGTAAAATACATATGAAAATAAACACAGGAAGTATCAGAAAAAAAAAGATAATGCTTCACTGCACAAGAAGTATGTAGCAAGTCATGAAGGTGTTAGATAAAAATGATGGAAAGAAAAGAAATGTAATGAAAACGTTACCTCTTTCTCTCTGATTTTAGTGTCTGATTCATTTGAAACATGCGCTGGAATGGGTTCTTTAGGCATCATTAGTCCATCAGTCCTCAGTTGTGTGTAGAAAAATGTTGAAAGCACCAGTGTGAAAGCACTGGCAAAGATAGGCATCCTTTGGTGGGGCTGAAGGTGCAGCTGAATGACACAGCTGGGAAGTGTATTTTAGTAATTCAGATCCTTTTGTGCATCAGGTTCCTCTCAGTCCATGTAATATATTTTCTCTTCAAGCCTGATTTCTGCCATTAGCACGGTGTTTATGCAGTTCATTTAAAAATACATTTAAAGTATTATTCTTTTTTGATCCAAGGTTTGTCATCCATTGATAATTGATTACAGATGACTAGAAAGAGTATTACTGATTTAGCTGAAGAAGAGTAAATGAGCGGTTATTATTTCTGAAACTTCAAGCTCAAGGACACAATGTCACACAGTGTCTCAATAGTTGTATGAATGCAGGCACCTGAAACACGACTTGCTTCACATAAACTGCAGGTCCACCAGATCCTGACCTTCACAGATTATGTGCTTCAATAGCCACAATTCACCCAAATGTATGGGGAGCTCATGATTTTAGATTTGGAGTTCAAATACTCCTGTCACCCAAGAAAGTTGCATACAGTAAATGGCTCAGTCGGATGACTCACATCTTTTTAGGCACTGGCTATTTAAGTGCTGGCAGGCTAGGGACCTCAGACTGGCAGTGTCATGGAGGAATGAGAACTTTTTTAATCATAGCATTTGAACAATGTCAAACTACAGTGGGTGGCAGAGATGTGTGAGTGCTACATGATCGCAAATTAGAAGCATAAGCTCTGAGCCCACATCTGTTTTGGTGCCTGAGGCATTTTTCTAAACTTGACGTTCTGCAGAAGTGATCTCGTCTGGAAATAAGACCTTTGAAACAATATTTTTTTTACAGTAAATAAAAATGTGTCTTTATCTCCATACACCCTCTCCAGTGCATCACGTAGATTTGCTGTCTCGCAGGTCTCTGTGTCTAACAGTTGATTGTTCCACTTACAGCAGGGTACCCATACAGGAAACCCTTATCGCTTCCCAACCAGAATCTGAATTTTCTAAGCCATTATAGAAAAAAATAAAGTTCCCACCTTTTTTTTTTTTTCTGTATCTGATTTGTTTTATATAGTTTAAAAAATAAAAGCAAAAAACAAAATAAACAAAACATCGCACTAGTGAGTAGAACTGAGAATGTGATTACTTCTGTTATCTGTGTTTCATTCTCATGCAAATGAGGAGGCTTAAGTTGCAGCAGTTACTAGATTACTGCTCTTTAATCACCAGTTTTATTTACTGAGAATGACAATAGTTTGTGAGACTTATGCAGAGGCAGGAAGGATAGAGAGGAAATGGGAAGGTCGAGGTTTCTAACTCACAAGCATGCATTCTGAATATTAGCAGGTTAAGGTCAAACTAAGACTTTTCCTAAACATCGTTTTCTCTCCCTTTTTTTTCTTCACACTCTGATGATTCTCTTGGGTGAACAGGACAAGCAAGTCAGTAGTAGAGCTACAAAGACGACTAGGGGACTGGAGCATCTCTCCTACAAGGAAAGACTGAGAGAGCTGGGCTTGTTTAGCCTGAAGAAGAGAAGGCTGAGAGAGGACCTTAGAAATGTCTATAAATATCTTCAGGGTAGGTGTCAAGAGGATGGGGTCAGACTCTTTTC
>Ga0181612_140965_pt1 | contig 10817 bp, 6 predicted proteins | sample HoacroProtozoa21_FD_119630 | JGI IMG/M metagenome (GOLD analysis project Ga0181612, IMG submission 119630) | Hoatzin crop microbial communities from Cojedes, Venezuel. Combined Assembly of Gp0051906, Gp0051904, Gp0051908 | reverse complement strand
GGCTTGTTACACAGGCGACAACATCCCTGGTGTTTTCAGACCTGCCTCCATCACCAAGTGACAACACATATGACCCCCACGCACAATCCCATGCGTGCAGTTCCAAAAAAAGCCCAAACATTTTCATTGGGAAGGAAATGTTGATGTCTCAGCTGAAATGTCAAAGGTATTTCAGACAGAAAAAATGGTGTTTCAGAGCTGCATAGAACTATCCCATGTAAAAGTCACCAATTCTGACACCTCACCACCACCTCCACCTCCCCCTTATTGCGATAGAAAAAGAGACAATGAAGGCCATGTTGAACAATGCAGTCAGCTGGTAACACATTTCTCAGCAGGCATCATTATTTCCAGTCTTGGGCTTAGTTTTGAAGAACTCATCCAGGTGAGAGCATGCTGCAACTGACATTCCAGGATAAAACAAGGAGGTGGCTGTACACCCCTGTTTAGACAGCCACTCCAGAGGCTGGTCATCCTTAAAAAGGTGGTGGAAAGAGGGAAGCACTTCTAAAGCTGTGCGTTGGATACTCCCCCTACAGGGAGGCTAGTCTAGCTCAAAGGTGGGCCTATAGATAAAATCCACAGATGCATCTGAAGACAGTGCTGGACTTGGAAAAGATCTTCAAGAAAATTGGCCCTGACTTCTTTTAATTTGCTTGTACCTGGAATGGGGCAGTCGCTACTGGTGTAGTCTCCAAGGGATTCATGAGGTGCAAATCTTTCCATGACTAGTTTCTCAGCTGCAGTCAACCAAGCAAAAATACAGATGTGGAGCTCAGCCAGGAGCCCTTTAAAAATACCTTGTCCTCCTCCAGTTAAAAACCCATTCTCCCTGGTTGTTACACACTGCTGAGCATTTACCTGTCTTCTGGGTCCAGCAATGATTTGGTCTGCGTTGACCAAATTACATGCAAAATTTTGAGTCAAATTTGTCTTCTGTTTCTCAGCTCCTCCCACCATTTGACTACTTTTGAGTTGAACCCTGCGTTTGAGCACCTGTTGTTCTTAAGAAAACCCAGCTGTTGTCCAGCTGCCTTGATGAACAAAAATGTCTTAACCAAAATGAAAACAACTTGTTCATTAAGAAGACAGGTCATATTTTAGTTAAGACTTTCATGTAGCACCAGGATTTACTGATGTAAACCACCAGCCCACCATATCCATCTCCTGTGTCTCATTTTGCAGGCCAGGAACTTGAATCTTACCAGGAGAGACATTTGTGACAAAAATCTTAAGAGCAGAGTGACAGAGCATGTCACTGGAGTTTTACTGAAAAAACCAGCAAGGCTTCATGTTCAGGGGAAACATCATTCTTCTGACAGTTAATTTTGGTATGAATCAGAGCAGATAATTTTTTCTTTTTTAAATTTTCTGATTTTTCCTTTTAACTGTCCCTTGCCTTCCTGGGGCTTTGAGCATCCTGGTATAGTGGAAGGAGTCCCTGCCCATGGCAGGGGGGTTTGAACTAGATGATCTTTAAAGTCCCTTCCAACCCAAACCGTTCTTTGATTCTGTGATTCCTTGCAGGCTTTCTTCTGTGCTGATCTCCCCCAGAAACAGAGGTCTGACAGTGACTGCCAAGGATTGCAGTCATGTGCTAACCCAGTTTGGATTTGGTGAAACTTCTTTGAACCAAAAACATTTCGGACTTCTCAGTGAGTATACATTTTTCAGAGAAGTTAAGTAGCCCTTTACATATACCTGAGGTGTCGTCAGCACTCCGAAACACACCCATGCCTGCCGATAATGCACAGGTACTCGTACAGTACTCATTAGAGAGAGCTATTTTCAGATGCACAGAGGTTTATTATGAACAGTAGAAAACAAAATAAACAACTATTAAGAGCAACACAGCAGAGCTCTATTAACTCTGCAGGAAATATTTGGCCTTCCTGACAGAATGATGGGTTTGTAGTAGTGCTCAAGCCAGTCTGCTAATACAATTGTTTTTTTTCCACCGCTCATTTCCATGATAATTTTAGGGCCAAAGTTTTGCTGCTTAGATTTCATTTTCTGGCACATTCAACTCCATCCTTTGGGGTAGATGTGGGTAATTCACTGGTTTGTAAATTTACAGAGGGTTTGGGTGGGAAGGGAGAGCCAGGGGTGTCTATGCTGCTCCTCTCCCCCGCACCCCGACAACCAGGTCAGGTCTGATGGTGAATGGTCCCCAAGGATGGAGATGCCACCATGCTTCCGGGCCCTGATCCAGGGCTGCCCTGCTCTCCTGGGGCAGGTTTATTTCTTCCTAACCCATCAGTGTTTGCCTGACTTCACGTCTTTGTCCCGATCTCAGCTGGCCTCTTGAGCATAAGCTGATCTTTTCTGTTCTAGATCAAACAACTCTGGCTGGGCTGTCTTTCATCTCCTTTGTCTTGACTTTGGGGAGATGACCTATGGGGTTGTTCTAGCACAAGGTAGATTGCAGTCCACATTATTGAAAAATGGAGAAGCAAGGAATGGCAGAGAGACCACCACTGAAATTTGGTCAGTAGTGTGAAGATCTGAACCCAAGATGCATTAAATCTTCCACTTCTATCTGGGCATGCTATGTTTTCCCATTAGGACAGCTCTGTATATAGCTTGGTTTTTCTAATAAGTGAATCATCTAGGTACACTCATTAAAAATGACATGATTTAATTGAAATGGTAAATGTGGTATAGGATTCAATTTCTATTTTTACCTTGTCTGTGTTTAGGACAAATAGCATTTTTCCTTCGCTTGACGGTGAGCAGAAGGCTGCTCAGGACCTACCGAATGCAAGTTTTTCTATCATTTAACAGAGCGAGAACTGATAGAAAATTCGCCACTGTTTTTGTGTAAGCTCTCCACTGCTGTGCTGTTTTTTTCAACACTTCAAGCCCAGGTTTCACTACTTACTGTAAAAGAAACCAAATTGTATTTAAAAAAATGCAGAAAGGCACCTCAAACCACATAGAGTTTTGTACACTCAGGCCTGCCTGCTTGACTGGACAGACTATATCTGGCAAATGGTGGCTGAGGAGCCTGTGAAACCTGTGCTGGGAAAAGAAGTTGGGTGACTTTTTATATGACTCCTTTCTTGCTCACTCACTGAAAACACAATGTTCTCTTGATACAGAAAAGCTGCCTTGCCATCAGAAAGGGGTGTGCATTGCTCACGTCATCCGAATGGGCTCTGCGCCGAGGGAGGGGTGGACATCAGCTAGGCCAATGTCAGACACGCTTGTTGGCTGGGGAGGGAAAGTGCCTATTTACTCTCAAGAAAGAAAAAAACAAGAGATTGATAAAAGTGACAGACGTCTAACATAGTGCACAAGACACATGTGGAGAGAAGGGTACCATCAAATTCAACATTTCCATCCCAGATCCTCAGCACTTTGCTGCGACCTTTGGGATCTCTCTAGATCGTTGGCAGCACCTAGACTCTGCCATAGCAGCTTCCAAGCAAGAGCTAATAAAATTACCCTCCAGGAGGAGATGGTAAACAGGGTCTTGATGTCCTCAGATATAGAGAGATTTTTGCATTCAACAGCAGGAGAGTCTTAAATTCAGTGAAGTCCAAACCCAGACAGCTCACCTGGACAATGGCGTTGGAGGAATCACATGCCAAACATTCAAGAGGGTTTTGCATAAATCTTCATGTCTGGAGCATGTGCAACTGCACTTGAATATTCTGAAATCAAACCAAGCTCTGTTACTCAGGTAAAACCTGAGCATCTGATTTAGTTGCTTCTGTGTGTCAAAGTGCAGATGAACAATGGGGTAGAATGAAAGAACGTGGACTTCTCTCCTGCCTAGGTCTGCAGGGTTGCTTCCCCATTAACCATCAGGGTTGCTTCCCCATTAACCAGGGTATTGGTCTCTGCTCCTCTCAACAGGGATCTCTCAGATAAAGGTGATTAAGAGAAGATGCTAATTAAAGAAACCGCTTGAATGGGTAGAAAGACCAAAAGACCCAAGTGCTGGAGATGCTTTCCCAGGTTCTAGAAGTGATGCATGGACACCCAAGCTCATCACGACAAACCTGATCTCTTGTGAAGGAGCCATGACGAGCCCTCTTTCTTCGAAAGAAAAGCCACTAAAACTTTGGATCTTGATGCATTTCTCTTCATTCTCTTCTGCTCTGTGCATATTTATCCTTTATCTGTACACCTTGTATATAGCTCCGGCTGCTGCAGTCACAGGCATCTGAAAATGTACAGATGCACATGAACAGCAAATCCAGCCCTACTGCAGGTAACAGGAATTTCCACCCCAGCAACAGCAACTTTATTAATTTGCCGAATCACATTGGCTCAGGATTAATATGCGAACCATCATAGCACGCATGGCTTCTCAAACTTGTTAATGATTCATGTGCATTTTAGCCAAACTTGTTAATGATTCATGTGCATTTTAGCCTCTGTGAAGAAAAAATCAACAGGAGACAGGGATGGTCCCTTCAAATCAGAGGGGCGGTTCGGGCAAAATGGCGTAGCTTTCTTCTCTGCCTCCTTGGGTTAGCAACCAATCTTACTCCCGGGGACTTTTCCGTAGCGCTCACAGATGTACTCCAAGATAAAAAGAGAAGTATTTTCCTGGGCAGTTTTGTTTGTAGTCTTACGATATTGCTACTTGGAGATAGAGGGAACTTTCTTCATAGGCAGGAAGTTCTGTGTTAGGTCTGTGGTACTCCCAGGTCCACGCCCTGTGGCCAATGTTGACGTGAGACCAGCACTACTCAGCTCATCCATCCTCTCTCTACTAAGAGCCAGGAAAAAAATGCCTAGCAAGAAGTAAAAGCATGGGGTTAGCATGTTCTGATATACCTCAGGGTACTGTCCTGGCCTCCAGGTGTGTGGGACTGAGGGAATTCCTGAAGCAGAGACTGTGTCTTTGCAATTAATAGCCCTCAACAGATTTTTCTGTCATGAATTTGTCTAATTGCTCTGCGAACCTGTGTGAGCTTTTAGCGTGCACAATATCCTGTGGTTCATTGTATCTGTCCTTTAACTATGCCCTGTGCAAAGATGTCCCTTCTTTAGAAACTGTCACCTAGTGTCATTTGCTTCTCCCAGCCCCTGCACCATCCTGGCTCACCAACATGAGCCAAGCAGCACAGGCCTGGGTGTTCTTCCCTCTGTGACTGTCCTGTCTGCTCTCCTGTAAGAAACTAGCCACAAACACACACAAAAGACACTCTGCTGAATCCAAACTTCATTTTATATGGCAGGTAAAGTCAACATATTTTTAAGACAATTGATCAGTTTTGCCAGCATGGAGCTGCACATTACTATGAGTGTGATTCAGCCAAGTGCTAAGAGTACGCATAGCTCTGAGCCTAAAATTTTTCCTTTTGTGGTCCTAGTGTCTAAGTCATCTTTTGCAGCAGCTATCAGCTAGTGGAATGAGTGTGTCCAGGATAGGATCACCAGAATATTTATAGATACCAGAGGAGACAATCTCTGAGCCATGAAGGAAATTGAATAGCAATTAAACATTTTATTAAGAACAACCTCTTCTGAAGGAAGTCCAACTCCTGGACCATGTGTCTGGGAGCATACAGAGAGTCTTGGTGGGTCACTGCACTTACAACCTCTGTAACCCTAGCCATAACATCAGTCAGAATTCTCACATCCATGGTTTGCTGATGGCAGATTGAAAAAGTACATGGTAGGTGATTTTAAATCATTGATAAGAATAATGATTGTGGCTTAATCCTCTTTTTGTAGACTAAACCTCACACCTTATTAGTGCTATCAGCTACAAGCAACCCCTGGACACTATCTGCAATGCACTGTGTGGTAGTAATGTGCCAAGTGCAAAGCTGAGCTGCTACAATACTCGGTCCTGTCCTCATCAGATTAGGGGTAGGAGTAGGCAAAGAGAAAGACCTGCCTTAGAAGGAGGTTTGTCCACAAAGCTAAATATCCATCCTCTTTGGAAAGGTGATTTTCTTGTGTACTTAAAATGATCTGCCTGGATGAAGGAGGGGTTTTTTCTGTTTCACAGGTAGCCTTCATTAAATACGTTGATGTCCTCCATGTCCCTGGCTTCCTCTCCACCCAGGTTCTCTGTCCTTTCATTGTCTTGTAAGCTGTTGCATGATTTTGCAGAAAACTTGTTGGGAGTCCTAATCCATCTGCACAATTCAGAAGGCTCTACCATGTCACTGAAGATGATTAATCCATCAGATGAGCTTTTGGGTCTTTCCGGGGACACCTTCAAGGATCATGCCCTGTTAATTTGCATTTTTTTATTTATCTTAGTCGCAGAGGAAAGAATGGACCATTACTGCTGAACATGTCTATAGTAGCTCCCAAGATTAATGTCTTGAAGTGGCAAGAAACTTCTGTGATGTCTTCTGACTGGCTGCTTTATGCATGTAGCAGCTGCTCTGCATTTTCTCCACATCCTGCATGACTGATCTGACCTGCCTGTTAAATCCGATGCATCCAGGGTACCAGAGTCTGAGAGAGCTGTGCAAGGATAATTGCATTTTGTGGGCTTGGGTTTTAGGGGTTTTAGGTTCTGGTTTTAGTGATTCAGTTGTTTTTCCAAATGATTCAGTTGTTTTTCCAATAGGTTTCTGATTGCTGTGCTGACTAAGCAGTGTCACAGGTGGGATGAGCTATGTCAGGGAGAACAGGAGATGTTCAATTTTGGGATTCCCTCTTCCTGGCCCCTGGCCAGGCTGGTGTGCCCACCTCATCCTGAGCTCCTGCCTAACTCCCACAGAAGTTTAAAAACAGGGTTTTGAAAACTGTTCTCATTAAGGACAGGGCAAAGGACAACACTCATGCGAGAACAACCTTTAGCTTCCATGCATTTCTGAAGTTGGAGCCATTACCCTTACTGGCCAGACAGGGAAAGTCAGGTAAAGAGTCAGGATCTGACATACCTGAAATCACTCAACAAGCCAGAGTGCTGTCCTCAGACAAGCCAAGATTTCTCATTTCAGCCAGCTGTGGTTATTTATATTGGTACCTGACCCAAAGCAACACAGGTCAGTGGTAGAGATACCCCTGCTGTAGCCAGAGAAGCCAGTTTAATTGCATTAACAATAAACCTTCAAAGAAGACTTGACTGGAAAGCAAAGTGTTGGTTAATTGGGTGAGTTTTCTACTGGTCTGAAGAATGCTAAATTAGCCATCTCTTCCTGGCTTGTCTTCCGTGGAAGGTCAACGTGTCTTGTAACTTGAGCAGCACCTCCAGCCTGGGTCCCATGCACAGCTCAAGCCTCCTTGTAGTGTGGTGGTACTTAACTGTGATATGCCAAAGGCTAGCATCTAGGTAAGCTGTTTTAACATCACTAACCCACTGTCCCAGCCCAGGGCTCAACACCCTTACATTGGCGTGAAGGCCTGTGTGGAAGGTCAAGTCCCAGTAGGTCTTCAAATGCTTAGGAAATTTAGACTTGGTCTTGCTAAAGGTCTCACATGAGATGGGTGATACCAAACATCCAATGTCTCAAGGCAGGACAGCTGATGCAGAGGAGCAGGTATCTGAATCAGATGATTCAACTGAACTCTTAGGAAGGATGAATCACTGGCTGACAGCGGCTGGGTCTCTCCCTTGCCTATGACATGCAAGATGGCAATCGCAACCTGGGCCTTCAATGTCCTCCATGTCTGCAGATGGTCCTTCGCTGGTCTCCTGGGACACAGGCTGAACTACCTGTGCTTTGCTGCCCTGGGAGAGAACAGCAGACTACAATTCCCAGCCACGAGTTGTTTCTGGGTACTGCCTTGAAGAGATCTCTGCCCATGCTCGGTTTTCCATCCTAGGGTGTAGAAGGATAGCACACCACAGGGTTTGAAGAGAAGGAAGGATAAAAATCAGAGAGGAATTGACCACTGAACCAACAGCTCATAGGACTGAGTGGTCTCTTTGTCTTGCAGAGCCTTTACCAGAGCCTGCACATCTCCAGACATGGCTAACAGTCTCACCATCACATGGCAAGGACTCCTCTGCCTCACTGGGGGAACAGGAGGGGTCCTGAGTGGTCTGTACGCAGAAATTCCTTCCTAAAGTACTTGTTATTTGCCAGTGATGGGTATTGTCTAGCAACAGTTGACATTTAATATGAAGGCTGAGCCATTGCCTGCCTAGGAATCATGGAGCTGAGCTCCTGCCAGGTTGTGCCAGTTCTTTCAATTTTCTTTTCTTTAATTGTGAGGAAGAGGTCTCCAGTGTCTTTTTCCTGATGTCTGAATTACTTACCTGCATGTGGTAAAATGAGTGTCCTGCCTGAGTTTGATGAGTGGCTAGATGCAAGGGAGTGTTGGTAGGAGCCCCGTCCTTCACTCTTTCAGCTTTGAGACAATGCCATCGCAGGGCCTGACTCTGCCTGTGCATGGCCCTAAGCTGAATCAGCTGATTTTATTTTTCTTCAGCACTTCCATTTTTTTTTCTCTTCTTCTATTTTTCTTCTTAGCTTCACAGCTGCTCTGTGAGGAGCGATGCGTCGCTGTCTGGCTCCATGCTGCATAAGGAGCTGGCAGATGCAATCGTGGTTCATTTGCCCCATTATCTTTTATGGTCCTCATGTCATCCACCCTACGGGGGAGCACTCCCATCATCTTGATGAGACAATATTCCAGCAATTGGCATACCAGCGATGTCTATCTTGACTCTTCAATTGTTTTCTCTTGGGCAGGCACAGCTGTGACAGTGAAGACCCCTGAAAGCTGTTTTGTCTCTATGCACACATCTCTGTGCACATCTTCCCTAGTCATACAGGCCCGCCAGAGACTAGTCTTCTGCGTACAGGCCTGGCGGTGGCATGTTCAAGAACATTGTGAAGGCATGCCTGCAGCCAACAACCCTGGTGGCTTAGACAGCTTGTGCTGCAAGGTCTCGGTGCTTCTTGAAGGCCAGGATGAGGCAAAGTCAAGGGAAAATTAAACTTTGGTATCATCCAGAGGAGCAGGGAGTTGGAGCACATGGAAAAAGAGGGTGTCATAACGCACTTCAGACTGCAGCCCAGAGTGGTGGCAGAGAACAGGCTAAATACTATGGCACCTGGAAAAGAGTGCTTTTTTCATATTTTAAGTCACTCTTGAATACCATTACCAATATATCAATGCAAAGGAAACTAGAAGCCACGTCCAAGGACCAGTGATGTGTTAGTACCGTCTCATGGCAGCAGTGCAGAGCAGAGAGCTGCAGCACTCTGTAAACCCAGGTTGCCTCCAACTTTCTCTCAGTTCACCTCCATCTCTCTGCTCCAGTGCCTTGAGGTGGATTGTTCTGATCGACGATCAAACTTGCAGTGTTTTTCTGCATGCAAAAAGCACATCTGTCTCCGTGGGTCAGAACAGACCCTTGTGTGTTGATGGTCAAGGCGTCAAGATTGCAAACACATCTGGTGTGTCAAGACATGACAGGGCAGGTTGTCTCTGTCTGACTTCAAAGTGGAGTTTACTGTTAAAGGGAAGTGGTGACATGGGACACTTCATCCTTTGAAGGGTGCAGTACGCAAGAACTCAGTGTTGTGCAGGAGCATGAGCTCCTCTCAATTCTCCCCTCTTCCCAGAACCTTTAAATCAGTTGCACATAACAATTAAGTACAGCTCACACACCCTATGAAGCAACTAAGTGCTGTTTTACTTATTTTATTACGGGTGGGGAAAGAAACGTGTAGAAAGGCCTACTGACACATGGCTTCAAAGCCTCTGGCAGAACACAGGGTTCGTCCATCTTTGCTGCATCCCCTGGGTCGTCCTCCTCCCTTGTTGCTCCTCCAGGTGAGATGGGCTCATGCCCAGCACCTTCCCATTGCTAAAGTGCCCGTCTCTGGAGAGTGCTCTAAGTCCTTCTTAGACAGCTCTGGCTGAGTTAAGGGTGAGCCCCGCAGGGTCTGTGTTGCCCACACAGAGTCTGCTTTTCTTGGGCAGAAAACAAGCACCCGCCGGCCAAGCAGCCTGTGTCAAGGTCTGTGTCTCATCACGACGGGGCCCGGTGAGCACCGGTGTTATTGGTAGCGGCAGAATAATTGGTTGTACTGATTAATTCTGGGCCTAGTGAGGGTCGCATATTAATGACGAACTGGAAATGCCAACTAGGCTGCTCTCATGCTTGATTGATGCGGCATGATTTAATTAACCCAGGCTTACATTTGAGCATTGCCTATTAGCATCTGGTATTAAAAATTCTCTGAACTGTCTGAGCTTAGCAGCTACCTTAAGGAAGTCATTTGACATCTATTCAGGAGATTTAATTGTGCCATTATGTGCCTGTGTATGGTACTGAGTGCCATTTAACCATTGCCCTTGCTAGCTGATTAAGAGAATAAGTGGGAGCTCACTAGATAGTTCTCCATGGCTGAAGCAGAGACAATACCGCATCCAAGACAAACGCCAACCTGGTTGTGGCATGCAATGGATAAGTTGGAATCTGCAGGCAAAACCTGTTTGTTTTACTGGAGAGGCAGAAAGTATTAGGAACTGGCATGAGCCAGAGAGGAGCAGTGCATGAGGCAACCCAAGAAGCTTTCCAGCTCCAGGGCTTTTTGAAGAAAGAGGCCAGCGCTTAAAATAGCTAATGCAAATGAATTTCAACACCAACAGACTACCCCCAGGGAGGGGGAACATTTTAAATGACGTATTATGGACACCTGTGAGCCTCGACTGCCAGGATGGCTCTTCCCCCTTTGCTTTCTAGTCCTGGGCTCCCAGGGCAAATAAGATGGGTTCATCATTTAGAAGGGCAACAAGGCTGGTGAGGGGTCTAGAGAAAAAGTCTTACAAGGAGCAGCTGAGGGAGCTGGGGCTGTTTAGTCTGGAGAAGAGGAGGCTGAGGGGGGACCTTATTGCTCTCCACAGCTACCTGAAAGGAGGTTGTAGCTGGTCTC
>Ga0181612_102851_pt1 | contig 10817 bp, 4 predicted proteins | sample HoacroProtozoa21_FD_119630 | JGI IMG/M metagenome (GOLD analysis project Ga0181612, IMG submission 119630) | Hoatzin crop microbial communities from Cojedes, Venezuel. Combined Assembly of Gp0051906, Gp0051904, Gp0051908 | reverse complement strand
CCCATCTTTCCTATAGGCCCCCTTCAAGTACTGAAAAGCTGCTATGAGGTCTCCCCAGAGCCTTCTCTTCTCCAGGCTGAACAGCCCCAACTCTCTCCGCCCTTCCTCATAGGAGCGGTGCTCCAGCCCTCAGATCATCTTTGTGGCCCTCCTCTGGACCCACTCCAACAGGTCAATGTCCTTGTTGTGCTGAGGATTTCAGATCTGGATGCAGTACTCTGGGTGGGGTCTCACTAGAGCTGCTCAGGAATGAAAGGTGGAGGTACTGGGTTTTGCTGTGATGCATTTGGGTAGTTAATAACAAAAAAAAAAAAAAAAGGGAGGGAAGTGTTCTGGAATTGCTGGGATTGCTTCAGACTCTTGTAGGCCTTGTGGAGCAGCCTTTACAGCCTTTACACCTGTGCAGGTGATGTGGACAGGCAGGTAAATAGCATTCTGCTGGCCTCACAGAACTTGTCTGGTCATATGCAAGTCGTTTGTGTATGCGGGCTGGATAATCCTACAGTTACATGTGGGTTGTCCTTGGGTAGCACCGCAATTATCTCTAGGTTCTGCACTAGTGACATAATTGTTATCACTCTCTCAAAGGGCTGGTGCTGAAATGACACCTTATTTTTAGATTTTAAAACATACAATTTATGTGTGTCATATCTGAGGTTAATTTTCCCTCTGGCAGTTGGTGAGGTGTCTGACCAGACTGCCTTTTCCTGTCAATCCATGTTTTTATTTTTGGACTTTCTCGAGCAAAATATGCTGAACTTTCTAAAGCGATCAGTTTTGCTTATGAGTTATTACTGGAAGGTGATAATTGTTTTATCAATACAAGACAGTCAGTTGCATTTCAAATACCTTCAAAGCTAGTTATCTAATCACACTCTCAGGCAGTTTTGGTATATTGTTTGTATTTGATTTGGGCACTTAGTGAGTTATTAATAATAGATATATAATACTGAATAGCTTCCTCTGCTCAGGAGTGGCCGGGCTTTAAGCCCAGTTCCCAGTATGAGCCAGGCTGTGTTTTAGGTAGATATACAGCAGTGTTCCTGGGGAGGAGGATGACTACACCATGCTCTACACCTGGCCTGGCAGCCAGTTCTGGGGATTGTCTCACACAGCTGTACTCCGAGAATAAAATGAGAAGGTTGTCAAATAGCTAATGATACCCTGCCACTTCCTTCACTCATCTGGTCTTGTTGCAGTAGATTTGTGCACTTGGCAGAACCAAGCATTTTTTCCTCTCCTAAGGTAAAAATCTCGATACTACTCTTAAATTGTTCCTAAAGGCAGCAGGGACAACTGCTTGTTACAGCAGTAACTATGGTAGTTACTCCCATAGCAAAGCCTCCCGTCTTTTGACCTGAAGTCACACTTCTTATGGGTGTAACTAATGCATCCATTTGGAAAACTTCCAGATATTACTCTGCTATCTGTCCATATGTTTATATAAATGGGAAGGCCTCTTGTAAACTGTCAGTGTATACTTCATGTAGTAGGATAACAACATGTGTACTCATGTGGACAAATACTTGTCTGTGGTGATTCAAAGAGCAATAATGAAAAGTAAGCCTGTTCAACGTAGATGTGTAAGTTTTAAAGCTACTTAGGAAGCTTAACACACTAGTCTTTGCTTAAAAGACCAATCTGTTCTCCCAGTACAAAATAATTTGATGTAGTGTCAGATAAGGTGACTGGAGGTACTGGAAGACAATGCCCAAAATAACGTCCATCTTCTAGAAAGATCTAGATTTTGCATTATTACTTAAATTGCTGATACGGGGTTGTGGCAGTTGCCATTGATTTGGTGGAACTGTTTAAAATGCTCAGATGACAGAATCTTGCATCTTAAAAACGACGCAAAGTGACACTGATTAGGCAGTGATAGGACTGTGTGCATAGCTGACTAACCTCCTCTGCTCTGTTCTATTCCTGTAAGGTAATTTGCTTTGGATGGTCAAAGTACAGCTGTTAAAGCTTAAAAGAAAATTATTTTTTTGTTTTGTAAAAAAAAATTTTGTATTAATCTAGCAAAGTTAAGATACATGATACTTACTGACTTATCTTCAGTGCTGTGTTTCAGCAACTATGTAGCAATGAATATATATGAGGAACCATAAATTGTGTGGCCTGCGTTTGTCTTTGTGTGACTATATATGTAACTTGGATAGGGTGTTACCTGATTCTTTGCTCAGGTAATGATCAACAAATGGCTCAGTGCTCATTGAGAGATATTTATTTTCTTTTAGATTGCTTTATAAATCTAATTAAATGCTTGTAAATTGTGATTATGAAAACTTCAGCCAGAAGTTTTATGTGCTGATGTGATCTTTTTGGACATAGTAAATTTGGTTTAAAATCTTGTTTTCATCCTCCATATTTCCAGCACTTAAGTCCAAAAATGTTTCTGAAAAAAGGAATAACCTAAAGCACAGCCTGGTAAAACTTAAGCTATCTGAAATTAAGGACGGAGCTTGGCAAAAACATTTATTTTCTGTGCTTAGTCACTCCAGCCTTAGCTAAAATCTGAAATCATCATAGTGATCATTGAATTTTCAACAGATATCTTAGGCTTTTCTTACTATTCATGAAACAAAAAGGAAAATACAGAGCAAACAGTAATATAAAATAAAAGCATGGGATAGGTAGGGAAAGTTTGGCATGATTAGATTATACTGTGTGGCTCAAGAATATCACTAGCTATCAGCCTTTTGCTTTGACAGCTTTGGCTCTTTCTGTTTAAAAAACTGAGCCATCTGGGAAAACATAAATTTCATTTTAGTAGCTGATATAAGTCAGAGCTCACAATAAACCACCTTCAACACAGGGTCATTTCCAAACAACTTACTGTGTCAATTGTAAAATGCAATTTTTGAAAGAATTCAGATTTCTTTTAGAAAATGAAGCAACATGCACATACTTCTGTCTAAAATCAGTTTACACAGAGAATTTGGGGATTTTCCCAGCGGAAATATGGATGTAGTTTCATAGCAGAGTTTCATGCCATACATAATTCCAACATTTTCTTGCCCTTTTTGAAGACTGGAGTGGCATTGGCGTTCCTCCAGTCCTCTGACACCTGTCCTGTCCTCCAGGACCTCTCAAAGATGATGGAGAGTGGTTCAGCAATGACATCTGCCAGCTCCCTCAGCACTCATGGGTGCATGCCATCGGGGCCCATGGATTTGTGGGTGTCCAGTTTGCTTAAATGATCTCTCACATGATCCTCCTCAACCAAGGGAAGGTCTTCCTTTTGCCAGGCAATGCAAATGTTATCTCATTTTTTTCAGTTATTTCAAGTAAATGGGTGGACCAGCATGGAAAGATATGAAAGTGTTAGCCTGTTATTGTATTGAAGGGTAGCCAAATCCTTCGTGCTAAAAACATTTAATACATTTGTATGCGTACAGATACAGAGCTGTATGTACACATACAGCTGTAACAGAGAATGATGCTATAGAATGATAAAGAAATGAAAAGAATGACAAATTATTGACAATGAAAAAAAGGAGTATTATATATGGGGCAATTCTTCTAGGAATTGCTCATTCTTAAACAGATGGAAGAAAAATTGGAGAAACATAACTGCTTCCAAAATACCAACTTGCATCCCCCTTTCACTCTTGAATAAGGAATATTATATTCATTTTCCTAGAAGATTCTTAGTGATGTGTAATGTTTTAGGGTTTTGTATACAGTTAGAAAGTACCATACTGTGGACCCTTTAATGGACTGGGTATTCTTAATAGTAATGAAACAATATAGTGCTCGTGGGGTAAGAGGGCTGTGCAGGCTGTATTGTTTGTGTAGCTGAAGGCCTGAAAATAGTCTGATGGCTCTTGTAACTGTGCAGTAGGAGTACAGGAAGCTTGAGAATGTGAGTGATCAGCAGCCAGATAATTGACGAATGAGCAGAACATCAGAAATCCATCAAAAAGAAAGCACAGGTTTACACTAGCATGTGTGGTCTGAATGAGAATCAGTGCAGAAAATATCCAAACATGACAATAATATAAGCATGAATTGATCATACTGTGCTTTTAACGACTGGTGTGTGTGCACATGTTCAGCTTTTAAGGAAAATTAACTGATTTAAAGGTGTGTATGTGATAAGTTGTAGAAAATACAGTAGCAGAAGTTTTTTATTAAAGAACTGATTATGATATATAAAAGTTAGGTGTGGCCTGGATTCTTTAAATTTTTATACTGGATAGCTCATTTCTCTGAGACCTACTGAATGACTCTTACAAAGCATACAGCCTGTTTTCTGCCACTATTAGCATTTGGTTTAATCATGATGCTACTTTGGTCTGAAGTCATATCTGACTTTCAGATGTTAAAATATGGATATAAATTCTGATAATGTTTTGATTTCTACATTCATAATAATCTCTTCCTGTTTCTGTTACTCTGCCTCTCCCAGGGACTGCTGCTTTGATGTTTTGGGATTGAGAAAGAGAAGAAGGAAACTGAATACCACCAGTGTGTACCCATTGCTGTTAGGCTGGATTTCATCAGGTCCCAGCCCCCTGCTTGAAGTATGGCCAAGTTTGAGGTTAGGTCAGGTTGCTCAGGGACAGTAGAGTTACGAATATCTCCAGGGATAGCTATTCCACCACCTCCATCAACATCTGTTTTGCTGTTCATCACAGATAAGTGTCTCTTAGTTGGCAAGCAGCCTGAGAAAGACACATTACTACGGGTTCTCCTGGTGTGTTCCAGTAGTTTTCATTCTGTGGGTCTCTCAAGGAACTTGCTCCTGGGTTATTAGAGTAATTTAAATGTTTGGAGTGTTTTAGGATGTTTACACTTTTTACTAAATGTCTTCCTCAAACAGGTGTATCCTTATTGTGCCTATCCTAAGCAAATAAAAATCAGATCACGCCTAGATCTTTTTTCACTCGGTTAGTTGGAGGGTGATTGGGACAAACAAACCTGCATTAAAGTAAGATTTTCAGACTATTGATAAGACTTTGTAGTCCTAGGTGACTTAGCAAGCTGAGAGAAGGATAATGAAATTTCATACTTTGTGCAATAAGCTGATCACTACAGGAGTTCAGGAGAAATTTTTCTTCAGATGTAAGCACTAAAGAACTTACCGTTCTTCAGTTTCCTTGTATACCTCATGTGTTAGGTTGCTAATAGATGAAGGCTGATGGAACTGAAGGATCTAATTAACCAAATCCTGGGCCCTTTCTTCATGTCCTTTGCTTGTTCAGAGTAATAGGATGGAATTTTCAGGCCTTTGTCCAATTTACTTTCACATTCTTTGGTAGGGAAGGAAGTTTACAATGTATCTATGGCTTTTAATAAGTAATGCTAAGAACATGCAAGAAAGAGGCAGAAATTGAATACTATATGTACTCATGCTGTACACAAATTTAAGATTCCTGTAGGTAGCTTTTTAAATTGTAAACCTGCAAAAAGTTGCATGCTTAAAATATACAATAAACAACCTTAAACTGAATTTTTATGGAGTTTAGTCTGAGTGCTCTGATTGTGCGGCAACACTGGAAGCAACATCACCCTTCCAAATGCTTTTCTAAGCATACCTTTTCGGACTGGCCATGCCAGGCAAGACTGTGAGTGCCTTTTGTGCAGACATTTGAGAGGCTCCTCCTCTGCTTCCTTCAGGATGCCAGTCATCGCTGCATCCAGTGAGATGACAGCACTGCTGCTTCAGTGAACTACTGAAGAACTAGCGGGTACTATTGTGTCTTCCAAACATAGGAGAGGAGAAAGGAGATGGTCAAGGCACTCTTCCATCTCCATAAGGGCAATGGACCTGTTCCTTTCTGAGCACAGAATATAAACCTCTCAAAAAAGGGTTCCCATGACACCTTGCATCACTACATATCATGAACCATTTAAATGACAATCTTGAAACCTGTTATGTTGTCCAAAACTGGAAGTGGTGAATTAATATTTATTGGGAGTTGAATATTCCATCATAAATAGTGATGTCATCTCACTAGGTGGTGCTACAGAGAGCAAAAACGTGCTCTGCGTGATGATTAATGGCTACTATATTTGCGGAAGAAAAAGCTGAATTAGAAGTAGAATTCAGGTGTGAGCAAGCTATGGGTTTTCTAATTAAAACTTTTTCATCCATAATTGAATCTGAACTGTAATAAATAATTTAAGCTGGGGAAGAGTTGAAGTAAGAATTAAAATGAGTAAATCATCATTGTATTATTTATGTAAGATGCAAATAATACACGTTTCAAAGCTGAGATCAGGGAATTGGATGAAGTCAGACAGAAAATAGGGACAACAAAGAAAAGGCAGAAGAAGGTGACACCATGCTTCATGTGAGCAGATCTTTCCAAGATTTTCATGGGACTCATGGTGTGCTGCATTTGCTATCACCATGATGGAGGTTGACTTTTTAAAAATGAAATATCTTGTTATGGAATACTGTTGATTTAAATTACATGTTGGTGTGTTGTTCTTCTCTGAATATTAATGGTCAAATTTAAAGGATTTTGTTCTTTACAGACATTTAATTAACAAAAGATTTATTTATATTTCTATAGATTTTGAGATGAGAACTAGTTTACAAACAAATGGCAGTAGATTAGAACATGAAGATTGATTAATTGTCCAAACTTGAAGTAGTCTCAACGCATGTCAAGCATAGAACTAATATTCCACATTGTTATTCCAAATATTCCAATTTCCTACCCTTATTGTTCCCCAAGGGGAGGTACAACTAATCAGCTGTTCCACTAGGATGACAAGGAGGAAGTCTTCTGTTGAAAACACGCAAGATGAAATGACAAGTCTTTAGTTTAAGCCAGGTCTCTGCAAAAGTAAGGAATCTAGTGTAATACATAATTTAAAGTCAATCAAGTATAGGGACAAGGAAAAAGTGCTTAGAAGCATGATTGGAATCATTTAGCATGATCCCATCACTAATATCATCTGGGCATGACAGAGCAAATAGCAAGTCAAAATATTTTGAATATGGGGTATAAGTACTCATCACTATCTGCAGAACCTCAATGTTCATGTAAAGCGTGTCAAAAAGGTTAAATACCAAGAATAATAAAAACAACTTCATTGAAAATCCTTGATGATCTGGCATATATTATGCACTACTGACTTCTGAATATAGCTATGCTCCCAATTCGACATTGTTTGTACCTTGGAGAAGGATTGCTACTGCGAATGCTTAACATACAGCACAGTCTTGAGTGTGGGTCAGTGACCTCTATGAACCAGGCAACAAACTGAGGTCCCACTGACTTAAACATGCAACTATTCAGTGTATTGCAAATAGTGATTGGTATGCCATCCTGTATTCAGTTCCTGAGAGCACCATAAAAACATTAAGTATAGCAGAGCAGAACTGGGCATTTTTTGCTTGACTGCTGAAACAAAAGGAAAGTAAGGAGAAATTAAGAAAAATTAATCAATCTGAAAGGGTTTTTCTTCGAGGCACTTCAAGTAATACCACTTGGGGGGAAAAAATTTAGAATACTTGCCTGAAAAGTATTCTTTTAACACTTTAATTTTTTATAAAGTTAAATATCCTATTAAAATGCTATTTGAAAGTGAAAGTTGCGAAGTTTTATCTTGGAAGTATATAAAATAGCTGGCATTTCCACAATTTTTCATTTGAAAATGGATGACATGCTTCATATAAACAAGCGACACTTTTATAGACAATTCTTGCCCTTGCAAGAACTTGCAGCTCCATCTTGTAGTGAATATATGATATTCATTAATGGAAATACAGGCAGAAGTCAGAATGTGAAATGGGCTATTGGAGGTAAAATTGCCAATAGATGGCTAACAAGTTTGTCTTATCTTCTGTTATTAGGACTGCTTCATCATCCTGCTTTTATGGCTTATACACGTTGATGCATGACATTATATCTATGATTACAGAAATGCAGAAGTTATTTGTGTAAATGGTGTAATCTTATTGTTTAGTATGTAGCTTTCCTCTCAAATATTGCTCTCTAAAACCAATGTAACTGTTATTGAATAGTTTAAAGCTGCACTTAGTATTATTGATGTTATCAGAAATCATAACTCTTTTGAGTTAAATATAAGGTTTCTGTTTATTTCAGTTAATATGATGTTCCTTTTTAATAACTCTTTAACAAATAATCCTGCTTTTTTTTTATAAGTGGATGAAGAAGAGCTATTCTCAGGGGAAATTATTTTGATCTGTGTAAGAAGTTTGGCATATTATTTTTAAAATGTTTGTTTGTGAACAGATTTTATTGAAAGTATTGGAATTTAGCTAGAAGTTAACACAGAGCTGCCCTGACTTTCAATTCCAATTTAGGGCAGAACATGAGTAAAATTGGATAGCAGCCTTTATCTAGTTTAAGCACCAAGGCTAAATTCAAAGTGGTACTTGGTGGTCCAAGTATTAGGCTTTCCACTGCTCTGCATTGAGAAATCCTTGTCCAGCCTGTACAGCTGCTCTGACAAAATATATCTTCTGCTGGAAGGGAAAAAGGATCCTAGCAGGAAAATAACCTGGGCTTGTGACAGCCCACATTGTAGGTCTTTCTAGATCTCGTCTGAGCTCTGCCCTGTGGCAAGTGTCCAACCTCAGTCGATCCAACCCCTGCCTCTGTGCTGGGAACACACTGCTTCCAGCACCGTCATCCTGGCCAGGTACAGGAGCATGTCTATGTGTGGCAGACATGCTAGTCTGGGTGGAAGGACAAACTTAATCCTATATTTGTTTTATAGGTAGACTGCTGATTGTAAAAGTGCAGAGAGCCCAGCAGAGCACTGAAATTTAGAGTTTGGAGTTAGGCCAGCCTACATTTGGTGCCTGAGAAAGGAGTATGCCCACTGCATGCCAGAGGTGGTTATACTGACCCCAAGCTAAGAATTTCACTATGGACTCCAATTTGAACATGAGTCACATGCCTTCAAAATCCTCTCAAAACACAATTTCTTTTCTCCACAGCCAGATTATCAAGCTAATGATGCCAAGCGAAGAAGATTTAGTTTGGTTGCTATGGCAAAAACTGGAGAGAAGGACACAAAGCTGATACAAAAAGTGTGTCATCTTCAGCATCTACTCCGGCTTTCTTTTCTTCTTTCTTTTTTCTTTTTTTTTCCTAACCCAGGGAACATTTGAGAGAGAGGGAAGAAGTGGTTATATATGTTCCTTCTGTGTTACGTATGTTTTTATAGTATGATATAATATATACACACTGGCATTTAATACAAATTAATAGACTTCTAGGGAATTAGTTTCCATTATGATATTTACTCATAATGATTGCCAATTTCACAACTTCCTGCAGTGCTTAATACTACATCTGCTTAACAGGCCAGAAGATAATACCACAAACTGTACCTAGATTTTTTGCTGAACCATGGGGCAAGTGACTGTGAAAATAAATATATTACCAAAAAGGAATATTGCAGTACCTTCCACAGGATGTAAAATCCCGTATCTTCCAGTTTATAAACACATGTATGAGCATGAGGCATTCATATGTAATAAATAAATAGTTCTTTATTATGATGAAAGCATGCCTTCTGGGAAAGATACATTTTTGGTCTATCATAGACTAACATTCGGTGTGACTATGATTTCACAATTTTTCTGAAATAACTTAATTATTGAAAACAAAAGCAATGACTTTTTCAGCAGTTCTGTGAGTGAAACATATCTCTAGCAGAGCAAAACTGAAGGTAAAACTCTATTGCAATTCCATAATATTAAATGAAGTTTGGGGAACCTGTCTTTCTGACATGTTCCTCACATTCAGTACAGAATGCCTGAAGGAGAACATTTAAACTCTACCCAGACCTTTGTTTATACCTCCTTCTTGACCAGTATGGATGCTGTTACTGTATTTTTCACTGACAGTTCTGTCCTGGGGTGCTATGTTCAGCATGGACTTCTCATTTGAGTTTTGAGTTGCCTCTAACACTTGAAACTCTCATTGTATGATTTTAGGCCATTATTTTACTCCCTACCCCTGAAAGCTTTCAAAATCATTTTTGGGGCGAGCAGGGGCAGAATCAATTTAAATCTATTTAGAAAATTATTTAAATACAGCATGTTGAGATGCTTGCTTTAAACCTTCAGAAAAGATAGTAATGAGTTTCAACAGTGCAGATTGCCTAGTATGTAAGGACTTTCATTTTGTATCTTCTCTTGACTCTCTGACCATTGACTCCTGAGCTTCTCTTCACAATGTGCCAAATATTATCTGTTGTATTTACCAGCAAAGTGGAGAAAGACTGTGGAGGTAGTCAAAACTAAGAATGTTTATTTCTTGATTTCAACCAAAAAATGTTGAGGTATCTTTTACAGTAATTGTTCATTAAAAAATATGCTTTTTTTAGATTATATATATGAATTTTTATGAAAACATTAAAAAACCAGGTAGCGGTGGGATGCTTCAATATTTGTGAAAAGGTTAGCTTTTAATGGCAAGGCTGTCTCTTGGTTCCAATAAGCATAATGGTACAAGACTAACAAAAAAACCCAACAATACCAACACTGAAAGAGATATTAACAGATAGGTGTTTATGTGGGCCCAAACTCCCCTGTTTTTTCTGTAGAACCAGTACCAGTTCGAGGAGACTGTACGCTGAGTATAGCTGTTTAAGGACCTGCTGTTCAGTCTCCTTTGGTCTGAGGGTCTCTGTGGTCCAATGGCCGAGGAAAACTTTGTTTTGGAGAGTGTAAAGAAAAATCAGGAAAGTTCATGGAGCAGTTTATGACACAGCATGTTATGGTTTAGCCTGGATGAATGTCAGGTACCCACAAATGCTGCTCTATCACACCCCCTCCTCAACTGGACAGGGCAGAAAAAATATGATGAAAGACT
>Ga0181612_179877_pt1 | contig 10818 bp, 8 predicted proteins | sample HoacroProtozoa21_FD_119630 | JGI IMG/M metagenome (GOLD analysis project Ga0181612, IMG submission 119630) | Hoatzin crop microbial communities from Cojedes, Venezuel. Combined Assembly of Gp0051906, Gp0051904, Gp0051908 | reverse complement strand
TGGAGATATTCAAGACCCGCCTGGACAAGGTCCTGTGCAGCCTGCTGTAGGTGACCCTGCTTCAGCAGGAGGGTTGGACTAGATGACCCACAGAGGTCCCTTCCAACCCCTACTATTCTGTGATTCTGTGATTCTGTGAAACCTTAAAAAGTTTTGCATTACCTTATAATCCATCATGTGAATCTGTTAATGACTCCTTTAGCTCTTTTCTTTCTCCCTCACTGTTAAACCGTACATAATAAGCTTTGATGGTGGGAACATACAAAGTTATTTCCATAAGTCTACAAATGTCTCCAGTTCACAACCTGCATGATTCTTCGCTGCAAAACAGCAGCCTGTAGCCTTTCTCTTGCTTCTGCACTTGTGTTTTTCATATCATTTCATTCTTAGTGTGGATGTCTCGTCACCTTGTAAATGGAAAATATGTTTTATCATTTCAAAATTCAGCAGCACTAAGTACTGGTGCCTTTATCCACTGTCATCAGTTGGTATTTCAGTGGCACAGGAAGTCCTACAACCATCTGAAAAATAAAATTATAAGCAACTTTGGAAAGCCGCATTTGCAGTAGGACTTCCCAAGAGATGGGAGTGTAAGGCTGTTTTGGACCAACAGCCAAATAAATACAGGAGTCAACAAGCACTAGCAGCCTGTTGGAGGATTTTGAGACTACTGTGCCGTGTAAGTTGCAAGAGTAGTACATTTATTACTTTCCATGCTAATAAGTAATTGAAGTATTGATTAAAATCTTGAGTGGCAGCATACCAAGGCAACTCAGACATCTTCGTTAACTCATTGGCTTTTTCCTCACGCTGAAGATCAGCCGCTAGCTTTGTCCTTCATTGCCTGGCTAGTCATAGTAGGCTTGTTTGTGCCACTTGGGAACAGTGGGCTCAGCTGCCCTGCATCCCCCCAGGAGACATCCCTTAGGCATAGTCTCCCAAGGCTCCGCGTGGGACCGTGCACAGGGCATGGACAGTCTCAGGTCTTCCACCCTCTTCAGAAGAGCCAGGTCACATCAGTGAAGCATGCCTCTAATTAAGGGCTGTATGTAGTTTAGGCACTTCCACTCTAACTGCTTGTACTTTTTCTCTGTTCAGAGATGCTGTGCAGCACTTCAGCAGAGGACAATCCGGCAAAGATGTGGTATCTGATCACTAAAACTCTTTATATCAACTTGGTGACTGTCTCCAACTGGAACAGAGTAATGTGTTGATTAGTTACAGGAACCTAGTTAATGTGTCCCAAATATTTTATGCTGTCAAAATATTACCCAGAAGGAAAAATTTTACAGATCTATGACAATTTTTGGTTTTCCCTCTGTTTTTTTTTTCTCTGCTTTCCTTGTCTTTCCTCCCAAGAAAATAGATTGTGATAGATGGTTACATTTTTCATGTTCTTCAAGGCAAGTAAGAAAATGAGACATGAGTTGACAAACGTTGTACTGAAAATAAGTGACTAGCATTTTGCAGCTATATGTATTTTATGGAGGACATTAATTTACATTGTATGAGATGCAAAACTCTCCAGCTTTTAAAGGAAATGAAATTATATACATTTCCAAGCCAGTACAGAGATTTCAGAACCTTTTATTCTTTGTTTAAATTGTGAAGAATGAGAGGCCATCAAAAGAGATTTATGCTAAATATAGAGAACAATCTACATTCCTTGATTACATCTGACCTTTAACTAACAGGGAGAGAAAAAAATAGGTTGCAAATACATTTCAAAGCGGACATCTCCACTCAGGTTTTTGTTTCCTTTTAAGGGCTCCATCTACAAAGCTTTGAAGGAACAAAAGTCTTAATTCATTGCCATTAAGGAACACAAGAAACTTCAGAAGGACCTTGAGATAAATAGAGTCGTTGTGTGACTGAGGAAAGACTTTTTTACTTAATGTTGAACATAAGAGTGTAAATGTGTTATTTTCAATGAAAGCATGGCATAGCACCAAACAATTCATATTTTAGTCCAAAATTATAATTTATAACGATTTTTTCTCCTGATTTGTATTATCTGTTATAGCTCTCCCAAACTTTCTGAAAATACAAGCCTTTCATCAATTTTTTGGTTTTGTTCTTTTAATTTTGAGTGACTTCTTCAAGCTTTCAAAGACAACACATAACCTTGTCATATTGTGTATCAGTTCTGATATTGCACTGAGTCCTTTTCAGGACACATGGGAATCAAAACCCATGGAAATTGCCCTGAGGAAATTATTGTGACTTCTAGTTCTGGCACACAGAGTTGGGAAGAGGGATTAATTCTGCCTTGCCACAGACTGCTCATGTTTTGGGGCTTCCAGGTCTCCTGGACACTACTTTTTACACATACTGTTATAACCTCTTCTGGCACACAACTTGGTACATTTTTCATTATCACCTTCTGTGTGTTGTTTAGCAGAAAGGGGAAGACCCTGTCTCTTCATTATCACTTTGGTGTTACATCATCTGAGTGAGCTGTCTTCCCTTTCCTGGGCTTCCCCATCCCACGCTCAGTGGCTATAACACCATGTGGGTTGGGAGCTACCCTTGTAAAAGCTGGAGAGTAACAGTCCTACTTTTAGGAGGAACTAAAGTGTTTGGATCTGGAAATGACTCTACAAAACCTAACTTCAAACTCAGCCCAAGCTTGTGCTAAGGTGTGAAAGGGCTAGGGTCTTTTTATTATTGCAAAACTTTTCCATCTCTGAATTTATGAATTCAAATTAAGCTATAAATAAAGTAATCCTTCAAGGTAAGCTGCTCTTTCCAGATTTCTAGTGTATTGAGAAAGACCAAAAATCTTTAGATGGTTTGGCTAAGGATTAGCTGCAGAAAATAATGATTTTTGTGAGTGTCTTGGTTTATTGTCACTCTGAATGTTTCTTGCCAGCGACAGGAATCATCTCATAGAGCCAAAATCCGAAATACTTCGTCAGTGAGAAAAGGTCTTGACCAACTGAGTGGAGATATTTCTGTGAAGAATGTTATCAGAGGCTGTCTTAACCCACCAGGACTCTGTGTTTGACGAGGACGGTTAGACTTTTAGGTTCAAGTCAATGAGTTGTAACAAAAAAATGTCATGGAAACCAGTGGTACCACTGGAGAAAATATGCAGCATAGTTCAGGTGGAAGAGCGTCTTTCTCAGAGCATTAGGTAGGCAGAAATGTTCAAGTAAACCTCATTACACCACTTGGTGATGTAATTTGTGTGCTTCACAATTCAAATGCTTCAGTGGTGATTTAAAGGCAATAGAACTACATTAATTAGGAGTTTACTTCTTACGTGATGTCTTTATATGATTCTAGTGTACAGCAGTAAGAAGAAATGGATTTAAGAAATTAATTTACCCACCCACAAAGCAATGACACCTATTAGCTGTAATCACAACTACTTATGAATACAAAGTATAGTGCATCAATGAATACTAAGGTGACATACCAAAAGTCAAACAATTTGCAGTTATGGAAGCATCCTATTTTACAGTGAGGCCATAACAATTCATACAACTTTTCCGTGTTGCGTAGTAGAACGCGGCAGTGTTGTTCCACTGACATGCAGTCACAAATGAACTATATGGGGGTTTTGTCTGTTTATGTTTGGTATCTTCCTGTTGCCTACCCCCACAGTACCCATGTATCTCCCAAGATTTTATGAGCCCATCTTCCAGAGAAAACTGACTTCTAGAGACACTTACATGCACTAATCTTACCCTCTCGTCTTTGGGGATGAGCCCTCTGAAGATGCCTGTTTCTTCTCAAAGACCATGCTGAGAGTGCAGATGACTGATTTATACTAGATGCCCTACTTACCTGACAAAGTCAGGCAACAGGAATCTCACTCTGACATTCCCTTAACCACCTCATACCCACATCTTCCCTTCTCCACTCTCTAGATAATTGTAATGAGGAATGCTGTGAACTAGGTACAGTTGTTTAAGCTGTAAATGATGCTATGTTGCTTCCAGGAAAATATTTTTTTCCCAGTTTCTCTGAATTGCAATCAAAACTTAGGCAAAAAATCCTTTTCTTCCTCTAGGAATGAAAAAGACAGCCTTTTGAAGAGTCTCATTAAAGCTACGTTAAACTATTTCCTTTATAGTTCACACTCTGAGGATCCCACATTCTATGCATCTATGTATGGGGAAAGCCATTTACCATATGCCTGCAAAAAAAAAAAAAACCACAAATGCCCTGGAAAAGAGAGAGATTGCAATTTGCAATCAATACTGTGATCAGGCTGGGCGTTGTATTGGACCTTCTTTTCTATTGCGGTTTTCTCTCTCTTTGTTCTCAGCATATTTTTTTTAATCAATTCTTAAGAATATGTATTTAGTGTCACTTTGTTAGGGCTGTTGTCTGAAAAAAGAAGCTTGGCTGTGAATTTTGCTGAAAGCTGATCTGCTTAAGCAAAGAATTTATCCCATGCCATTTTCTAAAACTTTTGTGAAAAAAAGATATGAGTGAATTGCAAAATCTATGCACTCTTAATGTTTCCTAGCACTAGCTTATAGGGAACCCAGAACAGGTCTGTAAAGCATAATAAATTCTTCCCCCCACCCTTCCAGCTTTAGTTGTCACCAGTTCATTGAAGGCCAAGCTCCTGAGAAATTTCAGCGCTGCGTTTTGTTATATGAGCTGGGTTCCTGATGTTGCTGAAGAAAGATGCATCCCTTTTGCATTTGACAGAGTACTCCTGTTCAATCCCTTCCTCTGCCTGTGGAGATGTAGATGCACTTCTCCCTCAGGGTGCTCCTGCATGGTAGCAGGAGAAATGAGGAGCTCTCAGTTCCTTCTCTTAATGGTTGCCTGTGGGTAAGTATCTGAATGGTGAACGAGACAACGCGTGGAGTCACATTTCCAAACACGATGCCCAGCCTGGAGAACGTTCTCCTTGTCCTGACTCAAGATGACATCTTCTCAGGCCATCCTTTGGCCTTTCAGTGAGGGCACTCACTTCAGCATTGGGAAGTCAGGTGCACTCTGCTTAACCCAGGCAAGGATCTTAACCAGGAGCAGCTGCTTTTCAGCCACTGTGTTGTGTGGAGGAGGGCTTTCTCAACAAGACTTTCTCTTGACCTTGGTCTACATTATGTGAAGTAAGCCTTCACTAAGACATGGAGTGAGAATGTCGCTTTAGGCTGCTGGCTCAGACAGTCGCTAGGAAGAGGGGAGCACCTGGTTTTCACCCCGGATACGTGAATGCTGTCTTTACACAAGGACAGTTAGGACAGGGGTTAATACATTTTTCAGCACCTCAGCCAGCCTTTCATGAATGGCTAAGTCTCTCTTCTTCATGACATGAGATGTGAATTCAACTGTCTGTACAGAAGCAAAATGGTCTCCCAGGATTTCGGTGAGTGTTCTAACCACTTTTTCTCCAATTTATTTTTTGGTCCCTTTGAGTTTGTCCTGTTAAGAAACAAAGTGGAAGACTTCATCTGGAAAAAATAAAGATTAAAAAAAAATCTCTTCATTTTTTGAAAAATATGTAATTTTGCTTTGAATTGAGGAACAGACGGCAAGAGTACTTCATACTACTGTAGCTGTAAGCTGAATATAATTAATTTTATCACGTACCACTGGAATGCCAGTTGCGTCAGTACTTGAGGTTTCACCCCGGAGCTTTGTTGCTCTCACTGAACTCATTCATACAAAGGTTGAACTTATCACCTGCTGTCATGCCATTAGTGTTACTGTTTAACTTTTCCCTCTTCAGCTCTATCACCTTGCAAGGTAATAATTATAGATACTTCTCCTTCCGTAAGTCCCAATCAACAAGGCCTTTCTTACTGAATAGAGTCGTCTTTTCATGGAACTTCTTGTATGTCACCAAAATAAAAGCTTCCTGCCCCAATACATGGGAGAAAAGCGAAGTGCATGAAAATCTGCTTCAAAATTTGTTCGGACCTCTAAGTTCTCAATGCAAGTCCCATAGACTGTGAATTAGGCCTTTCAATATAAGTATTTCTTTTATTAGTTTTAAAGGATGTTGAATTTACTGCTTTGAAAAATCTATAAATCAAATCTTCTGAAAGACTCAAGCTGATGCTTGGTCAGTGTCTAATGATCTGGAAAATTGCTAGATCAGAACTACTCGCTCCATGCATACTGGTGAAACCGATGCTTGGCCAGGATGGTGAAAGACAGGCAATACACTAGTTCATAGCCAAGACAAAGGCTCTCCAAGAGCATCTTTGACTTCTTTGGTGTGAAATACATTTTATTGTCACTCTTCCCATGACATCTACAAATAGGGTCACAGGTCTCCCAAGTTACAGCATTATGTTCATATTCAGTCTGTATAACACATTGAATTGAAGGGATTGCTTTTCACTTCTGATTCTTAAAAATTGCACGAAGATGGGTTTTTTCCCCTCACTTAGGTCTTTTTGTCCAGTCTTACTTTCACTGGATTTGCTCACATAGAGCTGACATCTCAGGAAAGGGTGAGTGGGGAAGATGTGAATCTGTGGCAGTGACACTATCAAAATCTGCTCCTGATTTGAAGTAAGAAAGGGGGAGATGGGTGAGGCGAAAGCAGCTTCATACAGATGAACGAGATTCAGGATACGCTGGTTTTGCTCTAAGCTTCACCACAAAATTCATACCTGACTTGACGTACTTTTCCTCATCGTCTTTTTCCCAATATATGCAAGATCTTAGTTGTATTAATTGTTCTATGCAAAAAGGAACAACAAAAAGATTGTTTCAGAAACTGAACTAGGAATACCAAGGAATCGCCTGCTATTAAAATAAATGTAAATTGGGATATTAGAGTTGGGATAACTGCTTTCATCAAGAAACAAAATTATACATCAGCGCCATAGTCATACTCAAGAGAGGTACCTAAGGATGGGTTGTGAACCTTCCCTATTCAGACGTAAATGCATGTTTTATGTGAAGCATAGATTTTAATCCCATTTAATTAGGTGGGTCTCTATCTGAATGAGATCTTACAGCTAGAAAATGATAGTTGCTGGTGATTAATATCCAGCTTTTACTGATATCACCTCAAGTATGTGCCATTGAGGATCCTAATATATAGCAGCCTCCTGTCCATGTCTGTAAATCTTGCCTGGAGTCATCTGAAAGGTAGCTGTCTATTAAAGACTAAGATAATGCTGTTTCTCATGAGGGCATGAACCATTTCCCATGGCATATCTGAGTCGAAGAGGCTGGCTGCAGGAACACCAGCAACATACCAGGAAGTTTTTGTAACTAAAACCATAATATTTCGAAGATTTTTTTTATTAAAGCCTTTTTTTTTTAAGTCAGTTATATAGCATTGTCTGTCAGTAGAAAACATAACACTCTTCTGCTTGCAAAGTATTAAAATGCATTAGGTTAAAAGGATGTCTTCCATTTTCAGTAGCAACCATTTGTTTAGAAATTGGATAAAGAAGTCATTTTAATGTCTCTTCTTTACACAGAGTAACGTCTCATAAAAGGTCTATTATTTATTCCTTCAGATTTTATTAAATACACAGTATTTCTTCCATCCTGCAGGTTACTTTACTTCAGCCCATGAATAGCAAGAAATGCAATTATCTTAAAAAAAAATTTATACACATACACCTGTTTGGAAGACATAACCATTGTCATTTTGCTGGAAAACAGAATTAATCTCAGGTTCTTCAAAACAGAACTGCCCAGAGATAAACACCTTAAAAACTGATGGCAGCCTGACTTTGCTTACTGGCTTCAAGCAAGTACAAATGTAGCTAGAACTGTCTGTTTCAGTACATCTCTGGGCAGTGGGCATGAATGGCCACTTTGCAAGGGCTTTCGCATTTTTGGTCTCTTGTGTTACCAAGAAAATAAAGACTGAAAAAAACCTGGGCCAAACTGTGAATCAGTGGGTAGTTTTCTTCATCAAAAACTGAGTAAGTGTTTCTAGATATTGTTTAAATGATCGATATTTAAGACTAGATAACTGAGTCACTTCTCTGGATCAAAGCAAGGCTGTTCTTGAGCAGCTGCATTCTGGTATCGGATGCCTGGCTCTGCATGCCAGTTTTCCAAGGATCATTACATGCCGGCAGCTTTTACAAGTAGTTTCCTCACTGGGATAAGTTTTTCACCCTTACGCCAGTGATGAATTTCATGAAATACCTGTTCCCGTAAAAATCTAATTTAGCGAAGCCATTTATCAATGGCAGACGAGGTCCCTCTATATCAGACTTTGCTATGAGCAAGTTCCACTGTGTACGTTTATCTTGCAGCTTCATTTCATGTGATTGATTTTAGAGTAACTGTAACCATTTCATCCAGACCAAAGTACACCACGGTGCCTCTCATCTCACTGTCTCTGCATCAGTCTGAATATCCCATAAGTAGACTTCTTCCTTTCACTTATATACCCAGCTACAAAACCCAGCGTGGCGAGCCCAGAGCCTTGGGGTGCTGGATCTATGGGAGGAAGAGAGGCACACCAGAGGTGGCAACAAGGACTCTGCAGACCACGTACATGAGCCAGTCTGATCCTGGTTTCCTCCTGACCGCCTGGTGGGAGAGCTGTGTCTGGAGCCTGGACGTCACGCTCCTCTCGAGACGTCTCTGGTCACTAGCAATGGCAACACTGCCTTCACCCAAGTTGCTTGAGCCTGTCCATACCATGCACAGCCCCCAACTGAAGAGGTGAAAGCAATCTCTTCCCCACACACCAACATCCCAACAGGTGGAATTTTGCATGGAATATGTTTTTCTCCCAGGTTCCTGTACTGCCCTGCACCAACATACCGTCACCAGCAGCAGACTCAATGGCATATTTTACTCCATCTTCCTTCCAGTCAGCAGAAGCTGGCCTGGGCTGTGAATATTTTGAAGTTCCTCAGGACAGAACTCTTCTCTCACCTACACAGTTGCCTCACATGACAGAAAGTGGATCTATTACAAGGCATTCTCCAAAACAGACAGCAGGTCGTCTTTGCAGGATGGTGCCGTCCCTCACAGGCATGAAGGATCAGTGCTGCCTCAAAGCCCTTGAACCCCACAGCTACAACCATGTACACATCCCTTGGCCTTTTCATGTCTTGGTCTTCATGACCTTCAGAACTCCAAGTATTATTATTTTTCTTGAGATAACTTTTAAATCTTTTCTCTCTCTTTCAAACAAATCTCTAGGCGAACAGCCCTGCAAGTACTACAGTTTCTCTCTGCTGCCCACACTCCCCCTTACCTTCCACCTCTTTTCGCACCTTCTGGCTCTGACAGAGGCTGAGATTTCTCTGAGAAGTTCAGTGAGACAGATGCAGTTGTTTACTGTTCTTAGTCACCTGGTTCACCCTGTATTTGAGCTTTAACTTGCTCCTAATTTTGTGTACATGGCTTTGTCTCTTTTCCTCCTTGCTTGTGCCAAGCAAGGTAGCTTCCACTGCCTCTGCTGTCACATGCTTCTGTTGCCCCTTGAGGATGCTCTCATCCATGAAGTTTTGCAGCATGTCACTCCCCAAAAGCACAGATTTCACAAATAAAACACAGGTGAAAGCACTGGGAAGGGCCTCAACTCCTGAAGATAAGGAGTCAGCACAGTCTGTTCACTGCAGCCCTAGCCAGTCGCACACCCTGGCTGCACCGGTGCCAGCCCAGGCTGTTTGCTCACTCCCTGGCGCTTGTCTTGAAAGGCAAGTCACTGCTGTAAAGATCAGTGACAATAAGAAAAGCAAAAATGGTAAACTTGCAGATCTTAACATTTTACATTCAAATCTCAACCTATTTTTCAGTGGTTGGAGTGAGATTACAGTCAGTCCCTTGCTCCTTTCTTTGCCCTACTGCCTGTCACATGCACACGTAATCATGCCTGTCAATAATAAGAACAAGTTTCTGTGTTATTAACAGGAGGGTGTCATAACCAAGAAATGAACTTGAAGTATATTATTTCTAGTATCTGAGAAATATTTGAGTATTTGCACAAGTGAACCCTGTAAACCTGTCCATATGGCGCTTGTAGACCACATACCCTTGTGGGATAATAGTGCTGCTTACAAGATGTACCTCTAATAACACATCTAGCACAAATGTTTGCTACCCTGAGATAACTTCAGAGGAACTAGAGAGTCAGAAAGCAAGAGCTGTACTAAAACTATCCAGAGAGTGTTTGCATTAAGAAAAACTTGATAATACTTCTTCTGTCCATCCTGGTTTGGTGTCATCTCACTGTTCTGCTGGTGGAGTCCCTCTCTCACCCACACAGTTAAAGTGAGCCTGAATTGGCTTTACCTCTCTCCCTTTATCTTTCCTGATATCCTCCTCTAGCTTACAGGTTTGCAACAAATGGTTTTGCCTGCCCTCTGCTAATCCCCTCTTCCATCCTTGAGAGTGCATCAAGCTAAGCTGACAACAAGACATTTTAAATTTGTAGAAAAAATGTCCACACATGAAGTTATCCGGCAATAGTCGGGTGTCACTACACTTTCAGAGGACTTCATCATAACCCCCAGGTGAATGTCTGGGATGAATATACTAGACAGACCTCATCTATTCTATCTGGCATGAAACACCATCTAATACACAAAAATTGCAAAATCCCCACATACTGGGAAGAAGCCAGAAAAGAGAAACAACTTTGTAGATGTTTTAATGTTTTGTTTGTAAATGTATTCTAGACTTCCACACCAAGATGAAATGAAGAAAGTAAATATGTGTTTTACGTATGAGAGAAAAGCCAAGCATTTGAATGTTATATTTTTTGTTATCTGATGGGATAATCTTTGCAACTAAGGAGTGCCACAGTCATAGAACAGAATCATAGAATCATAGAATCATTTAGGTTGGAAAAGGCCTTTAAGATCATCGAGTCCGACAGTAAACCTAACACTGCCAAGTCCACCACTGAAC
>Ga0181612_114140_pt1 | contig 10818 bp, 2 predicted proteins | sample HoacroProtozoa21_FD_119630 | JGI IMG/M metagenome (GOLD analysis project Ga0181612, IMG submission 119630) | Hoatzin crop microbial communities from Cojedes, Venezuel. Combined Assembly of Gp0051906, Gp0051904, Gp0051908 | reverse complement strand
GGTTTTTTTTTTGTTCCTCCTTTTGTCTCCACCCCCCCCCCCCCCCCCCCTTTTTTTTTTTACCCCCTCCAAAAAATGATTCCAGGCCTGGGATAGTAGATTTCAGCCTGGAGTGAATTTTTGGCCACCTTATAAATCCTGAAGCAAGAGCTTAATACTACCAACTGGCTTTTTAATGGCTTGCCCACCCCTCTAAAAAAGCTGGAATATGTGAAAACCTCATAATTAGCATTACATTTTGCTCTGAAGAAACTGGCTCTCAGAACTCCTTTCCTGTTTATTTTGATGTTAATAGATTACAAGTTATAACATTTATGCTGTTTTAATAGGTTTATAGACCCACTTACTGCCTGATCGTGTTGGGCAGTGGATGGCAGCCAGTCCTGGCAGCAAGCATTGAGGAGGCTATGGTTGGTTGGAATAGTTGCGGCTGTCTGTCAGTCCTTCCACTTGTAAAGGAGATGAAAGAGTGAAGTTTTCATGGGTGGTCGTAGCTGACCCCATGAGAGAATTGGCAAGTCCCATTTTGATTTGCAGCTGTCATTTAAGTAGGTGACTAAGTATTGGTTTATCTTATTAATTAGAATGAATGCCTTTCTGGGGAGTCATATTTGTGCAGTCATTTTTGATTGTCTGCATTTGAAAGATTTTACCTTTCCTTAATATGACAGACTTCTTTGAAATTTCCACTAGTCCGATCTCAGTATTTACTGAAGTAACCCTATTTTCAGCCCACAGAAAATACCCAGCCTTTCAATCTCTTTTTTTTTTCTTTGTAGTAAAACATGAAAGTAATGATTAATTTGGAGTAAAAAATAATTTGTAGGATTTGCCTTAACCTTTAAGGAATCTAAGATCTAAACAGTGATGTTGTAATATAACGTGCTTAGAAATTCAGTACAGCAATATTTTAAGACTTTAAAAAAACCCTGTGACTGAGGCTTTCAAGTTAGTATTATTGATGCAGAAACCATTACATTTACCATCTGAGGACATTATTTGAATGACTATTTAGTAGATCTATAGTAGCTGAGTAGTTTTTTAGATATATGGAGCATATTCTTAAACTGAAATCAAGACCGCTTTGTAGCTGTGTCAGTAATTCTAAAACTGCGCTGTTTCAGCCAGTTAGAACATATAAAGTGAAGTGGGCCAATTTTTTTCTAATAAGTCATAATAGTGGTGAACCATGACTTTATATAATGTGATTTAAAGACAGAAAGTGAAATTCAATATATTTTCAATAAAAAAAAAAATCAGTGTTCACTTAGTGTGTATTTTCACACCCTGGTGTAATTAGAAGAACTTTTGATACCTAGCATGCCTGCATTCTGAAATATATACAATGATTTTAAATATATTTGTTTGTTGGAAGTTTACTTAAACTAAATTAAAGAGAATCTTGTCGCTTTTACATCATTAGGGAATATCTTCTAAGATTAAAATAGTGTATATATAAACATTCAATAAAATTAATAGATTCTTATAACTCAGCCTGTTAATCTCTTCTCTAATTCAGATGGATTTTGTTCAGTATTCAAATGCAACTACTGGGAAAACAGTGACCAAAAAATTGAGCTTCCTTCATGTGTTAACAAGAATTCTTGCTACTGGTGAAATAATTTTGAGCTTCATTGTTGCCTCTATGGGGACTAATTTACAGGGGAGAAAAGTATGTGTATTACAGCTAAAGATCTCCTTTCTGCTCCTGCCAAAGCAGTTGGGATTCAGAAATGAATCTGTAAGGATCCACCTTGCTTCTGGTCCATTAAGGACTTGTCTGTTGAGGGAGCTTTGGTTTTGGGAAGCAAAGCACTGTGTGGCAGTTTATGAGTTTTCCCAATAAACCTTGTTATCTCAAATAATGTTATCTTAATGACATGAGATATCGTTCCTATAATTCTGTTGTACAGCATTTGCCTCCATGGTTAACTCATAAAGGAATCCCAAGGGTCTTCTCTTGAATTTATTCCCTTTTCTTTTCCAAGAATGCAAAAGTTGAAAGAAAACCACCCATTGTTTGCTGGTAATAGCAATCAAAAACACAAATAGTAACCAGTCATTGGAAATAGGCTTTGAAATAGAGTAACAAGCGTGCCGGAAACTTAATATGGTTTAGATTCTAAATATGTGTTTAATTTTTGTTACTTTAAGTTGTTTAAAAAATGCATTGTCTTGTTGTAATGCAAAAGCTCATTCCTCTTCATAGGTATCAAAGCAGCTGACGTTTCGGTACAGTTTCCATACGTTAGGCTTTTAACAATGAAGTAATCATATGGTACAGACAGCTGTTACACAGAGTGCTAGAACAGCACATTAAACAGAATCCAGCAAGAAAAAGAGATCTGCTCAGCTAAGATGCTTCATAAATTTCAAATGGACAGTAGAAATGTAAAATAACAGGGGTCCCCCCAAATGAACTGAGGACTGAGAGGAGGAGTTAGGTGCTCACACTTCTTTTGTTTATGGATGTGCTATTAATACGTAGCCAAATGAATCTGAATTTGTAGCAGAGCTGCTGTTTCTATCAGAGTCTTTTTGGCTTTTGTTAGCAGGTGGCATTTCTGAACCCCGTGTTAGGTTGAATCAGAGTAGACTGTGAACCATTAAATCCACTACTCATTTGAGAATCTGCAACGGCCTTTTCTTTGGGCAGTGCAGATTGGCTCGATACTACTACGGCTAGAGAGAGCTTGCTCTTTTGTGGCAGGCTTCTTTTTTTTGGGATAGTGCACTGCAAAACACTCTTCGATTAAGATTTTAAAGGTGCTTGAAATTTGGGAGTTGGAACAAGTCAGTGGAAATAAGTACACGTTGATGGCTTTTTGAAAATCATGCCACAAATTCAGGCCTGACTTTCAACGCTTAAGAAGCATTCTGTCAGAATGGAATGAAGTATTCTGCACTTGTAGACTTGCAAGCTCCAGTATTTATGTATGCCCAAAAGCCTAACTTTAGCCATTCACTTGAAAAACTCTTCACCTGTGTTAGTGCGTTTTAAATGCTCAGGTTCAATTATTACACCTTATGTTAACGTAGCGTACTGTCATGCAGATGTAATTGAAATAATAATGAAAAGTAGAAATAGGAGATCAAATCCCAGGGCTTTTTTATTAAATTGTTGCTGAGAAGTGGGCTGAGTGCGGTACATTTTTGTATGTTTGCCATACAGGCTGTCTAGCGGAGTAAAGGATGAACCAACCAACTTCTTATGCAGCTTGAAAAAACACACTTTCAGATGTCTGAGGAACCATCTCATTAGTTGTTCAGATTGACAGAAGTTTCTACTTGCTTAATTGCCTGTTCAGAGACTGAAGAACTTGTATGCTATGTTTTTATTAAAAATCAGATATATAGACCCACACTTGTATAAACAGTATGGGCAAATAACTGAGCCATACTTCACAAAATGAAGACCAAATTCTGTACTCCAACATAATGAAAGTTTGTCTGAATGCATTCAGTATTTCAGGCCTACAAGGTCCGATAAAATCTATGATAAAATACCTTCAGGCAACTGTATTGTGGTCTGTAGCAGAACTTCCCTCTGAGGGATTTCACTGGTGCCAGGATTTCACATTTCTGTGCAGATGACGAAAGTGAACTTTCTTCATAATTACTGGAGCCAAAATGGTTCCATCTAATTGCAGGTTTGGGGGCCTATGTTAATCCTGCATGCTAATTAATACATACATATGTTTGCCCAGCATTTAGCAGTCTGAGGCACCTATTCTAGCAGAGCCTTGCGGGTGTTCTTGTAAAAAATAAATACATATATAATAATTAAAAAAATAATGAATGGCATTGTGCAAAACAGTTGATCAACATGTGAGTTAACTATAATATGTGTGTGCTTAGACATGGAATGAGATTTTAGCATGAGCTTTTGGCTGAGGTTGTGACTGAGCATGAATAATAAGTAAAATCTGTGGTAGTTTCTAGTTTCTGCCTTAAGGAATAAAGCTATAGTAGGGGGTTTCCAATAACAATGAAAAATGGTAAGTAGAAGTGCAATTATTTCCTATAGGGGTTTTCTTAGCACAGGTTGGATTTGATCCCAGCAACAGCTAAAAGATCTTGTTTTTTCAGAGCAAGATACATTCACCTTCTAGGGGTCCAGGCGCTAACTTCATACATATTCAGCTCTTTCTTCCAGTAATTCAGAGTGAAAAATGCTCAAGTGCTTGTCACTGTGCTTGGTTAAGTACTTCAGAAATTGATCTTTTTTTTTCTAGCAGTCATCTTCTGTCAGATTGCCATCCAGGTTCCTTAGAGAGGCAGGAGTATGTGTTATATTGGTTACTCACTGACAAAACCAAACCAAAAGAATTACATTCCCAGAACATACTGAAACTTAAGTTTGAAAGATCTTTGGAGCAAAGATGATCTTGAATTGCATGCACAGCAACAGTGCTGTTGTCATATTTCAGCCGTGACTGCATGGCAAATAATAATCACTAACTTATAGCCCCTAATCTAACAGCTTGAAATTATCATGAAGAAGTTCATTATGCATGAATTTGTGGCTCAGTGATTTCCAAGTAGATTGTATGGAAGTAACTGTATCCTGATGTCCCGAAGCAGCTGGAAGTCTCTTCTGCCGAGAGACCACCAGCAGACTGCTTGTAACTCTTGTTGCTCCTGTTTTCTTGACCAGTTTTTGTAGAATTTCGTGGAATTCTGATAAAGTGGTGGCAATAAGTAAAAGTAACTTCCAGTGACGGATTAGTTTCTCTTACTTACTGTTGGAGATAAACAGTAACGTCCTGTAGGAGTGTGGAGTGGGCTCTAGCACCAAGGTGTTCCGGAGGGTCAAGAGTCAGGAGGGGAAGTGGATTAGGTGTGCAGAAAGTAAAAGGGAGAGAGATTTTGCCGAAGAAATCTAAACAGGACAAGTGTTTATAAACAGAACTTTTCTATTGTTATTTCATTTTTATCTTTCAACTGCCAAAGCGTATCTTGATTTTTCTCCTTTGTACCATTTCGTTACATGCCATTTATTGAAATCTAGCTGCGTGATTACCTGGGTACCTGCTCTGCAGCTTGGCTGGACCCGAAGAGCAGGATGAGTTGGCCCAGGCTTGATGACTGTTTCTCTTAAAAGGGAGTCCATGGTGTCCTTTTTTGTTTCTTTTTTTGTCTCCTAGGCTAAACTGTAGTCTTTGAGGACTTTGTAACCCCCAGCTCCCCTTTGCCTTATGGGAATTGTCTGTTTTGTTTCACAGTGGGTTTGGGACTCCCTAAAGGCCACCTCTTCCAATGCGGATGGAGCGTGTGAGAGAGGAGTGTCGGTTACGTGTTTGCGAAGAGCATAGGGCCCCAGGCGCCTGACTTCGGTTCTTTCAAAGTCCTGTAGCTTGGGGGTACGGATCCTGGAGTATTTCTGCAGGGCTGTGCTAGATAAGCCAGCATAACCCATGAGCATCTCACTTCTTCAGAGGTTTGGGATTGCCATTGATCCAAGGCCATAACCTTGTAAAGATGGAGCAAAATGATGGGGATTCTCCCGTGATTAACTTCTTCTATGGTTTTCACAAGGACACATACCATGATAACCTCCCCTACGTAGTCCTTTTTTTAAGTCCATCCTAAACTAACTTGTAACCTAAGTACAAAAAGGCCTATACTGCCTTCACAAAATGAAATTATTTTAAAGTCATGCTTATAAAAATTGAAATTATTTTTAAAGTTAAAAGGCCATTTGTAAGTCTATATAGAGGACTAAGACTAAGGTAGAAATAGCTGATGGGGAAGAACAGGGCTGTGCTGTGAGGGGAAAATATGCAAAGGTGAGGTTTTTTTGGTCACAATTCTTCTCATAGCTTTCTTCTGCATTTTCTGTTTTTCTTCCTTTTCCTGCTTTATGGGTGCATTTCCCTTATAATTCTCTTTAAATTTCTCATTTGCTCTTTAACTTGGCAGTAAAAATGTGTTGAGCCCAGTTTGCTATAAAAATATGTTCTGGGAAGATTGACTCAGTTGCCAGATTTTGTGCTTTCCTGTAGAACTCTGAATCTTGCCAGAGGAGAATGTACAACAAAAATTTAGAATTGCATCTTATTTATCTCATCTCGCTCACTATAGGTAGCTTTACATGTAAACTCGTGTTTGTTGTACTTCATCTTCCCAGCCCCTGCAGCGCATTCTTGTTGCATAGAGACGTAAATTGCACCAGCAATTGTAAAGCTACTGTGCTGTAGAATTGTATTTTAGTTGCACATACCTGTAATTAATTGTATGGGAATTTTCACAGTACTCTCCCCAGGGAACAATTTCATTCAAAACTAACCAAGTTGTCTAGACTATAACAACTCATAAAATCATCACTAGTTTTGGTTTTTGAGCTACAAAGCAGCAATAGAAACATGGCTTGTAGATTTAAAGTACTTCCAAGCACAGGAACTGTTTTATAATCCCCATCGTAGTAGTCTAACCTGGCAAATTGTTTTTAACAGGATTGAGCACAGAAAATGTACAATAAGCTTAAAGTAAAGCTTATCTCTGTGTTAATTTGTGATGGGATTTTTTGGTGTAGAAGTGCACCCACTGTACATGGACCTTTCTTCCTCCGAATGTGTAAAAAATACACTTTGTGTGGAAAGCACATTGTGCCTGCCTTTTACAGCTTGTGGCATAACTGGTTTAGAGTAGGAATAGCTTGACACTCAGAAAAGGAACTTCAGTAGTCTGGGTAACAATGACGGCATTTGTGTTTGTGTGTTTATACTGCAAGGGCCAATTTGTGCAAGGATTTGGTTTTTTTTATAAGTTATCTGCTAATTACCTTGAAATTACTAACTGAAAGCACAAATGTTTTTCAGAAAGTTGAGAACTGTAGTTAGGCACATGGAACTTCTAGGTGCTTATTTAAATCATGCCTATGTATATGCACATATATATACATATATGTATAAAATATTACACTGCAAGTTGGAATGGGATTTGTTTGTACCATTGCAGTGCCTCGAGAACTGAAAAAAATAGCTCTAGCTATACTAGTGCTGTATGTCTGCATACTGAAAGCAGTTACGGTTTTCAAGGAGTTTTTACACTGCCTAGCAGGAAAAAAAGCATACTTATTTAGGGCAGCACTTCAGTGTGCTGAAGATGGTGAAACTTCAGCAAATGTTTGAGTTTGCCTTGCACTGTAGCCAAAGCAAATCGGAGGCAGAAAAAAGCAAGGACTAACATACCATTTCACACTCAATGACTTAAAACACAGACAGATTTATTTCACAGGGGAAATGGTGTATTATGAGTTGATGTTAGCCAGTATGTGATCATGAAAATGATGTAAAATTCTAGGAGAAACAGGGTGGTTTGTAGCTCTAGTGTATTACCAGCTGAGCTAAAGGCTAGGAAACATTTGATGACCCCAAAACTACTTTCTTGCCTCTTTAGCGCTTGTGACCTGGCAGGTGAAAGACACCGGCCTAATTCTTGCTGGAGATGAAGCCTGGTGCTTTGTCCATGCTAGCTTAGGCTCCTTCTTGAAGGTTTTTCCATAGATAGTCAGACAGCATCATTCATGGCAGTTTCTGAACATTTCTGCCTCTAACGCCAACAGATACAAGAAGCCAAGGAGCAATGGAAAATAACAACTTGAAAAATACTTTCATTTCAACTTCAGCCCAGTGATACATCTGAAACAACTCACGCCTGTTAACATAGGTTTTCTACACCTAATTGAAACAGTGATAGCTGTAAAGAAAGGTTTGTGGCAGCACACCAGGCATAGTGCAGATTTTATTTTATCAGAATTTTGTTTTTAAGAGAGAGGAGACATGAGTCCTCACTTAATGTGCTCTTACCAGGTGTTAAAAATGCATTTCTTTCTCAGAAACATGATGTAGGATTAATTAAAAAACATAACAGATCTTTCCTGTAGATTTTGTGCCTAGGCAGGATGACAAAAGCCTTGATTCTGGCTCAGTAATCAATAGACTTTTTAGTCCTTACTGGTAATTCTGAGTGTCGTCATTAGGGCTGTCTTTCAGGTTACACTGATGGAGTTTCTTAAATGGTCAGAGCATTTAAAAGCAGGTACAGAGAAGCGTTAAGTATATTTTCGTGCAAAATAAATCGTCCTGCCCTTCAGTGCATTGAAGTGGAGAATCTGCCATTGCCCATTGCCTCCCTCGTTGCTGGTCAGGGATTTGTAACCCTCATGGGGCTCGTAAGCATGAAATTCCCTCTGCCTGGAGCTGCTGAAAGAGCGCTGAGCTGCCCCGGGTCTCTGCAGCTCTGCCGCACCCTGGTCGTCCATGGGCAGCCTGCCGTGGGATCCCTTGGGCGTGATACAGCCCGTTCACTCATCAGGGTCCAAAGTCCGGCCCAGAAGCATCTTGGAAATCCCCAGGTAGCTGAATTCTGCTGAAATCAGCGGTGCTCCTCGTGTAGTGAGAGTGTTACCTGCACGATAGCAGCGATTCCTTGGATTGGAGCCTGGTCGTAGCTCGGTGCATCCTTGCTGGGTTTGTGCACTGATGGAGGCGAAGCGCACAGCAGTCGGGGTGGGTAAGGACTGTGTGCATTAGCAGTTTTATGGCCTGTACTGTAAGTGGCTGAATGGCTTTTGTACAGCTGTAAAGCATGTTTAACCCAATGTTATAAAACACGTCTCAAATGTATTTTCATAGCTTCATAAACTGTAGTTCATTTATGTAGGTCCTTTTTATTGTAATCCTTTATCTTAAACATGAAACTGTTTCCTGATACCGTTTCTACTTTTTTCTTCTTTTTTATGAAAAAAGGGGAAAGAAAAACTACCTTTTTGTTACATGCATCAGGAGAGTCCTTAAGTACAGTAATAGTGCCCTTTACTTGTATTTTGTATTTCTAACCTCAGAATGCAGGCCTAGCAACTAAAAAGCCAAAATAACATTAATTATGACTGTTCTTCACTGTGGTTTTTGGAGTATAAGTTTGAACAGATGTTTGGGGGGAGAGGAAGGGGGAGGAAGGATGGATTGTTGCTTAGCCCCAACTGGTTTTAATTCTTTCTTGAACATTTTGAGAATATCTTTAAACATTTGCCAGAGTTCAATTAACATCCCGTGACTAAAGGTGGAAAATGTCCTACTTTGTTTTTCTTCAAACATATACCTGCTCTTGCTGCTCATGCCAAAACCAGAGAAAGAAAGGATTCCAGCTGGCACAGGTTTTATTACTGTTACATTAATTTGCAGGGTAAGCCTCAAGTAGTTGGGAGGGGTCTGCTGGATGGATTTATTTATTTACTCTTTTTATTTTCATTATTTTAAAAAGTGCCATGTAAAACACTGCCATTTAATTACAGGAAGGTTATGCTCTTTTTTGGTGAGCTTTTAACAGCTTATTCTCATTTATATGAAGTTGTAGAAATCTAGTTTTAAAATATGTTTAAAGTAGAGATTGTGTTCTTGGCTTTGTCGTGTTTTTCCTGTACTGTGTATAAACAGAAGATTGTACATTATTGAAAGCCCTTTTTTGTGGCAAACAGGGTCGGGGAAAAAAGTTTATGTAAGAATGCAAAATAACTTCCCGAGACTATTGGCGCAGTGTGACCATAAAACCTCAACAGCACATTGTGCAGTGACATTACAACAATTTGCTTTAGCACCTCTGCAGCGTTCTCAGAAAGTCCTGTTCTACAAAACACATGCCGTGGTATCAGTTGACTGTGTTTTCCAGAATCAGTTCTTTACATGCATGTTTTTGTGATTAGTTGCCGTTTTGCAAGTAATTGGAAGCGGAGAATTTTTTTTTTCTTATTTAGCTTATTACGTATGTGTTTTATTTGCATACATTTATACATTCAATAAGCTGTAACATATCTGCTTATATGGGTGTGCAAGTTCCTTTTAGTGGATTTATAATCTCTGGAATGGAATTTTTTGTGTTTTAAGGACTATTCTTTGATAGACAGGTATCAAGATACAGCTATTTCAAGATACAAAATGGCACACAATTGCTCCTGAGGCCAGATAGAGTACAGCTGCTCCACCAAGCCTTTTATTTGCTCTGGAGGACTATTTTTTTTAACCTGGGTGTTATTAGTTCTGTTTCACTTGTAGCCCAAAATGGTGAGCAGATCTCATGTGTAATAGTTCTCAGTTTTACTGATAGTGAATAAGAATGTGTAATACTAATGTCATACTAATAATACTTTAAATAAAAACCTTTATTTTTTTACCTTTATCATTTTAGCTACAGGAATTTGGGGTTATTTCCCGTATAGGCTAGCTCAGCTGGAACCATTCTATACCAAAATACAGTATATTTGGTTCTGTGTTTTACCTGTAGGATGTTAAGTGTATGCGTGCTTTCCAAAGGGGATTCAAACCTTGTAATGGAATACGTCTTCAGTCACTTAAAATTCAGCGTGAGTTTACACTGAGCATTTAAACGAAAACTAAAGTGCTTTGAAATATTGGAATTGACTTATCTAACATTTCATTTAAAACACTGAGGTCATCTGTGGGTTGGGTGCATAACTACTTGTGGCTTCATCCTGTTTGAGGTATCACTCTCCAGAATAGCTGTGGAAAATGTCTTCAGACTGTCTCTGTGACTGTCCAGCTTACAGTTGCCGTTTCTGTGGCTGCTGTGAGAGAGGGTAGAGGATGCCCGGAAACGTCCACCTGTATCCGCTCTTCTGCTCCGCTCTGGTGAGACCCCACCGGGAGTCCTTCGTCCAGCTCTGGAGCCCTCAACACGGGAAAGACACGGACCTGTTAGAGAGGGTCCAGAGGAGGCCACAAAAATGACCAGAGGGCCGGAACACCTCTCCTGTGAGGAAAGGCTGAGAGACTTGGGGCTGTTCAGCCTGGAGAAAAG